>Ga0070695_100001286_pt1 | contig 13856 bp, 14 predicted proteins | sample KBSK1252metaG_FD_65471 | JGI IMG/M metagenome (GOLD analysis project Ga0070695, IMG submission 65471) | Corn, switchgrass and miscanthus rhizosphere microbial communities from Kellogg Biological Station, Michigan, USA - KBS K1-25-2 metaG | ecosystem: Host-associated > Plants > Roots >...
GTCGCGTGCGGCCAAGCTCGGCATCAGCGAGGATGACTGGGTGTGGATCGAAAGCCGCAGCGGCCGCGTCAAGGCGCAGGTGAGGCTGATGGAGGGGGTCAATCTCGACACCGTGTGGACCTGGAACGCGATCGGCAAGCGGGCGGGGGCCTGGGGCCTCGATCCGCAGGCACCGGAAGTCACGCGCGGCTTCCTCCTCAATCACCTGATCGCCGAGCTGCAGCCGGAACGGCCGGACGGCTACCGGTATACCAATTCTGACCCGATCACCGGTCAAGCGGCCTGGTACGACCTCAGGGTACGGATTGAAAAGGTGAGCGGCGCCGAAGCGCAGACAACCTCGCCGCGGCTCGCGCCGCTGCGTCCGCCCCCGGGGTTGACCGGGCCGGGCGCGGCGCCACACGTCCAAAAGGTCGGCGCAACGCGGCGCGCGGGAGACGAACGATGACCGCCCTGCCCGCCGCCACGGCCAAGACACTTGGCCTGGTCATCGATCTCGATACCTGCGTCGGCTGCCAGGCCTGCGCCACGAGTTGCAAGGAGTGGAACAGTGCCGGCTATGCCGCGCCGCTAACCGACCAGGCTCCCTACGGCGCCGATCCGCACGGGGCCTGGCTCAACCGCGTGCACGCCTTCGAGGCGGGCGAGGGTGCCGAGAGTCGGACGGTGAATTTTCCGCGCTCGTGTCTGCATTGCAAAGAGCCCGATTGCGTCACTGTGTGCCCGACCGGTGCCTCCTACAAGCGCGCCGAAGACGGCATCGTGCTGGTCAACCCAGACACCTGCATCGGCTGCAAACTGTGCTCGTGGGCCTGCCCCTACGGCGCGCGCGAGTACGACTACGGCCACGGGGTCATGAAGAAATGCACGTTGTGCGTCGATCGCATCTACAACGATTATATTGCAGCCGAGGACCGCATCCCCGCCTGCGTGCGCGCCTGCCCGACGGGGGCGCGACATTTCGGGGATCTCGGCGATCCCACGAGTGTTGTGTCCCGCCTGGTGGCCGAGCGCGGCGGCTTCGATCTGCTGCCCGAGTTTGGCTACCAACCCGTCAATAAGTATCTGCCGCCGCGCGCCGGGCGCAATCCCACGCCGCCGGCGGCTGCAGCGCCCGCCGCGACTGTAACCGCACACCCGGGCGGAAGCGGGGAAAGCGGGAGCCCGGCGAGCGAAGCCAGCCCCAGCGAGCGGCTGTTCGCCTGGATCGACCAAATGCTCTCGCGGTAGGCCGTCGTGGACCGACGCAACACCCCGAGCCCGTCGACGCGGTGCGGTCGAGTTTGTCCAACCCCGCGCGCGCGTTCGTGGCTGCGCGCCGAGCCGCTCCCGCGCCGCGGCCAGTCGAGCCCTCCCCCGCTCGCGGTCCTCACCCCCAGGCAAACCCCGGCGGCTGACGGGCAAGGGGATCGGCCGCGCAAGAGGGTTTTCTAGGCAGCGCCCCATGCACCCCGCCTACTCCGTCATCATCTTCACGGCTGCGTCGGGGGCGGGTTACGGCTTGCTCGTTTGGCTGGCGCTGGCAAAGGCGCTCGCGTTGGCGCCAGCGCAGCGCTCCTTTGCCGTGCTGGCGTTTGGGCTCGCCTTTGTCTTGATCACCGCCGGTTTGCTCTCATCCACCGCGCACCTTGGCCGGCCGGAGCGCGCCTGGCGCGCCTTTTCGCAATGGCGCACATCGTGGCTGTCGCGCGAAGGCATTTTGGCGCTGGCAACCTACCTTCCCGCCGGCCTACTCGCGATGGGATGGACGAGCCTCGCGGGCGCCAGTGCGGCCGCGCGGCTGCTTGCCCTGGCAACGATCGCGTGTGCGCTGATGACGCTTTTCAGCACCGGCATGATCTACGCCTCCTTGCGCACGATCCGGCAATGGCATCAGCCCTTGACGGCCCCGATCTACTTGGCGCTGGGCCTCGCCAGCGGCGCCGTGCTGCTCAACCTCATTTGGCGCGCCTTCGGTCTGGCGCAGCCTTGGCCGGCCTGGCTGGCGTTCACCTGCCTCGCCGTCGCCGGCATTCTCAAATGGGCATACTGGCGCACCATCGACGGGGAGTTGCGAACCTATACGGTGGAGGCGGCGACGGGGATCGGCCACCTCGGCAAGGTGCGACCCCTGGAGCCGCCCCACACAGAGCCCAACTACATCATGCGCGAGATGGGCTATAGGGTCGCGCGCAAGCACGTCAAGGCACTACGCCGCGGCGTGGGCATTTTCGCCTTCGCCGTACCAATGGCGGCCTCTCTGCTGTCCCTCATCCCAGCGCACGTTCTGGGATTTGGGCCCGCGCTTGCACTTGTCGGCTCGGTGCTGGCCGTCTTGGCGCTGGCGGCGGGCCTCCTGATCGAACGCTGGCTATTTTTTGCCGAGGCCGAGCACGTCGTCATGCTCTATTACGGCGCCGACGTGGCCTGAGCCTGCCGAGGACGGCGTGCGCTTATGTGCTTGTGTGCGCTCAATAGGGCCGCCAGGCATAGGCCCGTCAGGAATAGGCCCGTCAGGAATAGGCCCGTCAGGAATAGGGCTGTCAGGCAAAAGGTCGCCAGGCGCTTGCAAGGGATGGCCACCGCCTCGTGAGCGGTCCGCGATCCGCTTATGACCCTGCCGCGGCCTTTGGCGGATGCCGCACCCAGGCGACCGTCTCGTGGTTCGGCAAGTCCGGCTCGCCATGCAGCACGTGCGCCAGAATTTCGCCGCTGTCGGCCAGGCGCGGGCCGGGACGATTGAAGTAGGCATTACCGTCGGCAAAAAAGACGCGAGCGTTGAGGACCGCGTCGATCTCGCTCCAACCCGGCTTGGCTTGCAGCAAAGGCAGCTCGGCAAGGCAGCGCTCCAGAGCGAAGCCGCAGGGGGCGATAACGATCACCTCGGGGTCGGCGGCAACGAGCTCGTCCCAGGACATTGAGCGCGACGGCTTGCCGGCTGCCCCGAACAGGTTGTGGCCCCCTGCCGCCTCGATCAGCTCGGGCATCCAGTTGCCTCCGGCCATCAGCGGCTCGACCCACTCGATGAAGGCAACGCGTGGTCGGCGACGCCGCGCCGGCTGCACGGCGAGCGCCTGCAACCGCCGCTCCATGCCACCGACCAGCCGGACGCCCTGCGCCTCGGCAGCCAACGCCCGGGCGACGCGACCGATATCGGCATAGGCGTCGGCCAAGCAATCGGGCCGCAGGGAGAGGATTTCAACGCGCCGATCGGTCCAGCGGCAGACGGCCTCTTCCACGTCGCGCAGGCTGACGGCACAGACGTCGCAATGGTCTTGGGTGACGATCAGGTCGGGTGACAGCGCGCTCAGGGCATCGGCGTCGACGCGATAGACCGACAGGCCATCGCGCACGATCTCCCGCACGCGGCGATCGATCTCTCCGCTCGAACCCTCGACCTTGAATTTCGGCGCGGTCAACGCCGGCAGGCGCGCAACAGCGGGGGGATAGTCGCATTCATGGCTGCGCCCGACCAACCAGTCGCCGCGGCCAAGCGCGCAGACGATCTCCGTCGCACTGGCGATCAGGCTGACGATGCGCAAGGACGGCGTGGCGGTATCCTCGGTCGTCATGGCCCCTCCGTGGCCAGGGCTTGCTGCCCCGTGGCCGGTGTCAGGTCGCAGAATACGAAGCCGTCGCGGGAAACGATTTCGCCCGGCTCGACGGCGAGGGGCCGCTTGAACATGGGACCGGCCCAGACAAAGGTATGGAACTCGCCGTTCTCACCGCACGGATCGACGCCCGGGGGTAGCTCGGTCAACAGGTCAGCATCGAACACACGACCGGCAAACCGCGCCGGCAGCTGGGCGCCGTCGACGCAGCTAAGATAGGCGCCGATCCCGGCCGAGAGCATGTCGCGGGCCAGCGCCGCGGTCGCGCGACCCCACAGGGGAAAGAGCGGACGCATACCACTGCCAGCCAACGCCGCCTCGCGATAGCGGCGCACCTCCTGCAGAAAGAGGTCGCCGAACGCGATTGCCTCAACGCCGGCCGCCACCTGTTGGGTGACGAACGCCCCCATGATGCGCTCATAGGCCTGGTTCGGGCAGGGCGAGGGAAGCGGCAGAACGAACAAGGGCAGGCCCGTGGCGTCGGCCTGGGCTTCGAGCAGCTGGCGGCGCACCCCGTGCATGGCAACGCGATCGGCCGCCGCATTGATGGTCGTCACCAAGCCGACCAGTTCGACGCTGGCATCCTGCCGCAAGCACTGCAATGCCCAGGCCGCGTCCTTGCCCGTACTCCAGCTCAAAAGCGTTTTGCTGGCCGGCATGAGCCACCCGCGGACCGAGACATGCTGCGGCGCGCAGTTGACGTTGCCGCGTGCCGCTGCCAAACCTTGCCCACTTATAGCACGCTGAGGGGCGGACGCATGGAGAGCACGAGCCTGATCGCCGAGACGGCCGCGCGCATCCTACGCCATCACTGCGACCCGCAGACACTGAACAGCTGCGCTGGCGACGATTGGCAGGGCCCAGCCTGGGCCGCCCTGGAAGCGGCAGGCCTGCCGCTGGCCTGGGTGCCGGAACACCTAGGCGGGGCCGGCGTCGGTCTCGAGGATGGCTTCGGCCTATTGAGCCTCGCCGGCCGCTACGCCGTGCCGCTGCCGCTCGCCGAGACGCTGTTGGCGGGATGGCTGTTGGCGCGAGGCGAAATTGCCGTACCGCCGGGGATGCTGACCTGCGCGCCGACCCGGCGCGGCGATAAGCTCAGGCTGGCCGCTGAGGGCACCTTGAGCGGCCGTCTGCGCGCGGTCCCCTTCGCCAAGATCGCCAAGCACCTCGCCGTGCTGGCGCAACGGGAGGACGGCAAGGGGGACGCCATCGCCTTGATCGAGCTTGCCAAGGTCCGCGTGGCCGACGGTCGAAGCATCGCAGGGGAGGCTCTCAACACGGTGAGCTTAGAGGCGGTGCAGCCGGTTGCAACGCGCGACGCCCCCGCCGGGCTTGACGCGGAGAGCCTCCTCGCCATGGGGGCCGCGGCTCGCGCCATGCAGATGAGCGGGGCGCTGGCGGCCGTGCTCGATATCGCCGTCGCCTACGCCAACGAACGTGTGGCCTTCGAGCGCCCGATCGCCAAATTCCAAGCCGTACAGCACAACCTGGCGAGGCTCGCCGGCGAGGCCGCCGCGGCCATGGCCGCGGCCGGGTCCGCGGCCAATGCCATGGCCAGCGCCGGGGCGGCCCCGCGGCTGGCGACGCCAGACTTCGATGCTGCCCTGTTCCTGGAGGTAGCGGCCGCCAAGATTCGGGTCGGCGAGGCCGCCGGCGTTGGCGCCGGCATCGCCCACCAGGTGTTGGGTGCCATCGGCTTCACGCGCGAACATGTGCTGCATCGCTTCACGCAGCGGCTGTGGGCGTGGCGCGACGATTTCGACAACGAGAGCGCCTGGGCGGTGCGGTTGGGTACGCTGATCGCAGCGCGTGGCAGCGAAGGCCTGTGGCCGCTGTTGGCATCGCGGTGAGGAGACGAATATGGGCGGTGCGCTGACTTTTGATCCGATCCGCTTGCCAGCCGAGTGCGATCGGCTACGCCACGAGGTGCGCGCCTTTCTCGACGAGGAAGTCGCCGCCGGCAGCTACGATCCGCAGGAGCCGGGAAATGATCACGGCTTCAGCCCCGCGTTTAGCCGCAAGGTCGGGGCGAAGGGCTGGATCGGCATGACCTGGCCCAAACAGTACGGTGGTCATGAACGCAGCTTTCTGGAGCGTTACGTCGTCACCGAGGAGTTCCGGGTCGCCAACGCGCCGGTGCGGCTCCACTTCGTCGCCGACCGTCAGAGCGGCCCCGTGCTCCTCAAGTATGCCAACGAGCGCATCAAGCAGGACGTACTGCCGCGCATCTGCCGTGGCGAAGTGTGCTTTGCCATCGGCATGAGCGAGCCTGGATCGGGTTCCGATCTGTTTGCCGCTTCGACGCGGGCAAGCAAGAGCAAGGGCGGCTGGCTCGTCAATGGGACCAAGGTGTGGACCAGCAACGCCCACCACGCCGACTACCTGATCGGGTTGTTTCGCACCTCGCCGGCGACCAAAGACAACCGCCGGCACGGCCTGACCCAATTTCTGGTCGACATGAAGACGCCGGGTATTATCGTCAATCCGATCTACCAGATGACGGGGCAGCACGATTTCAATGAGGTGGTGTTCCAGGACGCCTTCATGCCCGATGATCACGTGCTGGGCGAAGTCGACGGCGCCTGGAAGCAGGCGACCTCCGAACTGGCCTACGAGCGCAGCGGACCAGAGCGCTTTCTCGAAACCTTTTACGTATTGCAAGAGCTGGTGCGCGTGCTCGGCGCCAATCCCGACGTACGCGGTGCCGAGGGACTAGGCCGGCTCGTCGCGCAAGTCCATGCCTTGCGGCGTATGTCGGTGTCGGTAGCGGGCATGCTGCACGCAGGCAAGGAACCCGTGGTGGAGGCGGCGATCGTGAAGGACGTGGGCACGATCTGGGAACAGGCCTTGCCGCATCGCGCGCGCGAGCTGGCGGCCTTCGTCGAGGAGGGCGCGAGCAATCGCGCCACCTTCGAGGAGCAGCTTCGCTTTGCCACCTTGATCGCACCGAAACTGACCATCCAGGGCGGTACCACGGAAATTCTGCGCGGCATCATCGCCCGCGGCCTGGGTCTGCGTTAGGTAAGGACACCATGGCGAGCCGGCGACAGTCGCCAGCAAAGCAGAAGGCCCCGGAGCTAGGACCGGGGCCTCTGGCGGATACCGGGGTAGCGCGAGCGTCGCGCCTTCTCAGCGTCCTTTCTGGGCGGATACCGGGGTGGCGCGCAAGGCGCGCCTTCTCAGCGTCCAAAGCCCGAGCGTCTGTCGGCACAGTTTGTTCCGGAAATTGTTAATTTTTGCTGGAGAAAAACATGCCCGCCTTCAAAGACATCAGTGTCGAGCATGCCGGTTGGGTGGCAACCATCGAAATTAAGCGTCCACCGCACAACTTCTTTGACATCGAGCTCATTCGACAGATCGCTGACGCCTGCGAAGCGCTCGACCAAGCCACCGACTGCCGCGCCATTGTGCTGGCCGCTCAAGGAACGGCCTTCTGCGCCGGCGCCAAACTCGGCGATGGTGCCGACGTGCAGGACGTGCTTGTGAAAAAATCCGAGACCGGGCAAGCCGGTCACCTTTATCTCGAAGCCGTGCGCCTATTTCGCACCGCCAAGCCGATGGTAGGAGCCATCCATGGCGCGGCAGTCGGTGGCGGGCTCGGGCTGGCGCTGGTACCCGATCTGCGCGTCACCTGCCCTGAGGCCCGCTTCTCGGCCAACTTCACGCGCCTTGGCTTCCATCCAGGCTTCGGGCTGACGCATACGCTGCCGGCGCTGATCGGGCCGGCCAAGGCGGCGATGATGTTTTATACCAGCCGCCGGGTTCCCGGCGAGGAGGCCTATCGCATCGGACTTGCCGACCTGCTGGTGCCGCAGGGCGAGGTGCGCGCGGCCGCGCAGAAGCTTGCCGCCGAAATCGCGGAGAATTCGCCCCTGGGTGTGCTCGAGACGCGTGCCACCCTGCGCGCCGGGCTCGCCGAGCGCGTGCGCGAGGCCACCGACATGGAGCTGGAAAAACAAACGCGGCTGCGCAGGACCGCAGACTTCAAGGAAGGCGTCAATGCCGTCAATGAACGACGCGTGCCCAAATTTGTCGGCAGATAGCGCCGTCGTCGTGCCACTGGAGGCCTGGTGCTCAAACAGGCGCAGCATCGCATTCTCATTTCCACGCGCGGCCAGGGCTTTATCGACCTGACGGCGCAGGTCGCAGGCTGGCTCACGCAGATCGGCGCCGATGCGGGCCTACTAACCCTGTTCGTGCGGCACACCTCGGCCTCACTCACCATCCAAGAGAATGCCGATCCCGACGTGCAGCGCGATCTCCTCGCAGCGCTCGATCGCGCCGCCCCCCGCGCCGACCGCTATCATCACAACAGCGAAGGACCCGACGACATGCCGGCGCACATCCGCTCCATGCTGACGGCGACCTCGCTGTCGATCCCGGTGGTGGACGCCAAAGCGGTGCTCGGTACCTGGCAGGCCATTTATCTGATCGAGCATCGCGATCATGCTCACGACCGAGAGGTGGTGCTGCATTTCCTTGGCACGCTCAAGTCATGATGCGGGTCAGAATGCGGGCAAGTGATGCCGCGGGTTGGGCGCGGATATTTGCGCGCGTGAGCGCTGGCCGCAACGTGAAAGCGCACGAAGGTGTGGCGCCCCACCCGGGGGCGCAGGGTTAGAAGCGCAACACACGCAACCAGCGCATAACGTCGAGCACGCTCATGCTGGCGGCTGCCACATAGGTAAAGGCGGCGGCGCGCAGGATTTGCTTCGCCGCGCGCATGTCCTCCGGTTTGATGTAGCGACCGGCCTTGAGCACCGGCAGGGCGCGCCGGAAGCTGGCGTCGAACTCCACCGGTAGCGTCACGGCGTGCAGCACGATCGCCATCGCAAAGATCATGACGCCGCAGCACACCTCGATGAGGATCAGGTGCGGCGCCTTGGCGAGGGCCAGCACGACGGGCACGGCCAGCATCACGACCGCCCCCACCTTTTCCATCTGGATGGCCTGCTTGGCCAGACGCGTGCGGGCCTTGAGCGGCGGATAGCCGGTAGCGTCCTGCATAGCGTGACCGGTTTCATGGGCGGCGATGACGACAGCTGCCAGCGACCGACCGTTGAAATGTTCAGGCAGCAAGCGCACGGTCTTGCTCTCGGGGTCGTAATGATCGCCGAGCTTGGTCTCCTCGACGCGCACGTGCGAGAGCTTCATCTCATCAAGAATGTGGCGGGCGAACTCTCCACCGGTACCGGGAAAGTCGGACCGCTGCCGCGAGTGCCGGGCGATGGTCTTGCGCACCCACATTTGCGGCAACACGGCGAGGCCGAAAACCATGGCGAGCAAAAGCATCATTGCGGCCACAGGAAAACTCCGGGGCGAGACGACGGGCGGCGGCCGCACCGGCAAGGACAAGGGCGGTAGGTCAGGATCGGGGCCGACCAGGCGCCAGCATCGCCGCCGCCAGCAAAGCCGTGCTATCTTAAGCGCTTTGCCAGGATTGGCATATGCCTACTTTCACGCCTGCAACGAGGGGAGGCCGCATGGCTAGCATCGCAATTCTCGACGACTACCAAAACGTGGCGCTGCGCATGGCCGACTGGTCGGGTCTCCAGGCAGCGCACAAAATCCAAATCTTCAACGAGCGCATCGGCGACGTCGACGCCCTGGCGCGCGCGCTCACCAGTTTCGAGGTGATCGGTATCATGCGCGAGCGCACCCCGTTTCCCCGCGCCCTGTTCGAAAAGTTGCCGAACCTCAAGTTGCTGGTGACCACCGGCAAGCGCAACGCCTCGATCGATCTTGAGGCCGCCAAGGATCACGGCGTCGCCGTATGCGGCACCGGCGGCGGCGGCCTATCCACGGCCGAGCTGGCTATCGCCCTGATGTTGGCGTTCGCACGCAACCTGCGGCAGGAGTTCCACAGCATGCGCCCCGGCGGAGCCTGGCAGGAAACGCTCGGCTTCGATCTCGACGGCAAGACGCTGGGTATTCTTGGGCTTGGCAACCTCGGCGCCAGAGTCGCCAGGATCGGAGCCGGCATCGGCATGAAGCCAATTGCCTGGAGCGAAAATCTGACCGAGGAGCGCGCGCATCAGCATGGTGCCGAACGGGTCAGCAAGGACGAGCTGTTCGGGCGCGCCGACATCCTATCCATCCACAGCGTGCTATCGGCGCGCACGCGTGGACTCGTGGGCGCGCACGAACTAAAGCAAATGAAGCGCAGCGCCTTGCTGGTGAATACCTCGCGCGGGCCTATCGTCGACGAAGCCGCCCTCATCAGTGCCTTGCGCGAGGGGTGCATTGCCGGCTACGCCGCCGACACCTTTGAGACGGAACCAATGCCCCCCGACCACCCGTTGCGCCGCGAGCCGCGCGCACTGCTGACCCCGCACCTCGGCTACGTGACGGCCGAGACCTATCGCAGCTTCTATAGCGGCATGGTCGCCACGATCGAGGCCTGGTTCGCCGGTAAGCCGATCGGGCTTTTGACCTGAGCCGCACCATCCTAGCGCGATGAGCGCGCCACGGTCCGGCTGTCGGGTTGCGCCACAGCCGAGCTTGGTCCCCTCACGCTTTCAGCACCAGTAGGGCGTCGGCAGCCACGACGCCCCCACCTTCGGGTCCGACGAAGACCGGGTTGATATCAAGTTCCTTGAGGCGGGGACCGAGCGCAATCGCCATGGTCGAGACCGCCACAAGGGTGCGCGCAAGCGCTTCCTTGTCTGCGGGCGGATGGCCGCGATAGCCGTCAAACAGCCTAGCGCCGCGCAAATCGGCAATCATCTCGCGCGCGGTGTCGAGATCGAACGGGGCGATGCGGTAGGTCACGTCCTTCAACACCTCGGTCAGCACCCCCCCGAGCGCCAACGCAATGGTGGGACCAAAACTCTCATCGTTGATGACACCGATCAGGACCTCGATACCCTGCGCCATTTCCGAGACGAGCACGCCATCGATTTTGGCGGTGGGTTTCGCCGCCCGCGCATTGCCGGTGACGCTGCGCACCGCATCGGCAAGCGCAGCCTTCGCCACGCCGAGTATTACGCCGCCGGCTTCGGTCTTGTGTGGGATATCGCGGGAAACGATTTTGACGGCATAGGGCGATGCGAGCTCGCGCGCGGCGACGACCGCGTCGGCCCCGGCAGGCACGAAGACTTCCTTGGCGCTTGGAATGCCGAAGGCCTGCAATAGGGCCTTGCTTTCCGTTTCGCTGAGGCTCGCGGCCCCGGGCGGCAGCTCAAACCCCTTCGGCGGCGTCACCTCGGGCGGACGGCGGGGCAAGAGCCGCCTCTGATCGGCGGCGAAGCGCGCCAGCACCGCGGCCGCGCGCGCCAGCCGAACCGGCGTGGTGATGAACGGAATGCCGGCATCGCTGAAGGCCTTGATGGTCTCGGCAGACTTGGCGTGCCGCCCAGACCAGGCAACGTGCAGCGGCTTGTCGGTGCGGTTGGCCACGGCGGCAATGGCTTCGGCCGCACGCTGCGCCGAGGGACCGGAAATGGAGGCAAGCAGTATCGATAGCTGATCGAGCCGCGGGTCGGCCAGCACGATCTCGAGCGCGCTGGTGAACAGGTTCATGTCGTTGAAGAAACTGGCCGTGACGTCGGCGGGGTTTTCCGGCGAGCCGAACGAGGGAACAATTCTGCGCAAGGCCGCCAGCGTTGCCTCTGAAAAGGACGGCAGCGTCATGCCGCCGCGTACGGCGGCATCGGCATAAACAATGCCCGAGCCACCCGAGATCGATAACACGCCGACGGAATTTCCCTTTGGCAAGCGCCCCTGCGCGAACAGTTTGACGACATCCACGATCGGCTCGACGTCGTCGACTTCGATCAGGCCGGCCTGGCGCAGGGCCGCCCGGTAAAGATCATAGCTGCCGGTCATATTGGCGGTATGGGAAGCCGCCGCCTTAATGCCCGCATCCGTGGTGGCGGCTTTCCAGACCAATACCGGCTTGCCCGTCAGCAGCGACTTGCGGCCGACGTCGAGCAAGCGGCGCGCATCGGGTGTTCCTTCAAGATAGGTGAAGATCGCCGAGGTGCCGGCGTCGTCGAGGAAGGCGGACAGTAGCTCGGGAGTATCGATGTCGGTCTCGTTGCCTGAAGACACGCAGTAACGGAAGCCAAGACCCTGCGCCTCCGCCAAGTTGACGATGGCGTAGCCAAAGCCGCCGGATTGGAAGGCGCACGAGACGTTGCCCGGGCGAAAGTCGGTCTCGTCGGCAACGCTGCCGAAGGCGGCCCAAACTCGCGCCTGCAGCGAGAGCATGCCTTGGCAGTTGGGCCCGACGATGCGCACGCCACTTTCCTTGACCGCGCGCTTGAGCTCGGCCTCGAGCTCGCGCCCCTCGGCACCGGTCTCGCGAAAACCTGCGGTGAGGACGACGGCAAAGGCGATCCCGGCCGCGCCGCAGTCGCGCACCGCATTGGCCACCGCCGGTGCGGGGACGGCGATGATGGCAAGGTCGCAGGGCTGCCGGATCGAGCGGGCGTCCGGGTAGCACTTCAGGCCGTGCATCTCCTGGTACTTGGGATTGACCAGAAAGATGCCCCCCGTATAGCCCGCGTTCGTCATGGCCTTGATCGGATGACCACCGATGCGGGTCAAATCGGATGAGGCACCGATAATGGCCACTCCACGCGGATGAAAAAGGCCCTCAAAACTCACGTGCCACCTCCCGTCGCTGGCCGAGGAACCGCAGATAGCAGATTGCCGTTGTCTATTGAACCGTGAACACGTCAGAGCTTAGCAGCCATGACCCTTCGTATGCACCGGTCCGCCCTCGCCGTCGTGGGCCTGCTCATGGGTTTGGGCCAAGCGCGCGCCGAAACGCCGGCGGCGACGGCCGCCGCCTTCGGGCTGTTGGGAACCTGGGCCGTCGATTGCCGGTTGCCGCCGAGCATGGCCAACGGTTATCTGACCTATGTGGCAACGCCCGGCGGCAACATCGCTCATGATCGCGACTTCGGCTCGCAGCGCAACGTCGGCGAGGTGGTGCGAGCCTCCTTGACGGCCGGGGGCATCGATCTCGTCGTCTTTTTTCCGGTCTCCGCGCAAAGCCGACAGATCACCATCACCAAGGCCGCCGATGACCGAATGCGCACCATCGCCGACAGTTTCATCAATGCCAACGAATACGCTGTGCGCGACGGGGTATTGCTGGCGACGGGCACGCAGATGCCATGGCAGATGCGCTGCCGTTAGGCGGCGTTGCTCGTCGGCTTCAAGCACACCCCTCAGGCGTGGCGAGCGCCAGGCCGAGCGCGGCGCGGCGCCGCAGCCACGGGGCTGGGGCAGTAGCGCGGCTCACCATAAAAGCTATGCAGGCGTTCGAGAATAAAGAGCACGCGCCTGGCACCAAGGCGATCACCCCCACTCCAATGGTCCGAACGGATAGCTCAAGCCTAGCTTGGTGGCTTTGTCGATGTCGGCGGGACGAGCGATGCCGCGCTGGGCCACGCCACAACCAATATTGACGATCATCGCCACCACGCGCTGCGCGACAAAACCGGGGCTGTCGTTGATGACGACAACCGGCTGACCGTCGGCGGCGATCAGCCCGTGGGCCGCGTCGGGAAAGGTCGGATCGGTGGCCGGCGTCACCATCAGTGTGCGCGGCCCCTTCATACCGAACAGGACGTCGATCGCCACGGTGCGCCCGGCCGCGAGCTTGAGATCGACGACGGCGCTGGTCAGATCGTAACCGATCGGCGTCACGACGATCAGCGCCTCCGCGCTCGGCACCTCGCCGGTCTCGAGCGTGGCACCCGCCGCGCTCAGCAATGCGATCAGCGGCGCTTGCAGCTCGGCGTGCTCGGCACTTCGGTGCGGCCAAACCGACTTGGGCGCGCCGTCGGTGCGGCGACAACGTCGGGCTCAATCTTCTTGCCGTTCTCGTAGCGAAACCAACCGGCACCGGTCTTCTGGCCATCACGATCCGCGGCGACGCGCTGCGCCGAGATCGGGAAGGGGCTGAAGGCCTCGTTGTAGAAGAGACCGTAGATCGTTCCATCACCGCGTGCTGCACGTCGATGGTTGGCCTTCGCCAGGGGCAGTGAGGTCGTGCGCGAGGCCAATGCGATCGAGCGCGGCTTGGCCGGACTCGGCTGCAAGTCGCCCCTTTTCGACCTGCGCCTCGATCATCTTGGCGATGTGCGCCACGGCCGCCTTGGCGGCTTCGGGCTTCTCGTCGAAGGCCAGGACGCGCACGCCGCCCTGTGCTACCACCTGCATGATTCCGCGCCCCCATGGAACCAGTGCCAACCACCGCGACCAAGAGATCGGTAGCATGGGCATCGAAGGGCATGGTTGTCTCCGCAAGCG
>Ga0070695_100001288_pt1 | contig 13852 bp, 11 predicted proteins | sample KBSK1252metaG_FD_65471 | JGI IMG/M metagenome (GOLD analysis project Ga0070695, IMG submission 65471) | Corn, switchgrass and miscanthus rhizosphere microbial communities from Kellogg Biological Station, Michigan, USA - KBS K1-25-2 metaG | ecosystem: Host-associated > Plants > Roots >...
TGCTGTGTGCCGAGGTCCGCACATCCCAGGCGCGCTGCGTCTTCGAGCCGCATCGCCGGTTGGACCGCTGCGTGGAATACCTCCGCAGCGCACCCGCCGCGCGGACCAGCCTCGCGGACGTCGCGCGCATCGCGGGCGTGCATCCGATCCACCTCGCCAAGCTGTTTCGCAAGCGGTTCGGCTACTCGATGGGGGAATTCGTGCGCCGCCAGCGGATCCGGTGGGCCTGCGACCAGCTCGCCCGCGACACCGGAACCATCAGCGCCATCGCGCTGCGCGCCGGTTTTGCCGACCACGCGCATTTCACGCGCACCTTTCGACGCGTGACCGGGTGCTCGCCCCGCTGGTATCGCCAGCACGTCAGCGTCACGTCAGCGCGCGAGAGAGGCTTCTAGCGTTCAAGACGCCGGCCCGCCGGCGCTGCAGTGTTATTCGCATGACTCGCCTCACACCGATCCTGTTCATGCTGTCGTGCATGGCCGCATCGCTGCGCGCGCAGACCACACGCCGGATCGAGTCTCACTCCGCCGACAGCGTCTTCGTCGAGCTACAGGACGGCGAGTACCTCAAGTTGAGCCTCGCGCACCACACCGGCCTGTCCGCAAGCGTGCGGAGACCGGACGGCTCTACGCTCCGCCCTGCCGTCGAGCTGGAGGGCGAGGACGACATCGAGTTCGTTGCCGAGGGAGCTGGACGCTACGCCGTGGTGGTAAGGAACGACTCGGGCGCCGCGGCACAGTACGACATCGTGTTTCGGGAACGCCTCTCGCTCGACGAGCGGACTGCACCTGCCGTCTGGCGCGATCCCGTGCCCAGTCCCCGGATCGAGGCGCTGCGGCGTCAGATCGATTCCGGCAATACGAATACGACGAGCTTCTGGAGCGTCGTCGCGACCGAGGGCACGCCGCTCATCGAGCCGCTCAATCCGCGCTACGATCTCGTGACCTTCCTCTGGCGTGCCGCACACGCCACGAGGAACGTGTATCTCCGGGCGACGTTCGGTGTCCCGGACGGACCGCACGACGCATTTCATCAGCTGGGAAAAACCGACGTCTGGTACCTGACGCTGCCAATCCCAAAGGGAGCGCGGTTCCTCTACAGGCTGCAGCCCAACCGGGCGTCGGATCGCGGCATGTCGCCGGTCACGGCGCAGTTCGACCCGTTGAACCGCGGCCCGAGGCGGAATTGCCCAGGGGATACGACCAGTTATCTCTGCCAGAGCCTGGGCCAGCTGCCCGAGGCGACCCCGCAGCCGTGGCTCGAGCGGCGCCCCGGCGTTGCCACGGGTCGGATCGAGAAGCAGACGATCCACAGCGCGCTGCAGAATGTTGATCGCGATCTCACGGTGTACCTCCCGGCCGGGTACGCGTCGAAGGGCAAACCGTGTCCCCTCCTCGTCCTGTTCGATGGTGACGACTACCTGGATCCGTCGTGGAGCGGGCTCAACACCTGGGACAATCTGATCGCGGCGGGAAAGATTCCACCCACGGTCGTGGTGATGGTGCACAACCTTCCGCACCGGCGGCTGTTCGATCTGATCGCCAACGCGACGTTCGGCGACTTCATGGCGAAAGAGCTCGCACCCTGGGCGCGGGCGCGCTACAACGTCTCGCGCGCGGCGAGTCGCACCGTCGTCGGGGGCGCGAGCGCGGGTGGTTTCGCCGCGACCTACCTGGGGCTCGCCCATCCCGAGGTGTTCGGCAACGTCCTCAGCATGTCGGGCGCGTTCTGGTGGTCGCCGGAGCACAATGGCGGGATCTGCGGCGGCGCCTGCCCGAAGCCCGGCGACGCTCCGGCGGTCACGAACCGCGATGCCACCACCGAGCCGAACTGGATCGCGCAGCTGGCCCTTCGGCGACCGGCGTCGCGCGTGCGGTTTTACTTCGCGGTCGGGGCGTTCGAGTTCGACCAGTCAGGCACTGGCGCGGGGATTCTCGAGGAGACACGCCACGTCCGAGACATTCTCCGCGCGAAGGGGTCCCAGGTGATCTACCAACAGTTCGTGGCGGGCCACGATGGGCTGGGCTGGCGCGGCGCGTTGGCTGATGGCTTGTTGAATCTTCTGGGTGCGCGGGACCTGCTGGTGAGGTGAACCCTAGAAGCGCTTCCCGACGCAACCAACCAAGCGCCGGACCCGTCTATCCAACAGAATATGCCCACCACCCCCGTCTCCCACGGCCGCACCCGCCGCGCCATCACCGTCGGCGCCTACACGGTGACCGAAGCGGTCTACGCCCCGCGCCAACGCGTCAGCCGCCATGAGCACGGGTGGCCGAGCTGGACGCTGGTGCTGGACGGCGGCTTCGAAGAGTGCTTCTCGCATGACGCCATCGTCGCGCGTCCAGGCGCTGTCCTGACGAAACCGGCAACAGCCGACCATTCCAACGAGTACGGTCCCCAGGGCGCACGCTGCCTTCTGATTGGGAGCCGAGATCGCGAGCAAAACCGCGTCGGCGATCCGGCCCTGCACGCCGCCGGCGTCGTCCCCCTGCTCGCCCGCCGAATCCACGCGGAGCTCGGCGCGACCTCCTGCCCCACCGATCGATTCGCCCTCGAGGGACTCCTGATCGAGCTCGCCCTCGCAACCGTCCGCGCTCATCCCCCTCGGCCCATCGGCAGAACCGCGTGGCTGAACGACGTCCGAGATCAGCTCGAAGCGGAGTTCCGGGCGCCGCCAGCCCTGACGGACCTGGCCCACGGGCGCGGCGTCCACCCCGCTTACCTCTGCCAGGCGTTCCGCGCCGCGTTCGGCACGAGCATGGGCGAGTTCACGCGGCGCGTCCGCTTCGAATGGGCCCGCGCCGCCCTCCGCACCAGCCACGCTTCGCTCTCGGGCATCGCCCTCGCCGCCGGTTTCAGCGATCAAGCTCACTTCTCCCGCGAGTTCAGGAAGCGCGCGGGGATCTCGCCACGGCAGTTCCGGAATACAACGACCTAAACGCCGTTCAAGACCACGCCGCACGCCGCACGCCACATTCCTCGCAAAACCTGAGGAGAACCCCATGCGTCACCTTGTGTGCGTTGCGATCCTTGCGGGCACAATCGCATCCGCCGCCCTCGCCCAGCAGGAAACCCGCACCTATATCGTCCGGAACGTCCACGTGATCGCGATGACGAGATCGGAAGCGACTCGTATCGCCGACGTGGTGATCCGCGGCCGCACGATCGCCCAGATCGCGCCGGCGGGAACCGCAACGGCACCAGGCGCGATCGTGATCGACGGCCGGGGGCAATACCTGATCCCGGGCCTCATCGATTCTCACGTGCACATCAAAGAGCAAGACCCGCTCTTCCTTTTTATTGCCGAGGGCGTTACGACCGCGCAGAACATGTCGGGCCGGCCGTTCCACCTGGACATGCGCGCTCGCGTCAACGCCGGCACGCTGCTCGGACCTCGCATCGTCACGGCGGGTCCGACGACGGCCGAGGTGGGCGTCAACACACCGGAGGAAGCGGAGCGGCTGGTCGCGGAGCAAAGCGCGCGGGGCTACGACATGATCAAGATGTACGGCGGCGAGGGCGGCAACTTCACGCCCGAGACCTACCACGCGCTGATCACCGCCGCACACGCACGCGGCATGCGGGTCGTGGGTCACGCACCGCGCAACCTGCCGTTCGACGCGGTGCTGAGCGAGGGGCAGAACTCGATCGACCACATGGAAGAGATCGTCTACACGCACCGCCCCTTCGCCCGGCTCATCGGCCCCTACGTCGATCTGCAGTTCGGCCGCACGACCGACGCGGTTCGCGATTCTTTGGCGCGGGTTCCGGTGCCGGACTTCGCCCGCGCCCTCGCGCCCGAGATTAGCGACCTCGCGCGCGCCGTGAAACAGAGCGGTCTGGCGGTGACGCCCAATCTCGTGTTCTTCCGCAACATCCAGTGGATGACGACCGACAGCATCCAAGCCCTGCTGCGCGCACCCGAGCTGGCGTACGCGTCACCACAGCAGCGACTCAGCTGGTCTCCAATGCTCAACCGGTACACCAACTCGTGGCGTGATCGCCGGCCGACCGTCAGCCGCTGGCTCGACAAGGCCGTCGATCTGGAGCGAGCGACGACGCTGGCCTTCTACAAGGCCGGAGTGCCGCTGATGGCGGGCACCGACGCCGAATTCCTCGGCGCGCAACCGGGCTTCGGGCTGCACACGGAGCTCGAGATCTTCGTCGATCTGGGCATGAAGCCGATCGACGCGCTGCGCGCCGTCACCGTCACGCCGGCGACCGTGCTGCGCATCGCCGATTCGGTCGGGACGATCGCGCCCGGAAAAGTGGCCGACCTGGTGCTCCTGGCGGCGGATCCGCGGACGGATATCCGCAACACGCGCCGCATCACCGGCGTCTTCCGCGCCGGGCGCTGGCTGCCACAGACCAGAATCACCGCCATGTTGGACTCGCTCGCCCGCTCATACGTGCCCGTGCAGGAGGCGCTGAGCGCGTTCATGCAGGCGCTCGAGTCTCGCGGCGCAGCGGCCGCGATGGACGTCTATCGCCGGAGCCCCCAACGCCCGCAGATCGCCAAGCCGGTCGAGAACGTGATCAATTCCTACGGCTACCGCGTGCTAGGCGAGAAGAGAGCGAAGGACGCTATCGCGATCTTTCTCTTGAACACGGAAGCGTTTCCCGGAGAGTCCAACACGTGGGACAGCCTGGCGGAGGCGTATCTGGCCGACGGGCAGCGCGACCTCGCCATCAAGTATTATCGAAAAGTGTTGGAGCTGCGGCCGGGGGACGAGAACGCGACGCGGATGCTGAGGCAGATAGGCGTGCCGTAAACATGGCTTCGGTTCACATCTTGTATCTCAGCCAGACCAGATCCCCCTTGATCCTGGAGATCGAGATCAACCGGAGTTTCCGCCCCAACCCCTTCCCCGCCATCGCGTCGAACAAGGTCGGCGTCCCGATGCTGCCATCCGCGACGGGGGCGATCAGGATGCTCAGCTCGTCGATCACGCCGGCGGCGAGGAATGACCCATTGATCTTGCCGCCGCCTTCGAGCAGCAGCCGGCGGATCCCAAACGCCGCCCGGAGTTTCGCCAGAACTCTCCTGAGATCGATGCTGGCTCTGCCCCCGAATACGTACGACACGCCCCTGGATTCGAGAAACGCAAGATAGTCGTCGGACACGCCTTCGCCGAGGACCGTGATCACGTGTTCACCATCGATGGCATTCGATCGCCACGTGAGTTTCCCCGCGGGATCGATGGCGATGGCGTATGACTGCGCCTTCGCGTCGGCGATGAAATCCCTTCGCCGCATCCGCTGCTTCCGGGTGCGTCGCGGGACTCGCGACTTGCCCGCGTACGGTGCCATCGAGACGCGTCCAACGATCCACGCGTCTGCGTCGAGCGTTGTCGCGATACGCTCGTAGGCGGCGGAGGCGATCTTCAGGGAGGGCCAGTTTTTCGGGACGATCTTGCCGTCGATCGACGGAGTCATGTGGCAGATGACGTAGGGTCGCTTCATCTGCATAGCTATTTCACCCCTTTCCACCACTCGTTAAAAGGTTGAGAAGGGCGATTGAGGTACACGACTTCTCCGATCATGGGTGTTGCCACGCGGTACGGCTGAGACGCCGCGAGTTCGATCGTCCTGATGAGCGGTTCATCCCAGGCATGTTTGGCTAACGTGTACTTTGAATGATGGACCGGAAGTAAGTGTCTTGCGTTGAGGTCCAATGTCGCCTGCCGCACTTCTTCCGGCAGGAGATGAACAGATTGCCAGGCTTTGTCATACTGTCCGTCGTCCATGACTGCCCAATCCACCGGGCCAAATTTCTTGGCGATTCCAGCAAATCGTCCATCGTAACCGCCATCACCGCTGATATAAATTCTTAGCCCGGGTGCTTGTAGGAGATACGACATCCATAATGTCTTGTCGCGAGCAAAGCCTCTGCCCGACTCGTGGTGGGTTGATTCGGTGTAGATCGTGAAGCCGCTACCCACTTCAACCTTTTCACCCCAGTCCTTTTCAAGGATCTGTTCCGCCGCATAACCCCAGCGTTCAAAGTGCTGGCCTACTCCTAAACCGCAGACCACGTGTTTGACCCTATCCCGTAATGCCACAACCGTTTCATAGTCCAGATGGTCGTAGTGGTCGTGAGAGATCAGCAGGTAGTCGATCGGAGGCATATCGGCTGCCGAATAGATATTGCTGCCCTTGTAGGCCCGGACGGAACCCGGCAAGGGTGATGCTCGACCGCTGAATGAAGGGTCCACCAGTATTGTTCGTCCATCTATCCGGATGAACACTGACGAATGGCCAAACCAGACTGCGACGTTGCTGTCAGCGGGCAGTTTTGATAGATCAGTTCTTACCGAAGGAAGGGAATCGATCGGAGCACGCCGTGGATACTTTTTGAAAAACGTACTATAGAGTTCCCCGCTTGTGCTGTACCCTTCTGAGAGGGTTGGCGTCTCCACCAGGTTATGAAACCGCCCGTTTTTGTAGTGCGGTGATCGTTCAATCGTGGCGAGTCTATCACCAGAAGGTGTTCTGCCGAATTGCGGCTGACGCATATAGATGAAGGTCAGCGCAGCCAGCAGCAGGAGAAGCGCGCCCGTAATGATCATGATTCGTTTCACCGGGATTCGACTGCCGTTGAAGTGAGCGGGTACCCCTTCGCCCGCCACGCGGGAAAGCCCCCGGCCAGTGGATGGACCCTCGTGATACCTCGCCGTTTCAGTCGCAGCGCCGCCCGGGCGCTCGTCGCTTCGTTGGGTCAACTGCAATACAGCACCACATCGCGGTCTCGCGGGATCTCGCTGTATCGCTGGTCGAGATCTTCCGGCGACATCCGCAACGCGCCGGGAATCATGTGAGGATCGCCGACGAACTCGAGCGGGTGACGGAGGTCCAGCACGACCGGCGGCTCCTTCCGCTCCAGTCGTTGCAACAGGTCTTCCGGCGTGATGCGGGCGAGTCGCAGTTCGCGGTACAGGATCCGCCGTCTAACGACCTTCCACCCGATGTACGCGACAAAGCCGCCCGCCAGCAGGACCACGGCGGAGCTACCGAGTTGCGCCGCCGTTTCGAGGATGCGCTCCACCTGTGCGCTGAACCCGTAGCCGAGCGCGAGCGGCAACCCCCCCCACAGCACCGCACCGAGCAGATTGAGGCCCAGGAAGAGCGACCGGGACATGCGCAGCATCCCGGCGACCGGTTGGGCGACGACCCCGACACCCGGAACCAAATTGGAGAGCACCACGGCGCTGGCGCCCCAGCGCGCGAAGAAGTCGTGGCCTCGCCGCACGCAGGTATCTGGCTCGAGCGACACGCGACACATGAACCCCAGCACGTCGCCGCGCCCGCGTCGCGCCGCTTCGTACCAAATGGCGTGGGCCGCGATCGCGGCCGTCACCGCGACGAGTCCCGCGGACAGGAGGCTCAGTTGCCCGCTGCGGGCGAGCGCGCCCGCGGCCACGAGGAAGGGAACCGCCGGGAACGGGATCCCCAACTGGTCGACAAACGAAACCAGGGCGATCACCAGGTAGCTGCGCATCAGTCCTCCCGACCTTGGTCCCTACTCATCCACTCCCGGATGTACGGCGCGCAATGCACCAACTCGATGCCCTCCGCCTCGCACGCGATAAGAAAGCGCACGACCCGCTGGTCCACCAACGTCACTTGGTCCAGATCGAGGACGAGCGGCTGCCGGTGCCTCCGAACCTCCGCCTGCAGCTCGTCGAGGTACGTCGACTCGATGCGGCCGATGAGCCGGAGCATCACGGTCTGGCCGTCGGACGAGGCTTCGATTTTCATGGTCATTGAAGAAGTCCCCGCGCGACCGCCGCCGACGCACCCAGAGGAGGTGCACCGGCGGCGGGACTGCTCACTCCGACAGGCATTCGCCAGCGCTACTTTGACGCCGTCGTGAGGGTTGTCGCTGCCTGTTCGATGAGTGCGACAACCGCGGCAGGACGCGACACATAGATCGCGTGACTGCCGGGCGACTCGACCACCATTGCACCGGCCCGCTTGGACATGAAACGCTGCGCGGCCGGCGGAATCATTCGGTCGTCCGTCGCGACGAGGTACCAGCTCGGCTTGGCCCGCCAGGACGCTTCCGTCACCTCGCCGTTGAGTGCGTCGAGGCCCCACGGCACCTGCGATTGGGCCATGAACTCCGCGAGTGGCGCTTCGACGTCCCCCGCGAACGACGCAGCGAACTTCGCCTTATCGAGGGACAAGAACCCGTCCTGAGGTGGGAGAATCGGAGGCACCGGTGCCCCCGGCGCGGGATTCGCGATCAGCTTTGCGACCGACTCCCCTTTGTCGGGCGCGAAGGCCGTGATGTAGACGAGCCCCACGACCTTCGGGTCGTTCCCCGCTTCCGTGATCACCACGCCACCGTACGAATGACCGACGAGAATCACCGGCCCGCTGCTCGCCGCGATGGCGCGCCGCGTCGCGGCAACGTCGCCGCTCAGTGAAATGGTGGGGTTCTGCACGATGGAGACGGTGTACCCCTTCTTCCGCAGACGCGTGAACACACGTTCCCAGCCGGAGCCGTCCACGAAGCCGCCATGAACGAGCACGATCGTGGGACGCTGCGTCGCGAGCTGGGCCTGGCCCTGGATCGGGGCCGCGGTGGCGCCAAGCGCGAGCGCCGCCATGAGAGCCTGCTGTGTCATCTGAGTCTCCTCCCCCTAAGAGTGATGTTTGGGCCGCACCAGTCGCGGCCGTGTGCGTCGCTCCAAGGCAAGCAGCGCGCCAGATCTAAGGGGCTGAGGAAATGAGACTTAGCGTTGCTGACGATGCCGAGCGCTCGGCAATTGCCGAACGGTCAGCGTGCGCGAAACGAGTGTCCGTCTATGTGGAAGGCTTTGATTTTCGATTCGAGGGTCTGACGCGGAATGCCGAGCTTCGCCGCCGCTCCCCGTGGGCCGGCGATGCGTCCGTGGGCCTCCGCCAGCGCTGCTTCGATCATGGCCTTTTCAGCTTCTGCGAGCGTGGTCACCTGACGCGCGGGGCGGCTGGATGCCGAGCTCGGTGTGCCCTTCAGCCACGATTCGTCGATGGCGAACGTCTCCCCCTCGCATAACACCACCGCGCGCTCGATCACGTTTTGCAGCTCGCGTACGTTCCCCGGCCAGTCGTACGCTTGGAACAGCTCCAGTGTCTGTTTCTTGATCTTGCGAACGCTCTTCCCCGCCTTCTTGGCGTAGCGCTCGACCAGATACTCGACGAGGACGGGAATGTCGTCCACGCGTTCGCGGAGCGGCGGATTGCGAATCGGGAAAACGTTCAAGCGGTAGAAGAGATCCTGCCGAAACACGCCGCTCTGTACGGCGGCGTTGAGATCGCGGTTCGTGGCGGCGAGGACTCGCACATCCACGGCAATTGCGCGACTGCCGCCCACGCGCTCGATCTCCCGCTCCTGCAGCACTCGCAGCAACGCGATCTGCGTCTCTGCGGGAAGGTCGCCGATCTCGTCGAGAAAGATTGTGCCGGCATGCGCCTGTTCAAAGCGGCCCCGCCGCTGCTGCACCGCTCCGGTGAAGGCTCCCTTCTCGTGACCAAACAGCTCCGAGGCGATCAGCGATGCAGGGATCGCCGAGCAGTTCACGGCGATGAATGCGTGACCTGAACGGCGTGAACGCTTATGAATCGCGCGGGCGATCAGTTCTTTACCCGTGCCGGTTTCGCCTGTTATCAGCACGGTGGAGTCGGTGGGGGCAACCTTGACGATGCTGCCAAGCACGGTCTGCAATGCCGGCGACGAGCCCACGATTTCTTCAAACATGAAGGCCTGATCGATCTGCTCCCGCAGCGCCAGGTTCTCGTCATGAACGTGCTGCTCCGCCTGCTTCCGATCCTCGATATCGGTCGATGCCACATACCAGCGGGTGACGCGTCCTTGTCCATCGAGCACCGGATTGAAGCGGGCGAGAAACCAGCGGTATTGCCCGTCTCGTCTTTTGAGCCGCGCTTCGATCTCGTACGGGGCTGCGCTCGAGAATTTGCTCGGCTGCTCGCGCCGCAAGCGTTCGGCGTCCTGCGGATGCACCAGACTCTGCAAGTCAGCGGCCTGCCATTCCTCGAGCGTCATGCCGTGATAATCGAGCGCGGCTTGATTGTTGTACAACCGACTTCCATCAGGTCCGAATTCGGTGATGTGCAAAGGTGTGAAATCAAGCAGCTGTCGGAGCTGTTTTTCGCTTTGCCGGATCTTCTCCTCGGCGCGCTTGCGCTCATGGATGTCCTCTCCGGTGGCATACCAGCGCGTGAGTTGTCCGTTCTCGTCGCGCAGCGGGTAATGGCGAACCAAGACCCAGCGGTACTCACCGTCCTGCCGCCGCACTCGTTGTTCAGTTTCAAACGGTACACCGCGAGGAAACGCCAGGGCGCGTTCGTCGCGCAGTCGGTCGATGTCGTCAGGGTGGTAGAGCCAGGCGCGAAAGTGAGGAGCCACCACGTCTTGCATCGTAATGCCCGCGAACTCGAGGCCTGCCCGGTTGACATACAAAAACGCGCCATCAGGACTGTACACGGAGATAGCGTGAGGTATCGCGTCCACGATGGCCCGCACCTCTTGCTCTGAAGCCTTGACTGCGGGGAGAAGCGGCAGAACTCCCGACGTTTCGGGCGAAGTACCCATGCAATTCCTCCGTGCTCGGATATATCGCGCAACGTGGGCGGGCGAAAGACGGCAAAAAGCCGCGCTACCGCTGGGCAGCGTCCAGTTTCTGCAGCATCCGCACCTTCCGCCGCTCAATGATGGCCTGGATGCGGGGGTCGGACCGAATGGGAGCAAAGAGTGAGTCCTCGAGCGAGAAATCGATCCCCCCGACGTTCGACGCGGCGCCCTTCACCAGCCACTGGATCGCCGGCTCCCGCTCGCCAAGCCTCATGAACGCATTTGCGATCAGGTCTTCGCGAACGTACTCCGTGTTCGAACGCAGGAGTGCCTGCCGCAGCGCTGCACGCCCACCCGCCACGTCTCCCGCCACAATGAGGTTGATGGCAAGGTAGGCGAGATCCCGGCCGCTCGGCGTGGGGCCGGCCCAGCGCCGCCACGCCGCGGCAGCTCCCCGTCGGTCGTGTGCGGCCTGGCTCCGTTGGGCTTCGCACTGCGCTGCCAGCCGCTCCTGAATCCGTGCGGCGCGTACGCAGAGCGCGCGAGCACTGTCCGGCGACAGCTTCGTGAAATCGAGTGAAACGAAAAACGGGTTCCACACACCGAACGACAGTGGGTTGAGCCGCTGCGCTCGCTGCTCGACCGCGCGAGCGGAGTCCGGCAGATGCAGGTAGTACGTGAGAACGAAGGGGTACCACCCGCCAGCCGCGACATTGGCGGAATCGAGTTTCAGCGACTGCTCGATCTCCTTCGCTGCCGCTGCGGGATCGTGGCCGTAGGTCACCGACCACAAGCCCATCTGCGCGTGCGCGTCGGCAAGGGTGGGGTCCAGCGCCAACGCACGCTCGGCAGCGCGCCGCACGCGCGGACTCGCCGTCGCCGCCGGCACGAAATCATCGGCCCGGTAGCCCCACGCCTCGGCCAGCGCGGCCCACGCGTCGGCGTAGGTCGAGTCGAGCGCGATCGCGGCTTCGGCGTGCGCGATGGCGGCAGCGAGCGAAGTGGCCGTGAACTGGTCCGTCTCGAACCGCGCGCGTTGGACCAGTTGGTGCGCCTCGTCGCTGCGCGTTCCGCGCGCCCGCACGGCGGTGGTGGTCGCGGGCGACAGTGACAGGTTGAGCGCGCTCGCAATGGCGGAGACGAGCTTGTCCTGGAGCGCGAACTGGTCCTGGTCGCTCGCCTCGAACGCGTCCGACCAGAGGAGGTCGTCGGTCGCGGCATTGACGAGCGAGGCGGTCGCGCGGAGCTCGGTCCCGGACCGCGCCATCCGCACCATCACAATCGCCCCGACGCCAAGCTCCCTCCCGGCCTCGCGCACCGTGCGCCCGTGCATGACGCTCAGCGGCGCGTAGGCGCGCACCGAGAGCCCCGGGATTTTCGACAGCTTGGTGGTCAGGTCGCTCGACAGTCCGTCGGCGAGAAAGGCGTGTGCCGTGTCCGCGCCGACGTCCGTCGGGAGCACGGCGATGCTGCGCAGTTTCGCGGCGCTGCCGGTTCGCGTTGCGAGGAGCCAACTCGCGATAACGATGACAACCACCGCCGCCGCCGCGATCGCGCCCCACCGTGCTCCGCGCGACGGCGCCGCAGGCGTCATTCCCCCGCTCGGCGTCGTGATGTCGTCCAGCGCGTGTACCACCTCGCTCGCGCTCTGCGGGCGATCGGCGGGCCGTTTCTCCAGGCAGCGCATCACCAGCGCCGCAAGCGCGGGTGGCAGTGAGGCGCGCCGCTTAGTGATCGTCTCGGGCACTTCGGTTACCTGCGCCGCCAGCACGTGCTGCGGCGTGCGGCCCGCGAAGGGCGGCTGCCCCGTGAGCAGCTCGTAGGCGAGCACGCCGAACGAATAGATGTCGGCGCGATGGTCCACGCTGGGATCGGCGCTCGCTTGCTCGGGCGACATGTACGCCGGCGTGCCGAGCGCCACGCCGAGCGATGTGATGCCGCCGTGCTCCGGGTTGGTCGAGGCGCTCAACGCCTTCGCGACGCCGAAATCCGTGACCATCGCGCTGCCGCCAGAGAGCAGCACGTTGTCGGGCTTGATGTCGCGGTGCACGATTCCGTGTTCGTGCGCATACGCGAGCGCGGACGCGATCTCGCGCAACATGCGAACGGCCTGGTTGACGGGCAACTCGCCGTGCCGCGCGAGGCGAACCCGCAGCGACTCGCCGTCCACGAACGGCATCGTGAAGTACGGCAGGCCGTTCGACTCGCCCGCGGTGAGCAGCGGCACGATGTGTGGATGCTGGAGCTTGGCCGCGAGGAGGATCTCACGCTTGAAACGTTCGAGCGACACCTGCGCCGCGGTCTCCGGCGGGAGTACCTTGATCACGACCCTGCGGTCGAGCGCAGTCTCTGCGGCGACAAACACGCGCGACATGCCACCGCCGCCGAGTTCGCGCTCGAGCGTGTAGCTCCCGCTCAGGGTCGCTTGCAGCTGGTCGCGGAGATCAGAAGAAGGCAGGCGTCAGTTCGAAGTTGAGGAGGTACGAAGTGTAGCGTGCGCCTACAGGATGGAGGAGAGGGGGCAGGAGAACCCGGGCAACACGTCTTCACCCTCGAGGGCGCCGTCCGAGGTCACGATTATTTCGCTGCCGTCCTGCCGATAGACCCGCGCGATTCGTCGTTCGGGATCGATCACCCACACCAAGCGGGCGCCCCCATCGAGCCAGTCGCCAACTTTGGCCAGCACCTCGCCGGGGCGATCGCCGGGCGAGAGCACTTCGACGACGAGGTCGGGCGCGAACTCGGGAAAGCCGACGGGGATCGGCTTGGGCAGGCGTTCGCGCTGCACGAACGCGATATCCGGCGCGCGCACGGTGTCGGGTCCGCGGGCGAGTGTGAAGCCCGTCTCAGCAGCGAAGACCTGACCAGCGCCCTCGCGCTCCACGTGATTGCCGAGGCGCAGGGCGAGATTCATCGTCACACTGCCATGGCGACCTCCGGGAGGCTCACGAACGACAAGCACCCCGCGTACGAGCTCGGTGTGCTTGTCGGGAATGTTTGCCTGGAGCAATTCCTCGGCAGTCATGAGCGTTGCCGGCATCTTGGGAACGTAGGCGCGCTCGGCGGGCATCGCAAGCAATCTGCCGATCGCGATCAATGAGCGGTCAAACGAAAACGGCGAGCCTGATCGGCTCGCCGTTTGAGTCGGGACGGCGGGATTTGAACCCGCGACCTGGCGCGGGCCTGTCGGTTTCTCGCCGATGAGGGCTGCGACTTCGCCGTCGTGACGGTGCCACGGCCTCCGCCAGCGCGACTGGCACTCATGTTGAGCTACGC
>Ga0070695_100001289_pt1 | contig 13848 bp, 14 predicted proteins | sample KBSK1252metaG_FD_65471 | JGI IMG/M metagenome (GOLD analysis project Ga0070695, IMG submission 65471) | Corn, switchgrass and miscanthus rhizosphere microbial communities from Kellogg Biological Station, Michigan, USA - KBS K1-25-2 metaG | ecosystem: Host-associated > Plants > Roots >...
CGGCGCCGAGCGTGATCGCGACCAGCGCGAGGATGCCGGGCTCCATGGCGCCGCCCATGCTAGGGCGCCGCCTTATGCTTTCAAAGACTAATGTGTTAGCATGTTATGCACACAAGGCATAAGGGCATGAAACTGCAGCAGCTTCGCTATCTCGCCGAGGTGGTGCGGCGCGGCCTGAACGTTTCCGAGGCGGCAGAGGCGCTGCATACCTCGCAGCCGGGCGTTTCGAAGCAGATTCGGGCGCTCGAGGACGAGCTCGGCATCCAGGTCTTTGCCCGCCATGGCAAACGCCTGGTTTCGATCACCGAACCGGGCAAGGCCGTGCTGTCAATCGCCGAGCGGATCCTGGCGGAGGCGCAGAACCTGCGGCGCGCGGGCGAGGAATTCGCCAACGATGCGCTCGGCACGCTGACCATCGCGGCGACACACACCCAGGCGCGCTACGCGCTGCCGAAGGCGGTCGCCGCCTTCAAGCGGCGCTACCCGCGGGTCGAGCTCCTCATTCAGCAGGGCAACCCCACGCAGATCTGCGACCAGGTGGCCGCCGGCGAAGCGGACCTCGGCGTCGCCACCGAGATGATCGACCAGCGCGCCGACCTTGTGTCCCTGCCGGTCTATCAGTGGAATCGCTGCGTGGTCGTGCCGCCGCGCCATCCTCTGCTCAAAAGCACGCCGCTCACGCTCGAGAAGCTGGCGCAGCACCCCATCGTGACGTACGACTTCGCCTTCGCTGGCCGCTCGCATATCCAGAAAGCGTTCGAGACGCGCGGGCTCGCGCCGCATGTGGTGCTGAGCGCGCAGGACTCCGATGTCATCAAAACCTACGTCGAGCTTGGCCTGGGCGTCGGCATCCTTGCCAAGATGGCGTTCGATCCGAAGCGCGACCGGATGCTGCGTGCGCTCGACGCCAGCCATCTTTTCGAGTCGAGCACCACGCGCCTCGGGATAAAACGCGGCGCCTACCTGCGCCGGTATGCGTACGAGTTCATCGAACTCTTCGCACCGCACCTGCCGAGAAGCGTGGTCGAGCGAGCGGTGCGCGGCGAAGAAGGCTCGCGCTACGAGCTGTAGGCGGCGATGAAGTCGCGCACGCGCGGGAACACCACCTCGCGCCAGCGCCGTCCCGAAAAGATGCCGTAATGGCCGACGCCCGGTGCGACGAAGTGCGCGCGGCGGGCACGCGGAATGTTGAGGCAAAGCGCATGGGCGGCCTCCGTCTGCCCATTGCCTGAAATGTCGTCCAGCTCGCCCTCGATTGTCAGCAGCGCGGCGTTGCGCACGGCGTACGGTCGCACCAGCTCATCGCGCACGTACATGCGGCCCTTCGGCAGGGCGAACTCCTGGAATACGGTCCGCACGGTATCGAGGTAGTACTCCGCCGGCAGATCGAGCACCGCGTTGTACTCATCGTAGAAGCGCCGGTGCGCCTCGGCCGATTCGCCGTCGCCCACCATCAGATGATTGAAGTACTCCCAGTGGGCGTTGAGGTGGCGGTCGGGATTCATCGCCACGAAGCCAAGATGCTGCAGGAAACCCGGATACACGCGCCGCATGTAGCCGGGATATTTGCCCGGCACGCGCTCGATCACGTTGCGCTCGAACCAGGAATACGGCTTGCGCCGCGCGAGATTGTTGACTGCCGTGGGACTGCGCCGTGCATCGATCGGGCCGCCCATCATCACCATGGTGAGCGGCTGCGCCTCGCGGCGCGCGGCCATCAGTGAGACCGCCGCCAGCACGGGCACGGTCGGCTGGCAGACTGAAACGACGTGCAGGCTCGGCGAGAGCAGCCCGATCCACTCGCGCACGTAATCGACGTAGTGGGCAAGATGGAACGGGCCCGCGGAGAGCGGCACGAGCCGCGCGTTGATCCAGTCCGTGATCCACACGTCGTGCTCGGGAAGAAGCGAGCGCACCGTATCGCGCAGCAGCGTGGCGTGATGCCCGGAGAGCGGTGCCACCAGCAGCACTTTGTGCCGTTTGCGCGTTGCCTGCTTGAAATGCACCAGGCGGCAGAACGGCTTGTCGTCGGCCACCTCGAGCGCGACATCGGGCAGGTTCCATTGCGGCTTTTCATAGCGCTCGGTGACACGCAGGAAGAGGTCGCTCGACGCCGCGAGCCGGCGGGAAATCGGCCAGTGGGCGAGCGGGCTGAAGGGATGGCCGAACCAGCCGCGCGACCAGGCAGCAACGTAGCGCAGCGGCTGGAGCGCCGTGTGCTGCGCCTCGTAAAGGCTGTAGAGCACACCTGCTTATAGCATGGCGCACTGCCGCATCGCGGTGGCAGCGTTTTAAACCAGCGGCTTACGCCGCCTTGCGCTCGTCTCGCAAGGCGCGGCGCAGGATCTTGCCGACGTTGGTTTTTGGCAGCTCGGTGCGAAACTCGACGTACTTCGGCCGCTTATAGCCCGTCAGCTCGCGCTTGCAGTGCTCGAGCACGTCCTGCTCGGTGAGCTGCGGATCCTTCTTCACCACGTAGACCTTCGGCACTTCGCCGGAGTGCGGGTCCGGCACGCCAACCACGGCGCACTCGAGCACCCCGGGCAGCATCATCACCACCTGCTCGATCTCGTTCGGAAAGACCTTGAAGCCCGAGACGACGATCATGTCCTTCTTGCGGTCGACGATGCGGATGAAGCCCTTGGCATCCATCACGCCGATGTCACCGGTATGGAGAAAGCCGTCCGCGCCAAGTACCTTCGCCGTCTCGTCGGGACGCTGCCAGTAACCCGCCATGACCTGCGGGCCGCGGATGCAGATCTCGCCGGTCTCGCCGATGGCGAGCGGCCGGTCGGCATCGTCGCGGATCTCGATGTCGGTAGAGGGCATCGGCACGCCGATCGAGCCGGTGTATTCGTCGAGATTGAGCGGATTGGCGGTTGCTGCCGGCGCCGTCTCGGTGAGGCCGTAGCCTTCGATGAGCGTCGTGCCGGTGACCTGCTTCCAGCGATCGGCCACCACCTTCTGCACCGCCATGCCGCCGCCCAGCGCAAAGCGCAAATGAGAGAAGTCGAGCTTGGCAAAGTCGGGATTGTTGAGCAGGGCGTTGAACAGCGTGTTGACGCCGCTGATCATGGTGAACTTGTATTTGCCGAGCTCGCTGACGAATGCCGGGATGTCGCGCGGATTGGTGATGAGGATGTTCTCGCCGCCGACCACCATCATGTTGAGGCAGTTCACCGTCAGCGAAAAGATGTGGTAGAGCGGCAGCGCGGTGATGATTACCGGCCGTTCGCCATTCATCGCCGGCTGCAGCCATGCCTTGTACTGCAGCAGCGCCGCGATGACATTGCGATGCAGGAGCATCGCGCCCTTGGACACACCGGTCGTGCCGCCTGTGTACTGCAGAAACGCGATGTCGTCATGCGCGAGCGGCGGGGTCACGAGCTTCGCCTGCGCGCCTTCGGCGAGCGCCTGCCTGAAGCTGACCGCACCGGGCACCTCGTAGGGCGGCACCATCTTCCTCAGCCGGCGCACCACCAGGTTGACCACCACGCCCTTCAGTCCGAGCATTTCGCCGAGCGACGTGATGAGCACGTGCTTGAGCGGTGTGCGCGTGCGCACCTGCTGGAGCACGGCGGCGAAGTTCTCCAGGATGACGATCGCCTCGGCGCCCGAGTCGTTCAGCTGGTGCTCAAGCTCGCGCGCCGTATAAAGCGGATTGACGTTGACCACCACGCAGCCGGCGCGCAGCGTGCCGAACATCGCAATCGGATATTGCAGGCAGTTCGGCATCATGATGGCGACGCGCGCGCCCTTGCCGAGCCCCTTCGCCTGCAGCCAGGCGCCGAAGTCGCGCGCGCAGCGATCAAGCTCGGCGAAGCGAATCGTCTTGCCCATGTTGCTGAAGGCCGGTCGATCGCCGAACTCGCGGATGCTCTTTTCGAACAGCTCGACAAGCGAGCCGTACTGCCGCGGCTCGATTTCGGCCGGCACCCCGGGCGGATAACTTTTTAACCAGATGCGCTGCATCCCTCCCCCTAGCTGGGGTGCCTGTGTGTCCCGATTCTAGCGACGATCGGCGCGGCGAGACATCCCGCGCCTATGGCAGCGTAGCCGGCGATCCACGCGACGCGCGCGGCAGCGCCGCCGGCGATATCGAGCGCCGCGCCGAAGAGCACCGGCCCCGCCAGGCCGCCGGCGAACCCGGTGAGTGAATAGAGGCCCATCGCCGCGCCGCGCAATTGAGCCGGCGCCGCAGCCACCAGCCCGGCCGTCAATGTGCCGGACTCCGCCATGACAAGCATCGAATAGCCGATCAGGAGCGCAAGCACGAGCGGCCACGGCGCCGAAGCTGCCGCACCCAGCACGATGCCGCCGGTGCCCGAGGCGGCCATCACCAGCAGGATCCAGCGGCGGCGGCCGATGCGCAGTGCCACCTCGTTGCCGACGATCGAGGCGGGCACCGCGAGCAGGTTCACCACCGCGGCGATGGCTGCCGCCGGCCAGGGAAAGGCATCGCCCGCCTGCAGGCTCGCTGCGTAAGCGAGAAACGCCACCATCCAGCCGCGCGAGCCGAAGAGCTCGAGACAATGCACCGCATAGCCGAGCGTGTAGCCGGCACTCGCCCGATCGTGCAGTACTTGTTGCCAGGCACCGAGCGGGAAGAGCGTGCGCAGCGACAGCCGCTCGCCGCCGCGCGGCGGCAGCGGCATGATGAGCAGCAGCACCAGCGCGCCCGCGACGAGCGGGCCGATGGCGCTCGCAAGGAACGCCGCGCGCCATCCGGATGCCGGCGAAATGAGCCCCGCCATGGCGAGCGACAGCGCCGTGCCGATGCCGAAGAAAGAGGTGTAGAACGCGACGTAGCGGCTTTGGCTCGGGCCGCCGATCCGGTCCGAGAGCAGGCGCAGCCCCGGCATGTAGGTGGCCGCAATGCCGACGCCCAGCAGCATTTGAAAGAGCACGGCGCTCGCAAATGAATTGGCGACCCAGCCGAAGCCCGCGCTTCCCGCCGCGCTCAGGACGGCGCCGGCAACGTACACCCGGCGGGCGTCGATGCGATCGGTGAGCGAGGTCCACAGCGACACCGTGCCGATATAGCCGGCGAAAAACATCCCGCTGACGATTCCGGCCTGCGCGTTCGACATGCGCCAGGCGTCGCGCAGCTCCGGCAGCAGCGCCGCATAAGTCGAGAAGCCCAGCATCGAGCAGATGTGGGCCGCGAGCAGGACGTAGACCGGGGTGCGACCCGGCGCGCTCACCGGTTCTTGAATGTCGGCTTGCGCTTCTCCAGGAACGCCGCCATGCCTTCCTTCTGATCGGCGAGCGCGAACTGCGAATGGAACAGGCGTCGCTCGAACAGCACGCCTTCGGCGAGCGTGCTTTCATAGGCCCGGTTGATCGATTCCTTGATCATCATCACCACGGGCAGCGAGTAGCTCGCGATCTTGTCGGCCACGCCGAGCGCTTCGTCCATCAGCTTCTCGAGCGGCACGACGCGCGAGACGAGGCCGGCCCGCTCGGCCTCCTGGGCATCGATCATGCGAGCGGTAAGGCAAATCTCCATCGCCTTGGCCTTGCCGACGGCTCGCGGCAGCCGCTGCGTGCCGCCGGCGCCCGGCATCACACCGAGGTTGACTTCCGGCTGGCCAAAGCGTGCGTTGTCCGCCGCGATCACGATGTCGCACATCATGGCGAGCTCGTTGCCGCCGCCGAGTGCATAGCCCGCGACCGCCGCGATCACCGGCTTGCGGATGCGGCGGAGATGCTCCCAGTCGCGCGTGATGTAGTCCGCCATGTAAGCGTCCATGTAGCTGTAGTCCTTCATCGCCGCAATGTCGGCGCCGGCGGCGAATGCCTTTTCGTTGCCGGTGATGACGATGGCGCCGATGGCTTCGTCGCGGTCGTACGCCTGCAGCGCTGCGCCGAGCTCCTGCATCAGCTGCGGACTCAACGCATTCAGCTGCTTCGGGCGGTTCAACGTAATCAGGCCGACGCGGCCTTTCTGCTCCACCTTGATCAGTTCATAGTTCACGGGCGGAAATCACCTTCGCATAGAAACCGTTGAGGGCAGCGAGGAACGCCGCGTGCACCTGGCGGGCGGCAACGGTCTCGCCGTTGTACGTTTGGCTGCGCGTCGCGCATGCATCTCCGAGCAGCGTCACGCGGTAGCCGAGGTCGGCAGCATGGCGCACCGTGGCGTCGACGCACATGTGGGTCATCATGCCGGCGACGACCAGCTCCTTGGCGCCCGCCGCCTTGAGCGCCGCGTCGAGCTCGGTCCCGCGGAAGCTGTTGGGAAAATGCTTCTCGACCACGCGCTCGCCTTCGCGCGGGCGCACGCGTTGATGAATTTCGGCGCCGCTCGTTCCGGGGATGAAGAACGTGGCGCCGGGACGCACCGACAGGTGCCTCACATGGAGGACCGGCAGACCGAGCTTACGGAAGTGCTCGAGCGCCCCGGCTGCCTTCTCCAGCGCCGCGTCGGCGGCTTCGAGCTCCATCTTGCCGCCGGGGAAGTAATCGTTCTGGATGTCGATGACGAGAAACGCGCGCTCAGCCATGCTTGCTCTTCAGCTCCGAAAGGGGAATGGCGCCAGGAATGTCGATCCGCGCGCGCCCCGGTTCAGGTTGTGTTAGCGCCTCGACGCGCTTCATGGTGGTTGCGCTGCGCACCGCGAGCTGCTGGTAGAGCAGCATGTTGTCGTGCTTCCAGCGGATCTCTTCTGGCGACAGCTCGCGCAGTACGCGCGCCGGGATGCCGGCGGCGAGCGCGCGTGCGGGAATGCGCGCTTCGGCTTTGACGAACGCAAGCGCGGCGATGACCGCGTCCTCGCCCACTTCAGCGTTGTCGTTCACCACTGCATTCATGCCGACGAGCGCTCCGCGACGGACCAGGCAACCGTGCAGGATCGCGCCATGGCCGATGGTGGATTCGGTGCCCGCCACGGTGTCCTTGCCGGGAAAGCCATGCATCGTGCAGTGATCCTGGAGGTTTGCGCCCTCCTCGACCACGATACGGCCGAAATCACCGCGCAGGCTGGCGCACGGGCCGATGTAGGCACGCGCGCCGACCATCACGTCGCCGATCAGCACCGCGCTCGGATGCACAAAAGCGCTCGGATCGACGACCGGCACGATGCCGTCGATGGCATAGACCTGCGGCATGGCAAAATTCTAAACCCATGCCCTCGGTCCTCGTCTGCGTGGATGCCGGCGTCGAGACGATCACGCTCAACCGGCCCGAGAAGCTGAACGCGCTCAATCCGGAAATGCACGCGGAGCTGCGCGCGGCGCTGGAGCGCGCCGCCGACGATGCGGAGATCCGCGCCGTGCTCATGACAGGCGCCGGGCGCGCTTTCTGCACCGGGCAGGACCTCGCCGAGCGCGACGTCAGCGCCGGCGCAGCGCCGATCGATCTTTCCGTCTCGCTCGGCTCGCACTACAACCCGCTGGTGCGACGGCTGCGCGCGCTGCCGAAGCCGATCGTCTGCGCCGTGAACGGCGTCGCCGCCGGCGCCGGCGCCAATCTCGCGCTCGCCTGTGACATCGTCATCGCGGCGCGCTCGGCAAGCTTCGTGCAGGCGTTCGCGCGCCTCGGGCTCGTACCGGACTCAGGCGGCACCTTCTTCCTGCCGCGCCTTGTCGGCACGGCGCGCGCCATGGCGCTTGCGCTGCTCGCCGAGCCGCTCAGCGCCGAGCGCGCCGAGCAGTGGGGCCTCATCTGGAAAGCGCTCGATGATGCGCGCCTCGCCGACGAGGCGCTGGCGCTCGCGCGCGGCCTGGCGAGCGGGCCGACAAAGGGCTTCGGTCTTCTGAAGAAGGCGATCTACAGCTCGGCGAGCAATTCACTTGACGCGCAGCTCGATCTCGAGCGCGACCTGCAACGCGAAGCCGGCGTCAGCGAGGACTACCGGGAGGGCGTCACCGCATTCAAGGAGAAGCGCCCGCCGCGCTTCAAGGGCAAATGAACGATTGCTTCGCGCTCGAGCCGATCGAAACCGCGCCGCGCCAAGAGCTCGCCCGGCTGCAACTTGAACGGCTGCAGTGGTCGCTCAAGCAAGCGTACGAGAACGTGCCGCACTACCGGCGCACGTTCGACGCCGCCGGGCTCACGCCCGCGGACTGCAGGCGCCTCGAGGATCTGCGGCGCTTTCCGTTCACCACCAAGGCGGACCTGCGCGAGAGCTATCCATACGGCATGTTTGCCGTGCCGATGGAGCGCATCGTGCGCATCCACGCGTCCTCGGGCACGACCGGCAAGCCGACCGTCGTCGGCTACACGGCGCGCGACATCGACACCTGGACGCATCTCATGGCGCGCTCGATTCGCGCCGCCGGTGCGCGGCCGGGCGACAAGGTGCATGTCGCGTATGGCTACGGCCTCTTCACCGGGGGCCTTGGCGCCCATTACGGCGCCGAGCGCCTCGGCCTTGCGGTCATTCCGCTGGGCGGCGGCATGACCGAGCGCCAGGTGCAGCTGATTGCCGACTTCAAGCCCGACATCATCATGGTGACGCCGAGCTACATGCTGGCGATCGCCGACGAAATGGCGCGCCAGGGCATCGATCCGCGCAGCACCTCGCTACGCCTGGGCATCTTCGGCGCGGAGCCCTGGACCAACGAGATGCGTCGCTCGATCGAAGAGCGCCTCGCCATCGACGCGATCGACCTTTACGGCCTGTCGGAGGTGATCGGACCGGGCGTCGCGCAGGAATGCGTCGAAACGAAGGACGGCCTCACCATCTGGGAGGACCACTTCTACCCGGAAATCATCGATCCGCAGAGCGGCGCGCCGCTGCCTGACGGCGAAAAGGGTGAGCTCGTCTTCACCTCGCTCACCAAGGAAGCGCTGCCGGTCATCCGCTACCGCACGCGCGACCTGACGCGGCTATTGCCGCCGTCCGCGCGCAGTATGCGGCGCATGGAGAAGATCACCGGCCGCTCGGACGACATGCTGATCATCCGCGGCGTCAACGTCTTCCCGTCGCAGATCGAGGAGTTGATCCTCAAGCAGCCAGGCCTCGCGCCGCATTACGTGCTCGAGCTCTCCAAGCATGGCCCGCTCGACCACCTCACTGTCGTCGTGGAAGGCGAGCGTGCCGCGGCGGCCCAGCTCCAGCACCACATCAAGTCGTACGTCGGCATCAGCGCGGAAGTGCGCGTCGGCGCGGTCGAGCGCTCGATCGGCAAGGCGAAGCGCGTAATCGACAAGCGCGCAAAGTGAGAGGACTCGCCGGCAAGACGGTGCTGGTAACCGGGGGCGGCGGCGCCATCGGCGCTGCCATCTGCCGGCGCTTCGCCGCCGAGGGCGCCCGGGTGCTGGTGGCCGACCGCGCGCGCCAATCGGCTGAGCGCGTCGCCGCCGAAGTGAGCGGCACGGCGCTGGTTTTCGACATCGCCGACTACGGTGCCGCCAAGGCGGCGATCGGCGAGCATTCGATCGATGTGCTGGTGAATAACGCCGGCTGGGATCGCTTCCAGAACTTCGTTGACACCCAGCCCGACGAATGGGAGCAGCTCATCGCCATCAACCTCCGCGGGCCCCTTAACCTGCATCACATCGTGTTGCCGCAGATGCTGGCGCGCGGCCGTGGACGCGTGGTCAACATTTCCTCCGACGCGGCGCGCGTCGGCTCCTCCGGCGAAGCGGTCTATGCGGCGTGCAAGGGCGGCATCATCGCGTTCAGCAAGACGCTCGCGCGCGAAGTGGCGCGCAAGGGCATTAGCGTGAACGTGGTCTGCCCCGGCCCGACGGACACGCCGATTTTGCGCGGCTTTCTCGGCGAGGGCGAAGCCGGGCAGAAGGTCTACGATGCGCTGGTGCGCGCCATCCCGATGAAGCGCGTCGGCCAGCCCGACGACATCCCGGGCGCCGTGGCTTTTCTCGCCTCCGATGAGGCGGCGTTCATTACCGGCCAAGTGATCAGCGTGTCGGGCGGCCTCACCATGGCCGGCTAGCAAGAAGCGGATAGATGATGCGCGCGAGCGGCGCTACAGTTGCGCCTATGGAAGCCGTGCTCGAAAAAGCGAAGTCCTATCTCGACCGCCGGCGTGGCGAGCGAGTCACGCTGACCGAGCTTGCGCAGGCCGTCGGCGCGAGCCCGTTTCACCTGCAGCGGCGCTTCAAGGAAGCCTTCGGCGTTTCCCCGCGCAACTACCAGGAGGCGCAGCGCCTGGAGTCAGTGAAAGCTTCCCTGCAGAACGGCAGCCGCGTGGCCGATGCCGTGTTCGAGGCGGGCTATGGTTCGGTATCGCGGTTCTACGAGAAGCCGCACCTCGGCATGCATGCGCGCGCCTACCGCGCGCGCGGCAAGGGTCAGTCGATCCGTTACTGCACGTTTGCCACGTCGCTCGGCACGGTACTGGTCGCGACCACCGAGAGCGGGGTATGCGCAGTCAAGCTTGGGCCCGACGGCGAGCGGCTGAAGCGCCTGCTCAGCGAAGAGTTCAGTGCCGCCGAGGTGGTGGAAGACGCGCTGCCGGAACTCGCAGCGAAGGTACGCGCGTTCATCGCCGGCGAAGGCAGCCTCGCGCGCGTGCCGCTCGACATCCGCGGCACGGTGTTCCAGCGCCGCGTGTGGGAGGCGCTGCGGCGCATCCCGCGCGGCGAGACGCGCACCTATGGCGCGATCGCGCGCGAAATCGGCGCGCCGCAAGCGGTGCGGGCCGTGGGTAGCGCCTGCGGCGCAAACCCGGTGGCGCTCCTCGTGCCGTGCCATCGCGCGGTACGCGGCGATGGCGGCCTTGGCGGCTACGCCTGGGGTCTGCCCGTGAAGAAGCGGCTGCTCGAGATCGAGAAGCGCCGGCGTAAGTGACCGCCGCGGACGCCGCGCGGCTGGTGGCGCTGGCGGCGATCTGGGGCGCTTCGTTCCTGTTCGTGCGTATCGCGGCGCCGGTTATCGGGCCGGTAGCCACGGCGGATTTGCGCATGCTGATCGCCGGCGCTGCGCTTCTTCTCTACTACGCGGTCAGCGGCTTCGATGCGCAATGGCGGCTGCGCTGGCGCGAGTACCTGGCGATTGGCGCGCTCAACTCTGCCGCGCCTTTCCTGCTCTATGCGTACGCCGCGCTCGAGCTTTCCGTAGGGCTGCTGGCCGTGCTGAACGCGACGTCCCCGATGTGGGCCGCATTGCTCGGGGCTCTGCTGCTGCGCGAGCCGCTGACCCCTACGCGCGCGGCAGGGCTCGCGATCGGCATGGCGGGTGTGGCGATGGTCTCGGGCGCGGAGGCGAGCACGCGCTGGCTTTCCATCGCCGCGGGCCTTGGCGCGGCGCTGTGCTACGCGTTGACCGGCATCGCGCTCAGGCGGTGGGGACGAGGTGCGCCAGCGCGTGGCATGGCGGTGGGTACGCAGCTGACGGGCGGCTTGCTGCTGTTGCCGCTGCTGGCGCTCGCGCCGCCCGGCAATCTCACGCCCGGCATCGCTGCTGCGATGCTCGCGCTCGGCATGGTGTGCGGCGCGCTCGCTTATATCTTGTACTTCCGCTTGATCGCCGACATCGGCGCGACCGGCGCGCTCACCGTGACGTATCTCATTCCGCTCTTCGGCGTGCTGTGGGGCGCCCTCGCGCTCGGCGAAGGGTTGACGGCGATGCGCGTGCTCGGCGCCCTTGTTGTTACGGCTGGAACGCTGCTCGTACTGCGCGGCTAGAATCGCCGCATGGGTAGCGTCGTGGTGCTCGCGGGCCAGGTGGGCGGGGCGAAACTCGCCGACGGGCTGTATCGCCTGCGCGGCGAGGCATTAACCGTCATCGTCAACACCGGCGACGACTACGAGCATCTCGGCCTCGCGTTTTCGCCCGACATCGACACGATGCTCTACACCCTCGCGGGCATCGCATCGCCGGGCGCCGGTTGGGAGCCGGAGAACGAAACCCATGCGGTTCATGCTATGGTCAGGCGACTCGGCGGCGCCGACCGCCCGGTGCATGGCGACCGGTCACTCGCGGCGCCGCTGTTGCGCTCCGAAGGTCTCGCCAACGAGCGGCGTCTGACGGACATTACGCTCGACTTTTGCCGCCACCTCGGCATCCGCGCGCGGGTGCTGCCGATGAGCGACGACCGCGTGCGCACGCATGTGCTCACGGATGACGGCGCCATTGCGTTCCACGACTACTTTACGCAGCTCGGCTGCGAACCGGTGGTGCGCGGCTTCCAGTACGCGGGCGCGGATTTCGCGCGCATTCCGGACGAGGTGCTCGATGCGTTGCACGCCGCAGACCTGGAAGCGGTGGTGATCGGCCCGGCGAATCCCTATCACGCGATCCGGCCGATCCTCGAAATCGACGGCATGAGGCGCCTGCTGCGCCGGCGCGGCGTGCCGGTGGTGGCGGTCACGCCGATCGTCGGGGGTCGGGCGCTGCGCGGCTCGGCAGGCAAGATGATGCGCGAGCTCGGTCGCGAGCTTTCCGCCCGCTCGGTCGCCGGCGAATATCTGCGCGTCGTCGACGGCTTCGTGCTCGACATCGAGGATGCGGCGCTTGCCGATAGCGTGCGTTCGCTCGGCATGGAGATCGTGGCCCTGCCGACCGTAATGCGCTCGATCGACGATCGGGTGGTCCTCGCCCAGGAAGTGCTCGATTTCGCTGCCGCGATTCGCGAGCGCCGCCAAGCGCAAGTGCAGTGAAGCTTCTCGTGCTGCTTGCGCTCGCGATGCTGTCCGCTATCGCGCGCGCCGATGAGCCCGCGGAGGCGATCCAGCGCGAACTGATCCAGCGCGATCGGCAGTCGGCCGAGTTCTCGCATCCCGGGCTGCGCGGCGTGGACGCCGCTCGCGACCAGGCGCATCTGCCAGCACGGCCGGACGAGCGCGATGCGCAGCGGCGCGAGCGAGATGCCGAGGTCTACAGCGAACGGCAGGCGCCGCCGCCGGCACCCGACGCGCGACCGCTACCGCTCCCAGGGGGGCAGGGCCACGGCGTCGATCCCATACCGGTCCAGGGCGGCAGCCGCTGAGCGCGGGTCGAGCGCGGCGAGCGCGGCGATGCAGATGTGCCGGGCGTCGACCTCGAAGAAGGCGCGTAGCGCAGCGCGCGTGTCGCTCCTGCCGAAGCCATCGGTGCCAAGCGCAATGTACTGGCGCGGCACGTACGGCCGGATGAGATCGGCGACCGCACGTACGTAGTCGCTTGCCGCGATCACCGGGCCTTGCGTGGGCGCAAGGCACCGCTCCACCCAGCTGGTTGCCGATGTGCCGAAACGCCGGGCGCGCTCCGCCTGCATGCCGTCGCGCCGCAGCTCGGTAAAGGATGTGACGCTCCAGAGGCCGGCGGACACATTCCAGTCCTTGGCGAGCAAATCCGCCGCGGCCATGACCTCGCGCAGGACAGGGCCCGAGCCGAGCAGCTGAAGCTGCGAGCCCTGGCGCAGCCTATACATGCCGCGCCGAATTCCCTCGGCGACCCCCTCCGGAGCCGGGGGGTGCGGGTAATTCTCGTTCGCGACCGTGACGTAGTAGAAGACGTCCTCCTGCGCGTCCAGCATGCGGCGCGCGCCGTCCTCGACGATCGCGGCGAGCTCGTAGCCGAAGCAAGGATCGTAGGCGCGGCAGTTCGGAATGGTGCAGGCGGCGAGATGGGAGTGGCCGTCCTGGTGCTGCAGTCCTTCGCCGGCGAGCGTCGTGCGGCCCGCGGTGCCGCCGATCAGGAAACCGCGCGCGCGCGAGTCGCCCGCCGCCCACACCAGGTCGCCGATGCGCTGGAAGCCGAACATCGAGTAGTAAATGTAGAAGGGCAGCATCGGCGTGCCGTGGGCCGAATAAGCCGTGGCCGCCGCCAGCCAGGACGACACGGCGCCCGCTTCGGTGATGCCCTCCTCGAGAATCTGCCCGTCCTGCGCCTCGCGGTAATAGAGCAGCTCCTCGTGATCTTCCGGCTCGTAGAGCTGGCCGAGCGACGAGTAGAT
>Ga0070695_100001290_pt1 | contig 13836 bp, 14 predicted proteins | sample KBSK1252metaG_FD_65471 | JGI IMG/M metagenome (GOLD analysis project Ga0070695, IMG submission 65471) | Corn, switchgrass and miscanthus rhizosphere microbial communities from Kellogg Biological Station, Michigan, USA - KBS K1-25-2 metaG | ecosystem: Host-associated > Plants > Roots >...
ACCTCGGCCGGCTTCACCAACACCGCCGGCGCCGGCAGCTACTCGATCGTGCCCTCCGCCGCCGTCTTCGGCCACGGCAGCGCCGGCAACTACACCCCCCACTACGTCAACGGCAGCCTGACCGTAGCGCCGAAGCCCGCAAAGCTCACGGCCGACAACAAGTCCAAGTACTACGGTGACATGAATCCGCCGTTGACCGCCACCATCACCGGCACGGTCAACGGAGACCACCTCAATTACACGTTGTCGACCACCGCCGGCCAGTTCTCAGGCGTCGGGCCTTACCCGATCACCGTCAGCCTCGGTTCCAATCCGAACTACGTGGTTACGACGTACGCCGGCACGCTCACGGTCAACCAGAGACCGATCACGGTGACGGCCGACAACAAGAGCAAGACCTACGGCGATGACAACCCGGGGCTGACCGCGAGCGTTTCCGGCAACGTCAGCGGCGGGGATGCAGTGAACTACACGCTCGCCACCACCGCGACCAAGTCGTCCGACGCCGGCCTCTACCCGATCACGGTCACACCGGGCTCGAACCCGAATTACAACGTGACGCCGGCCAGTGGCACGCTGACCGTGAACCAGGCGCAGCTAACGGTCACCGCACCGAGCTTCCCGGGCCTCGCTTACGGCCAGCCGGTACCGGACCTGACACCCACGATCACGGGCTTCGTTCTCGGCCAGGATAAGAGCGTTTTAGACGCACAGCCGACCTGCGGAACCCTCTACCAGCAGGGCATCTCGCCGGCCGGCAGCTCCTACTCGGTCACCTGCTCGAACGGGTCAGATAACGACTACAGCTTCAAGTACGTGGATGGAACGATCACGGTCGTGGCGCAGCAGGCTCCGATTGCTTATATCGGCCAGACGACGTTCGTCACCTCAGGAAGCAGCAGCACGAGCGCACAGGTGGCGCTGTCGGCAAGCCTGCAGGACGCGACCGGCAACACCGGCAACGTCGGTACGGCCACGCTGACGTTCACCGACCTGCTCACCGGCAAGGTGCTTGCGAGCCATGTGAAAGTCTCGCCAGTCTCCAGCACGAACGTGACGCAGGGCACGGCCAACACGATCGTGACCCTCAGTACCGGCCAGTACGGCAGCGCTGAGTACCTGATTCAGGTGTCGGTCGACAACGGCAACTACCAGAACTGCCAGCAGACGGGCGCGTTCACGCCCCCGGGAGGCACGCTGCAGTGCAGTGGCTGGACCGTCGACCCAAGTTCGACGCAGTACGCAGCCGCCCATCCGACGGTGACGGTGATGATCCCGCCGACGGCGTATTCAATTCAGGGTGCAGCCTTGCCGAACATCCTCACAACGGAGGCAGGTAAGTTCGGCAACGCCACCGCTATGAGCTACGCGATTGGAATGCAGTACAACAACAAGGGCACGAACACGCAGGGACAGGTTCAGCTGATTCTGCAGCGGCCCGCAGGCAATGGCTACCCGGCCGGCACCTACTACATCAAGTCGAACTCGATCACCTCGGTGGCCTTCGTCGCCCCCCCGACGGGTAGCAAGCAGCCCAGCAAGGACGTCACGATCTACACGAAGGCGAGCATCTTCAGCGTCAACAACTCGGGCGTGACGACGAGTGTCGACGGCAACATCACGCTGCGAGTTGACACGGAAGAGGGCTGTGCGACGAGCCCGACCTGCTCAAGCAGCAGCGGCGACAAGATCGGGTTCACCGTGCTCTCGAGCAAAGACGGGTCGCTCTACTACTCCAACAACTGGATCTACAACACGGCTGTCGCCGGATGGAGCACGGTTGAGCAGGGGGTCAACCCGTTTACCGCAGTGGTGATCAACTAGATGGCATCGTCCGGGTCTAACGCAGCAGGAAAGGGGTCTCTCTTGTCCAGGCACGTGTTCCCCGTGGCGGTGCTCGCCATCGCCACGGCGTCAGTTCTCGCATTCGCTCATGTTGGCCGCGCGGCCACGGCTGCCGCTGCCTCCACGAGCTACACAATCAAGGCGACCCTCGACGCCAAGCACGAAGTGCCGCGGCCGAAGGATGCCACCAACGCCCACGGCGTACTCACCGGGAAGCTGACGCTCGCCGGTAAGAAGAGCCGCTTCACGTGGACTTTGAAGGTCTCCAAGTTGAGCGGGCATGTCCGGGCAGCAGAAATTGACATGGGGGCGCCTGGCAAGCGGGGGATCACGCTGCTGCCGCTCTGCAAGCAGTGCCGTTTGACATCCCACGGCGCGTACATCGGCCCGTACGTCGCCAACAAGACGTTTGTCCAAGCGCTTGTGCACGGCCGTACGTATGCGAACGTGACGACGAAGCTGAACCCGAAGGGCGAGATTCGCGGGCAAATCAAGGCGACCGCCAGCTAGGCGAAAGTGCCTTTGGGAGGGCGACGCCTCAAGCGCCGCCCTCCCAGGTTTCAGGTGTCGGCAGGCGGATGCTCGTCGGCGCAGGCAACCAGACGGCGTAGTGGCACGACTTTCGTGCTGTCCTCCTGATCGAACCGCACAACGGCGGCGTCTGTTCCGTACAGGTATCGGAGCACGCCGACGCGGCCGCCGAGGCGGACGCGCTCGCCCACCCGAAGCGCGGGCTCACGGCGACTCTTCAATGGTTCGTTCATCACGTATGTCTCCCCCTTATCTGAGTAGAGGCATACGGCGGGCCGATCCTTTCGGTCGGCTTTACGGGATCGGCACGGTGACGGTCGTGATTGGCGTCGTCACCGTCGCGGCCGTACCTGTGGGAGTGGTCACCGTTGCCGTTGTGATCGGTGTGCTGACCGTGACCGTCGCGGCCGGCACCGAAGTCGGCAGCGTTGGCAGGGATACCGTCGGCACCGGAAGGGTGGAGGGCGACAGCAACGACGCCACCACAGCGGCCGTCGACGCGCGGACGGATTCCGGTGCCGCGTTTCCGCCAGAGCCTTGCGACACCGCAGGGGCCGCGCTCGCAGCCGGAATCGCCCTCGAGCTGTCGACCGTCTCGACGTGACTCCGAGCTGAGTCAAGCCTGAGCACGCCGCCAGCCGTCCGCTGCCCTGCTCCCGCCATCAGATTTCCAGCGTGGGCCACCAATGCGGCGGTCGTCTCGTCCCTGGTCGGAGCGACGGCCCGGACGGTGTGTCCGGCCGCGACGATCCCACCCGTCGCGAGACCAGTGGCGGCGACGACTGCAGCTGCGCCCTTCACGGCCGCTACCTGCGGCGTCCCTCCCTGCCTCAGCCACCGCCACAACCCGGCACCGCCTACCACCGCAGCCCCGAGCGTCTGACGAAGCTGCCGCCGGCCGCGGTGCAGGAGCATCGTCACCGCGCTCACCGACGTGCCCATCTGCTCCGCCGTCTCGCCGTAGGAGAAGCCCAGCACATCTCGGTACAGCACGGCTGCCCGCTGCTCCCCCGGCAGATTCGCGAGCGCTTCCCGGATCTCGGACATCCCCGAGGCCTCCTGTACCGCGTAATCCTCGAGTGGCTCCGCGTTCAGACGTCGGCGCCGGAGACGGCGCGCGGCGTTGAGGGCGATCGCCGCGAGCCACGCGCGTGGGTCGCGCGGAATCGTGCCGTGCTCGAGGGCGCGCTGCGCATCGAGAAACGCCGTCTGCACCACGTCCTCGGCATCGTCATGGTCGCGCAGCTCGCGCTCGACGAGCCGGACCAGCCTGCCGCGGTGTTCCCGATACAGCCGCTCGATCTCACTGGGCACGCCTGATATGTGCCCAGCGACCGGGGGGACCGAAACGAGGATCCCGCCGTCAGCCGAGGATGTTGACCGCCCTCGCCACGACCATCACGGCGAGGGCGAGGCTGATCGCCGACTGGACGAGCATCAGCATCTTCGCCCAGCGGCTGAGCGGCATCGCGTCGGTCGGGCTGAACGCCGTGGCGTTCGTGAACGAGACGTAGAGGTAGTCGAGGAACTGCGGCCGCCAGCCCGACTCGGCGAACGCCGGCTCCGTCTGCTGCGGGAAGAGAAAGTCGCGCTTCGTCTGCACGCACGCGGGCCGGTTGAGCGGCCCGCCGCCGTCGAGCTGCCAGTACCAGAGCCCGAAGAGCAGGACGTTCACGACCCACATGTGAAGTGCCGCGCGCAGCAGCGTCGACGCCGTCGACGCTTGGGTGTAGGCGCCGTTCACGAGCAGGTGAATGAGGAGGATGATCGACGCCGAGTTCGCGGCGCTGACGATCGCGATTGTCCCGAGCGCGAGGCGGCGGCGCGTGAGGCGCAGGACGTCCGGGCGCCACTCGACGACACGCGCAAACGGCCCGGCCGGACGGATGACGCCGAGCGCGACGAGAACGAGCACCGTGAGCGCCGGCACGACCCAGCGGACGACACCGAAGGCTCCCCCACCCGCGCCGGCGATGAACTGAGACGGGAGGTCGGCGTACAGCCCGGCTGCCGCGACGAGCGCCGCCGCGGGCCAGAGCGGCGACTCACCGAGCTCGTCGGTCGGCGCGAGCGCACGACGCACGTCGTCCACGCTGCGTGAGGCTACGCGGGGCATCGGCGGGAACCTCCCGAAACCGGGGCTACAATCCGGCTTCCAGCCCTCTTAGCTCAGCTGGTAGAGCACCTCCATGGTAAGGAGGGGGTCGACGGTTCGAGTCCGTCAGAGGGCTCTGCAAAAGCCCCGCAAAGTGGGGCTTTATTTTTGGTTTTTACTTGCGCATCGTGCAGTTTGATGCGGGATGAGAGGACGCTGGCCCAGGCGAGTGCGCGCCGCTAGTTTTCGCTTCTGCGGGTTGTCGGCTTTCGGATTGGTTTACGGTGGCTGGGTGCTCGCGCTGATGCAGAGCGGGTGAGCAGGCGGTGCAATCGTGAGCGATTGGCGTTTGCGGGTCGGGGTGCAGTTGCCGGAGGTCGAGCGCGAGGTTCGCTGGCCAGAGATGCTTGCGATCGCGCGGGCGGCGGAGTCGTCGGGCTATGACTCGATATGGCTCGGCGACCACATGCTCTACCGAGGTGACGGCGGCCAGGAGCGTGCCCCTTGGGATGTGTGGACAATGCTGGCCGCCCTGGCCGCGTCGACTGCGCGTGTCCAGCTCGGGCCGCTCGTCGCTTCGACCGCGTTCCACCCACCGGGTCTCGTGGCGCGGATGGCCGCCACGATCGACGAGGTCTCGGGGGGACGGCTTATCCTCGGCCTCGGCACAGGTTGGAACGAGCCGGAGTTTCAGGCTTTCGGGATTCCGTTCGAGCACAAGGTCGCGCGGTTCGAGGAAGCCTTCACGATCATCCGACGGCTGCTAGCTCGTGAGCGTGTGGATTTCAGCGGGCGGTTTTATCGGATGGAAGATGCGGTGCTCTTGCCGCCGCCGAGGCGGCAGGTGCCGCTACTGGTTGGTACCTCGGGGCCGCGCGTACTCGCTGTGAGCGCGCCACACATCAGTTACTGGAACTCGTGGCACTCCTGGTATGGCAACACCCCGTCTGGGTTCGCGAAGCTCAGCTCAAGGTTCCGGGGGACTTTTCGGCGCAGCGCCTGCGTGCTCGCGACCGTCGGCAGCGGCGGCGAGCGGCCTCGCGACCCGGCATCACCACCTGTCGCCGCGCCATCACTCCGCCGGCACCTCGACGAACTCGCTGCAGCCGGGGCCGACGAAGTGATCCTTGTGCTCGACCCGATCAACGAGCATTCAGTCGTCACCGTCGGAGAACAGCTCGGGCTCGATCCGCATCTATAACGGGTCGTCGCAGGCGCCGAGGTCGAAGCCGCTCAGGGGTCATTCCCGAGCCTGGCCCCGGTGAGAGTATCTTCGTCGTGTGCCTGCGCTCTCGGTGAGCGGAATGTCTTCGCCGCCGCGGACGAAGACGACCGGCTAGACGCCGATCGGTTGCGGTGCGACGTCGATCAGCTTCTCGAGCAGTTCGCGGTCGCCCTCGACCTCGACGAGGTCGAGCCGACGGTCGACGAAGAGGTGGTAGAGGCCCGCGGGCTCGCCGGTGACGACGACGTCTGGCTCGTCTGCGGGACCGCTTTGCGCGAGGCCGTCGACGAGTGAGGCAATCTCGTCGCCGACGCGGAACTCGAAGCGTCCGGGCGGTGCGAGCGGTGCGAGGATCGTGTCGATCGGGTTGACGAGCCAGCCGGGGAAGAACTCGGCGTCGGGTGACGGCGGGCCGAGTGACCGTGCGCCCCAGAGCGCGAGCTCGCGCATCACGGGTTTCAGCTCCCGGCCGTAGTCGGTGAGCTCGTAGACGCGCGAGGCGGCGGGCGGCGGCAGCGTCTTCTTCGCGATGACGCCGCAGTGCTCGAGGTCGCGCAGTCGAGCGGCGAGGATGTTGGTGCCGATGCCCGGCAGGCCTTCGGCCAGGTCGGTGTAGCGCTTCGGCCCGGGCAGGAGCTCGCGCACGATCAGCAGCTCCCAGCGGTCTCCGACCATATCGAGAGCGTGCGCCATGGGGCAGTAATGGTCGTATTTCTTCGCCATGCCTTCGATTCTAGCGCCTGGGCTTGCTGTTGTGAAGACTTTACTTGCAAAATACAAGTTAGTTCTGTTAGGTTGCAAGCTTCCGCTACGCAAGTGAAAGGACGTAACGACATGGTGACTTCGGACCGACGCAAATGGCTGGCCCTGGCGCTCCTGAGCGCGGTCCAGTTCATGGTCGTCTTGGACATCGCGATCGTGAACGTCGCGCTGCCCTCCATCAAGGTCGATCTCGGGTTTTCCCAGGCCAACCTGCAGTGGGTGATCAGTGCCTACGCGCTCGTCTTCGGCGGCTTCCTGCTCCTGGGCGGCCGCGCTGCCGACCTACTCGGGCGGCGGCGGCTCTTCATGGCCGGCCTGGTCGTGTTCACGATCGCCTCGCTGGTCGCGGGCCTCGCGTGGAGCGAGGCATCGCTGATCGGTGCCCGTGCGCTCCAGGGCCTGGGGGCCGCGATCATCTCGCCCGCCGCGCTCTCCATCCTCTCGACGACCTTCCGCGAAGGACGCGAGCGCAACATCGCGCTCGGCGTGTGGGGCGCCGTCGGCGGCTTCGGCGCGGCGGCTGGCGTCCTGCTCGGCGGTGTGCTCACCGAGACGCTGAGCTGGTCGTGGATCTTCTTCGTCAACGTACCCGTCGGTGCGCTCGCCTTCCTGCTCGCACCCCGGCTGCTGAACGAGAGCCGCGACGCGGCGGTTCGAACCTTCGACCTGCCGGGCGCCGTGCTCGTGACCGCAGGGCTCTCGTCGCTCGTCTACGCGATCACCCAGACAGGAACATACGGCTGGACCTCCGGCCGCACGATCGGCGTCGGCGGAGCCGCGCTCGCGCTGCTCGCCGCGTTCGTCTGGTGGGAGCGACGCCACAACGAGCCGCTAATGCGCTTCGGCCTCCTGCGCACGAAGACGATCGCAGGCGCAAACGTCGGCGGCCTGATCCTTGGCACGGCAACGTTTTCGATGTTCCTGATGCTGACGCTGTATATGCAGCAGGTGCTCGGCTATTCCCCGATCAAGACCGGCCTCGGCTACCTCGCGGTGGCGGTGTCGGCGATCCTCTGGTCCGGCGTCGCCGCCCAGCTCACGACGAGGATCGGCGTCAAGCCGGTGCTCGTGACAGGAATGACCGCACTGACCGGCGGGCTGGTGTACTTCACGCAGGTCTCGGTGCACGGTTCCTACCTGGCCGATCTACTGCCGGGCTTCCTGCTGGTCGGGGTCGGCCTCGGCTTCTCGTTCGTACCGATCTCGATTGCGGCCCTGGCAGGGGTCGGCCCCGCAGAGGCCGGCCTCGCCTCCGGGCTCTTCAACACGTCACAGCAAATCGGCGGCGCGCTGGGGATCGCAGCACTCTCGACGATCGCGACGTCCAGGACGAGCGACGCGCTCGCCACCCACGGCACGCTGCCCTCGGCACTGGTGCACGGATTCACCGGCGCATTTCTCGTCGGCGCCGGCATCGCGGTCGTCGGCGTAATCACCGCGCTAACGCTCATTCGACGCGACGAGCTCGAGACCGCTCCCGCCGACGCTGGGCTCGACCCGGCCCTCGACCTAGCCGCATAGCTTTGCGTCTCCCGGGTGGGGGAGCAATCCGCTCCCCCACCCGCCGCCCTTGGACTGCAAGCGTTCCGCTAGCGCCCGGCGCCGCGTCACCGCTGCAGCAGGTCACCAGCATGCACACCCCGACGGCCACCTTGCTCGCTACAGCCAGCGACGAACTCGACCACTCGGTCGCGACACGTCCGCTTCCGGCCTCACGGTGATGAGCAGCCCCTGACCTCCAGTCTGGTAAGAGGGGTCGACGGTTCGAGTCCGTCAGAGGGCTCTGCAAAATCCCCCGCAAAACGGGACTTTCGATTTCAGAGAGAGTTGCCGTCAGTTGACATCTCGATGCGAGCGACCTCCGGCCAGTGTTCGGGCCGGAGGTTCTCCACCGTGATTGCGGCGCGTCGATCGTGATCAGCAGCAGCCGGCTTTCGTCGCCGGCTGGGGCACCGGCAACCCCTTCGCAGCCGGCGTCTCGGTCTTGCGCGCCTTGGCGATCGCACCGTGCATCCCATCCGCGACCTTGTGCGTGAACTCGACGCTTATGTCCTCGAAGCCGGCTGCCGCGAGCCCCGCGATGTACTCGCCTTTCGAAAGTGCGCCGGCGATGCAGCCGACGTAGGAGCCGCGCTCCGCGCGCTCCCCCGGGCTCAGCCGGTCCTCGGCGACGACGTCGCTGACGCCGACGCGGCCGCCCGGCTTGAGCACGCGTGCGATCTCGGTCAGCACGGCCCGCTTGTCGGTCGAGAGGTTGATGACGCAGTTCGAGATTACGACGTCGACGGACTCTGCCGGGAGGGGGATCTGCTCGATGATCCCCTTCAGGAAGTGCACGTTCGTGACTCCGGCCTCGCGCGCGTTCTGCTGCGCGAGCGCGAGCATCTCGTCGGTCATGTCGAGCCCGTAGGCGACGCCCTTCGGTCCGACCCGCTTGGCCGAGAGGATCACGTCGATGCCGCCGCCCGAGCCGAGGTCGAGCACCGTCTCCCCTTCGCGCAGTTCAGCGACCGCCGTCGGATTGCCGCAACCGAGCGAGGCAAGCGTTGCAGCCGCGGGTAGTGCGCCGCGCTGCTCGGCGTCATAGAGAGCCTGGCCGAAATTGGCGGCGTCGCTCTCGCCCTCTGCGCAGCACGAGCCGCTGCCGCAACCGCAACTGCTGCCCCCATCGGTAACTGCTCTCGCTGATTCGGCGTAGCGGCGGCGCACCTCCTCACGCAGTTCATCAGCGGTCGTAGTCATCAGCAGCACGCTCCTTTGAGGTCGGCGACCGCCGCAAGCTTCTCGACCGCGTCACGCTTCAACGAAAAATAGGCCCACTTGCCGCGCTGCTCCCGCTCGAGCAGTCCAGCTTCCGTCAGCTTCTTCAGGTGATGACTGACCGTCGGCTGCGACAGGCCAAGCGGCTCGTACAGCTCACACGCACAGACCTGCTCGCTGCTCGTCGCGAGCAGGTTGACGATCCGCACCCGCGCCGGATCACCGAGCGCCTTGAACAGCTCAGCCGTCGCCACCGCCTCGTCCTCGTCCAACGCCGGCGCCGCAAGTGGCCCGCAACAGGCGACGGCTGTTTCGACCGCCGCCATCAGATCCGCACCCCGTACCGCCACGCCTGCAGCAGCGTCCGCTCCCGCAACGCAGCCCGGCGGCAGCCCGCATCGCACACCCGCGAGCAGCGCTCACAAAACTCGACCGCGAGCTCCTTCGTTCGCTTGAACAGCCTTAGCATCTTGACACTCCTCATATCGAGGTCTATAAATGTATCGACGTTCTTCGATTTGTCAAGCCGAGGCGGAGGCACGACGCATGGCGAGACTCGAGACGGCTCGCAGCGCAGCAAGCGGTGGAGACGGCTGGGAGTCACACTCGCGGCTGCACGCGTTCGTGCCGGCCAGCATTCAGGGCCGGCGAGGCGCTCCTTGGTGAGCGACGGGCCGTGCACCGCCGGGCGACAAGCCGCTCACGAACGCCCTTGCCAGACTACTGTTGACAGTGCGGGAGGATCGTGCCGTCCTTGACGTAGGTCAGCGCCGCGGACACGTCGTAGGCGCGGATGGCCGGGTGAGCGCCCTCCCTCTTAACTGGGCTGCCTCAGCGTTTTTGCGTCTGCGCATCGGTCGCAGCGACCGCCGGTGTCGCCTTCGCGCTCGCGGGCGGGGCAGCATCGCTGCTCTGCGGGGAGCAACGCTCGATCGCCTCGCGGACGTCGTGCCGGAGCGCCTCGATCGTTCGGGGGTCCCGAACAACTCGCCAGCAGAAGCTTTCGCTGCCGCAGCGTCGTACATACGGGTCGCCGAGGATGGATGCGAGGCGACGGCCAGCGCGGTGTTGGCTGACAATGTAGGACCGCAGTCGGGCTTCGCGGAACGGCCTGGGCCCGAGAAACAGGTACGGATTCCCGCGAAAGCGGGACCGAGCCACCGGGTTTGCCGTCGCGGCGGAGAAGCGTGACGAACCAGGCACAGCACACATCGTTATACGATATTACCGATGCGCGTGTCGGCAAAACGCCCGCGATCTGCGCAGGCGGCGCGTCTCGTGCGATCGAGCGGAGCGCCGGATCACACGACACGCACCCCCGGCGGTGACAGCGCGACGAACTGGGCCGACCTGACCGGGATCCGCGTGCCAAACGGCGTCGATGCCGGAGCGTTCACCTTCGTGATGGCGACGGGGATCGTGTCGATCGCCGCGGCGACCGAAGGATTGGCGATCCTGTCGGACACACTCCTGGCGTGCGCGATTGCCGGCTGGTTCGCCTTGGCCTGGGCAGTCTTCCCCCGAGCTGTCCGAACAATCGCCCGGCCACGTTTGCAATCGTTCGCTCTCGTCGCGGGCACCGCCGTCATCGGCGCCCGTTTCGCGCTCGCGGGCGAGCAGACCGTGGCGCTCGCACTCTGGAGTCTCGCGCTTCTCTTCTACATCCTGCTCGTGTCCGGGCGCCCAGCCATTGCGGCCCCGGTAGGGAGCTCATTGCTCTTCGTTGTGGCGACCGAGTCGCTCGCGCTGCTCGCTGCGCTGCTGGCCCCGTCCACCGTCGGGCTGCTGGACTTCGGGCTCGCCACTTGGGCGTTCGGTCTTTGCCTGTATCCGCTCCTCGCGGCGACAATCGTTCTCCGACTTCGTCGCCCGCCGCGGTTTGCTCCAGATCTCTGGATCGTTATGGGAGCGCTCGCGATTGCGACCCTCGCCGGAGCCGATCTGCTCCTCGCGGCGCGAGCGCTGCAGGCGCTGCATGTGCTTGACCGCCTGTTGCCCGACGTCGACCTCGCGACGTGGTCGCTGGCGTCCTGCTTGATCATTCCTCTCGTTGCGGCCGAGGTGCAAAACCGTGGCGAGTGGCGCAACGGCCCATCCCGTTGGAGCTTCGTCTTCCCGCTCGGTATGTACGCCGTCGCGACGAAGACGCTTGCCCAGGCGGACACGCTTCCGCCGCTCAGCCGAGCCGGCACCGTCTTCTTCGCGGTTGCCGTGGCGGCGTGGGTCGTCGTGCTCGTTGGATGTGGCGCACCTGTTGTGCCGACGCTCCCGCGATCCCCGACAAGGCCGCGCGGGCTCGGGAGAAGATCGTTCCGATCGTCAGGCCACTTGCCTGCCGATATGGGTCTTCGGCCGGCAGATTGCGTAGATTGCGAGCGCAAGCCAGACGAGGAGTGGACCGGTGCCGGGGTCGGTTCCCGAGCCGGTGAGGATCCCGCCCATGCCCTGGCCGATGACGAAGTAGATGAGCGCGAGCACGACGGTCAGCGCGACAGACGGCTCTGCCCACCGATTCAGGAGCGCCGCGAGCCCGATCGCCGCTGAGATGCTCGCGGCGGCGATCGCAATGATCGCGCCGTGTCCCTCGGTGGTGGCTGCGAGGCTTGCCTGGATGCTCGACAGCCAGCTAGCGCCGGATGGTGCCTGTGCGATCTGGTTGTGGACGGCGTCGGCTGTGCGGTTTGCGGGCAGCAGCCACAGCGCGGCCGATCCGAGCCACAGAATGGCCCAGGCGACGAACGCTCCGCGCCTGCCCAGGACGCCGCCCGCGAGGTGTCTTCCGGCCTGCCAACTGGTTCGTGGCCATATGATCAGGCCGGCGAGGACGTAGAGCAGCGCCGCGCCGGGCGCTCCGGTGAAGGGCGAGGCGGCACCAGTGAACAGGCCTCCGAGCCCCTCGCCGATCCACCACACCGAGACCGCCCACCCGATCGAGCCGAGCAGCGCGATCCTGACGGTGGGGCGATAGAGCATGCCGAGTCCGAGCAGGATCTGAAGCGCGGCGGCGAAGGCGTTGAAGAAAGCGACGCGTGGCTCGATCAGATGCTCGGCCAGCGTGATCGGCCAGGCTACGAACCCCGGCTGGCCGGCGGTGTTCGGCGCGATGATCTCGGTAACAAACGACCGCGTGAACATGAACGGTTGAAGCTGCAGGACGCCGTCGGCGACCCAGATCAGGCCGAGCGCGGCCTGTAGCGAGCGCTCGGCGCCGAGGCTCTGACGGACGTGCCGGCCAGCCGCTGTGGTCGCGGCCGGCCGGTGTGGAAGGGCGACAGACATTGTTCCCCGGCCTCAGGGGAACCGGGACGGGAACTGCTGCTCGACTCCGGTGCTGAGCATGTGGGCCATGTCAAGGATGTGGTCGATGTAGACGCCGTACTCGTGGATCGCGGCCTGGTAATGACCCTTGAGCTGGTCAACCGCGAGCGCGATGACCTGGTTGAGGTGGACACGCATCATCGTTCGCATCGCCTTGAGGGACCAGTGCTCGGGGTTGGCGGAGTGCAAGAAAGCGGCGATCTGGTTGCCGTTCGCGAAGAAAGCGGCCTCGGCCTTCGAGGTCGACGACGTGTCGCCCGACTTGGCCGCCTTGAGCACGTTGACCGCGGCGTTGATGTGCGCCTGCAGTAGCGCCGTCAGCTTGTTGCCGGCCTTTGCGCCGTAGTAGGGCTTGACCGCGTCGCCGATGTCGACCTGGTTCTGGAGCAGCCGGCCGACCACGAGGTTCGTGTCGGGCAGACCGCCCACGAAGTCGACGATCGCGCGCTCTGTCCATGTGCCGTGGGCCTGCCAGAGTCCGCGCATGGCGTCGTCGAATGCGACCGCCTTTGGGCTTAGCGCGCCGGCGCGGGCGGACGCGGCAATGGCGGTGGATGTCGACGCGCTCGACCCGAGCGCGGCCGCAGCTATGACTGCCGCCGTGATGACGGCGACGGCCGCGCGGCGGGGTGAGATCGAGACGGTGCTCATGCGAGTTGCCTCCTCGTCGTTCGCGAAAGTAGTGCCTGTCGAAATCCCTTAGTGCGGCGAGGAGGCGGGTTTCTTACCTTCGCGGCCGCAGTCACGAGCACGTCGATGCCAGCCGTAAGGGAGGTAAGGAACAGGCCCAGGAGGACACGAACGAGACATGCAGACGAAAACAACATCGGACGCGACCGTCGACGAAGTTGCCCATTGGCGGCAAGCACAACTCACGGGGTCAGGCTTTTCGCTTGCGCTCGCGGCCGAGATCGCCAACGACTCACGCTACGACCTGCACGCACTGATCGAGCTGGTCGAGCGCGGCTGTCGCCCCGACCTCGCCGTCCGGATCCTCGCCCCATTCACGCACGAAGAGCGGCATGACCAGCCTTGAGGAGGCTGCGGTGAAGGCTGTAGAGCCCCTCGTTTCGCCGCTCGTCCAGCCCATCGCTGCGGCGTCCACGACTCGGTTCGACGCGGAGTCGAGTGAGTGGCTGCGCTCACTGCGTGCAGAGGACGGTACCCGCGAGGCGGCGATCGCACGCCTGCACGCACTGCTTCTACGTGCCGCACGGTTCGAGGTCGCCCGGCGCCGATCAACGCTCGTCCACCTGCGCGGCGACGAACTCGACGACCTCGCCAACGAGGCTGCCGACGA
>Ga0070695_100001291_pt1 | contig 13832 bp, 10 predicted proteins | sample KBSK1252metaG_FD_65471 | JGI IMG/M metagenome (GOLD analysis project Ga0070695, IMG submission 65471) | Corn, switchgrass and miscanthus rhizosphere microbial communities from Kellogg Biological Station, Michigan, USA - KBS K1-25-2 metaG | ecosystem: Host-associated > Plants > Roots >...
GCTCCGCGGACTACACCAACCTCACCCAGACCCAGTGCATCGACTACACGGACGGGCAGAACCACCTGCACGATCGTCAATGGATCCAGAGGCGCCATGGCGCGGAGCAGAACTCCCATCTGGGAAGCGACGTGATCAGCGCCACGAACCCGGGCGCGGGGAACGAGCTCTGGATCTACCTGCCTCCCAACGGCCAGGTGAAGAAGCTGTTCCCGCTTCCCATCCACCAGACCCAGGGCAAGATCGATTTCGCGCCCAGTGTGGGGTCGGTGGTGGAGCCGAGCCTGTCCGAGGATGGCACGAAGATCTATTTCTCGTATTTCCAGGACGCCACCGAGGGGGAGGGGACCGACCTCAAGGACTCGGAGAGGGTGCCCCTCTCCGGCGCCGACATGTACGCGATCGACATCGGGCCCTTGCTGTCGAGCCCGCTCTGGGATCCCACCACGCTCCATGTGACGCGGCTCACCACGCGCACCTACGTCGCGGGGACGCATCAGCAGCTCGCCAGCGACCGTGACAAGGACGCCATGAACCCCACCCTGGCCGCGGCCACCACCGTTCCCAAGACCCAGTACGGTACGGTCTACCTCCACCCCACGGAGGTGCGCACGCGCACCGGCCTGCACCTGGCCTACGTCAGCAACAAGCGGCGGCTCGACAACTCGAACGACCGCATGCGGATCTCCAACTACAACCTCAATCTGCACCTGGCATGGCTGAACCCCGACGGAACCCTGGGCCCCGAGGACAGCCAGTTCGAGTACTACACGACAACGTCAGCGCTCAGTCCCACCCCGCTGCGCGAGGGTCTGGCCTTCTCCTATCAGGCGACCACCGACGACAACCGCTACTGGCACATCCAGAAGCTCGACTCCGAGGGACGCTGGAACTCGTTGATCGGCTACGGTCACGGCGATCAGCTGTTCCACCTGGGGACCTTCTGTGTCAGCGACGTGGACGGGTTCCCGGGAGGGGAGACGCACGACTATTTCGTGGCCCTGAAGTATTACAACATCAACAACGAGTCCTTCGGATCGCTCTGGAAGCAGGACCTGAGCATCATCGGAAAGAACACGTACGGGAATGCGAGCGGCGCGTCCGTCCTCGTCCCCAGACAGGACGGCGCCGCCGAGCTGACGCTGGCGCCGGTGTCGCTCTCCCACGACAGCCCCTCTCCCTACGACATCGTCAACGGCAGGTACTACGGCAAGTTCAGCACGCCGCGCTGTGGCGGCGTGGACGAGCTGTACTTCGCCTACTCGCCCACCGGCGCCGACAACAAGGTGCCGGACTACGAGTGCAATCGGGCCATCTACCGCTCGCGCATCGGATTCCGCGGCAGCCTGCAACCTTGGACGGTGAACGCGCCGGCGGCGCCCAACGGCCACTCCACCGTGATCAAGCGCACGAACGACGACTTCAACCTGCTCTGGCCGCTGCCCATCGTTCCCTGGAGCGTGCGGTCCAACGGGGACACCACCCAGCAGTACAAGCTCAACCCGGTGACCCGGCGCACCCCCGACGTCGCGCCCGGCGAGCCATTCGCCATCGTCGGGACCTCCGCGCTGTGGAACACGGACCGCCGGCCGCCGGAGTGCCGCTACCAGCTCCAGAACCAGGCCAATCCCACCTATTTCCATCCTTTCGGCACGGGAACCATCGCCCAGGGAAACCAGAACGACCAGATCATGAAGAACCAGGACGTTTGGACGAGGTGGTACTCCACCCCCTTCTGCGGCCTGCCTCCGCCCGACTCGATCCTGGGCATCGCCATCAACATCACGGGGAACCGCACCGACCTGAGGGACGCCAGCGACTACAAGACGAGCCCGGGACCGATCAACGAGGCCGTGCGTCTGCTCGGCGTGTACACCGTCGAGGACCCGGATCCTGCCCACCCGCCCGCCGACAACCCGACCGACCAATCGTTCAAGGCCCTGATCCCGTCCCACGTGCCGTTCGAGTTCCAGGCGCTCGATGCCAGATACGCGATGAAGCTCGCCGACGTGCGGAGCTGGCACAGCCTCAAGCCCAGGGAGACGCGCACCAACTGCGGCGGCTGCCACCAGCACGACAGGGACGCCGCCGCCGTGCCGTTCACGGGCACCTATGCCGCCACCCATCCGCCCCTCGACCTCGTCAAGAGCGTGCAGGCTCCCCCTTCCTGGAGCCGGAGGACGATCGCCTACGGCGACCACTGCCAGATCGTGGCCGCGCAGCACACGACCGCGACCGATGCCTACCCCGAATGGGCCGAGATCCGATCGGGGTTGCAGGCGTACTGCCAGTCGTGCCACGCGACGGGGGGCCCGGGGGTCGAGGCGCTGGACGTGACCGTCAGCGACGAGGCGCTCTACAACGCCATCCAGTTCCGCGGGTTCGCCGACACCGAGCGAGGCGCTCTGGGAAGCCAGCTGTTCTGGGCGGCGCGGGGAGAGCGAACCGATGAGCGTCCGAACGACGACCCCCAGTTCAGCGCCAACTACGCATGCACGGGGTGCACCGAAAAGGCACGGTGGGGCTTCCACTACGCGACCGCCCACAACCCTGGGGTGAACGACGGGAAGACGGACTGCGGGGATGGGGTCCAGGCGTATGCCGACTGGGTGTTCAAGCTGGGCAAGTGGATCGACAACCACATGCCGCGCAACACAGGCTCGGCGCACCCCTACGAGACGGACTGGTACCACCCCACGGCGGACGCGGCCCTGGACCGGGCCGATTGCGCCACCACGTCCATCCGCGTGGGATGGTGGGACGACTCCGGGAGCATCAGCCTCCTCAAGGTGTGGGTCAACGATCAGGGGCCGCCCATCAATCCCAGCCCGAACCAGGTGAGGCCGAACGGAAGCATGCTGGTGACCCTCCCCACCTTGTCCGGCTCCGACTGGATCACGGTGGAGGTGCGCGACGCGGCGGACAACCGGCAGATCTACCGCAAGCGCGTGGACCAGATGACCGACGAATGCGAGTTGGAGGAGCCGTCGCCGGGGGAATACGAGCAGGCGCCCTGAAGGTCGCTCCTAGGCGGTGAAGCCGATCCGGAACTCGGCACCTCCGCCCTCCGCGTCCTGGAGATCGAAGGTGCAGTGGTGCTGGGCCAGGACCTCGGCCACCAGGGTGAGGCCCAGGCCCAGCCCGTCGCGCTTGGTGCTGAAGAAGGGGGAGAACAGGCGCTCGCGGGCCTCGGGGGCGATCCCGGAACCGCTGTCCCGCACCGCGAGCTGGACTTGGCCGTCCTCCCGCCAGAGGTGGACGCCGATGCGCCCGTCCTTGCCCACCGCCTCCATGGCGTTCTTGAGGACGTTCACCAGCACCTGCTCGATCTGGTTCTTGTCCGCGGAGACGTCCGGGACCGGCTCCTTGCGCTCCCAGCGGCAGGCGATGCGGCGCGCCTCCATCTGCGGCTTGAGCAGGGCCATCAGGTCCTCGATCAGCGGCGCCAGCGCCACCGGGCGCAGGTCGGGGGAGGGAAGACGGACCACCTCGGCGAAGCCGGCGATGAAGGCGCGCAAGTGCTGCAGGCGCGCACCCGCCACCGTCACCGCCTGGGAGAAGTCGGCCCGGTCCTCCGGCCGTAGCTGGGGCCCGTAGTGCCCGAGGGAGTCGAGGAGGCTCCCCACCGCCCCCACCGAGTTGTGCACCTCGTGGGTGACCATGCGGATCAGCTTCTCGTAGGCGGCGCGCTCGGAGGCGCGCAGCTCGTCCGTCAGCTCCTCCAGCACGAACACCGCCCGGGAGTGTCCGCGGTCGTAGAACTCCGTGCGCGAGACCTTCCAGCGCCGGGCGCCCGCCGCGGCCACGTGGGAGGTGCTGCCTTCCAGCGCACGCATGGCGGCCGCCACCGGGCCCTCCAGCTCGCGCAGGGGGATGCCCCCCAGCCCGCGGGCGCCCAGGATCCTCTCCGCGGCGGGGTTGGCCTGGGCGATCCGCTCCTCGAAGTCCAGGGTGACCACGCCGGCGGGAGAGGCGGCGAGCACGCGGTCCAGGAACAGGTTCTGCTCCTCGTGCCGCAGCCGCTCCTCGCGCAGGCGGCCGATCATCTTGTTGTAGACCTCGATCAGGTGGTCGGTGCCGGGCTCGCCCACGGCCAGCAGGCGGGTGGTGAAGTCGGCCTCCCCGATCAGCTCGGCGCCGCTTTGCACCAGCTCCACGGGGAGGAAGGCGCGACGCACCAGATACACGCCCAGCACCATGGACAGGGTGATGCCCACCTCCAGGCCCACCAGGAGCCAGGGGTGGTGGCGCATGCCGCTCAGGGCCAGCGCCGCCAGCCCCAGGTGCACCATGACCAGGTAGAGCAGGAGCGGCCGGCGGAGGGACACGCCTAGCGCGCCTCGATGCCGTGCTTCTGCAGCCGGCGGTAGAGGGCGGTGCGGCTCACCCCCAGAGCCTCCGCCGCCTTCGTGAGGTTTCCCTCGAACTGCTGCAGCGCCCGCTCGATCATGGCCCGCTCGATCTCGTCCAGCGTCATGGCGCCGGGGGTGGGGAGGGAGGGAGGGCGCTCGCCGGCGGCGCCCAGCTCGGCCAGGGCCCGCAGGTGGCTGGAATCGAGGATGTCCCCCTCCAAGACGAGCACCGCGCGCTCCAGGGTCTGCCGGAGCTGGCGGACGTTCCCGGGCCAGGGCTGGGCGCGCAGCCAGTGCGCGGCCGCCTGCGTGAGGGTGAGGGTCTGCCTCCCGTGGGCGCGGGCGCTCTGCTCCAGGAAGTGCGTGGCCAGGATGGGGATGTCGCCCGGACGCTCGCGCAGCGCCGGCATGCGCAGCACGATGAGGTTCAGGCGGTAGAGCAGGTCCTCGCGGAACTGGCCCGAGGCCACCTGGGTGGGGAGATCACGGTTGGTGGCGGAGAGGATGCGCACGTCCACCGTGCGCGTCTGGCTGCTCCCCAGCACCTCGTAGGTGCGGTCCTGCAACACCCGGAGCAGCTTCACCTGGGAGGAGGGGTCGAGCTCGCCGATCTCGTCCAGGAAGATGGTGCCGCCGTGCGCGACCTCGAAGCGGCCCCGGCGGTCCTGGCGGGCGTCCGTGTAGGCCCCGCGCACGTGGCCGAACATCTCGCTCTCGAAGAGGGTGGAGGAGATGCCGCCCAGGTTCACCTTCACGAACGGTCCGCTCCCCCGCCGGCTGTTGCGGTGGATGGCCTCCGCCACCAGCTCCTTGCCGGTCCCGCTCTCCCCGGTGATCAGCACCGAGGCGTCGGTGGGAGCGACGCGGCCGGCCAGCTCCAGCACGCGCAGGAACTTGGGGTCCACTCCCGCCAGAGACCCCAGCGCGTAGCGGGCATCGAGGTCCACGCGGTCGGAAGGGGGAGCGGGCGCGCCCGCCTTGGCGGCGGCCAGGCCCAGCGCCGTCTCCACCGCCTGCAGCATCTGGGCGTTGACCCAGGGCTTGGCCACGAAGTCGGCGGCTCCCGCTTTCACCCCCTGCACGGCCAGGGGGATGGAGGCCCAGGCGGTGATGAGGACCACGGGCAGGTCGGGCTGCAGGCCGCGCAGCGTGCGCAGCAAAGCCAGGCCCTCCTCGCCGCTGGTGCTCCGGGAGAAGTTCATGTCCTGGAGGACCAGGTCCACCCGCTCCCCGCGCACGCGCGACGCCGCCTCCTCCGGGGAGGCGGCGGTCACGGGGAGGTAGCCGTGCTGCTTGAGCAGGAGGGAGAGCGACGCCGTCACCGACGGATCGTCGTCCACCACCAGGATGCGCACGCTCTCAGGCATGGTCAGTCGTGATGGAGCGCCTCCGCCGGGTGGATGCGCGTGGTGAGCCAGGAGGGGTAGAGCCCGGCGGCGAGGGCGATGGCGAGAATGGTGACGATCGCCAGCAGCACCCCGGACACGATGGTGGGCCGCGGCACTCCGTCGAAGGCGTCGAAGAAGGGAAGCTGCACCACCAGCACCGTTCCCACCAGCAGCGCCATGGCGGTGACCAGCACCAGCTCGCCCAGGATCTGCCGGCAGATCCCCAGGCGCGTGGCGCCCATGGCGCGTCTCAGACCCAGCTCGCGGGTGCGACGGGCGACATTCTGCCACAGCACTCCGATCAGCCCGAGGGTGACCATGAGCAGCAGGAAGCCGGCCACGATGCCCAGGATGAGGATGGGCGTGCAGATGCTCCAGAAGCGCTGGGTGCGGAGCTGATCCAGGGTGTTCACGTCGAAGGACCACTGGGGAGCGAGCGCGCGCAGACGCCCCACCACCGCCTCCTCCAGCGCCACCGGTGCCCCGGGGGGGACGCGCACCACCAGGCAATAGGTGCGCGAGGGGCCGCTCCGCGCCTCCGGGGAGACGTACTGGAAGACGAAATTGTCCGGCGGGGCGAGCTCGCCGTCCTTGCGGTAGTCCTCGATGACGCCCACCACGCGCTGCTCCAGGGTTCCGCCCTCCTGGCCGCCCTTGTCCCGGGGGATGGACTTGCCCACGCACTGCACGGTGCCGAACATGTCGTTCGCCATCTCGCGGTCGATCACCACCGCCTGCCAGGGCGTGGCGTCGTCCTCCCGGGAGAACCAGCGGCCGGCCAGGAGCTTGAGCCCGAGCACGCGGTCCGCACCCACGGTGGCGCCGCTGCTCATGAAGACGATCGTGCGGTCCTTCACGTCGTAGTTGCTGATGTTGGTCCATCCCACGTAGGGGGGGCTGTCCACCCCGGCCGCCGCGAGGACGCCCGGCACTTGGCGCAGCTCGTCCACCAGGCGTCCGGCCAGCGCCGCCTCCCCTTCCTCCGGCCCCGATCCGGACCGCTCGTCGGTGATGGTGATGGCCCAGACGTCCCGCCAGTCGTACCCCAGGGGGCGGCGCCAGTTGCCGCCGAAGTAGGTGACGAAGGCACCCACCGCGAACACCACCAGGAACGAGGCCGCGATCTCGATCAGGAGCAGGACGTTGGCCCGCTTGCGGTGCCAGGCCAGCTTGAGCAGGTGGCGGATCATTCGAACCTCCCCTGGAGCGCGCCCACCGGGTGCAGGCGCGACATCCTCCAGGCCGGGAGCACGCCGGAAAGGACACCGAAGACGAGCGTGAGCACCAGGCCCCATCCCAGGACACGCAGGTTGAGCGAGAGCTCGGCGTAGGGGATGAGGCCGCTGCGGTTCAGCCCCGCCAGCACGACGGCGGTGAGGACGGCGGCGAGGAGGCCTCCCACCGCGGCCAGCAGCACGTTTTCCATGAGGAACTGCCGGGCCAGGGCGGCGGAGGTGGCGCCGAAGGACTTGCGCACCCCGATCTCGGAGGAGCGCTCCAGGATCCGGCTCAGGTTGAGGTTGACCAGGTTCAAGGCGGGGAGCCCCATGAACATCAGGGCGGCGAGCCAGATGTAGGTCATGGCCAGGGCGCCCTGTCCCGAGGCGGTCTGGTCCAGGAACGTGCTCACGACCGTGCCGAAGGGCGTGTCCATGGGCGCCTTGAGCGTGTCGAAGAGGGGGTCGTCGATGGGCATGGCGCCCACCCGGCGCGCGAACTCGGCGGCGACGTCCTTCGGCCTCGCGCCGGGGGAGAGGAGCACCGCCGCTCCGAAATCACCCACCAGCTCGTTCTTGTAGCCATCGGAGCGAGTCAACGAGATGGGGACCCAGACGTCGGAATAGGTGAGCATGCGGAGCGAGGACACGTCGCGCACCACCCCCACCACGCGCAAGCGCCGCCCGTCCAGCTCGAAGGTCTTCCCCACCGCCGGACCGCCACCGAAGAAGCGGTCACGCGTGCTGGCGTTGATCACCGCCACCGGATTGGCCTGGGTCTCGTCCTCGGGCACGAAGGGGCCGCCTTCCAGGAAGGCGAAACGGAACACGCGCCAGAACTCGCCGTCCACCCGCCGGCTCTGGCAGGTGAGCTTCCGCCCCTCGTGGTAGGTCGTGAGCTTGCGCGGGGTGGCGAAGAGCGCGCTGCGCTCCACCCCGGGCAGGTTGGGGATCGTGCGCACGAGCAGCTTGTAGCCCGCCCAGCCCGTGCGGGTGGCGTGCTGGCCCTTGGCCTGGGCGTTGGTCACCACCAGCGTGCGCTGGGGACGGTCCTCCGGCGCCCGGGGGGCGAAGGCGGAGTCCAGCACCGCCGTGGCCACCAGCAGCACGAGCAGGGTGAAGGTCACCGCGAAGAGCGAGACGAAGGTGAAGAACTTCCGCCGCCTGAGGACCTTGAGGGCCAGCTTGAGCGTGTGCATGGCTCACTGCACCTGGCGGCCGTCGAAGAGTCGGATGGTGCGATGCGTGCCCTCGGCCAGGCGGGCGTCGTGGGTCACCATCACGATGGTCGTGCCCTGGCGGTTCAGCTCGTGCAGCACGGTCATGATCTCCTCGCCCATCTGGCTGTCCAGGTTGCCGGTGGGCTCGTCCGCCAGCAGGAGCCGGGGCTCTCCCACGATGGCGCGGGCGATGGCCACCCGCTGCTGCTGTCCCCCCGAGAGCTGCGTGGGGAAGTGGTCGCGCCGGGAGGTAAGTCCCACGCGCTCCAGGGCCGCCGCCACCCGCCGCCGGCGCTCCCCTCCCGCCATCTTCCGGTAGAGGAGGGGGATCTCCACGTTGTCGGCCACGGTGAGGTCCGAGATCAGGTGGAAGCTCTGGAAGACGAATCCCACCTTGGCGTTCCTCAGGGCGGCCACCTCGCGGTCCCGGTAGCCGCGGATGGGCTTGCCGTCCAGGGAGACCGTGCCGCCGCTGGGCGCGTCCAGGAGCCCCATCACGTTGAGGAGGGTGCTCTTGCCGCAGCCCGAGGGTCCCATGACGGAGACGAACGCACCTCGCTCCACGTCCACCGAGATCCCGTCCAGGGCGGTGGTCTCGATGCGGTCGGTGCGGTAGACCTTGCTGACCTGTTCCAGGCGGATCATCCGTCCTCCTTCAGCGCAGCTTGACCGATCTCACGCGCTCGTAGTCCTGCATGTCCGAGATGACGACCTCGTCCCCTTCGGCGAGCCCCTCCAGCACCTCCACGGCATCGGCGCCCACCTCGCCCAGCTGCACGCGGGTGCGCGTGGCGCGATCGCCGTGCACCACGAAGACCTGCTGGACGCGCCCGGTCCCGCTGGCGATTCCCCGCGGCAGCCGCAGCACGCCCGGCTTGACCTTGTCCACGACGTGCACGTCCAGGCGCAGGTTCTGGCGGAGCGCCGGGTCGGAGGGCTGCGCCAGCTCCACGGCGAAGCGGATCGTGCCCTGCTCGATGGCGGGGTAGACGCTGGCCACCCGGCCGGCGAGCGTGCGCCCGTCCAGGGGCACGCGGACGGGCGCCCCCACGGTGATCCGGCGGGCGTGGACGTCGGAGGCGGTGGCCTCGATGCGGAAGGAGTCCAGGCGCGCGATGCGGACGAGCACGTCGCCCCGGTGTACCGCCTCCCCCTCCTGGGCCACGATCCAGGTGACGATGCCCGCCGTGTCCGCCCGCGCGGTGGCGAGCTCGAGCTGGCGGCGCGCCTCCGTCGCCTCCTTGGCCAGGGTGGCGACTTCGAGCGCGGTGCCGGCGAGGCGCGCATCGGTCTGGCGTCGGGCGGCCGCCATGCTGGCCGTGAGCTGCGCCAGGTCGATGTCGGCCTTGCGGGCGCTCACCTCGGTCTCCGCCAGCAGCTCCGCCGAGACCAGGCCGTCGCCGGCCAGCTTGCGCTGGCGGGCCACGCGCGCCTGCAGCACCTCCCGGTCCAGCTTGCCCGTCTCCAGGCGGCTCTCCAGGTCGAGCAGCTCGCGCTCGAGCCCCAGGCGGAGCTGCTCCGCCTCGTTGCGCTTCCCCGCCAGGCGGTCCTCCAGGCGCTCCACGTCCAGGCGCGCGGTCGAGGTGTCGAGGTCGAGCACGGGGTCCCCGGCCGCCACCGCGTCTCCGGGATGCTTCAGGATCCGCAGCACGCGGGCGTCGAGGGGGCTGGGGAGCGCCCTCTCGAAGGCGGGCACCACGGTCCCCGACCCTTCCACCACCGCCTCCAGCCGGCCCCGCTCCACCTTCGCGGTACGCACCTGGGTCCGGCTGAGGGTGGGGGAGAACAGCGCGGGCAGCCACAGGAGCAGCGCCCCGCAGCCGAGGACGAGCGGGGCCGCCACCGCCACCCGGCGCAGGGTGCGGCGCCGGCGCTCCTCCTGAGGGATCTCGCGGTCCATGGGGGGCGGCTAAGGCAAGGGGGATGCCAGCAAAAGGCCGCCGCGCGCGAGGGGAAAGGGCGTGGATCGTGCGGTTCGGGACGGCCACCGTCCGGATCCGGACGGTCAGGTCCCGCGCCACCAGAGGCGCAGCCGCTTGCGCCAGGTGCGGCGGGCGCGCAGGGTGCGCTCCACCTCCTCCGCGGCCCGGTCCGGGGAGACCTGCCGGCCGTAGCGCTCTCGCAGGTGGTGCAGGTGGTCCATCGTGTACAGGTAGAGGTCGGCCTCGGTCGATCCTGGAAACGCTTCCAACAGGGAGTGCCCGCGGATCGTCTCCACCATGGGGCGGTAGACGGTGTCCCGCCAGGATGCCACCGCCCGATCCCAGGGGATGTGGCTCTGGGCCTCGTTCCCCAGGTGGTGCCGGTGCACGTGGACGTGCTCGAGGAGGCGCTCGTACCCCTGGGGATCGGAGAGGCGGAAATCGTCCGGATGCTCCGGGGCGAGGCCGGTCACCTCCAGGAACTCGGCGTAGCCGCGCTGCGCCAGCACCTCCTCCACGGATGCGTCGGGGTCCAGCGGCAGGGGGGTGACGAACTCCTTGACCCAGGCCTCGATCGTCGGTGCCCTCAGCGCGCGGAGGACGGACACCCGGTGGTGCCCGTCCACCACGAAGTAGACCTTCCCCACCTGGTACAGCTCGACCCGCTGGAACCCCTCCGCGCTCTCCACCATGCGCCGCACGCCAAGCCACCGGGGGCGTACCCGCTCGTCGCGGGGAAGGAAGGCGCGGTTGAACTCCCGCTCGCGCTCCTTTCCCAGCGTGCCCACGATGCGGTCCACCGGGACCTCCTGCACGCCCCGGTCCACGATGTGCTTCAGACGCAGCCCCTCGCGCACGGCGTCGAAGGGGAGGAGATCGACCGGCCTCCCCTGGAGGACGCGGAGGAGGTCGCCGATGACGGCCGCGCGGCGGGCCTCGTCGAAGGTCGCCATGACCGCGGTAGAGTAGCGCCGATGCGCGCAAGAACAGGCTCCGCCGTCGCTCTCTCCATCCTCCTCGTCGGCTGCACGGCGTCGAAGGCGCCGCAGACGGCACCTCCGCCTCCGGCGGCCGCTCCCGCTCCCGCTCCCGCTCCCGCACCCGAGCTCCACTGGGCGCGCGGCGCCGTCTTCTACGAGGTCTTCGTGCGCGCCTTCGCGGACGGGAACGGGGACGGCATCGGCGATCTCCCGGGCCTGCTCGGGAAGCTCGATTACCTGAACGATGGGAACCCGGCCACCACCACCGACCTCGGCGTGGACGGCCTCTGGCTCATGCCGGTCTTCGCCTCCCCCAGCTACCACGGCTACGACATCGTGGACTACGAGAAGATCAACCCCGACTACGGCACGCTCGAGGACCTGAAGCGCCTGACCGATGCCGCCCACGCCCGCGGCATGCGGGTGATCGTGGACCTGGTGGTCAACCACACCGGCATCGACCACCCGTGGTTCCGCACCCACCGCGACTGGTACGTCTGGCGGCGGGACGACCCGGGTTGGAAGCAGCCCTGGGGGAACGGCTCCACCTGGCACGGGAAGGACGGGGCCTACTACTACGGGATCTTCTGGAGCGGGATGCCCGACCTGAACTTCCGGACGCCGGCCGTGCGGGAGGAGATGCACCGCATCGCCGCCCTGTGGCTGGACCGGGGCGTGGACGGCTTCCGCCTCGACGCGGCGCGGCACATCGTGGAGGACGGACCGGGAACGGGGCAGAACGACACCCCGGAGACCCACGCCTGGTGGAAGGAGTTCGGGGAGCGGGTCCGCAGCAAGCGCAAGGACGCCCTGCTCGTGGGCGAGGTGTGGTCGGACCCCCAGACGATCGCCAGCTACTACAAAGAGCTCCCCGCCTGCTTCGACTTCCCCCTGGCGGCCGAGATCGTGAGCGGGGTCGGCGCGGGCCAGGCCACCGGGATCGCGGCGGCGTTGGACGAGATGCTGACCACCTACCCGGAGGGGGCGCTGGACGCGCCCTTCCTGACCAACCACGACATGGAGCGCGTGGCCAGCCAGCTCCACGGGGACCCGGACGCCCTGCGCTCGGCCGCGGCCGTGCTCCTCACCCTGCCCGGGATGCCCTTCCTCTACTACGGGGAAGAGGTGGGCCTGAAAAATGGCCGCGAGGGAGGGGACGAGGCCAAGCGCACGCCCATGCCCTGGACCGCGGAGGGCGGGCGGGGCTGGCACCCGTACGCGCCAGGGCGGGAGACGGAGAACGTGGCGGTGCAGACCGGCGACCCGCATTCCCTCCTCTCCCACTACCGGAGCTGGATCGCGGCCCGACACGCGAGCCCGGCCCTGCGCAACGGCGACCTGCGCGTCCTGCCCGTGGATGCGAGCGCTCCCGGCCTCCTGGCGTTCTGGCGCGCGTCCGAGGAAGGGAAGGAGGCCGTGCTGGTCGCCCACAACCTCTCCGGGACCGAGGCGGTGCGCACGCTCGCCTTCGTGGAGCCGGGAACGCCGCGGCTGCTGGTGGGGCCCGAGGGTGCGCAGCTCGACCCGGCGGCCAAGACGCTGCACCTTCCCCCGCACGCCAGCGCGGTCTGGAGCTTTGCTCGATGAACCAGCCGTATCGCAGCTTCCGTGAGTTCTATCCCCACTACCTGCAGGAGCACAGCCAGCCCACCACCCGGCGGCTGCACGTGGTCGGCCTCCTCTGCGCACTGGCGGTGGTCGTGGCCGCGATCTGGACCGGCCGATGGCTGTGGCTGCTGGGGGCGCTGGTCGCCGGCTACGGCCTGGCCTGGATCGGGCACTTCGTCTTCGAGCGCAACCGGCCGGCCACCTTCCGGCACCCGCTCTACAGCTTCCTGGGCGACCTCACGATGTTCAAGGACGTAGTGACCGGACGGCTGAAATGGTGATCAAAGGAGTTCGATGAGCAGATCCCTTGGAAGCGTGCGCAACATCCCCACAGAGTCTGCTCGCAGCCGCACCCATACTCTGCAGGTCTGCCCACAAGGTCATGGCTGGTGCGGAATAGAAGTTAGCCAGGCAGGGGAGGTGCAGTGCGCCCTTGGAGACAGAGAGTCACCCGCGCTTGCATGTTTTGGGGGCTTTTGGTCTTGGTTGGCGGTTGCGGGGGTGCCCTGCCCTCCGACGAATCGATGATCGTTGAATTCTCGAGCCGCAAGCCACAGTTGGAGGTGCTACTAGAAAGGACGTTAACCTCCGATCGATACAATCTTCTGATTGACGCGTCCCACCTTCGGGATGGATTCGAGGCGAAGGGGATCTCTCCGCAAGACCGAAAGGGCTTTCTGGAATCGCTACGGGCTGCGCGAGTGGTCACCATATGGAACTGGCGCAAGTACTACGAGGACAAGCCCATCTGGTTCGTGACGCACGAGGCCGGATGGCCGAGTACCTTTCACGCAAAGGGCTACGCGTGGTTCGCTGGGGACAGGATCTCTGAGGGCCGCCTAAGCAACTCGCTCGACGATTGGCGCCGCCAGGACGGGAAAGCGTATCGCTCTCTTGGGGGTCATTGGTACATCTTCTACACTCCGGAATAGAAGGGGTGAGTCCGTGTCAACGAGGCTGGCTAACCAGCGCCTGGACGCGCCGCACTCCGGCGTCACGGCGTTTGCACAAGGCCGCAAGCGCCGCGCCACCGGGCGCGCGCGTCAGGCGCGGCGTTATGCGAAATTGAGGGAAGCATGACCTGGGGGAGAACGCTTCTGGGACTACTGGGAATCATGGGCACGCTGGCGACGGGATGCAAGGCG
>Ga0070695_100001294_pt1 | contig 13811 bp, 13 predicted proteins | sample KBSK1252metaG_FD_65471 | JGI IMG/M metagenome (GOLD analysis project Ga0070695, IMG submission 65471) | Corn, switchgrass and miscanthus rhizosphere microbial communities from Kellogg Biological Station, Michigan, USA - KBS K1-25-2 metaG | ecosystem: Host-associated > Plants > Roots >...
ATCTCGAGCTGCGCATGCTCGCCTGGAACCCGGCGTTCGCCTCGCTCACCGGGCGCGGCGCGCCCCAGCTCGACGGTCGCGCCCTCGGCGACCTCGTCGATGGCCGGGGCCGCGAATGGCTGCGGCGCCAGCTCACAGCGGACCTGGGAACGGGCGCCGGCGCACGGTTCGGGCGCGTCCGCGTGGGGACGGGGCCGGCTGAGCTCCTGATCAGTGGCAGCCCGTTCATGGACCGCGGCGTGCACGCGGGCTGGTACCTGCGCTTCAACAGCGAGCCCGACCTGGCCTTCGCCGACCCCTCGATCCAGCAGCTCGTGGAGCGCGTGAGCCGCGAGAAGGAGCGCCTCGCCGCCCTCCTCACCGTGAGTCACGCGGTCGTCAACAGCCTCGACCTCGACACGATCCTCGCCACCATCGCACAACAGGTCCGGCAGGTGATCGAGGTGGACGAGTGCACGGTGTTCCTGCTCGATTCCGACGGCGACACGCTCAAGCCCGCGGTCTGCGACGCCGCGCGCTTCCGCGACGAGATGATGAGCATGCGGCTCAAGGTGGGTGAGGGCATCACCGGCAACGTGGCCCTCACCGGCCGGGGCGAGATCGTGAACTCGGCCGAGGACGACCCGCGCGCCGCCCATGTGCCCGGCACGCCGCCCGAGGACTCGTCGCTCATGTGCGTGCCCATGATCGCGCGCGAGAAGGTCGTGGGCGTGATCACGCTGGCGCGCCTGGGCACGCGCTCGTTCGAGCAGTCGGACCTGGAGCTCGCGACGCTGTTCGCGACGCAGTGCAGCGCGGCGCTCGCCAATGCCCGTGTCTACGACGAGCTGCGCCAAGCCTACGACGAGCTGCGCGAGGCGCAGGCCCAGCTGGTGCAGTCCGCCAAGCTGAACGCGCTGGGCGAGATGGCCGCCGGCGTGGCGCACGACTTCAACAACATCCTCGCCGCGATCCTGGGGCGCACCGAGCTCATGCTGCGCGGCGCCCGCGACCCGGACCTGAAGCGCCAGCTCCAGGTCATCCAGCAGGCGGCGCTCGACGGCGCTCAGACCGTGCGCCGCGTCCAGGAGTTCACGCGAATCCGCCACGACGAGCGCTTTGCGGCGCTGGACGTGAATCCGGTGCTGTCCGACGTGGTCGAGCTGACGCGCATGGCGTGGGAGACCGACGCCAAGAAGCACGGGATCACCGTGCACGTGCACCTGACGCTCGCCGCCACCCGGCCCATCGCCGGCAACCCCTCCGAGCTGCGCGAGGTCTTCACCAACCTGATCCTCAACGCCGTCGATGCGATGCCGTGGGGGGGCGATCTGTACGTGAGCAGCGAGGACGACGCGGGCGAGGTGGTGATCCGCGTGCGCGACACCGGAATCGGCATGGACGCTGCGACCCGCAGCCGTATCTTCGACCCGTTCTTCACCACCAAGGCCGCCAAGGGCACCGGGCTCGGGCTCTCGGTGGCCTACGGCATCGTCACCCGCCACCGGGGCGCGATCACGGTCGAGAGCGAGCCGCGCGTGGGCACCGAGTTCGTGCTCCGATTCCGCTCGTGCGAGGCGCCCGAGGCGCCGCGGCCCGTGTTCGCGCCGACCGGCGCCCTGTCGCCCCACCGCGTGCTGGTGGTGGACGACGAGGAGCCGGTGTTGAGCGTGATCGCCGAGCTGCTGCGTGACCTCGGTCAGGAGGTCGCCACCGCGATCGGCGGGCGTGCGGGCATCGACGAGCTCGAGCGCTTCGCGCCCGACATCGTCTTCTCCGACCTCGGCATGCCGGAGGTGAACGGGTGGGACGTCGCGGCGGCAGTCCGCGCCAAGCGTCCGGGCGCCGTGATCATCCTCGTCACCGGCTGGGCGTCACAGATCGAAGCCGACGCGCTGCGCGCGCGCGGCGTCGACATGATCCTCTCCAAGCCCTTCTCCCTCGAGGACGTCGAGCGCGTGATGCTCGATGCCGCCGGCCTGGTCGGGCGCACCCGCGAGGCCGCCTGAGCGGACGAAATCCGCCCTCAACTTTCCCGCCGGCCCGGCCGATAACGACGGTCGCATCTCACGCACGCATTTTTCACGACGACTCCAACGACTCGGAGCCTGCCATGAAACTCACGCTGCTCTTCGCGGTCACCGCCCTGCTCGCCACCACCGATGGACCCGCCGGGCGCACGACGCCCACCTCGGACAATCCCGTCGGGGGCAACGCAGGCACCTCGCTCCTGGCACACCCGACCGAGACCTTCAACACCGAGGTCAAGGTGGGCGATCCGGCGCCGGACTTCTCCTACCAGGGCCTCGACGGCCGCTGGCTTCGACTTCAGGACATCCTCGCGCAGGGCCCGGTGCTGCTGGTGTTCGGCGCCGACGAGCTGACCCTGAGGGTGATCGAGCACGAGCGCGAGCGCCTGATGGACCTGGGCGTGGTGCCGGTCGCGGTGACCGACGTGCGCTCGGGCGCCGCCCGCGCGATCGTGAGCCGGAACAGCCTGCTCTTCACGGTGCTGTCCGACACCCGCGGGACGATCGCGTCCCAGTTCAACGTCGTGGATCCCACCAACGGCCGTCATCGTCCGACGTGGTTCGTGGTGGATCCGAAGGGTGTCGTGCGCGGCCTCGGCCGGCGCGGCCTGCCGCTGCGCGGTTACCCGTCGCTGGTCGCCAACTCGCTGGGCGTGCCCATCCCGGGCACGACGCTGCCGGCTTCGAAGTAGGCCAGGCCACCCGAGCTGCGGCGCACGGATGCGCCGCCGCGGCCCTTACGGCAGGTTTGCCAGCGCGTAGCGCGTGAACTGGAGCAGGTCCGTCGGCGGCAGCATCTGCCCGAGCACCACCATCCGGACGATGCCCTGCCTGCCCACCAGCACGTAGCCCGGCAGCGTCGACGATGTCGTGAAGTCGAAGGCGCCGTACACCGCCGCCACCTGGCCGGTCGGGTCGGACAGCAGGTCGAACCTCAGGCTGTCGCGCTCGGCCAGCATGCGCAGGCCGCGCGGCGAGGCGTGGCAGACGCCCACCATCAGCACGCTGTCGGCGCGGAGCGACTCGGCGACCGCGGCGTAGGCGGAGTAGGTCTCCCGCCGGTCCGCGAAGGTGAGCAGGATGCGGCTGCCCCGGTAGTGGGAGAGCTTGATCGGCTCCCCGGTGGCGCTGGTGAGCTCGAAGCCCGGCGCGGCCTCGCCGACGTAGGCCTGACTGCTGACGCGGATCTGGCTCGCGGGCGCGCGCACGGCGCCCTCGGCGCGCGTCGTAGGCGTGGACGAGGTGCTCTTGGGCTCGACCTCGGCGTCGAGGGTTCCCGCGCACATCAATGCAGCGGTCACGCACAGCATCGTCGTCTTCATCGTGGCACCTCCGGCGAGACGGCCGGGCCCGCGGAGCGATCGTCGCTGAGGGAGCCGACGGCCGCCGCGATGGCCTTGAGGTTTGCCGCCGGCACCGCCGGCGGGATCGAACATCCGGGAGCCACCAGCCAGCGTCGTCCTCCGGTCTGCGCCAGCGCGCGCCGGTACTCCTCCACGGCGCGACCCGGGTCGGAATCGCGCAGGGCCTCCTCCTGCGAGATGCCGCCCATGACCGCGGCGGGCAGCCGCGCGAGGCCGTCGGCGAGCGACGGGTTGGTGGGATCCGTGGCGTCCCAGGAGAACGCGCTCACCGGATAGTCGGCGAGCTCGAACAGCAGATTGCGGCGCTTGCAGACGTGCAACACGTTGAACGGCGCGCCGGCCGCGGCGGCCAGGATGCGCAGGTCGTAGGGCCGCGCCCACTCGCGATAGTCCTCGGGGCTCATCAGATTGCGCGACGCCCAGTCGGTGGTGGCGAGGTAGATGCCGTCGGCGCCCGCGGCGAGGACCTGCGCCACGTAACGCTCGAAGCTCACCGTGACCGCCTCGAGCGCCCCACGCACGGCGTTGGGATGCATGCGCATGTGCAGCCGCAGCTCGCCCGGCTCCTCGACCATCTCCGCCAGCACGGCCAGCGGTGTGAACACCGTCTCGATCATCGGCACGTCGGCGGACAGCTCGCGGCGCAGCATGGCCACGGCTTCGACCTGCTCGGCCAGTGCCCCTTCCACCGGGCGCTCGGTGACCGCGGCCCAGTCGGCCGGCTGGTGCACGGGCCACGAGTCCATCGTGGGTTTGTCCTTGGCGCGCCCGGTGTAGCGGTAGGTCACGCCCCACGGCTCGACGTGATAGTGCTTGCGCGGGTTGAGCTTCACCCAGTCCCAGCCGAACTCGCGCTGGTGCTCGATCGTGGCCTCGACCAGCTCGCGGGCCGAGGACTCGCGGTGGTAGAAGTGGCCCCAGAAGGACACCGGAGGCCGATCGACGGGCTCGCCGCGCAGTGCCGCCCACACACGCTCCCGCGGCGTCATGGCAGCCTCGCGGGGCGTCGGGGCATGGGTTGGGGGTCCCGGTGCAGGATCATGGCGCGCCTCTCGGACGCACTCTAGACCGGCGCGCGCAGGGGAACAAGGCGGGCCGCAGTTGCGCGGCCATCGCCGCACCTCTAGCGTCCGGACATGGTTCGCGCGACGAGGTGCCGATGGGCCGCCATATTGGTGGTGCTGGCCGCGGCCGCCTGCGGCCGGCGGCAGGCGCCCGCCGAGCCGAAGCCGTACGCGCTGCCGGTCGACGTCTACGCCGACACGGGCCGCGCCGAGCCTCTCCGGGTCGCGGTGCCCGCGACCCCCGCCGCGCCGCCGCGCGCGTCGGTCTGGCTCGCCCGCGTCTCACCGATGCGGGCGGAGATGCCGCCCCCCGACGTGTCGAGTGACACCGTCGCCGTCGCGCCCCAGCCGCCGCCGGCGCTGGCGGTGGACGAGGACCTCAAGCCGCCGATTCCGCGCTCGCGTGCCCCGCTGGCGGTGCCGCCGCACGCGCGCGGGTTCGTCGAGCTGGACGTGCGCGTGGACGAGGAGGGCAACGTCTCGGACGCGCTGTGGGCGGGAGGGCGCGACGAGCCTGACCTGGTTCGGGCCGCCACCGACTGTGCGCTCGGCATGCGCTTCTATCCCGCGCTGCGCGCCGGTCGGCCGGTCGCGGTCTGGTGCCGCCAGCACTTCGACTTCGGCGGATCGCGAGGCGACGAGGACCGCTAGGCGCCCGCGACCGGGCGGGACCAGTGGTGGCGGGTGCGGGCCACCTGGAATCCTTCGGACTTGTAGAGCCGCTGCGCGCTCTCGTTCTCACCGTCGACCATCAGGTAGATCGGGTGGGCGCGCCCGTTCTGGAGCCAGCCCACGCCCCAGCGCAGCAGCGCGCGGCCGAGGCCGATACCGCGCGCCTCGGGCACCACGCCGATCAGTGCCACCTCCCCGGGCTCGCCGAACCGCGCGTTGCGGCAGAAGCCCACGCACTCGCCGTCGCGGTAGGCCAGCGCCAGGCCATCGGGAGAGAAGTTGTTCTTGGCCATGAACGACCGCGTGTCCTCGACCGACGAGCGCACGTAGTGGTAGTGCTCGGCGAAGGCGCGGTTGTAGGAGCGGTTGAAATCGAGCAGCGAGGTTTCGCTGCCGTCGAAGGGTTGCGCCCTCACCCCCCCGGGCCACACCGGCAGCGCCACCGGTCCGCGCGGGCGCTCCATGCGCCAGAAGTCGCGCGCGTGCAGGAACCCGTGTCGCGCCGCGAACGCCGTGGCGGCGGCGTTGGGCTCCCAGGCGCTGATGCTCAGCTCGCGCAGGCCCCGGGCCTCGCGGATCGGCTCCATCGCGGCACAGGTGGCGGCGAGCAGCGCGCTGCCCACGCCCCGGCGGCGGTGGGATTCGACCACGCCCATGCGGGCCATGGCGAACGAACCGTCGTGCGATGGGGCCAGGAAGCAGAAGGAGAAGCCGGCGGGGACGCCGTCGACGGTCGCGATCCAGCGCAGCTCCGGGGGGAGGAACGGATCTCCCATGAGGTCGTCGAACCCCTCGTCGGTCTGGAGGGGCTCGAACTCGTGGGCCAGTGACGGGTCGCGCGCGAGCGCGCGAAGCAGCGGCAGGTCGGCCGTGCGGCAGGGCGTGATGACGAGCGGCATGAGCGGCGGAGGCTAGGACCGCCCAAACGCGGGCGTCAAGGAAGACGTGACGGAACGCGGCATTGGCGAACGGGCGCGATCCTCGTCGGTTCACTCAGGGTCAACGCGAGCCCTTTCGCGCGACGGCGATCGGCGTCGGCCCGTCGCGTTGACCCTCGCGCGGAGCGGGTGCTAGCGTGCCGAATCCATGCCGACATTCGATCTCGCGGACCTTCGCGGCACCGTCGAACGCTTCGCGGGGCGGCGCATCCTGGTGCTCGGCGACCTCATGCTCGACCGGTACCTGTGGGGCCGCGTCGACCGCATCTCGCCCGAGGCCCCGGTGCCGGTGGTCGAGGTGGAGCGCGAGAGCATGACGCTGGGTGGCGCCGGCAACGTGGCCGCCAACCTCCGGGCGCTGGGTGCCCAGCCGGTGCTGGTGAGCGTGGTGGGGGGCGACGACGACGGTACCCGCCTCATGGACACGCTGCGCGAGCGCGGAGTCGCCACCGACGGCGTCGCTCGCGACCCTTCGCGCCCCACGACCGTCAAGACGCGCATCATCGCCCACGCACAGCAGGTGGTGCGGGCGGACCGCGAGGTGCGTGCCGACCTCGCGGGCTCCGCCCTCGAGAGCCTGATCGCGCGCATCGACGCGGCGGCGGCCGGGTGCGACGGCATGGTGGTGAGCGACTACGGCAAGGGCGTCATCACGGTGCGCACGCTGGAGCGCGGGCTCGAGGCCGCGCGCAAGCACCGGCTGCGCGTGTGCGTCGATCCCAAGGAGAGCCACATCGACGCCTACCGCGGCGTCGGGATCCTGACCCCGAACCAGCACGAAGCGGGTTACATGCAGGGCCGCCGGATCGTCGACGAGGCGAGCCTCATGGACGTCGGGTGGGGGCTGCAGAAGCGCCTCGACGCCGAGGCGGTGCTGGTGACGCGCGGGCCCGAGGGCATGAGCCTGTTCGAGAAGGGCGGCCGTTACACGCACCTGCCCACGGCGGCGCGCGAGGTGTACGACGTCACCGGCGCCGGCGACACGGTCGTGAGCGCGGTGGCGGTGGCGCTCGCTGCGGGGGCGGACTATCCGACCGCGTCGTTCATCGCCAACCACGCGGCCGGGATCGTGATCCGCGAGGTCGGCACGGCCACCTGTACCCCGGCTGAGCTGCTGGCCTCGCTCGCAGACGGGCGCCCGTGAGCGCGCGCGCCGCGGCGCCGCGGCTCACGCCGGCACGCCGCCGGGACGGGCGATGCTGAGCCCCGCGCAGCGCCAGCTGCTCGAGGCGTGGCGCGCCGACGGGCAGCGCATCGTCTTCACGAACGGCGTCTTCGATCTGCTCCACCGCGGCCACGTCGAATACCTCGCCGAAGCGCGGGCGCTCGGCGACCGGCTGGTCGTGGGGGTCAACTCCGACGCGTCCGCGCGGACGCTCGAGAAGGGCCCAGGGCGGCCGATCGTGCCCCAGGCGGACCGCGCCGCTGTGATCGCGGCGCTGGCGTGCGTCGACATGGTCGTGGTGTTCGGCGAGCCAACGCCCGAGGCCCTGATCCGCGAGGTGCAGCCGGCGGTGCTGGCCAAAGGCGGCGACTGGGCGCCGGATCGCATCGTGGGGCGCGAGTTCGTGGAGTCGCTGGGCGGCCGCGTGGTGAGCGTGCCGCTGCGCGAGGGCCTCAGCACCTCCGCGCTGATCGAACGCATTCGCGCCGGGGCGTCGCGGCGCGGCTGACGTTCGCGCTTGAAACCCCGCACCGCCGGCACGTAGGGTAGTCCGTCCTCGCGCACGTCCGGGGAACGATTCCCGCGACCCGTTCCGACCCTCTCGAACAGGATGGGCCTTCCGGCCCCGATCTCGACATGGCTCAAGCCTTCCTCAACAGCATCGATGGCCGCTGGGCGCCCGCGCGCAGCGGGCGCACGTTCTCCAACTTCGACCCCGCGACGGGCGAGCACCTCGGCGAGTTCCCGGCCTCGGGCCCCGAGGACGTGAACGACGCGGTCACCGCGGCGGCGAAGGCCTATCCCGCGTGGCGGCTGACGCCCGCGCCGAAGCGCGCCGAGATCATCTACCGCGCCGGCGAGATCATCCGGGCGCGCAAGGAGGAGCTGGCGCGCGCGATGACGCGCGAGATGGGCAAGATCCTGATCGAGACCCGCGGCGACGCGCAGGAAGGCATCGACATGGCCTACCTCGCCGCGGGCGAGGGGCGCCGCATGTACGGCGTCACGACCCCGAGCGAGATGCCGAACAAGTGGGCGATGTCGGTGCGCGCGCCGGTCGGAGTCGTCGGCGTCATCACGCCGTGGAACTTCCCGTTCGCGATCCCGTCGTGGAAGCTGATGCCGGCGCTGGTGGCCGGCAACACCGCCGTGTTCAAGCCGGCGGGGGACACGCCCGAAATGGCGTGGCACTTCACGAAGATCTTCGAGGAGGCGGGGCTCCCGCCGGGCGTGCTCAACCTGGTGTTCGGCAGCGGCTCGCAGGTGGGGACGCCGATGGTCGAGCATCCCGGGATCCACGTGATCTCGTTCACGGGCTCGACCGAAGTCGGGCTCGAGATCGCCGGCCGCGGGGGCGCGCTCGGCAAGCGCATTTCGCTCGAGATGGGCGGCAAGAACGCGATCCTCGTCATGGAGGACGCCGACCTGGCGCTGGCGACCGACGCGATCGTCTGGAGTGCCTTCGGCACGACCGGCCAGCGCTGCACCGCGTGCAGCCGCGTGCTGGTGCACGCGCGTGTGCACGACGAGCTCGCCCAGCGCGTCGCGGCGCGCGCGAAGCAACTCAAGCTCGGCAACGGGCTGGAGGCCGCGACCGAGGTGGGGCCGCTCGTCAACGCCAAGCAGGTCGAGACCGTGTCGCGCTACGTGGGGATCGGCGCCGGCGAGGGCACGCTGCTCGCAGGCGGCGAGCCGGCGCGCGAGGGGGCGCTCGCCAAAGGCCACTTCTACAAGCCCACCGTGTTCGCGGGCGTGCCCGCGACCGCGCGGGTGGCGGTCGAGGAGATCTTCGGCCCGGTGCTCGCCATGGTGAAGGTGAAGGACCTCGAGGATGCCGTGGCGATCAACAACGCCTCGCGCTACGGACTCTCGTCGTCGATCTTCACCGCCGACGTGCGGCGCGCCTTCGCGGCGATGCGCGACCTCGAGACCGGGATCGTCTACGTCAACCACGGGACGACCGGGGCCGAGACGCATCTGCCCTTCGGCGGCACCCGCGGCACCGGCAACGGCCACCGCGAGGCCGGCCACACGATGCTCGACCCCTTCACGGAGTGGAAGAGCATCTACGTGGACTTCAGCGGCCACCTGCAGCGCGCCCAGATCGACAACAACTGACGGCCGGCGCGGCGCTCACGGGTCCGGTGCGGGCGCCGGTCGCTGCGATGTGCGCGCCGGTCACTCCATCTCAGCGATAGAGGGCCTTGAGCCCTCCCCACGTCCGGGTCGCGGACGCCGTCGGTCCCGTCATGAACGTGATCGGCCCGATCGCCCACGAACGCGCCGGGAGCGGACTGCCCGGCGCGCCGACGTCGCCGGTGAGCTCGATGACGATCAAGTCCACCTCGGCGTACGAGAACCCCGAGCTCGTCTGAAACGCGGAGAACGGCAGGAGCCAGGGGCCGGTATGGTCGAGCGTGCCGGCATAGTTGGCGGTGTCGAAGACCTGGCCGCCGGGGACGGGGTGGGACGTGATCAGGTTCACGCTGATGGAGATCGGATGGGAGGGTGTGGGGTCGCCAAACAGCTCGAACGCGAGGCCCGCCGCCCCCAGCGCCGGCAGGTTGAGTCCCAGGTCCTCGGACGTGCCGCTGGAATAGCTGACCTGCACTCCGTGATACGCGTCCTGGCCGACCTCGATTTCGAGACGTCCCAGCTCGGGCCGAATGCGGGCGCTGGCGGGCGTCTCGTTCAGCGTGCTCACGAATACGCCGCGCGCGGCCGGCACGGCGTGCCCTGACAGCACGCCGGCGAGCCCCGACTGCTCGGTCGAGTTCTCCCAGCACGGAGCCACCGGGTCGGGAGGACACGACGCGCCGTCGCAATAGGGGCCGACGAACAGAATCGGCAGCCCCGAGTTCGGCAGGCACTCGTTGGCCGGGAAGGCGTCGGTGAAGGCGTCGACCGTCACGGCCGGCGCGGCGGTGGGCAGGCTGAGGATCGCCACCACGAGGACGAGTTGGAACGGGGTGCGGGCCATGGCGTCGCTCCTGGATGCGTGGCGGCCCGGGCTCGGTGTCGCGCGATCAGCGTACACCCGGTCCCATCGCCGGTCCACGACGCTCGACTTGCCACCGACCCGTCCGCTCCCGTAGGGTCTTGCGTCCGCTTTTCCGCACCGTCGATCCCAGGACCGGACCGCGAGGCCCGGCCCGTGCGTCCACCCTCGGAGCCGCCATGAACCTGCACGAATACCAGGGCCGCGAGCTGTTCGCGCGCTTCGGCATCCCGGTCCTGCCGGGGCAGATGGCCGAGTCGCCCGCCGAGGCCCGGGAGATCGCGCGCCGCATCGGCGCCACCGTGGTGATCAAGGCCCAGGTGCAGGTGGGGGGCCGTGGCAAGGCGGGCGGCGTCAAGCTGGCGCACACCCCCGACGAGGCGTTCGAGCGGGCCTCCGAGATCCTGGCCCTGACCATCAAGGGCCTGCCCGTGCGCAAGCTGCTCGTGGCGCAGGCGGCCGACATCGCCCGCGAGCTCTACCTGGCCATCGTGCTCGACCGCTCCCGCAAGCTGCCGCTCATCATGCTGTCCGCGGAAGGGGGCGTCGAGATCGAGCAGGTGGCCAAGGAGGCGCCCGAAAAGATCGTGCGGCGCCACATCCCGCTCGAGGGCCTGCGCGCCTACCAGGCGCGCGCGCTGTTCCAGCCGCTGCTCGGCGACGGCAAGCAGGTGGCGCAGGCGGCCGACATCCTGCTCAAGCTGTGGGCCGTCTATCGCGACGGCGACTGCTCGCTGGCCGAGATCAACCCGCTGGTGATCACGCCCGAGGGTCGCGTCCTGGCGCTCGACAGCAAGGTGATCGTCGACGACAACGCCGACTTCCGCCACCGCGAGTGGGAGACCTGGCGCGATCCCGAGGAGGAGTCTCCGGGCGCGCGCAAGGCACGCGAGCGCGGGCTCTCGTACGTCAAGCTCGAAGGCGACATCGGCTGCGTCGTGAACGGCGCCGGGCTCGCCATGGCCACGATGGACCTGATCAAGCACTACGGCGGCGAGCCGGCCAACTTCCTCGACATCGGCGGTTCCTCGAACCCCGAGAAGGTGACCGCGGCGCTCGAGATCATCACCGGCGACGCGCGCGAGTCCGGCGGTCCGGGCGTACGCGCCATCCTGTTCAACATCTTCGGCGGCATCACGCGCTGCGACGACGTCGCGCGCGGCATCGTCCAGTCGCTGGAGAAGTCGCCGCTCGCGATTCCGCTCGTGATCCGACTCACCGGCACCAACGAGGCCGCGGCGCGGAAGATCCTCGCCGATGCCGGGCTCTCGGCCACGACCTCGATGGACGAAGGCGTGCGCACGGTGATCGCCAAGGCCCAGGAGGTGCCGGTGTGAGCATCCTGATCGACAAGCACACCCGGCTCCTCGTGCAGGGCATCACCGGCCGCGACGGGGCCTTCCACACCCAGCAGATGGTGAGCTACGGCACGCGCGTGGTCGCGGGGGTCACGCCCGGGCGCGGCGGCGAGAAGGTGCACGGCGTTCCGGTCTTCGACAGCGTCGCCGACGCGGTGGCGGCGACCAAGGCCAACGCCTCGGTGATCTACGTCCCCGCGCCGGCCGCGGCGGACGCGATCTTCGAGGCTGCCGACGCCGGCATCGCGCTGATCACCTGCATCACCGAGGGGATTCCCGTGCGCGACGCCATGGCCGCCTACCATCACGTCGCGGGCCTGCGCTCGGCCAACGGCAACGGCCGGCCACGGCTCATCGGTCCCAACTGCCCGGGCCTGATCAGCCCCGGCCAGAGCAAGGTCGGGATCCTGCCCGGCCAGATCTGCACGCCCGGCCCGGTCGGGGTCGTGTCGCGGAGCGGCACGCTCACCTACGAGGTCGTGCACCAGCTCACCGGTGCGGGGCTCGGGCAGAGCACCTGCATCGGCATCGGCGGCGACCCGATCATCGGCACCAACTTCATCGACGCGCTCGAGCTGTTCGAAGCCGACCCGCGCACCGAGGCGATCGTGCTGATGGGCGAGATCGGCGGCAGCGACGAGGAGGACGCGGCGATGTTCATCCGGCGCCGCGTGCGCAAGCCCGTGGTCGCGTTCATCGCCGGCCAGACGGCGCCGCCCGGCAAGCGCATGGGCCACGCCGGCGCGATCATCTCGGGCGGCAGCGGCACCGCGGCCGAGAAGATGGCGGCCTTCGAGGCGGCCGGCGTGCCGGTGGCGCGGATCCCCTCGGAGATCCCGGGCCTGATCGCCGAGAGCCTCACGCGCCGCCGCCCGCGCGCTCGTGCCACCGCGCGTGGCTCGGCCTCGCGCCCGACGCGGCCGCCCGCGCGGCGCGCGAAGGCCGGAGCCCGCAAGGTCGCTGCGCGCCGCAAGCCGTCCGTCCGCCGCGGGGGGCGCGCTCGCGTGTCCTCGCGCGCGCGTTGAGCGTCACACCGACTCACCCGAACCACGAACGGGGGCCGCATCGCCCCGATGCGAAGGAGCGAGCCTTGGGCATCGAACGCACGCTGTTCATCGTCAAGCCGGATGCGGTCGGTCGCAAGCTGACCGGCCGGATCGTCGCCCACGTCGAGGACAAGGGCTTCAGGCTCGCCGAGGCCCGCCTCGCGCGGCTCACGCGCGAGCAGTGCCAGGAGTTCTACGCCGAGCACGTGGGCAAGGGGTTCTTCGCCGAGCTCGTCGATTTCATGACCTCGGGTCCGGTGCTGCTCACCTGCCTCGAGCGCGAGAACGCGGTCGCCACCCTGCGTGAGGTGATTGGGGCCACCGATCCTGCCCAGGCGGCCGAGGGGACGATCCGAAAGCTCTACGCCGAGAGCAAGGGACGCAACGCGGTCCACGCCTCGGACAGCCTGGCCAGCGCCGATCGCGAGGTGAAGCTGTTCTTCGGAGTCGCCGCGCTCTCGCGCTAGCCGTCGGGCCGTATTTCGGGCCCTCCCAAGCAGGTTCGGGAGGCCTCGATAGGGCCTACAAGCCATCCCCGCCGCGCTGGACGCCTTCCCGGGCGTTGTGCTAGGGTGCCCGCGTCCCGGATTGGCCACGATCAGGTGGAATATGTCGGGACTTATCATCAACTTAGCGTCGTTGGCCGCCGGCATGACCCGGCTCGAGGCCACGGCGACCGCGGAAGATCTCGATCTCCCGCCGGCCGAGTGGCCCGGGGGAGCCGAGGCCAGCCTGAAGCTGGATCGCGCCGGCGAAATGGTTGCGGTCCGGGGCACGATCCGGTCGGCCGCCCACCTCGAATGCGTGCGCTGCCTCAAGGCGTTCGATCTGCCGATCGCGATCGACCTCACGGTCGTCGCCGATCGTGCCGGCGGGCGCGGGCGCGGGCAGCTCGCGGACGGCGATGACATGATGTTCCACGATGGGCGGCAGCTCGACCTGCGCGGCGAAGCGCGCGAGGCGCTGTTGCTGGAACTCCCCATCACACCCCACTGCCGGGACGACTGCCGGGGGCTGTGCCCCCGATGCGGCGCGGATCTCAACGCGGGGCCCTGCGGTTGCGTCACGTGACGGCACCGCAAGGGCGGGGGCCGGCACCGGGCACACGAGGAGGATCGGTCGGATGGCGGTTCCCAAGCGACGACACTCGAGCACGCGCGGCCGTAAGCGCCGCACCCACTGGAAGCTCAAAGCCCC
>Ga0070695_100001297_pt1 | contig 13787 bp, 14 predicted proteins | sample KBSK1252metaG_FD_65471 | JGI IMG/M metagenome (GOLD analysis project Ga0070695, IMG submission 65471) | Corn, switchgrass and miscanthus rhizosphere microbial communities from Kellogg Biological Station, Michigan, USA - KBS K1-25-2 metaG | ecosystem: Host-associated > Plants > Roots >...
GTGAGGTCGACCAGCTCCCCATAGCGATCCAGGAACATCTTCCCTGGCCCAGCGCGCAGGCCGCTGTGGATTAGGAGTCGCTCGATTCCGTACTGCCGTTCGACGTGGTCGATGGCCATGCGGACCTCAGCGAGTCGAATCTGGTACTTCGAGCGAAGGGCCCGGAGCACATAGGCCTCGAAGAGGTTGGTGAAGGACAAGCGGAAGTCCCCGGAGTGAGGTCGCAGGATCACCGGCCGGGACGTGCCAGTCCCGCCCTTGCGGCGGGGGAACTTCCTCCCGATGACCCACGACTTGAGGGTCGCCTCTGGGAGGCGCAGGTAGGCCGCCACCTCCACAAGGGGATACCGCGGGGCCTCTCGAGGGTCCACGTCCGGCACCGCTTGTCTTGCGATTCGCGGCATTGTTGGCCTCCCGAACTCCCCTCGATCGGACCCCGGAACAGGCCCCCTCCGGGGAATATATACCCGGGTGGTCGGGTGCGAGCCCCGAAGCCCCTTCCGGAGAACGACCCCTGCCCACCTTTCCGCCAACCCCGCCCGGACAAGGAAAAGGCCCCCTCGCGGGGGCCCTTCCCAAGTGACACGGACTCAGAGGCTTGAATCGGAGGATCACCCGCAGGACCCGGCTCTCGCTTTTCCGCGTTGGGGACGTCCTGCCGAAAAGCGTTCCGGGAAGGGGGGAGGAATTCTCGAGCCGGGCCTCCGGGTGATCCCCCAACAGGGAAAAAGTGGTGCACCAAGGCGCTGCAAGGGCGGCGCCAGGCTCACGCGTTCTCCACGACGCTCGGGCGCCGTGAGCGGCGGCGATATTCTGCCGACCGCAGGTCGTATTTACGCAGCAAACGTTGCAGGGCGGAGCGCAGCATGCCGGAGTGCTGCGCGGCGGCGGTGACGTTCCCCGCGTGCCTCATCAGGAGGTCGTCCAGGTACGCACGCTCGAAGGCCTCCACCACCTCGCGCTTCATGTCCCGGAAGCGCCCGGCCGCCTGCACGCGCGCCGGCCGCTCGCCGGAGGGAGCCGCGGTTCCGGAGCGGCGCACCCGCTCCGGCAGATGCTCCGCCCGCAGGCCGCCGTTTTCGGCCAGGATCACCGCCTGCTCCAGGGCGTGCCGCAGCTCGCGGACGTTCCCGGGCCAGGAATACCCCTCGAGCGAGGCCAGCGCCTCCTTCGAGAGGTGGATGGGGGGCAGGTGGTTGATCTGGCGGAGCGTCTCCGTGAAGTGCATGGCGAGCTGAGGGACGTCCTCCAGACGCTCGCGCAGGGGCGGCAGCTCCACTGCCTCGCGCGCCAGCAGGCGCCGCGTGTCGTCCCGCATGCGCGCGGGCTCGCGGGTGGCGCCGGAGACGAGGCGCACGTCGTGCGCCGCCTCCCGGGCGTCGCCTCTGCCGCCGCGCAGGGCCAGGAACAGGGCTTCCTGCAGCTCCGGCGACATCTCGTCCACGCCGTCGAGGTAGAGGGTGCCGCCTTCCGCCTCACGCAGGCGGCCCGAGGCCCCCTGCCTGCCGAAGAGCTCGGCCTGGACGGCATCGGAAGCACGGCGGACGTCCAGGGCCACGAACGGCCGGTCGCGCCGGGACGAGAGCGCGTGGAGGCAGCGGGCCACGAACTCCTTGCCGGACCCAGTCTCCCCGACGATGAGGACGGGCTCCGTCCCCTGCGCCAGACGGCGGATGCGGTCGCGCACCCGCTCCATGGCCTGGCTCGTCCCGAGGAGACCGTCTCCCTCGGGCTGGGTGTGGCGGCGGAGGCGCTGCAGCTCCTCCATCAATCCGTGCTGGGCCACGGCGCGCTGGGCCACGACGCCGAGACGCCCCTCCTCCAGCGGCTTCTGGAGCACGTCGAAGGCGGCATCTCCCATCTGGGACAGGGCGTCATCGGACTTCGATTCCGAGGTGAAGACGACGGGGACGACGGTGGGATGGACGCGGGTCGCCTCGCGGGAGAGATCGGCTGCGGCCAGCAGCACGGCCACGGGCCGCGTGCGCAGCAGCTCCATCGCCTCGCGTCGATCGCTCGCGGCCAGGGTCTCGATGCCGCGCTCGTCCAACACCTCCCGCACGAAGCTTCGGGTGGCGGCATCGCCGTCCACCACGAGGGCGAGGGGGCGCTCCATGGGGCTCCTCCTGATGGTTTCCACGTTAAGGCCGCGAAGGGGCCCGGCCCGAAAGGCCCGACAACTTCGCGCTGAAGAGATCTTATGGGGAGTATACCTGGCCGGAGGCGGGAGCGAAACCGGGAAGTCGCGCGCTCAGCGGCGCAGCAGGGCCTCCACCTCGGCGAGGCGCTCCTGGGCATCGCGGTATCCGGGATCGGAGGAGACGATCCCCCGGAACAGGTCCCGGGCCTCCTCCACCTGCCCGGCCTGGACCAGGACCTCCGCCAGCGCATAGCGCAGCCCCTGCTCGTCGATCGACCCCGCCCCGGGAGCGAGCGCCCGCCGGTAGGCGGCGGCCGCCTCCTGCAGCTCGCCGCGCTCCGCGTGCACCATGCCCGCCATGCTCAACGCTTCCCGGAAAAGGTGCGGTGACGCCGCCGCCGTGCGGAAGGCATCCAGCGCGTCGTCGAGCAGGCCCATCTCCTTGTAGGCGATTCCGAGGTCGTAGTAGGTGCGCGGGTCCTTGTCCCCGACCTGCACCTCGACCTCGCGCTTGAAGGCGGCGAACACCTCCGCCAGGCTCTGCTCCTCGGCGGGCTCGGCGTCGAGCACGCCCTCCACCTCGACCGACGCGGAGTCGGGCTCGAGCGCGGCCGTGAGCGACCGCAGCGCGTCCTCGTCCAGGCGCGCGCTCTCGGCGGCGGCCGCCTCCTCCGCCGTCGGCTCGGCGGCGCGCGTCTCCAGCCCCTCGAGGTCGGAGCCGCCGTAGCCGAGCGTGCGCAGCGCGCCCAGCCGCTGACGCGCCTCCGCCACCATCCCCTGCTCCAGGAAGAACGCGATCTCCTCCAGCACGTCGGGCTCGGGTCGGCGCGGCGCGCGTGCAGAGGGGGATGCGGAAGCGGCGGCCGCGGGCGTCTCGTCGTCGAACAGGATCTCGACGTCCGCGTCCTCGCTCTCGTCCAATGCTGGGGGCGGGGGCGGGGACGGTGCAGGCGCGGCTCTGGGCGCCTTTGTGGCGGCCGGTGCCGGCGGAGGCGTGACCGCCGGAGTTGGAGCCGGAGGCGGAGCAGCCGCTGGTGCCGGTGGCGCAGCGGGTCGCGGCGGTGCCGGCGCCGGTGCCGGGGGCGAGGGAGCACGCCCCGCGGCCTCCAGCAGCCGGAGCCTTGCCAGTACCTGGCGCACCGCCTCCGGAAGGGGCCCCATCCGGGCCGCCTCCTCGGCCGCACGGCGCGCGCCCCCCTCGTCGCCGGCGGCCCGGCGCGCCAGGGCCAGCTCCACGAGCACGTCCTTCAGGCCCGTGCGGTCCCCCTCGACGCGCAGGAGCTCGGCGAGCTTCGTCTGCGCCAGCACGTGTCCGGGGAAGCGCTCCACCACCGCGCGCAAGCGGTCGCTGGCTTCCTTCCCCAGCCCGTAGTTCTGCAACACCTCGGCCTCGGTGAGCTGGCCGGTGACGAACTCCTCGTCGATGGCGCTCAGGGGCACGGCGGGGGTTTCGGGGGGGAAGCGCAGCCCTGCCACGCGTGCCTGGGGCTCGGCCGGACGGGGCGCCGTGGGCTGCGGTGCCGGCGCCTGCGGCGCCGGTGTCCGGGGATCGGCCGCGCGGAGCTTCGCGCCCACCTCCCCCTCGGCCTCCTGCGCCTCGCGCTCGCGACCATGGGCGCGCAGGGCACGCGCCAGGCGCGGGAGCGCCTGGGCGAGCTCGCCCTCCCGGTTTCCCTCGCGGTGGAAGGCGACCAGCCGCTCCAGGGCGGGGAGGTGGCCGGGAGGCTCGACGCGGGCGAGCCGATCGAGGAGGGCGGCGACCTGCTCCTTCCTGCGATCTTTGCGCCAGTCGGCGATCACCCCGTCGAGCAGCGCCCACGCGCTCTCGCCGCGGCCGGCGTGCAGCTCGGCCTCGAGAAGGCGCTCGAACGCCGTCTCCGGGATCTCGGCGGCCACCGCGCTCTGGAGCAGCTCCTGCAGCTCGATCGTCCGGCCGGCCCGCGCCAGGAGCTGGAGAAGCTCCCCCGCCAGCGGCCCCTTGGCCTGGTACTTGGCGAGCGCGCCGCGCACCAGCTCGATCGCCTCCACGGGGCGGCCGGCGGCGCCCAGGGCGGCGGCCAGGCCCACCGCCGGCTCCGGCCGCGCCGGGGCCAGCTCCGCCGCGCGGCGGTAGGCGCGCTCCGCGTCCTCCGGATGCTTCCCCTCCAGCAGCGCCGCGCCGATGGCCAGGAACTCCTCCACGGCGCGCGGGACATCGCCCTCCGCGGCGCGGGTTTCGGCCAGGCGCACGCGATGGCGCGTGTCGTCCGGCTCGGCGGTGACCAGGCGCTCGTACACGCCGCGCGCATCCGCGTACCGGCGCGCCTTCAGGAACCGGTCCGCGGCGTGCAGGAGCTGGGCGTGGGCCTCCCCCACCAGCTTCTGCCGGAGGTACATGTCGCCCAGCTTGGCGAAGGTCTCCGCCCGCTCCGGGTCGAGCTTCTGGGACTTCTTCAGGATCGCCACCGCCTTGGGGAAGAACCCGGAGGCGGCGTAGTGATCCGCGACCTTGTCGAAGTAGGTCAGGGCCTCGCTGGCCCTGCCGAACTTGGCGAGGAGGTCCCCGGCGCGATTGAGGGAGAGGACATCCCGGGGCGCGTCCTCCGCCAGACGCCGCAGCTCGACGAGCGCGCCGTCCGCGCGCCCGGCGCGAAGCAGCCGCTCGGCTTCCTTGAAGGCCTTCTCGCGATCCAGGGCCATTCCGGCTTATCGGGCCTGGCGCTCGCGGATCCTGGCCTTCTTCCCGCGGAGCTGGCGCAGGTAGTACAGCTTGGCCTGGCGGACCTCACCTTCGCGCAGCCGCTCGATCTTCTCCACGATCGGGGAATGCAGGGGGAAGATCCGCTCCACCCCCACCCCCGAGGAGCTCTTGCGCACCGTGAAGGTGGCCCGAGCGCCGTTGCCGCCGCGGCGGGAGATGACGTCTCCCTCGAACACCTGGATCCTCGACTTGTCCCCTTCCACCACGCGCACGTGAACCTTCACGTGGTCGCCCGGGCGGAACTCCGGGATGTCCTTCTTCAGTCCCTCGGCTTCGATGGTGCGGATGGTGTCCATGACGTCCTCACTTCCCCTCGTCGTGCCCCGCACCCTGCAGCAGGTCGGGCCGCTTGCTCTTGGTGGCCAAGGCGCTCCGGCTCTCGCGCCACCTCGCGATCGCCTCGTGGTCGCCGGAGAGAAGGACCTCCGGCACCGCCTGCCCGCGGTACACCGCGGGCCGCGTCCAGTGCGGGTGCTCCAGGCGCCCGCCCTCGAACGAATCCTCGGCCGCCGCCCTGGGGTGCCCGAGCACCCCCGGCACGAAACGGGCGAGACCGTCGAGCACGAGCGCGGCGGGGACTTCCCCGCCCGTCAGCACCACGTCGGCCACGCTCATCTCCTCGTCCGCCAGGCCCTCCCGGACCCGGTCGTCCACACCCTCGTACCGGCCGCAGAGCAGGATCACCCGCATCATCCCCGCCAGGCGCCGGGCCTGGTGGTGGTCGAAGCGCTCTCCCTGGGGGGAGAGCAGGATGACGCGGTCCGGCTCCGCCGGATAGGTCCGGCGGATCCACTCCACGGCCTCGAACAGCGGCTCCGGCCTCAGCACCATTCCGGCGCCCCCACCGTAGGGGGCGTCGTCCACCTGCCGGTGCGTGCCCACCCCGAAACGGCGCAGGTCGTGCACCCGAACCCCGAACCGGCCCGAGCGCCGCGCCCGGGCGAGCACCCCGTCCTCCAGGGGCCCCTGGAACGCCGAGGGGAAGAGCGTGACCACGTCCACGGTCACCGCCCGTCCTCCCGGTTGAGATCCAGCAAGCCCTCCGGCAGCCGGACCCGGATCCCCTCCTCCCCGATGGAGGTGACGATCTCCCCGGCCAGGGGAATGTGCACCTCGCCGCGGGGGCCGACCACCCGCAGGAGGTCCACCCCCCCCGTTTCCTCCACGTCCTCCACCCGCCCCAGCGGCCCGGCGGCCTCGTCCACCACCGGAAGCCCGCATAGGCGGGCCACCCAATGCTCTCCGGGCGGAAGGGGCGGCACCTGGTCTGCCGGAACCCGGACCTCGCAGCCCCGCAGGGCCTCCGCCACTCCCGGGTCGTCCACCCCCGCGAGCTTGAGGACCAGGGTCCCCCCGTAGGCTCGCGCCGCCTCCACCCGGTAGGGGACCGCCGAGCTGCCCTCCCGCTCCAGGAGGACCGTCGTCCCCCCGGCCCACCGGGAGGCCACCCCGGAGACCACCCGCACCGTCAACTCTCCCGCCGGGCCGCGGAACCCCGCGACCCTCCCGATCACCAGGCCCTCGTCCGCGCCCCGCGGGCCTATTCCAGGATCTCCAGAACCACCCGCTTCCGGAGCTTCATCCCCGCAGCGGCGAGGATCGTCCGGATGGAGCGCGCGGTGCGTCCCTGCTTGCCGATGACCTTGCCCAGGTCGTCCTGGGCCACCTTCAGCTCGAGAACCGTCGTCTGCTCCCCCTCGATCTCCGCGACGGCCACGTCGTCCGGCTGGTCCACCAGCGATTTCGCGATCAACTCCAGCAGTTCCTTCATGAGCGCTTCCTCCGCCGGAACGGCAGCGCTCAGGCCTGGACCCTCCGCGCGCGGTCGAGCAGGCTCCGCACGGTCTCGGAGGCGTGGGCGCCTTTCTTGATCCAGGCATCGGCCTTGGCGACGTCGATGTGGATCTTGGCCGGCTCGTATCCCGGATCGTACGTGCCCAACGCCTCGACGAAGCGTCCCCTGGGAGTCGACTCGGACTCGGAAACCACCACCCGGTAAAACGGATCCTGCCGCGATCCCATCCTCCGCAGGCGAATCTTCAGCACGTTCTGCATCCTCCAGGCGCTGTAACGCTCTGTGCCTCTTTGGTCCGTCACTATAGCCTATCGGCCCAAGAACGGGAGCCGGAGCCCCCCCTTCCCGCCCTTCCCCGGGCGGGCGGCCTGGAGGGTCTTCATCATCCGGCGCATCTGGGCGAACTGCTTGAGCAGCCGGTTGATCTCGGCCACGCTCTGCCCGGCCCCCCGGGAGATCCGGCGCTTCCGGCTACCGTTCAGGACCTCCGGGCGCGCCCGCTCCCGGGCTGTCATGGAGTCGAGGATGGCCATGACCCGGACCACCGCGCCCTCGTCCAGGTCGGCCTGCCGCACCTGGGACATCCCGGGGAGCATGGAGACGATGCTGGACAGCGGACCCATCTTGCGGACCGTCTTCAGCTGGTCCCGGAAGTCCTCCAGGGTGAAGGTGTTCTTCCGGAGCTTCTTCTCCAGGGCCTTGGCCTGGTCGGCGTCGAACGCCTCCTCCGCCTTCTCGATCAGGCCGAGGATGTCGCCCATCCCCAGGATGCGCCCCACCATGCGGTCGGGGTGGAAGGCGTCGAACTCGGTGGGACGCTCTCCCGTCCCCACGAACTTGATGGGGACCCCCGTGACGTGGCGGATGGAGAGCGCGGCTCCGCCGCGGGCGTCCCCGTCCATCTTGGTGAGGATGATCCCCGTCAGCCCCAGGGCGCGGTGGAACTCCCCCGCGGAGCGGACCGCGTCCTGCCCGGTCATGGCGTCGGCGACGAAGAGGATCTCGGTGGGCGCCAGCACGTCCTTGAGCGTGCGCAGCTCGTCCATGAGCGCGTCGTCGATGTGCAGCCGCCCGGCTGTGTCCACGAGGACGGTGTCGAAGCCGGAGCGCCGGGCCTCCGCCATCCCGTCCTGCGCCAGGTCGGCCGGCTTGCGGCTGCCGTCGTGCTCGAAGACGCGCAGCCCCACCGAGCCGCCCACGCGCACCAGCTGCTCGATGGCCGCGGGGCGGTAGACGTCGGCGGGCACGAGGTAGGGGAAGCGCCCCCCCTTCTTCAGCCAGAGGCCGAGCTTCGCCGTGGTGGTGGTCTTCCCCGACCCCTGCAGCCCCACCATGAGCACCACGGTGGGGGGCTTGGAGGCGAAGCGCAGCGGCGCCGCGCCCGCCGTCCCCAGGAGCGCCGTGAGCTCGTCGCGCACGATGGCCACCACCTGCTGCCCCGGGGTCAGGCTCTTCAGCACCTCCTCGTTCAGGGCCTTGGCGCGCACCGCTTCCAGGAGCGCCTTGACCACGGAGACGTGGACGTCCGCCTCCAGGAGGGCCAGGCGGATCTCGCGCAGGGTCTCGCCGAGGATGGCCTCGTCGATCCGGGTCTCGCCGCGCAGCGAGCGGAAGATCCCCTGCAGGCGCTCGCCCAGCGCGTCGAACATGGGCTAGACCGACTCCAGCAGGTGGCCCATCTTGAGCTTCTTCGCCCGCAGGTAGTCCCGGTTGTGCTCGTCGGCGGGGAGCTCGAGGGGCACGCGCTCCACGATCTCCAGGCCGTAGCCGGCCAGGGCCACGTACTTGCCGGGGTTGTTCGTCATGAGGCGCAGGCGGCGGATGCCGAGGTCGTGGAGGATCTGCGCCCCCACGCCGTAATCGCGCAGATCGGCGGCGAAGCCGAGCAGGAGGTTGGCCTCCACGGTGTCCTTGCGCTGGTGGTCCTGCAGCTCGTAGGCGCGGAGCTTGTTGGCGAGCCCGATGCCGCGCCCCTCCTGCCGCAGGTAGAGGATGGCCCCCCTCCCCTCCGCGGCGATCCGCTCCATCGCCGTGTGGAGCTGCACGCCGCAATCGCAGCGCATGGAGCCGAAGACGTCGCCGGTCAGGCACTCGGAGTGCACCCGGACCAGGATGGGGACCTCGGGGTCGATCTCTCCCAGGACCAGGGCCACGTGCGTCTCGTCCTCGACCTCGTTGTGGAAGGCGTGGACCTTCCAGGTGCCCAGCGGCGTGGGCAGGTCGGGAGAGGCCACACGCGTCACCATCCGCTCCGTGCGCATGCGGTAGCGGATGAGGTCGGCGATCGTGACCATCTTCAGGCCGTGCTGGGCGGCGAAGGCGGACAGCTGCGGCAGGCGGGCCATGGTGCCGTCGGGGTTCATGATCTCGCAGATCACCGCCGCCGCCTTGAGCCCGCCCAGGCGGCAGAGGTCCACCGAGGCCTCCGTCTGGCCCGCGCGCTTGAGGACGCCCCCCTTGCGGGCGCGCAGGGGGAAGACGTGGCCGGGGCGGGCCAGGTCCTCGGGCCGGGTGGCGGGGTCCACCGCGGTGCGGATGGTGCGGGCGCGGTCCGCCGCGGAGATGCCGGTGCTCACGTCGCGCCTCGCCTCGATGGACACGCAGAAGGCGGTCCCCAGCCGCGCCGTGTTCTTCTCCACCATGAGCGGGATCTGCAGCTCGTCCAGGCGGTCGCAAGACATGGGCAGGCAGATCAGGCCGCGGCCGTGGGTGGCCATGAAGTTCACGATCTCCGGCGTCACCAGCTCGGCGGCACAGGCGAGGTCCCCTTCGTTCTCGCGGTCCTCGTCGTCGAGGATGATGATCATCCGCCCGGCGCGCAGCTCGGCCGCGGCCTCCTCGATGGAGGCGAACGGACTGTGCAGCGAGGCTTCGCTCATGCGACACCCTCCCGGCGGACGCGGAGCAGGCCTTCAAGGTACCGCGCCAGGAGGTCGACCTCCACGTTGAGCCGGGACCCGGGTCCCACCCGGCCCAGGGTGGTGCGGGCCAGGGTCTCGGGGATGAGCGCCACCGAGAACGCCCCTTCCTCCACCGAGGCCACGGTCAGGGAGACGCCGGAGAGGGCGATCGACCCCTTGAAGGCCACGTAGGGGCGCAGCGCCTCGGGAAGCCCCACCGCCAGGCGCACGTCCCCGCCCCGGCGGGCGACCTCCAGGACGGGGGCGGTGCCGTCCACGTGCCCCTGCACGAGATGGCCTCCCAGCCGGTCCCCCACGCGGAGCGCGCGCTCCAGGTTGACGGGGTCCCCCGGCCGCAGCTCCCCGAGGGTGGTCCGGTGGAGCGTCTCCGCCACGGCATCCACCGCGAACCACTCCGCCGTCCGCAGGGTGGCGGTCAGGCAGACGCCGTCCACGGCGACGCTCTCGCCCGGCGCCAGCGCGTCTGCGGAAAAGGGGGTCTCGAGCGTGAGGCGGGTCAGCCCTTCCCCCCGATCCACGGCGAGCACGCGCCCCATCCCCTCGATCAGGCCGGTGAACACGCGAGCCTTCCCAGGAGCAGCACGTCCTCGTCGAGGGCCAGCCGGCGCAGCTCCGCCACCCGGTGCCCCAGCGCGGGCTCGGCCGCCGCCGCCATGTCCAGGAGCGGCGTCGCCCCCCGTGCTCCGAGGAGGAGCGGCGCCACGAACAGCGCCACCTCGTCCACCAGCCCCGCCGTCAGGAAGCTCGCGAAGGTGCGTCCTCCTCCCTCCACCAGCACCGACTGCACCCCCTCGCGGCAGAGGTCCGCGAGCACGGCCGCCGGGTCGAGACGCCCCTCCGGAGCAGGGAGGGGGACGAGGTCCGCCTTCCCCTCCCATTCCGGGCCGGGGACCAGGCCCTCGCCCACGTAGACGCGCGGTCTCGCCTCCCCGGCGAACAGCGCCCCGCTCGCGGGGAGGCGCAGCTCGGGCGCCAGCACCACCGGCAGGGGCTGGCGCGCCGCACCAGGCAGGCGCGCCGTCAGGCGCGGGTCATCGCGACGGACCGTCTCCGCCCCCACGACCACCGCGTCGTGCTTGAGGCGCAGGCGGTGGGCGAAGCGCCGCGCCGACTCGCCGGTGATCCAGTGGGAGCGGCCGGCGAGACCGGCCAGCATCCCGTCCAGGGAGAGCGCGGCCTTGAGCGTGACGTGGGGGCGTCCGGAACGGTGACGCCGGAGGAAGCCGGCGTTGACGCGCTCGGCCTGGTCGGCCAGGAGCCCGACCTCGACCTCCACGCCGGCACGGCGCAGCTGCTCGAAGCCGCGTCCGTTGACGCGGGGATCGGGATCGCCGACCGCGGCGACCACGCGGCGCACGCCGGCCGCGACCAGAGCGGAGACGCAGGGCGGGGTCCGCCCCTGGTGGGCACAGGGCTCGAGGTTGACGTAGAGGGTGGCCCCCGCCGCGCGCGGCCCGGCCTCCGCCAGGGCCATCGCCTCGGCGTGCGGCAGCCCCGCCGCCCGGTGCCAGCCCCGTCCCACGACCTCGCCGTCCCGCACGAGCAGGCACCCCACGCGCGGGTTGGGAGCGGTGGTCCCCTCGCCGAGCACGGCCAGGGCCAGCGCCTGCTCCATGCACCAGGCGTCGGTCACGCGGCGTCCTCGCCCAGGAGCCCCGCCAGGAACGCGTCCCGGTCGAAGTCCAGGAGGTCGTCCACTCCTTCCCCCACCCCCACGTAGCGGACGGGCACGCCGAGCTGCCGCTGGATCCCCAGGGCCACGCCTCCCTTGGCCGTCCCGTCGAGCTTCGTGAGCACGACACCGGTCACCTTCGCCGCCTTGGTGAACTCGCGCGCCTGCTGAAGGCCGTTCTGCCCCGTGGTGGCGTCCACCACGAGCAGGACCTCGTGCGGCGCTCCGGGGACCTCCTTGGCCGCCACCCGCGCCACCTTCTCGAGCTCCGCCATCAGGTTCGTCTTGGTGTGGAGGCGGCCGGCGGTGTCCACGAGCACCTGCCCGATCCCCCGCGCGCGCGCGGTGCGCAGGGCGTCGAACACCACCGCGGAGGGGTCCGCTCCCTCGCGCTGCCGCACGACCTCCACCCCCGCGCGCTCCGCCCAGCGCTGGAGCTGGTCGATGGCCGCCGCCCGGAAGGTGTCCGCTGCGGCCACGATCACCGAGCCGCCGGCGGCGCGCTCTCGCGCCGCGAGCTTCCCCACGGTCGTGGTCTTCCCGCCCCCGTTGACGCCGACCACCAGCACCACGTGTGGGGTCGCCCCCCCGGGGGCGAGAGGGAGGGCGGGCTCCGGGATCGCCTGCCGCAGCGCGTCCTTCACGGCGGCGCGCAGCCCCGAGGTGTCCAGCCCCTCCCGCCGCGCCCGGGCGCGCACGCTCTCCAGCACCTCGGCGGTGAGCCCCGGCCCCAGGTCGGCGGACAGGAGGGCAGCCTCCAGCTCTTCCAGCGCGGATTCGTCCAGGGGCCGGTCCCGCACCAGGGACTGCAGCGTCTCCACGATCCCCTCGCGGGTGCGCGCGAGGCCGGAGAAGAGCTTCTTGAGGCCGGAGAGCGCCATCCTCAGCGCATCATCTTGAGGATCTCGTCCGCCTTGGCCGCGCTCTCGCTCCCCGGGGCCACGTCCACCGCCCGGCGCAGGTGATCGGCGGCCTTCACCCGATCCCCCAGGCGGAAGTAGGCGAAGCCCAGGCGGTACTGGTAGTCGCCGCGGCCGCGGTAGTCGGGGCCGGCGACCTCGTACAGCCGCACCGCCTCGTCGAGCTTGCCCATGGAGTCCAGGAGCGACGCCAGCTCGAACTGGGCCTGGTAGTACTTGGGGGAGATCTCCACCGCGCGCCTGAGCTCGGTCACCGCCTCGTCCTTGCGCCCCTGCGAGCCGTAGAGCAGCCCCAGGTTGAGGTGGACCTTCTCCGGCGTGGGGTAGCCCGGCTGGTCGAGAGCAGTCTTGAACTCGGCCTCCGCGGCATCCTTCTTCCCCATGCGGTCGTACAGCGCGCCCAGGTTGTTGTGGGCGTCGGCCAGGGAGGGATCGATCTGCAGCGCGTGTCGGAGCGCGGTCTCCGCCTCGGCGTAGCGCCCGGCCAGGAACAGCACCTGACCCTGGTAGTTCGGGATGCTCGCGTTCTTGGGCTGCAGCACCTCCGCCTGCTTGAGCAGCTCCAGCGCTTCCGCCGTGCGCCCGGCGGCCACGTAGGACTGCGCGGTGCCGATCTTGTTGGCCGCCTCCACCTGCGGCTCCTTCTTGGGCTCCTTGTGCCCGCCGCAGGCCGTGAGCGCCAGGGCCACCGCCACCGCCAGCATCCGTCGCATCAATCCCTCCCCCGCCCCAGGAGTCGTCCCAGGAAGTTCCGCCGCCGCGGCTCCTCCGGGAGCGGCTCCAGATCCGGCTCGCGCCCCTCGAGGAGCGCGCGCGGCACCGCATCCACCATGGCCGCCGCCCGCACCTCCCCCACCCACGCGCTCAACCGCTCCCGCGCCTTGCTCATCACCGGGGGGCGGCCACGCAGGTTGTGGGAATCGGAGGCGAGCACGTGCACCAGCCCCTTGCGCACGATCTCCTCGGAGAACTCCTCCGTCTCCTCGCCGAACTGCCCGAGCACGCTCCCCGTCGTCACCTGCCCGAAGGCACCCAGGCGGATCACCGACGCGTAGCGGCGCACGTCGTCCTGGAAGTAGCGGATCCGCTCGGGATGCGCGAAGAGGGTGACGATCCCCGCCAGCTTGAGCTGGAACACCAGGTTCTCCAGATCCACCGGGTACTGCGAGGTGGACAGCTCGAGCAGCAGCGTCTTCCCGTTGTCGGCGAGCGTGGGGGCGCGGCCGTCCTTCACCCTGGCCGGCAGGTCGTGCGTCAGGTGCACCTCGGCCCCCGGGAGCACGGACAGGGGCACGCTCTCGCGCGCCAGCCGCTGGCGCAGCCGCTCCGTGGCCTCCAGGACGGCAGGCCGGTCGATGTAGAAGAAGCCCTCCTTGCAGTGCGGGGTCGCCACCATGGTGGTGGTGCCGTCGGCCACCGCGGTCCTGGCGAAGGCCACCGCGTCGTCCTCGGTCTTCACCCCGTCGTCCACGCCGGGAAGGATGTGCGTGTGCAGGTCGATCACGGTCCCCATCCTAGATCACGCGCCTGAGCGGGTAGCGCTCGAGCGCCGTGTACACCGCGCCGCCCCGGCCGGGGACGCTGCGGAAGAGCGTGACG
>Ga0070695_100001298_pt1 | contig 13786 bp, 11 predicted proteins | sample KBSK1252metaG_FD_65471 | JGI IMG/M metagenome (GOLD analysis project Ga0070695, IMG submission 65471) | Corn, switchgrass and miscanthus rhizosphere microbial communities from Kellogg Biological Station, Michigan, USA - KBS K1-25-2 metaG | ecosystem: Host-associated > Plants > Roots >...
GAGGCCGTTGGGCCGGAACAGCTTGAACTGAACGTAGTACGCGCCCGCGGCCACCAGCAGCGCGAACAGCACGCGGCCGGCGCGCGAGTCGGGCGTCGTCTTCGGGTCGGAGATCATGAAGAACGCGAACAGCAGCAGCGCCCCGCTCTGCAGCTGGTGCAGCGGGATGCTGCCCGGATCGCCGAGCCAGACCGCGCGGGCAGCGAGCATCCCCGCCCACGAGAGCAGGAACGCGAGCGTCACGTCGGCCCGCGCGGCGCGATACACCACCAGCATGCCCGCGCAGGCGATCAGGAACGCCAGAAGCGCGGCGCTGCCCCACTGTCCGGGCGAGGCCCAGACCTCGCCGGTGAGCGCCATGGCCGCGACCAGCCCGACGTTGGTGGGGTTGAACACGTGTTTGCCGCGCACGCGCACCACGAACTTGCTGGAGATCGCGATCACGACCGTGAGCAGCGCCAGCGTCCAGGAGTTGGTGCGCAGCAGCAGGCACAGCGAGAGGCCGGAGATGAGCGCGCTCCTCCATTCGAAGCGTGGGAGTCCCACGAGCCGCTCGCAGGCCCACTGCACGATCAGGCACGACGCCAGCAGGAACACCGCGCGACCGGGGGTGACGTCGAAGCCACGGGCGCCGATGCCGTACAGGAGCAGCGCGGAGAGCGACGCGATCTGGTAGACGCGCGGGTCCATCACGAGGTCCTACAGGCGATGCCTCTTCGGTATTCCCTCATTCGAGGACCAGGCGCCAGCCCGCGCCACGCACGGTCAGGAGGTAGCGCGGCTTGGCGGGGTCCGGCTCGAGGTACTTGCGGAGCCGCGCGATGAAGTTGTCGACCGCGCGCGTCTCCGACGCCGGGCTGACGTTCCATACCTTCTCCAGGATCTCCGCCTTGGACACGATGCGCCCCGCCTGCTGCGCCAGCAGCTTGAGCAGCATCGCCTCGAGCAGCGTCAGCTTGACGACGGGCTTGCCTGGGGTGCGGATCTCGAAACTGCGGAAGTCCACCTGCGCGTCCCCGATCGTCGCGGCCTCGGGTCCCTCCGTCGCCCCGCGAGCCCAGTCGCGCCGCCGCAGCAGCCCCTTGACGCGGGCCAGCAGCACCTTCAGGTCGAACGGCTTCGGAAGGTAGTCGTCGGCGCCGCGCTCCAGGCCGTGCACCACGTCCGCCGGCAGGCTCTTCGCGGTCAGCATCAGCACCGGCGTGAAGTTGCCGGCCTTGCGCATGCGCTCGACGATCTCGAAGCCGTCCACGCCCGGCAGCATCACGTCCATGATCACGAGGTCCACCTCGCTGCCCGGCCGTACCAGCCGCGCGAGCGCGTCCGCGCCGTCGCCGATCACCTCCACCGCACAGCCCTCCGCCTCGAGATTGAAGCGGATCCCCTTGGCGAGGCTCTCCTCGTCCTCGACGACCAGGACCCTAGACGCCGGCGCTGGCATCTTCGATCAATCCCGGCAGCGTGACGGTGAAGGTCGAGCCCTTGTCGGGCCCGCCGCTCTCGGCCGAGATGGTGCCCCGGTGCGCGCGCACCACCGACTTCACGATGAACAGCCCGAGCCCGGTGCCGGGGCGGCTCCGCCGCACCTCCGAGCCGATGCGGTAGAAGCGATTGAAGATGAACGCGAGGTGGGCGCGGCTCATGCCGATGCCGTGGTCGCGCACCCGCACGTGCGCCTGGCCGTCGCCGCTCCCCTGCAGCTCGATCTCGACCTGCACGGTCTCCTTCGAGTACTTGACCGCGTTGTCCAGCAGGTTCAGCACCGCGGTTTCGAGCGCCGCGGCGTCCCCGCTCAGCATCAAGCTGTCCGGGCCCGCGTAGCGGACGGCCTCGCTGCCGAGCTGGTTGCGGATCAACGTCAGCTCGACCGAGCGCCGCACCAGCTTGACCAGGTCGAGCGGCTGCGGGTCGGTGACGCGCCGGTCGGCGTACATCGCGGCGTTCAGCACGCTCGTGATGGTGGCGTTCAAGCGGTCGAGGTCGTGTCGCATCGTCCGGTAGAAGTCGCGCTTCTTCTCGTCCGTCAGCTCGCGCAGCTCCAGCGTGTCCAGGTACAGCCGCAGCGAGGCGACCGGCGTCTTCAGCTCGTGCGTGACCGCGCTGATGAAGTTCGACTGGCGCTCGTTCAGCTGCACCTCGCGCAGCAGCAGGATCACCAGCAGGCCCAGGCCGCCGATCAGCAGCAGCAGCAGCAGCATGCCGAAGAAGTAGACGAAGAAGCGCAAGGCACCCGCCTCGCGCGCCGCGCGGCCGATCGTGTCCGAGCCCAGGATCTGCCAGAACACCGCCAGCACGATCGCGACGACGATCAGGCCGATGCCCATCGTCAGGTGGAACCACTTGGGCCGCTGCGGCGCCGAGAGCTGGGAACCGGTCGAGGACATGGCTACGACACGAGGCTAGAACGCTCGGTCGACGTTCCTCAACAGGTCGAGCAGCCGCGCCCGGCTCCAGAAGCGGCGCGAGCCCATGAGGTGCAGCGCGCTCAGAAGCCGCGCGCGCAGTCCGCCGTGGAGCAGCCGGTTGGTCCCGGACATCAGGCGGCGGAACTCTTCGCCGTAGGGGAACCACCAGAGCGCCCGGCCGCGACTCATCTCCGAGGCGACGTACTTGACCTGGACCATCTCGCGCAGCCCCGCGAGGCCGTGCGTGCGCCCGATGCCGCTCTTCTTGTAGCCGCCCCACGGGGCCGTCGGCTCGCCGTAGCTGTAGACGCAGTCGTTGACCGTCACCACCCCGGCCTGCAGCCGGCCGCGCAGCCGCTCGGCCTTCTCGGGATCGCGGGTCCAGATGCTGGCGGTGAGGCCGTACTCGCTGTCGTTGGCCAGCCGCAGCGCCTCTTCGGCGTCGGCCACCGCCATGATCGGCAGCACCGGGCCGAATGTCTCCTCGCGCATCACGCGCATGCGGTGGTCGACGCCGGCGAGCACCGTCGGCGGATAGAAGTAGCCTGGGCCCTCCGGCCGAGCGCCGCCGGTGAGGGCCTGCGCCCCGCGCGCGAGGGCGTCCTTCACGTGCTCGTCGACGACCTGGCGCTGGCGCTCCAGCGTCAGCGGCCCGATATCGGTCTCGGGCGCCCGAGGATCGCCCATGCGCAGCTTGCGCGTCTCGGCGACGATCTTCTCGGTCAAAGCGGTCGCCACCTCGCGCTCGACGTAGACGCGCTCGACCGAGGCGCAGGTCTGGCCGGCGTTCACGAACGCGCCCCACACGAGGCCGGCGGCGGCCCGGTCCAGGTCCGCATCGCGAAGTACGATCGCGGGATCCTTGCCGCCGAGCTCGAGCAGCACGGGCGTCAGGTTCTTCGCCGCGGCGGCCGCGACCTTCTTGCCGGTCGCCACGCTGCCGGTGAAGACGATCTTGTTGACGCGCGGGTCCTCCACCAACTGCTGCGCTACGACGTCGTCGGTCGCCGCGACATTCAGCACTCCCACCGGCAGACCAGCGGCGGACGCCAGCGCGCCGAGCTCGAGCCCGATCAGCGTCGTCGCGGGCGCCGGCTTCAGCACGACGGTGTTGCCGGCCGCGAGCGCGGCCGCGGCGCCCGTCAGCGAGATCGAGAACGGGTAGTTCCACGGGGTGATCAACAGCACGACGCCGTAGGGCTCGTAGACCAGGCGCGCCCGCTTGTGCGCGAGCAGCAGCACGTGGCCCGCCACCTCCTCCTCGCGCAGGGCGTCCTCGGCGTGGTTCGCCAGGTGCTTGAGCGCCTCGAGCGACGGGAACAGCTCGACCAGGTGGGCCTCGGCAACCGGCTTGCCCTGCTCGCGCGCGATCAGCTCCGCGATCGTGTCGGCGCGCTGCAGCAACGCGTCGCGCAGCCGCAGCAGATGGCGCGCGCGCTCGGCGAACGAGAGAGCGGACCACGGACCCAAGGCGGCGCGCGCGGCGTCGAGCGCCTCCCCGGCCTGCGAGGCGTCGAGCAGGCTCACCTCGGCGAAAGGCTTGCCCGTCGTGGGATCGACCGCGGCGCGGCGGCCGGCGCGGCCGGCGACTTCGCGGCCGGCGACCCACGAATGACGCGGCTGCGCGAGAGCCGGCGCGGCCTCTTCGCGCAGCGTCGCGGCGCTCGCCATCGCGAGGGATTGTGGGCTACGCGACCGGTGTTTTCAATGAAACAATGGTCGGGTGGAGGACAGCGACACCCTTCGCGCGACGAACGATCGCTTCTACCGCGCGCTCGACGCGCTCGACCTGCAGGCGATGGACGCGTTGTGGCTGCACGAGCCTTGGGTGCGCTGCGTGCATCCCGGTTGGGACGTGCTGGTGGGCTGGGAGCTGGTGCGCCAGTCGTGGCAGCAGATCTTCGAGAGCACGAACTGGATGCGCGTGACCGCCACCGGCGTCGAGGTGATCGCGTTCGGCGACGTGGGCCTCGTCTCGTGCTCCGAGAACATCACCGCCAAGAACGAAGAAGACGTGGGCCTGGCCGTCGCGCGCGCCACCAACATCTACCTGCGCCAGGGCGAGGGCTGGCGCATCTTCCACCACCACGCGTCGCCGGCGCCGGTGCAGGTCACGCAGCCGTTCAGCGGCACCGTCCAGTAGCCGCCAGGCAACGGGCTGCCGGCGCGGCGGGATTCACTCCCGACGCGTCGGCGGGGGTCCAAGGGGGTGCGACGGAGCACCCTCCTTGCTCAGCGAAGGTGGCCGATCTTCGATTGCAGGAACGCGCGGCCGCGCTTGAACTCGGCCACGTCGCCGCGGCGTAGCGCGGCGATCGCTTCGGTCGCGCGCGCGGCCAGCTCGGGCTCGTCCAGCGCCAAGAGCTCGTCCCGAACCTGGCCGAGCTTCTCGGCGATGCTGTCGAGCGTGCCGACCTCGGTGGCGTTCAAGGTCGAGAGCAACACGTCGACTCGCGCGACTGCGTTCATCGCGCGACCGTACCCCGCGCGGCTCCGCGGTGTCAAGGCTGCGCCTTTATACTTTCCACGGACATGAAGAAGAAGCATTACAAGGTCGTGATCATCGGCTCCGGGCCCGCGGGTTTGACCGCCGCGCTGTACGCATCGCGCGCGAACCTCGAGCCGCTGCTCGTGGAGGGCGGCGGCGGCGCCGATGCGACGGACGTGCCGGGCGGCCAGCTGATGATGACGACGGACGTGGACAACTATCCCGGCTTTCCCGAAGGGATCATGGGGCCCGAGCTGATGAAGCGCATGCGCAAGCAGGCGGAGCGCTTCGGCACGGAGGTCGCGCTGGGCGCGATCATCGAGGTCAACGTGCGGGCGCGGCCGTTCCAGTTGAAGCTCGCCGACGGCGAGATCCAGGCCGACACGCTGATCGTCGCGACCGGGGCCGCGGCGCGCTGGCTGGGATTGCCCGAGGAGCTGGCATTCCGCACGCAGTGGGGCGGCGTCTCCGCCTGCGCGACGTGCGACGGCTTCTTCTACAAGGGCAAGGACGTGCTCGTGGTCGGCGGTGGCGACACGGCGATGGAAGAGGCGACGTACCTGACGAAGTTCGCCAACAAGGTCACGGTCGTGCACCGCCGCGACGAGCTGCGCGCGAGCAAGATCATGCAGGATCGCGCGCGCGCGAACTCCAAGATCGATTGGCTGTTCGACAGCGTGGTCGACAAGATCCTGGGCGGCAAGGGCCAGGGCGTCACCGGCGCGCTGCTGCGCAACGTCAAGAACGACGACGTCGCCGAGGTGAAGGCGGGCGGCATCTTCATGGCGATCGGCCACGTCCCCAACACGGCGCTGTTCAAGGGCCAGCTCGAGATGGACGACAGCGGCTACCTGCTGACACGCGACGGCACGACGGCCACCAGCGTGCCGGGCGTGTTCGCGGCGGGCGACGTGGCCGACAGCCGTTATCGCCAGGCGGTCACCGCCGCCGGCACCGGCTGCATGGCGGCGATCGACGCCGAAAGATTCCTCGCCCACTGAAGATCCTGCTGCTCGCGCCGCAGCCCTTCTTCGAGGTGCGCGGCACGCCGCTGGCGGTGCTGGCGATGGCGAAGGCGCTGCTCGAGCTCGGGCACGACGTCGACCTGCTGGCGTATCCGCAAGGCGCCAACGTGGAGCTGCCGCGGCTGCGGCTGCTGCGCAGCCTCTGGCTGCCGGTCGGGCACGTGAAGCCGGGGCCGTCGCTCCAGAAGCTGCTGCTCGACGTGCCGTTCGCGCTCGAAGCGGCGCTGCGCCTCCTGTTGGGCCGCTACGACGCCGTGCACGCGGTCGAGGAGGCCGCGCACCTGGTCGCACCGCTGGCCCGGCTGCTGCGCGTGCCGCTGGTGATGGACGTCGACTCGCAGATCCCCGACCAGCTGCGCTACTCGGGCTTCGCGACGCGCGGTCCGCTGCTCGACCTCGCGGAGTCGCTCGAGCGCTACGCGCTCAAGAGCGCCGCGGCCGTCATCACCGTCTGCAAGAGCCTCAGCGACGGCGTGACGAGGGTCGCGCCCCGCGAGCGGGTCTTCCAGATCGAGGACCCGCCGCTCCTGGAACGGCCGGCCGACCCCGCCGACGTCGCGCGGCTGCGCGCGTCGCTCGGCCTCTCCGATGCGCCCGTGGTTCTCTACGCGGGCAGCTTCGAGCCGTACCAGGGGCTCGAGCTGCTGGCCGACGCCGCGCAGCGCGTGACGGGGGCGCAGTTCGTCCTCGTCGGCGGTGAGCCGCCGCAGATCGAGGCGCTGCGCGCGCGGCTGGGCTCGGCGCGCGCGATCCTCACCGGCAAGCGCGATCCCTCCGAGCTGCCGGCCTTCCTCGCGCTCGCGGACGTGGTGGTCTCGCCGCGGCTGCACGGAACCAACACGCCGTTCAAGGTCTACAGCTACCTCGCCTCGGGCAAGCCGCTCGTGGCCACGCGCCTGCTGACCCACACGCAGTTGCTCGACGACGCGCTCGCGTTCCTGGTGGAGCCGACGCCGCAGGCCTTCGCCGACGGGATCCGCCAGGCGCTCGCCGAGCCGCAGGAGGCGGCGCGGCGCGCGGAGCGCGGCCGGCTGCTGATCGAGCGCGAGTACAGCCCCGCGCGCTTCGTCGAGAAGGTGCGCGCCGCGTACGCGCGGATCGCGCCGGCTCAGCGATAGCGGATCGCGAGCGAGAGCGCCTTCGCCATCGCGCCCAGGCCGCCGAGCAGCTCGGCCGTCGGCGGCGCGGCGCCCGCGCCCTGGTAGACCAGCAGCACGCCATGCAGGCCACGCGGCGAACGCACCGGCGCGGAGAGCACGCGGCGCACGTCGCAGCCGCGCAGCGCCTCGGCGAGCGCGGGGTTCGTGATCGGGTCGTGGATGCTCGCCACGGAGCCCTTCCCCGCGAGCTTGCCCACCAGCTTGCCCGCGCCGCCGCTGCGCGCAACGGGATCGCCGCCGGGCGCCAGGCTGCCCGCGACGCGGACGCCGCCATCGGCTCCCGGCAGCAGCAGGCTCGCGAACGCGGCGCCCGCGATGCGCGTCGCCACGTCCAACACGTCTTTCATCGCGACGTCGAGCTCGGCGCCGCCGGCGATCGCGTCGGCCGCGTCGAGCGCGGCGCGGAGTCCCACGTGGAGCGCCTCGGGTGACGTCGGCGCGGCGGGAGCCGGCGCGGGCGGCGGCCCCGGCTGGGGCGCGGGCGGCGTCGACGGCGCGGGCGCGGGGAGCGCGGCAGCCGCCGCGGCAGCCTCGGTGGTCTTGGCCTTCGAGTGCGCCAGCGCCTTCTCGAAATCGACCAGCGAGAGCTTGCGCGTCACGGATGGCTCGGAGGCGATGTCGGTCACGACGGTCGGCGCGTTCGCCGGCATCGCGAGCACCGGCACCGGGCGCGAGTCCTCGCTTGGCTCGCGCTGCTCCGCCTTCTGCGCGGGCAGCGGCTTCGAGAAGGACGTCCGCCCGTAGAGCTGCTGGAGGAGCGCATCGCTCCAGGCCTCGATGCTCATGCCCTTGAGCAGCGGCAGCGACTCGTTCTGCGGCGCGATCGACGCCAGCGTGCGCTTGAGCAGGTCGTGGAATGTCTCGAGCACCCCGTCCCCCAGCGTCGCGACCGTGAGGAACACGTCGTGCTTGCGCGGGTTGATGGCCTCGTCCAACTCGCTCCGCTGGAGCGCGTGCGGCACGTCGCGCTTGTTGTACTGCAGCACCACGGGTACCGCGCCCGCCTCGAGCTGGTGCGCGTCGAGCTGCTGCACGGTCTCGCGATGGCTCTTGAGCGTGTCGTAGAGATGGTCGGGGGTGGAGTCGGCCACGAACACCACGCCGTCGGCGCCGCGCATCACTTGTTTGTGCGTCATCCCGGAGACGGTGCGGCCCGTGGCGGTCATCACGAGGAAGCGGATGTGGAAGTCGCGGAACTCCGTCGGCTGCAGCGGCTCGAAATCGAACCACAGCATGCGGTCGCGCCCGACGGGCGCGGTGAGCAGCTCGCCGCGGTGCAGGCCCTTGGCCTCGCGGTGCAGCCAGGCCAGATTGGTGGACTTGCCGGCGCCGGGAGCGCCGCAGTACACCAGCTTGATGTAGGCGATGCGCTCCTGCCGCCGGAGCTCCAGCTGACGCCTCCTTGGTTTCGAAGGCTAGAGCTTAGCGCGCCTCGCTCGCCGGCGAGTCCTGAGTTTCCGTGAACGGCGCCCGCAGGCTCGGCGCGAGCACGAGCGCGAACCCCAGCACGAGCGCCGCGAGCAGTGCCCAGCGTGCGCTCGAAAACCGCGCCAGGCTTCGCTCGCGCCGGCCGGCCACGGCGTACGCCGCAACGAGGAAGACCACCGGCATGATCGGCTGCCGATAACGCGCAAAGGCGTGCGTCGCCACGTGCAGCAGGTTGTAGAGCACGAGGAAGCCGAGCAGCAGCGCCGTCCGCCGGTCCAGGCGTAGCGCGGCCACTCCCGCGGCGAACAGGGCGAGCACCGCCAGATACGGGACGACGATCAGGACGCGCGCGGCCGCGCCTGCAGCCGGCGCGACGTCGCCGTACGCGCGCTTGTCCAGGACGTGGATCAGGGCCAGGCTGTCCGCTTCCCAGAAGCGCGGCAGCTCGTCGCGCAGCTTCTGGAAGAGCCAGAAAGGCTGTCGCTGCGCGATCGCCTGGAGCCCCATCCGGCGTGCCCAGCGGTACTGCTCGATGCGTCCGTGGACTTCCTCGTACCGGTCGTACACCTCTTGTCGCGTCAGGCCGGAGTTTCCCTGGTAGAGCGCGAGCCCCCCCGACGTCGCGACCGGAACGAAGGCGTTGAGCACGACCCAGTTTCGGTACGTCCAGGGCGCGATCGTCACGACGGCGGCGAGCAAGAACGCGGCGGCGCGCTTGCCACCGCCATCCGAGAGACGTCGCCACGCAAGCCACGTGGCGACCAGCGGGGCCAGGTACAGGCACGTCTCGCGCGTCAGAGCCGCAACTCCCCACAACACGCCCGCGGCGAGAGCAGGGGGCGTGCGCGCGCGCGCGTCGGCCGCGAGCACCCGTTCGAAGGACCACCACAGCAAGGTGAGAAAGAGCGTCTCGCACCAGAAGTGCACCGAGTACCAGACGAGGTCCGGATAGAACGCGACGAGCGCCGCGGCAGTCACGCCGGCACGCGCTCCGAAGACCGCCGCGCCAACCCGCCCCACGGCGGGAATCAGCAGCGCGGAAGCCAGTATCTGCACCCATTTCACCGCCGACAGGCTGCCGAAGACCGCGTAGATCGCGGCGATGAAATAGGGATAGCCCGGGGGCCAGAAGATCATCTTGGTACGGAACGGCGAGAAGCCGACGGTCGGCTCGAGGAGCTTCTCGAGCGCCCAATTCGTCCAGGTCAGCTCGTCGGCGACCAGCCGGTTCGCCGGCTCGAACAGCAGAAACGCGGCGCGAACGAGCAGCCCGGCGAGCGCGAGCAGCAGGATCTTGCGTTCCGTCGTCAACCGATCCGGAAACTAGCATGCCCCCGCCGGGCGCCGTTAACCGCCGTTTCGGCGGAGGCGGATAAAATTCCAGCCCTGCGCGCACGACTCCAGCTCTGCCTGCCGCTCGTGCCGCTGCTGCTGCTCCCGGCCGCTTGCGGACGCACCGGGACAGGCGTCGAACTGCTGTCCGTCCCCGAGCGACTGTCGGAGGCTCGAGTCGCGGGGCGCGACAAGGCCTGGGTGCTGCGCCAGGCGGGCAAGCCGGTGCGGATCGAGGACGTGGTGTACCGCACGCTGCCCGCGGCCCCCGAGAGCCGGCTGGTGTACGACCTCGACGTCCCTGAGCAGGCGCGGCTCTCGCTCGCCTACACGATCGCGCCCGAGTACCACGAGCGGCCGGGCGTGGAGTTCTCCGTGAAACTGCGGCGCGGCGGGCGCGAGCACGTGCTGCTGCTGAGCCTGCTCGACCCGCTCGGCAAGCCGGCGCACCGCACCTGGCAGACCGCGGATCTGGACCTCGGCAGCCTCGTGGGCCGCGGCGCGCAGTTGATCCTCGAGACGCGCGGCTTCGAACCAGGGGACGACCCGCGCCGCGCGTTCTGGGGCGCTCCGGCGCTGCAGGCCTCCGGGCGCAAGGCGCCGCTCGTGATCGTGTACCTGGTGGACACGCTGCGCGCCGACCACACCAGCACCTACGGCTACGCGCGCGACACCACGCCGGAGCTGACGCGCTTCGCCAAGGACGCGGTGCTCTTCGAGAGCGCGGTCGCCCAGGCGCCCTGGACCAAGCCCAGCGTCGCGTCGCTGTTCACGTCGCTGCTCCCGGGCCGGCACCTGGCCGTGCAGCTGCGCGATCCGCTCGACCTCGGCCACGTGACGCTCGCCGAGATGCTGCAGGCGAAGGGCTTCGCGACCGGCGCCACGATAGCGAACTCGGTGATCTACTCGAGCGGTTCGAACTTCGAGCAGGGCTTCTCCAGCTTCGTCGGCCTGCACGACGCCGAGGGGCGCGCCTCGAAGGACGTGCCCGCGGCGCCGGTGGTGGACGCCGCGCTGAAGTTCCTCGACTCGCACCGCGGCCTGCCATCCTTTCTGTACGTCCACACCATGGACCCGCACGTGCCGTACACGCCGCCGCCGCCGTTCGACCGCAAATGGGAGCCGCAGCCGGCCCCCGACCACCCCGGAATGGACCCGCGCACCGACTACAAGGAGCCGCTGGACCGCGAGCGGATGATCGCGCAGTACGACGGCGACATCGCGTACGGAGACCAGGAGTTCGGCCGCTTCGTGCGCGAGCTGAAGGCGCGCGGCCGCTACGACGACACGCTGATCGTGTTCCTGGCCGATCACGGCGAGGAGTTCCTCGATCACGGAAAGTGGCTGCACGGGCGCAGCGTGTTCGAGGAGCTGATCCACGTCCCGCTGCTCGTGAAGTTCCCGCGCGGCCGCGGCGCCGGCAGGCGCGTCGCGCAGCAGGTGCAGGTGGTGGACGTGCTGCCGTCGGTGCTCGTGGAGCTGGGCCTGCCCACGCCGGAGCCGCCCGTGATCGCGGGCCGGCCGCTGCAGCCGGTGGTGGCGGGAGGCGCGCCGGAACCGCCGGCGGTCTCGGAGGTCAGCCACCGCGGCTACGTGGCCCACGGCATGCGCACCAGCCGCGACAAGTACGTGCAGCGCTTCAGCCCCGAATCGGACGAGCTGTACTTCGACCTGAAGCAGGACCCCAAGGAGCAGCACAGCACCCTCGAGGCGAATCGCGAGCGCGCACGGCTGCTGCGCGCGGGCGTCGAGGCGGCGATGGTGCACGACCCGTTCCGGCGTCACGTGCGCTTCGTCGGCGACTCCCTCTACGAGATCCACCTCAAGAGCTCCGGCTGGCTCGACGGCGTGGAGCCGATCGGCTTCGGCCTGGGCGAGACGCTCCAGCTCGGCGACGGGAACCGCAAGCTGCAGGTCAAGGTGCGGCCGCGGCGCGACGCGCCGCGCGAGCTGGTCTTCAGCGTGCGGCCGATGGGGGCGCCGGTGTGGCTCGAGGGCACGCGCGACGGCAGGCCGCTCGCGCCGAAGGACGTGACGATCGCCGAGAGCGGTTATCAGCCGGCGGCGGTGCCGTTCAAGCTGCCCGAGATCGAAAGCGACTCGGACTCCGAGACCCAGCGCAACGACAACGTGCTGGTGCCGCCGCGCCTCGAGCGGCCGGGGCTGCAGCTCTGGCTGACGCTCGCGCCGGGGCGCAGCGTGCTCGCCTTCGACGAGGCCACCTGCGAAAAGCTCCGCGCGCTCGGCTACGTCGGCAAGTGCTGAAGCACCTCGCGGGCGTCCGGCTGATCGTGTTCGACCTCGACGGGACGCTGATCGATTCCGCTCCCGACCTGGCCACGGCCGTCAACGCGATGTTGGCGAAACTCGAACCGACCGCGGCGCCGCTCCCGGAAGCCGCGGTGCGTTCGTTCATCGGCGACGGCGCGCGCACGTTGATCGCTCGCACGCTCGCGGCGCGCGGGTCGAGCCTGCCGCCGGAGCGCGCGCTCGAGGTGTTCCTCGAAGCGTACCGGGCCTGCATGCTGCAGACGACGCGGCTCTACCCCGGCGTGCGCGAGGCGCTCGACGCGCTCGCCGCGCGGCACCCGCTCGCGGTGCTGTCGAACAAGCTCGGCGACATGAGCCGCGCGATCCTCGCCGGCCTCGGCGTCGCCGATCGCTTCGCGCGCATCACCGGCGGCGACGAAGTTCCGAAAAAGCCGGACCCGGCAGGCTTGCAACAACTGCTCGCGGAGCTGCGCCGCTCGCCCGCCGAAGCCGCGATGGTCGGCGACTCGGCCAACGACATCCGCACCGGCAAGGCCGCGGGCGCGCCCACGGTCGGCGTCCGCTACGGCTACGACCGCGACGGCATGCTCGCGCAGGCCCCGGACGCGGTGATCGACGCCGCGGGCGAGCTGCCCGCGCTCTTCGGCTGACCCTAGAATCGCCGTCGATGACGAGGCGACGGCGGATTCAAGACGGCGTACGGCTGCTGCTGCCGCTGGTCGCGAGTGCCGGCTTCGCGGCCGATTCCTGGCCGCGCTTCCGCGGCGAGAACGCGCGCGGCATCGCGGACCAGGCGCCGCTGCCCGACGACGCGGACAAGCAGAAGAGCCTGCTGTGGCGGGCCGAGCTGCCGCCGGGTTACTCGTCGCCGGTGGTCGAAGACGGGCGCGTCTACCTCACCGGCTTCGAGGCGGAGAAGCTGCTGACGCTGTGTTTCGACGCGCAGACCGGGAAAGAGCTGTGGCGGCGCGAGGCGCCGCGCGAACGCACCAGCAAGCGCCCGGTCAACACGCCGGTCTCCACCACCGCGGCCACCGACGCGAACGGCGTCTACGTGCTGTTCGAGGACTTCGGCCTGCTCGCGTACTCGAAGGACGGCGAGGAGCGCTGGAAGAAGCCGCTCGGTCCGTTCAAGCTCCCCTACGGCCTGGGTGCGTCGCCGATCGTCGTGGACGGCCGGCTGATCCTGCTGATCGACCAGGACACCGACTCGTACCTGGCGGCGTTCGATCCCAAGAACGGCCGGCAGCTGTGGCGCACGGAACGGCCCGAGGCGCAGCACGGCTTCTCGACGCCCGTGGTGTACCGGCCCGGGCACGGCGACCCGCAGCTCGTGGTTCTCGGTTCGCACGAGCTGACCGGTTACGCGCTCTCGACGGGTCAGCGGCTCTGGTGGGTGCGCGGGATGGCGTGGCAGGCGAAGTCCACGCCCGTGATCGAGGGCGCGCGCGTCTACGTCAACTCGTCGATGCCGAACATGTCGGAGCTGGACAAGCGCGAGAAGCTGCCGGACTTCGCGTTCGTGTTGAAGATACGGGACGCCGACAAGGACGGCCGGATCTCCCAGGACGAGGCGCCCTACGACGCGATGAAGAAGCTGTGGTTCCTCTACGACCTCGACGGCGACGCGCTGCTCGACGAGCGCGAATGGAAGGTCGCGCAGTCGCGCGACTCCGC
>Ga0070695_100001299_pt1 | contig 13786 bp, 12 predicted proteins | sample KBSK1252metaG_FD_65471 | JGI IMG/M metagenome (GOLD analysis project Ga0070695, IMG submission 65471) | Corn, switchgrass and miscanthus rhizosphere microbial communities from Kellogg Biological Station, Michigan, USA - KBS K1-25-2 metaG | ecosystem: Host-associated > Plants > Roots >...
CACTGTGGGGCGACACCGCACTGTGGGGCGACACCGCGCTGTGGGGCGACACCGCGCTGTGGGGCGATACCGCACTGTGGGGCGATACCGCGCTCTGGGGCGACACCGCACTCTGGGGCGACACCGCACTCTGGGGCGATTGATCAGGAGGAGGGTTCGATGATCTCGCTGTTCATTCTCTGGGAAGATTGAAGGTTCGTTGTCCCGTCCCCCCTGTCCCTGCGAGCCGCTTCTGCCGAGGCGGCTCGCTTCTTTTTTTCAGGCCATCCCGCGAAGCAGGCTCACCACCAGGCGCGCGGCACGGCCGCCCTCGAGCGACCGGGAGAACGCCGCGCGCAGCTCCCGCGCCGTCCAGACTCCCGAGCGCACGCGGTCGAACAGGATGAGCCCCAGACGCTGGCCCAGCTCCCGCGCGACCGTCCGCCGGAGCGTGCGCGAAGAGGCGGCGGCGTCCAGCAGCGGAAGCGGCGGCAGCACGCGGGCGGACCGCTCGTACGCCAGATGCTCCCCCAGCCATGCGGCCGCTTCGGGCTCGCGCGGCTCGAAGCTCGGGCCCGGCTGGAAGCCGCTGGCGGGATCGAGCAGCCGGGCGCCCAGGGACGCCAGCCCCTCGTTGTAGGCAGCGCCGTACAGGCGGACCGCGGCGGGCGTCGTCTCGTCGTCCCCGCCCCGGAACAGGCGACCGGACAAGGCCGCGCGCAGGAACCGCGCCGCCTCGCCGGCGGCGTTCCCCGGCAGGTAACGAGAAAGGAACAGGGTGTTGGCGCGGGCGTCGTAGAGAGCGCCGCGCTCCCCGAACAAGCGCTCCGCCTCCCGCACCTCGGGGGGCGTGCGTCCGTGGTCCTCGAGGATGGGACGCAGGAGATCGGCGGCGTCGGCCCCCCCGTACACCTCGGGAAAGGCGTCCACCAGGTCCTCTCCCCATCCTCCGTGATGCCGGAGGCGGTAGCGGTCGGCGCGGATCCCCAACCAGCCCAGCAGGGAGCGGATCAGGTGGTGCACGGCGGGCGTGAGGTCCACCTCCTCCTCCGCCGGCACGTCTCCCCGCCAGCGATCCAGCACCTGGCGGTACGCCTCGTAGCGCGCGAGGGGGGTGGAGCGGAAGACGGCGAAGCTCCCCGCCGATAGCTCGACCGCAGGGGGCACGCGGCCGCCCTGCCGGAGCAAGGACCAGTAGAGGACGTCGGGGTCCTGGAAGACGGTGACGGTCCGCAGGGGGCGCTGGTGGCGGAGGAGGCGCTCCACGAGCGCCGGGATGTGGCCGGGCGAGAGGTGCGACTCCCCGAACAGCACCACCATCCGGGCACGCCGCTCCGCGGAGAGCACGGCCGCGATTCTTCGAGCGGCGTGCTGGTCCCTGCGGCGCAGTCCCTCGAAGCCGCCTCGAGGGGGCGCGTCCAGGGCGACCACGGGGACCCGCAGCTCGCGCGCGCGGTTGAGCAGGGCCCGGAAACCGTCCCACGGGTAGCCCCACTCCTCCCGGTAGTGCACGCGGCGGAGGAACTCAGGGTCGGAGAGCCTTCCCGACTGGCGCGCGTCCAACAGCGGCTGCTGGCGCGTGTAGAGGAACTCCACTCCCAGGAGGACGGGGCGGGCACCGCGCGCGGCGGTGACGGCGAGCGTGTCGGCGGCGAAGGCCTGGCAGAGGGGATCGGCGTGGAAGTCCCCCACGTAGACGAGGTCCGCGCGGGCGCAGGCGGAGAGAACGTGGGCGGGGGTGACCTGGCGGCGCCAGGACTTGAGCTGGCGGCGGAGGTCGCGGAAGTAGGGGTGCTGCAGCGACCCGTCTCCGCCGAAGACTTCGCGGCGCAGACGGTCGGCGGCTGCACGCTGCCGCCGGAGTACCTGGAGCGCTCCCGCACGCGCGGACACGAGGCTGGCCCGTGCGCGCGGCTGCTAGGGCTTCAGCTCGGAGGAGCCGCCGCCGCGCCGGTCCTTGTCGTCGTCGCCACGCAGGGCGGTGCGGAAGTTCCGCACCCCCTCCCCCAGCCCACGTGCCAGGTCGGGGATCTTGCGGCCGCCGAACAGGAGCAGCACGACCAGAAGAATGATCAGCAGCTCGGGCATGCCTAGGGAGCCGAACATGAGTCCTCCAAGCTTCCCGCTATGTGCCCAGGATCTCTCGGACGTTGCCCACGCGACGCGTGGTGCGCTCCGCGTCGAGTTGCTCCAGCAGCGGGATCGCGTTGCGGCGCGTCACGCCGAAGAGCTCCTTGAACGTGGCGACATCGATGGTCCGCGAGACGGTCGCGCGCTCGCGCAGCCGGGTTCGGAGGTCGGCCAGGACGTCGGCGTGGAAGAGCCGGCCGTCCTGGATCCTCGTCAGCCGCCCTTCGTCCACCAGCCACTCCACGATGCGCGCCGTCGCGTCGCCCGGCTCGCCACGGAGCACGTCCTCGATGTCGGGTGGATCGAGGCCTGCCCGCCGGAAGCGGCTGTCGATGCGCTCGGCCGCCTCCCGGTCCGGGCCTGACATTACCACCCGGTGCTCCGCGAGTGCCACACGATCGCCCTCCCGCCGCACCGTCCCGGCATCCGTCAGCTCGGCCACCAGCGCGCGCCACGCTTCCTGGGGGAGGCCGGGCGCGGCCGACGCGCGGAGCAACTCCAGCGCCATCCCCCGCCGGAGCGGCTCCGCCCCATGGAAGGTCCCGAGGGCCGCCACCACGGAGGACGCGGCGGTCCGCCAGACCTCGCGCGCGAACAGACGCCCTCCCACCCGCACCAGGGCGCCTTCTGCAACTGCCTGCGCGGCAACGCGTTCGGCCTCCGGGGCGGCGAGCCCCATCTCCCTGGCCCAGACCGAAAGCGGCATCCCCGACCGGCCCTCCCGGGCGATGCGCGCCAGCGCGGGGTCGAGGGTTGGGGCCGCTGCGGCGCGACCCGCCTGAGGGTTGACGTCCACCACCTCGCCCCCGCCGAAGGTGTCCACCGGAGAGGGCCGGCGCAGCACGAAACGGTCCCCGGGAAGGAGGACCAGATCGGTCCGGAAGGCGATCTCCACCTGAAGCTCAAGACCGTCCTCCGCCACCACGCGCACCCGTCCCGCGGCCTCGCTCGTCCCCTGGTGGAAGCGGGCCAGACCCGACCGGTCGAGGGCCCCTTCCGCCTCGGGGAGCAACCTCACGCGTGCCCGGATGCGGCGGGTCACGGGAAGGGCGCCGGCATGGCTGACCGTGGAGCCGCGGAGTGCCTCGGTCCGCTCCACCCCCTGCAGGTTCACCGCCACGCGCTGGCCCGCGCGCGCTTCCTGGAGCTTGCGGCGGTGGGTCTGCAGCCCCCGCACCCGCGCGCGCGCGCCGCCCGGAAAGAGCTCGACCTCGTCGCCCTCGCGCAGGACGCCGGACACCAGCGTCCCCGTGACGACGGTGCCGAACCCGGCGAGGACGAAGGACCGGTCCACGGGAAGGCGAGCCAGGCCCGAGGCGGAGCGCGGCGGGATCGTGTCCGCCAGCGCGAGCAGCGCGGCGCGGAGGGCGTCCAGGCCTTCGCCGGTGCGCGACGAGACGGGGAGCACCGGCGCACCGTCGAGGAAGGTGCCGCGCAGGGCCTCCGCCACCTCGAGGCGCGTGACCTCCGCGAGATCGGCGTCAATGGCGTCGACCTTGGTGAGGGCGACCAGCCCGTGCTCCAGCCCCAGGAGGTCACAGATGGCGAGGTGCTCGCGGGTCTGGGGACGCACGCCGTCATCGGCCGCCACCACCAGGAGCACGGCGTCGATCCCCGACGCTCCCGCCACCATGTGGCGGACGAAGCGCTCGTGGCCGGGCACGTCCACGAAGGAGAGGACGGTCTCCCCCACCGCCACGTCCGCGAAGCCGAGGTCGATCGTGATCCCGCGGAGCTTCTCCTCCTGCAGGCGATCGGGGTCGATCCCCGTCAGCGCCCGCACCAGAGAGCTCTTCCCGTGGTCGATGTGTCCGGCAGTGCCGAGGACGAGGTGCCGCACTCAGTGGCCCCGGCTCCTGGCGAGCCGGGTGCGGACGAGGCGGCGGAGGTCGTCCAGGTCGAAGGGCTTGTGCAGGAGATCCAGCTCGGCCTTGCGGGCGAAGGCTTCGGTGTCCCTTCCCACGGTGTCGCCGGTGGTGAGGATGAGCCGGCGGGAGGATCCGGGACGCACCCGCTCCATCTCCCGGTGCAGATGCTGGGCCCCCATGTCGGGCATCTTCACGTCCGAGACCACGAGGTCGTACTCCGTCGCCCTCAGACGTGCCAGCGCCTCCAGGCCGCTCGCCGCCGCCTCCGCGTGATGCCCGTCGGCGAGCAACGCTTCGCAGACCAGGTGGGCGAGCGCGTCCTCGTCGTCCACCACCAGGATCCGCCCGGGGGCCACCGCTCCGCTTTCCTCGGCCGCTCCCTCGGGGGCCCGTGCCGCATCCCCGCTGGCCGGAGGCAGCTCGATGCGAAAGGTGGTGCCCGCGCCGGGCTGGCTCTCCACGTCGATCGTGCCGGCGTGCGCGCTGACGATCCCGTACACCAGCGACAGCCCGAGCCCGGTGCCCCGGCCGGCGGGTTTGGTGGTGAAGAAGGGGTCGAAGATCTTGGAGCGGATCCCCTCGGGCACGCCCGGTCCGTCGTCCTGCACGAGCAGCCGCACGCCGCCCGCCGCGGTGGGCTCGGTGCGCACGCGGACCAGGCTTCCCACCCCCGAGTCCTGGATGGCTTGGGTGGCGTTGGTGAGCAGGTTGACGAGGACTTGCTGCAGCTGGTGCGCATCCCCCAGCACCGAGGGCAGGGCGGGATCGAGCTCGGGGAGGAGGCGGACGCCGTCCACGTTCATCTGGTAATGGAGGAGCGCCGCCACCGACTGCACGACCTCGTTGCAGGAGAGCTGCCGGCGCTCGGGCTCGTGCTGCCGGGCGAAGGAGAGGAGGTTCTGCACGATCCGCTGGCAGCGCCGGGCCTCGCGGTGGATGAGGTCGAGGCGCGCGGCCTGCTTCCCCTCCCCGGCCTGGCGCGCCAGCAGCTGCGTGAAGCCGAGGACGGAGGCCAGCGGATTGTTCAGCTCGTGGGCGATGCCGGAGATCATCTGGCCCAGGCTGGACAGCCTTTCGGACTGGGCCAGCCTCTCCTGGATGCGACGGTCCTCGGTGACGTCGGTCGCCACCAGCACCACGTGGTGGTCAAACGCCGGGGCGAGGCTCAGGGAGAGCAGGCGTCCGTCGGGGAGCCGGGCCTCCGCTGCGCGTCCCTCCGGGGCCTCCGCCAGGCCGCCCACCAGGGGAGCGAGGTCGAGGTCCCCCAGCGGGGGAAGGGGCCCGGCGCCCGCCGGCAGAGCGGCCAGCAGGCGCGATCCCGCGGCGTTGGCGAGGACGACGCGCAGCGTCGGATCGGTGACCACCACCGCCTGCGGAAGCGAGTCCAGGATCGTGCGGAAGCGTCCTTGCTCCGACTCGCGTGCCACGAGGATGCGATCGAGGTGGAGGACGAGCTGGTTCGCCGTCCCGTAGACCAGGCGCAGCTCGGCCTCCCCCACCGGGTCCTCGCGAGCGGCGGCCAGAGCCGCGATCGTGCGCCCGCGCCTGGGCAGGAGGACCACGACGGGGGTGGGGAAGCTCCGGGCCTCTCCCGCCCCGGGGTCGAAACCGTCGAGGTCCTGCACCTCCAGGGGGGGCGCGGGAAGGCCGGAGTCCATTGCCCCCCAAGCCGCGTCCCCCACCTGCTCGATGGAGGCGAGGGAGGAGGGCCTGGCGGTCCAGGCGCGCAGCCGGGGACGGTCTCCGGTCAGCGCCGCCGCGAACACGTCGAACCCGGCCCGCTCGTGAAGGACCTGCGCCGCCGTGGAAAAGAGCTGGCCGGGCCGCGTCGCCTCGGCGCACCGGCGTCCCAGCGCTTGCAGGACCTCCAGCTCGACGGTGCGGCTGGCGAGACGCGCCTCGCTTTGGTCGAGCACGGCGCGCGCCGCCTCCCATGCCGCGAGCGCCGCGGGATCCCCCTCGGCCACGCGGCGCGCGGCCTCCGACGTGCGCTGCTCGAACAGACGCCGCCAGTCGAGACCGGCGGTCGCTTCGGATGTCGGCTCGCTGAGGTCGGGCATGCCTCGCACGTCCCTCGGGCGCACGAGTGTAGGGAGCCCCCGCCCGGGGGGCAAGGAGTTCAGTTGTCCAGGCGCGACTTCCGGGAGGCCCGGCTGACGGGGAAGGGACGCTTGGGCGGGCTCTTCACCATGCGCCGGCGGGCGAACACCTTCCGGAGGCGGGACTTGGCCTGGCATTCGATCTGCCGGACCCTCTCCCGGCTGATCCCCATCTTCTCCCCGATCTCCTTGAGCGTGAGCGGCGGCCCGCCGTAGAGACCGAAGCGGAAGGAGACGACGGTCTTCTCCTGGTCGGTGAGATGGTTGATGGCCTCCCCCACCAGACCGCTCGCCTCGCGGCGGATCAGGTCGTCCTCGGGGCTGATGCAGGTGATGTCCACGAGGTAGTCGGAGATCGGGGTGTCGCGCTCCTTCCCCACCTTCTCGTCGAGGCTGACCTCGCGGAGGTTGAACTGGAGCACCTGGTCGATCTTGGTGACGCTGCGCGACAGCTTCTCGGAGATCTCCTCGCGCTCGGGCTTCCGGCCCAGCGAGCGGCGCAGGTAGTTCTCGGCGTCGCGGATCTCGCGCACCTTCTTCATCTGGTAGTTCGGGACCCGCACGAGGTTGCTGTGCTCGCTGAGGGCCTTCAGGATGGATTTGCGAATCCACCAGATCGCATAGGTGATGAACTTCGTCCCTTTGCCGGCGTCGTAGCGATGGGCGGCCTCGATGAGGCCGATGTTCCCTTCGTTCAGGAGATCCTCGAAGGGGAGACCCAGGTTGCGGTACTCGCTGGCAACCTTGACCACGAAGCTGAGGTTCGACTCGATCAGCTCGTTGAGCGACTCGCGTCGACCGAGCTTGACCTTGCGGGCCAGGCTCATCTCCTCCTCCTTGGTCAGGAGGGGGTACTCGCGGATCTCGGAGAAGTACCGCGAGAGCACCGAGCTGCGTTCGTTCTGAGTCGACTCCATCAGGGTCTCCCGTCGATGCCGATCAGGTCGTTCGCGGGGTGCGGAGGCTAAGCCGCGTGTCTGCAGCACCTGCGTCTTGACACGCGTTCGTGCTCACCGTACTTTCCGCGGGACGACGGTGAAGGAATTCAGTCGAATTCCAGGGTGTTGCGGTCGCTGATGTTGCTGTAAGGATTCGGAAGGGAAAAATGGAATTTGGGGACGCTTTGGCCACGTGGGCTGCAGAGGCAGCCAGTCGCGGGTACGCCAGCACCCCACCCCTCCGATGGCATCCGCGGCTGCCACGGATGCGTCCGACTGAACCCCCGATGGCGGGGATTCTATGGGGCATAGCGCATCGTGTCAACGGCGTTTTTCGTAAGAAACCCGCGCCCACAAAGGGCTTCGCCGATATCCCATAACAGCAAGGAGGGTCCATGTCGGCCCGCCCCGTACGTCGCCGTCAGACGATTTTCGTAGGAAGCAAGATCCGCCAGCTCCGGAAGGAGCGCAGCCTCACCCAGGCGGAGCTCGCCCAGCGGATTGGAGTGCAGCAATCCGACCTGTGCCGGATGGAGAACGGGGAATACAAGGTCTCCCTGGACACCCTGTTCAAGATCCTGGGCGTGTTCGGCATCGACATCGGCGAGTTCTTCCGGGAGGACCCCGCCACGGCCGGGCCCGCCGACAGGGAGCGCGAGGTGCTCCGGCTGTTCGGGCGCCTGGACCCCGCAATCCAGGAGGAGGCCTTGGACTTCCTCCGCTTCAAGTGCTCGCGCACCGAGGCCTGGCGCGATTGAGCGACACCTCCGAGGACACCTACGAGTCCTGGTCGCGGGTGGGCGCGGAGGCGACCCGCCGCGGCGAGTTCGATACCGCCCTCGCGGCGTACCAGCGGGCGCGCGCGCTGGCCGACGCGTCGGAGGACGAGCCCCGGGAGCAGGCGGCGGCCCTCAACGTGGCCATGGTCCGCCTGCAGACCGATGCCTGGCGTGACGCGGACGAGGGCCTGCGCGAGATCCTGATGCGCACCGGCGACCCCCGGATCGCCTACACGGCGGCCTACCACCTGGCCGGGAGCCTGCGCCGGCAGGCCCGCCACGAGCGGGCCTTCAGCTATGCGCAGCGCGCCATGGAGCGCGCGCGGGAGCTGGGGGGGACGGAATACCTCGCCCCCGCCCACAACCTGCTCGGCAACATCCACCTGGCGCAGAGCCGGATGCAGGAGGCTCTGGCCGAGTACCGGCACTCGCTCGAGCTGCGGGAGGCGCAGGCCGAGGACACCCGCTTCTCGCGGGCCATCCTGCTCGAGAACATCGGCTACTGCCTCCTCCTCCTGCAGCAGTTCGAGGACGGCATGGCGCGCCTCCGCGAGGGTCTGGCGCTGGCGGAGGAGGTGGACGACAAGCGCTGCCGCGCCGAATGCCTGCAGGACCTCTGCTACGGCATGCTTCTGACCGGCCAGTACGACGAGGCCCGGGAGCGCGGCGAGGCCGCCCTCGTCCTGGCCGAGACGCAGCGCTACGGCGACATCCAGGAGAACTGCCACTATCTGCTGGGCGAGGTGGGGGCACGGACTGGAGACGCCGAGCTGCGCGACGGCCACCTGGACCGCCTGCAGGCGCTACACCCGGAGCTCCCGTTCCTGCGCGACTTCCTTTCCGCCGTGGACATCACGAGCGTGCTGAGCCTGAAGCGATGAGCATACGCACTGTCCGTTGCCTGTTCTCCCTCGCCCTGGCGCTGGCCGCAGGACCGGCGCTGGCCGCGCCTGCTCAGCAGATCGACGGCCAGGGCATCCTGCATCGCGTGGAGGCGGTCTGGGCCGGCAAGCCGGCGATGCCCGTCCTCCGCCACACCATGGTCCGCCCCGACGGCACCACCGTCACCCTCCTCGTCCCCGGCACGATCGACCTCTTCGTGGACACCGATCCCGCGCTGGCCGTGGACCCGGCGCGCGGCAGCCTGGTGCTGGCGTGGAGCCGCAACACGGGGGGCGGGTCCTCCGTGTACGTCTCCCGCTACAGCGGGTCCGGCTGGTCCTCCCCCCTGCTGGCGCTCCACGATGCGTCGGGGGACGAGATCGAGCCCCAGATCCAGATCACTCCGTCGCTCGTGCATGTGGTGGCCCACAGCGGCAACGCCTACCAGCGGATCTGCCTCGACCCCGAGAGCCTGCACCCGGTGTTTGGACCCGAGCCGCTGGCCACCGAGCGACCGGCCATCACCCCCGGCGTGGACGCTCCCACCGCCACCCCCATCGGGTCCCAGAACTTCTTCGCCTCCGCCGTGCTGCGGCCCGCGGAGACCGACCCCGGACGGGTGGTGATCTGGGGCGTGCGCGATGAGCCGGTTCCCATCGATTACGTGGAGGCCCTCGCCCTTCCCTCCGATCCCGCGGACGGGAATCAGGCGCTGGCGGATCCCATCGAGGGGAGGCTGATGCTCACGGTGACCTCCGCCACCCGCATGTGGTACACGCTGTTCGAGGACGGGGAGTGGAGGTCGTTCGCCTCGCTGTCGCTCGACGAGACCACGACGGTGTCCGAGCTGCGCACGCTGCTGGCGGACATGATCCGCCGTTCGAACTGACGTCAGTGCAGGTAGCGGTTGTCGTCCCCCCGGGAGTCCATCACCCGGAAGCGGCGGCGGCGTAGGCGCCACCGCATCTCGCGAACCAGCTCGCCCAGGCGCCACACACGCTTGAGGTAGAGCCATCCCACCAGCATCCCGCCCAGATGCGCGATGTTGGAGACGCCGCCCTGCGACTGCGTGACCATGGAGAGGAAAGCCACCGCGAACATGATCCAGGCGAAGGTGCGGGCCTTGATGGGGAAGAGCGCCATCAGGTAGATGACGCGCTCGGCGAAGACCATGCCGAAGGCCACGATGACGCCGAAGATGGCGCCGGAGGCCCCCACCGTGGGGACGTGCGGGCCGGGGATCATGTCCGCCGCCACGATGAACGGCGCCGCGCCCACCCCGCAGGTCAGGTAGTAGATGAGGAAGCGGCGTGCCCCCCATTGCCGCTCCAGCTCCCCTCCCAGCAGCCACAGGGAGAGCATGTTGAACACGAGGTGCATGGGGTCGAGGGCGTGCATCCAGAGGTAGGTGAAGGGCTGCCAGAGGAAGCCGCGGTGGAGCACGCCCCAGGAGCTCAGGCCGAAGACGTCCATGAACCAGGCCGACCGCCCGCTGGCCAGGTAGGCGACGACCTCCACCCCGTACACGGCGGCGCACGCCACGACGATGCCGCGGATGGCGGGGGTGAAGGGGGGCAGGGCCAGGCCCCCTCCTCCGAACCCGCGCGGAGGCGGTGCACTGCGGTAGTAGGACAACGGCCGCCTCCTCAGAATCCCGGCAGCAGGCCGCTCCCGTGGCGGCGCAGCAGGATCCAGACCGAGAACACGATAGCGAAAAGCACGACCACCAGGATGGCGAGCAGGGAGAGCACGAGGGACACCGCGTTCCGGTGGCCTCCCCGGCGGCCCAGCGCGTCCGCCAGCATCGCGTCGTGCAGGCGACGTCCGGCCAGCATGAGGGAGAGCGCGATGCCGGAGGCGATCGCGACCATGCCCGCCATGGGGACCGCACCCCGCGGCGCGTAGTAGACGAGCGGAGACAGGAGCGCCACGGCGATCGCGGCCAGGACTCCTTCCGTTCTCGCCCTCATGGTTCCGCTTCGCCAACCGGCGCCGGTCCGCGTGGGCGAGAGCCACGGCCCAAGAGGCCGCAGACTCTCCCGACGTGGCCGCAGGAGCGCTGGACGATAACGCCCCCCATGCAGCGACGTCAAATCCCGTGCTGGACGCGCTGCGGGAGGCGGCGCACGAGGGGAACGCCGAGGAGGCGGTCCTCCGTGTCCTTGCGCAGGCACGGGACACGGTGGGAGCGGAGCGGGCATTCCTCGTCGAGGAAGGGGAAGAGGACGGGCCGCCGCACGTGCTGGGGATCGCCTCCCTCCGTGCGGAGGCGTCCTTCCCCAGCCGGACCGCGGCGCGCCACCTGCTGACCTCCGGCCGGGCCGAGGTCGCAGACTCCCCCTCCGTGCGGGCCCTCGACCTGCGCGCGGTCCTGGGCGCACCTCTCCCGCGCCTCACCTGGCGGCGCCGCGCTCTCGTCCTGGACAGCCGTGCCCCCGCGCCAGACCCGGGAGATCTCGCCCCCGTCCTGGAAGCGTTCGCCTCGCTCCTCGCCCTGGTGGCGCACCCGCTTCCTGCGCAGCCGGCCCGCGCCCCCGACGGGTGGGTGGGCGGCAGCCCGGCCTACAGGGCGCTGCTGGCGCAGATCGCCTCCGTGGCCGCGAGCAGGCTGCCCGTGCTCATCTCCGGCGAGTCCGGAACCGGCAAGGAAGGGGTGGCGCGACGCATCCACCTGGGAGGGCCACGCGCCTCCCAGCCCTTCGTGGCCGTGAACTGCGCGGCGGTCCCCGACACGCTGCTCGAGGGGGAGCTCTTCGGGACGGTGCGCGGCGCCTACACGGGGGCGGACCGCGATCGGCCGGGGCTGTTTGCTGCGGCCGACGGCGGGACGCTGTTCCTGGACGAGATCGGCGACATGCCGCTTCCCATGCAGGCCAAGCTCCTGCGCGTCTTGCAGGAGGGCCGCGTCCGTGCCCTGGGAACGGCCGCCGAGCGCCCGGTGAACACGCGCATCCTGGCCGCCACCCACCGGGACCTGCGCCGCGCCTGCGCGGCGGGGAGCTTCCGTGACGATCTCGTCTACCGGCTGGCGGTGCTCGAGGTCCGTGTCCCACCGCTGCGCGAGCGCCTGGCCGACCTGCCGTCGCTGGTCCCTTTCCTCCTGGCCAGGCTGGCGGCCACCGGCGGGCTTCCGTGGTGCCGGCCCTCCTCCGAGGCGATGGAGGTGCTGCACGCCCATGCGTGGCCCGGGAACGTGCGGGAGCTGGAGAGCGTGCTGGCGCGGGGGGCGCTGCGGGCACGCCGGGGTGTCCTGCAGCCGGAGCACCTCGCCATCACCCCGCTTCCGGCCCCCCCGGTGGACGTCCGCCCGGAAGGAGACGAGCCTCTGGAGCGGGCGATGATCCGGGCCGCGCTCGCGGCGTCCTCCGGCTCCAGGACGCTCGCCGCCGCCCGCATCGGGTGGACACGCCAGAAGCTCCACCGGAGGATGGAGGCGCTGAAGCTGCGCTCCGAAGGAGGGCCGCCGGCCTAGCCCGCGTCCGGCTCCGAGGAGGGCACCAGGTCGTCGGCCAGCTCGACGTTCCAGTAGGCCACGTCGAGGAACGTGCGCCACTCGTCGTAGCGGGGGCCGATCCAGCCCGCCCGCAGGACGGGGTGGCCCGCCGGCCGGCGCGGATGCCGGACCAGACGCATCCCCGTCTCCTCCGGCAGATGGCTCCCCTTCCGGCTGTTGCAGGTGATGCAGGCGCAGACCACGTTCTCCCAGCAAGAGGTGCCGCCCCGCGACAGCGGCACCACGTGGTCGAGGTTCAGCTCGCTGCTGGCGAAGACCCGCCCGCAGTACTGACAGCGGTTGCGATCGCGGTAGAAGATGTTCCGCCGCGTGAAACGCACCTCGCGCCTGGGCAGGCGGTCGTAGTGCACGAGCTGGATCACACGGGGGATGCGGATGCTGCGGCGGGTGGTGTGGATCACCTCGCAATGCGCCCCCGGCGGCAGGTCGCACCAGTTCTCGAAGTCGTAGGTGGTGAAGTCCGGGGCCACCGCGCGGGCACGCCCCGCGTAGAACAGCCGGAAGGCGCGGCGCACCCCCGTGACCTGCACCGCCTGGTACAGGTTGTTGAGCACGAGCACGGCACCATCGGGCATCCTTGGTCCCTCGCTCAGCCGACCCGGCGCGACACCCTCCGAGTATCGGTTCGCGCCCGCTCCAGGGCCAGCTGCACCAGCCGGTCGAGCAGATCGCCATAGGCGAGTCCGCTCGCCTCCCATAGCTTAGGATACATGCTGATCGGCGTGAATCCTGGCAGGGTGTTCACCTCGTTGATCCAGACGCCTTCCCCCTCCTTCTCCACGAAGAAATCCACCCTGGCCAGGCCGGACAGGTCGAGGGCGGTGAAGGCGGTGATCGCCATCTCCCGGACGCGCGAGGCCACCCTGTCCGGGAGCGGTGCCGGGATGCGCAGCTCAGAGGTGCCGTCGAGGTATTTCGAGGCGTAGTCGTAGAACTCTCGCGAGGGCACCACCTCGCCGCAGATCGAGGCCTCCGGCCGATCGTTCCCCAGGACGGCGACCTCGATCTCGCGGGCATGGAGACCGCGCTCGAGCACGACCTTGGGATCGAGCGCCATCGCCTCCTCCACGGCGGCGGAAAGGCCGGACGGAGAGGGGACCTTCGAGATCCCCACCGAGGAGCCCCCCGAGGCCGGCTTCACGAACAGGGGATAGCCCAGCGCTTCGGCCATCGGCCGCAGGGCGGCTTCGCCCTCGCGCCGCCAGGTGGCGCGCTCCAGCACGCGCCAGGGCGCGACCGGAAGACCGCGCGCGGCGAAGAGCACCTTGGCCACGGCCTTGTCCATCCCCGCCGCCGAGCCGAGCACCCCCGGGCCCACGTAGGGAAGGCCGATCGTCTCCAGGAGGCCCTGGTAGCGGCCGTCCTCGCCCCCCCAGCCGTGCACGACCGAAAAGAGCACATCGAGATCGACGGGGAGTGCGCTCCCCTCCCCCACCCGCACCAGGCCGCGCCCGGGAACCGCGTGCAGGCGCGGACCGGGCACGGGCTCGACGCGCGTCGCGCTGCCGCGCAGCAGCGGCTCCGACAGCTCGGGGGTCAGCCACTCGCCGTCGCCGGTCACGCCGATGGGGATGCAGGCGTAGCGCTGGGGAGCGAG
>Ga0070695_100001300_pt1 | contig 13785 bp, 11 predicted proteins | sample KBSK1252metaG_FD_65471 | JGI IMG/M metagenome (GOLD analysis project Ga0070695, IMG submission 65471) | Corn, switchgrass and miscanthus rhizosphere microbial communities from Kellogg Biological Station, Michigan, USA - KBS K1-25-2 metaG | ecosystem: Host-associated > Plants > Roots >...
GTCCGCGGTCAGGTTGAAGGTGATGGCGGGAGCCGACCAGTGCGCGACGGCAACCTTCGCGTCGAGGTTCGAGTCATCGACCTTGACCGCCAGCTCGGCGCTGGCGCTCTGCTTCCCCCAATCGGTGCGCGCGGCGCCGCTCACCAGGGCCTTGCTGTTGGGGGGGACGTTCGTTCCACTCAGCGCCAGGCTGCCCGCGATGCGGGAGAGCTGAGCCTGCTGTCGGTCGAGGTCGAGCGTCACCGGCGTGGCGAGCTTGCCCTGGACGGAGAGATCGGGCTGCTTCACGTCAAGATCGACCTCGACCTGCGAGAGCTGGATCTGCGTGCCCTTGAGGGTGAGGGGCGCGATCCGGATCTTGGCCGTCACCTTGCGCGCCGGCGCCGCCAGGATGATATCGGCCGAGATCGCCTGACTCTCCGCCCCCTCGGTGGCGAGCTTCAGGCTGGGGATGGCGGCCCTGGCGTCGAGGCCGTCCTTGGTCTTCGCCGTCACCTCGAGCTTCGAGATCGTCACGCGCTGGGACTTCGGGTCGAGGTCGATGGCGGCGCCCTTCACGCGGGCGTCGATCCCCGACATCCCCTGCGCGTCACCCGAGACCCTGGCCTCGAGCGACGAGAGGGCAACCGCCTGCGTCTCGAAATTCATCCGATACCCGGTGTCCAGGGTGAACTGGAGGTCGGCCTTCGGCTGAACGCTCTGGATCTTCGTGCCGAGGGTGAGCTTGCCGGGCACGCCGCTGGCGAGGCGGCCGGTCTTCAGGCTCAGGTCCGACAGGCGCACGTTGGTGCCGTCGCGCTCGTCGCGCCAGCCGACGTCGGCCTTCTCGATGTCGATGCCGCCCACCTCGACGGCGAGCGGCGGCCCCGCCGGCTTGGGTCCCGGAGCCTCTCCCGGCTTCCCCGGCTTCGCGGGCGCGGCGGTCTCGCCGGTGAGGTCGTCGAAGTTGGTGCGCCCGTTCTTGAAGCGCACGAGGTCCACCGTGAGCCCCTTGAGCCGCACGCGATCGACCACCACCTGCTTCGAGAGCAGCGGCCACACCGCGACCGCCACGCGCGCCTCTTCCACGCGGGCGAACACCGCCGGGCCCTTCGGCTCCGACAACGTGACCTTGCCGACCGCGGCGCCGATCTTCGGAAAGAAGGTGAGGCCGATCTTGCCGTCGATGGTCAGCGTGCGCCCGGTTTGCTGCTTCACCAGCTCCACGATGCGCGGCTTGTAGTCGTTGGGGTCGAAGGTGGCCGCGATGTAGGCGACCACCGCCACCGCCACCAGCAGCAGCCCGCCCAGGCCGAGGGCGATCCACTTCACCGTTCTCATGCCTTCACCGGTAACACAAGGTCGAGGCCTCGTCCACGAATCGCTGAGGGGCCGGCGGCGCCGCTTACCTATGGCGCCGACTCATCCATTCCTTGACGCCGCCGAGCCCACCGCCCTAGTATCCCGCCATGGACTTGCTGCAGCTTCGCGTGATGGAGCGCGTACTGGCGGTGGTCATCGGCGGTCTCTCCATCTTTCTCGGCTATCGCCTCTTCATCAAGCTGCCGGAGCAGAAGGACAGCTCGGGCAAGCTCATGCTTCCGGGCGACATCAGCATCTTCTTCTCGCGAATCGGCCCCGGCGTGTTCTTCTCCCTCTTCGGGGCGGCGGTGGTGGTGGTGTCGCTGCAGCACGGCCTCGAGCTCGATCTCTCCAACAAGGCGAGCGTCACCGCAGCGTCGACCGAGAAGACGGCCAACCTGACTGTTCGCTACATGGGTGGGGCGGGCGAGCTCGATCTCGCCAAGCGCGACGCGCTCCGCGCCGAGGCCCGCCGCACGATTGCCGAGCTCAACCGGCTGCCGACCATGCTCGCCGCCAATGTGCCCGCCTCGCGCCGCACCGATGTCGCGCAGGCGGTCCGCGAGAGCAAGCTTGCCCTCATGGGCATGGTATGGGGCGCGGACTGGGGCGACTTCTCGAAGTTCCGCAACTGGGTCAACGACGGGGAGACCGACCCCGCCCCGCCCGGCTTCGTGCCCGAAGCGGTCAAGACCTTCCGCCAGACCCGTGAGTAACGCATGGTGGTCGTTGCGCGTGCTCCGGCACGCGCCCCTCCTCGCGCCGCTGCTCCTTCCCCTGCTCCTTCCGGTCGAGGCCGGCGCCCAAGGATGGGCGGGCTTCTACGATCGCAAGACGCTGGCCTACTGGCAGGAGCAAACCCCGCCGGGCGTCGAGGAGAACTTCCGCGAAGTCGTCTGGCCCAAGCTCACGCCGGAGGAGAAGCGCGTCCTCGGGCGCGTCCTCCTCGACTTTCCACTCGAGGACGCCTCGCATCCCATGAACTTCTACGCGGTGGCGAGCGGGGCGAAGAAGACCATCACCCTCCCCATCTCGTCGATGCGATTCCTCGGAGACGTGGCGCTGGCCTATGCGTGGCTCAACGACTCGGGCTACAGCGTCGATCCCGTCACCGACTATCTCGCCATGCTCAAGTACCAGTGGCCGGATGGGCTGGCGGGCCGCCGGTACCGGCCGCGTGAGGCGCTCGGGATCCCGGACAATGCCACCGCGACGGCCCGGGTGGGCCGGCAATTCCAGCGCATCTTCGGCACCGCCATCGTCTTCGTGCTCGGCCACGAGCTCGGCCATCTCTACCACCAGCACCGGACGGACGTGAGCCCCGAGCGCTCGCGCCAGCAAGAAGAAGAAGCCGACCGCTTCGGGATGGAGCTGATGCGCCGGATCGGGGATGCGCCCACGGGCATGGTGCAGTTCTTCTACATCCTGGCGCTCCTCGAGCCCTACCAGAGCGATCCCGGCTACCCCGCCCGGCGCGTCACCGCCACCCACCCGGTGACCTCCTCGCGTCTGCGCGCCATCGCCGCCGGCGTCGAGACCAATGCCGCGGACTTCTCCCGCACCGGCACGGCGCCGGCGGCGCTGGCGAAGATCGCGGGCGATGTGCGCACCATCGCCCGGAACTTCGACGATCCGGGCGTCCAGGAGCTCATTCGCCAGAAGGGGCTGAGCGCCAAGCCCGAGCTGCTCGGGCCACGCAAGCCCGGCGCGAGCGCGGCCGCCACCCCGCCCGCCGCGGGACCGTCCACTCTGCCCTTCTCCGGCCGGTACCGCGGCAAGTGGCTCAACACCAAGGGCACCGACTTCGACGTGGAGATGGGCCTCACCAGACAGGGCGATGCCGTGCGCGGGAGCTACAGCTTCGGCGCCGGCACGGTGACGATCGAGGGCACGGTCAGCAGCAATGCGCTCTTCTACAACTGGAAGTGGGGCACGGACTACTTCGGCAAGGGCGTGCTCAAGCCCGATGCGTCAGGTCGCGAGCTCATCGGCACCTGGGGCTATACCCAGGCCGACTCCGGAGGCGGGACATGGACGCTCCGCCGCGCCGACTAGGCCGTGGCGCTGGCCCTTCTCTCCTCGCCGGGCGCCTGATCATCCACGAGCCCAATGGCGGCGAGTCGCGGCTCCCGATGACCGTCGCCGCTTCGAGTCGTGGCCTGCGCCTCACCCTGGGCAAGGTGACGTATGCGGTATGCCGTTGAGCCCACTGCTGTTCCCGCCAGGAAAGAGACCATGGTGGCCAAGAAACCCAATCTCATCGTCATCCTGATCGACGACCTGCGCTTCGACGAAACCGGCGCTTCGGGCCATCCGTACATGAAGACGCCGCACATCGACCGCCTCGCGCACGAGGGTGCGATGTTCGAGAACGCGTTCCATCCCACGCCGCTGTGCTCGCCGAACCGCGCCTCGATCCTGACCGGCCAGTACGCCTCGCGCCACGGCATCATCGACAACGTCGGGCGCGACGTCGCGAGCCATCGCCTGGACAACTACCACATGGCGTTGCAGGCGCTCGGCTATGAAACGGCGCACGTCGGCAAATGGCATATGGGAAACGATTCGAGCCCGCGGCCCGGGTACGACCACTGGGTGAGCTTCAAAGGGCAGGGCAAGCTTGTCGACCCGATCCTATGGGAGAACGGCGGCGAGCACCAGGTCGAGGGCTACATGACCGATATCCTGAATGCGCGCGCGGTCGAGTTCGTGAAAGGGAAGAGGACACAGCCGTTCGCGCTGTTCTTCGCGCACAAGGCGGTGCACCCGGACCTCGTCCAGAATGCGAGCGGCGGCATCGACGCGAGCAGCATCGGCGGCTACACCCTGCCCGCCCGTCACCGGGACCTCTACCAGGGCATGACGTATCCCAAGCGGCCGAGCATGCTGCCGTTGGAGCAGGTGGCAAAGGACAAGCCGGCGCTGAAGATGATGTTCGAGATGCGCGCCCAGCCGTCGTCGCGCGACATCCTCGCCGCCATGGACGGCGGCACGCAGGAGGAGATCCGGAAGCGCGCCGCGATGATGGCGTCGGTAGACGAGGGCGTGGGCATGCTGCTCGAGACGCTCGAGCAGACCAGGCAGCTCGACAACACCTGCATCGTCTTCCTCGGCGACAACGGGTTCTTCTTCGGTGAGCACGGGATCACCATCGAGCGCCGCTTCGCATACGAGGAGGGCATCCGCACGGCGTTCTATGTGCGCTATCCGAAGCGGATCGCCGCGGGCACGAAGCGCGGCGAGATGATCCTGGCCATCGACATCGCGCCGACGCTGATCGAGCTCGCCGGCGGCAAGCCCGGCGATACCATTCAGGGCCGCTCGCTGGTGCCGCTGATGAAGGGCAGGCCGAAGAGATGGCGCCAGTCGTTCCTGTGCGAGTACTGGAGCGAGAGCGCTTGGCCGTGGATCGTCGGTATGGGCTACAAGGCCGTGCGCACCGAGCGCTGGAAGTACATCCACTGGACCCAGCAGCAAGGCATGGCCGAGATGTACGATTTGGAGAAGGACCCCCACGAGCTCCAGAACCTCGCCTTCGATCCCGCCCACGCGAAGGTGCGCCAGGCGATGAAGAAGGAACTGAGAAAGCTCACGTCCGAGGCCTTGGGCATCTGAGTGAAGAGGGACTCCGCGGTCCTCATACCCGGCGCTGCAGAAAGTCGGTGGTGAGCGCCCAGGCCACGTCCGCATAGTGCGGCTGGAAGCCGGCATTGTCCGGGTGGCGGAAGCCGTGGTGGGCGTCCGAGAAGGCATGCCACTCCACCGGCTGGCCGCTGGCCATGAAGGCCTGCCAGAGCGGCGCCTGGATGGCCGGCGTCGCGATGTAGTCCAGCCCGCCGCAGAACACCAGCGAGGCGCATTTCAGCGTGGGGGCCAGCTTGAAGGCGTGGCGCGGCCGGTGCGAGGTCTCCGGCTCGTCCCGGACCGACGGGTAGTACAGGACGATGGCGCGGATCTGCGGATGATCCGCGGCAAAGGGAATGAGGAGGCGCCCCCCCATGCAATGCCCGATGCACGCGGTGCGCGCGGGGTCCGAGCCCATGCGGCCGGTGAGGTATTGCCAGGCCTCCTCCATCTTGCCGAGGAACTCCCCGTCACCATGCTTCGCCTGGAGCTCCGCGCCGGCGCCGATGTGGTTGGTGCCCGCGACCCCGAACATGTTGAAGAAGCTGGGCACCAGCACGTTGAAGCCGAGCTGGGCTAGACGGTAGGCGTCGATCTTGTAGTCGGCGGTGACCCCGTGGGCGTGGTGCACCATGAGAACCCCGGGTCGTTGGCCGGGGCCCTCGGGATGCGCCACGTAGCCGGGAATACCGTCCTGCTCGAGCGTGAGCGTGCGTGCGACGATGGGCATGGGGTGATCTCCTTTCGCCGAAGCACTATACGCGGTCCCGGGAGGCTCGACATGGCGGCAATCACACTGCAGCAAGCCCGCACGATCGTGGACAGCGCCCTCAAGCGGGCGCGGGAGACGGGGTGTGCGCCACTCACCGTGGCGGTGCTAGACGACGGAGGTCACCTCAAGGCCTTCGCGCGCGAGGACGGGTCCGGCATCCTGCGCCCGCAGATTGCCACCGGGAAAGCCTGGGGGGCTCTCGGCATGGGGGTGGGTACCCGCGCGCTGGCCAAGCGGCTGGCCGACAATCCGGAGCAGCATCCCTTTTTCACCGCGCTCGCCGGCATGTCCGAGGGACGCGTGGTCCCGGTCCCGGGCGGCGTGCTGATTCGCGACGCCGCCGGGACCGTGACCGGCGCGGTGGGCATCTCCGGTGATGCCTCCGACAAGGACGAGGCGTGCGCCCTCGCGGGCATCCAGGCCGCCGGGCTTACCGGAGATCCCGGCGGCTGACGGACCACGAGACGAGCGCGCTCAGTGCCGTCCGTATACCAGGACGGTCGCCTTGCCCTCGCGGCGGTTCACCGAGCGGTACTGAAAGTCGATGCGCTGGATGACACGCCGCTCACCCGGCAGATCGATGACGAAGTCGGAGTTTTCCCGGAGGATCCGGCTCCGATTCGTGACATCCAGGACCGAGTTGTCATCGAAGATCACCTTCATGTCGCGGAGCTCGATGGGAGCGCCACGCACGATCACGCGGAGCTTCCGGAACCGGCCTTCGCTGCGCCCGACCTCGATGACGTCGTTGTCCGCCCGGAAGTCCACCTCGCGCTGCCCGAGCAGCTCGTCGCGGCGAGACTCCCGCCGGATATCCCTCCCATGATCCCCGTACACCAGAACGGTTGCCTTGCCCTCGCGAGGGTTCACCGAGCGATACTGGAACGTGATGCGCTTGATGACCCGCCGCTCACCGGGGAGATCGATGACGAAGTCGGAGTTTTCCCGAAGGATCCGGCTCCGCCTCGGGACATCGATGACCGAGTCGTCATCGAAGATCACCTTCATGTCGCGGAGCTCGATGGGAGCGCCGCGGACGACCACGCGAATCTTCTGAAACCGGCCCTCGCTGCGCCCGACCTCGATGACGTCGTTGTCCGCCCGGAAGTCTACCTCGCGCTGCCCGAGCAGCTCCTCGCGGCGCAGGTCGGGGGCGGCGTAGAGAACCTCGGCGAATCCTGCGAACAGGAGTACCGCCACGGATGCGGCCAGCAGTGTGCGCTTCATGATCAATGCTCCCCGTAGACGAGAACGGTTGCCTTGCCCTCACGCCGATCGAGCGAGCGGTACTGGAACGCGATGCTCTTGATCACGCGCCGCTGGCCGGGGAGGTCGAAGACGAAGGCCGAATCCTCTCGCAGGACCCGAGCCCGGCTCTCGGGATCGAAGACCGAGTTGTCGTCGAAGGTCACCTTCACGTCCCTGAGCTCGATGGAGCCGCCGCGCACCACGAGCCGGATCTTCTGGAAGCGACCCTCGTCCCGCCCGACCTGCAGAACGTCACGATCCGCTCCGAAGTCCACTTCGAGCTGGCCGAGCAGCTCCTCGCCGCGGCGCGAATCACGCCCCGCGCCGGCGCCGCGGCCGGACGCGGTGTACTGGGGATTGGGTTGCCCCACCGACGGATGCGAGACCCACAGGTCCGCGGTGCGATCGTAGATCCACGTGCCCTGCTGAACATGGTAAGGAACGGTGTCGATCGTCACGCTCCCGTAGCTGCCGCTGCTGTCGTTGTACTGCTCGTACTGGTGCGAGCGGGGCAGCCGCAGGCCGCCGTAGGCCACGACGTCGTCCCACTGTCCCCTCGGCTCGTCGCGACGAGCGTCCGAGCGGCCGGAAGCGGCGTACAGCGGATTAGGTTTGCCCACCGACGGATGCGAAACCCAGGCGTCCGCGGTGCGGTCATAGACCGAGGTCCCGATCCCCACGTGGCCGGGAACTGTATCGATCGATACTCCTTGGTAGCTCCCGGTCGCGGGGATATACACCTCGTACCGGTGCGTGCGAGGCAGCCGCAGGTCGCCACGGATCTCGACCTCTTCGTCCCTCCACGCCCCTCGGCGAGTGTCACGGGCGGAGGCGGTGTATTGCGGATTGGGAGTGCCGACCGACGGGTGGGAGACCCATCGATCCGCGGTGCGATCGTAGATCCATGCACCCTGCCTCACGTAGCGGGGGACGGTGTCGATCGAGACGCCCGTGTAGCCGCTGGTCTGGGCGTCGTAGACCTCGTACCGGTGTGTGCGGGGAAGCAGCATACCCTCTATGACCAGGACATCCTGCGCCAGCACCGGGGCGACGCGGGCTCCAGTCGGGAAGCCAGTGAGGCCGGTCAACAGGGAGATAGCGGTGACTGCGGCCAGCATAGTGCGTCTCATAAGGCCCTCCTGTGGGTCTAGTAGCCCCTGAACATGCAAGAGCCGCGCCGTCGCGAAACCCGCGTTTTTACGTGGGGTCCGGGGGCAGTCAGGTAAATCTGGTCCCACCCCGAGGTGAGATTGACTCGGAGCTATGCCCGGGCGGCACGCCACCGTGCAGGAGGCGAGGCCGATCTCCCCTCTTAGCCGGCGGGCTCACCCGCGTTGACGGGCAGCACCTGACCCGAGATGTTCCGCGCCGCGGGGCTGCAGAGAAACGCGGCCGCGGCCGAGATATCCTCCGCGGTGGCCATGCGCCCCAGCGGCGAGCGGGAGAGCATGGCCTCGCGCATCGCCGCCGGCGTCATGCCACGCTGCTTGGCCTGGCCCTCGATCACGCGGTCGATGCGGTCACCCTCGATGGCTCCCGGCGCCACGCAATTGACGGTGATATTGTGCGGGGCCAGCTCCAGCGCCATGCCGAAGGTCATGCCCACCTGCCCGGCCTTGGCCGAGCAGTAACCGATGCGGAACGGCAATCCCCGGCGCCCCGCGCCAGAGGAGATATTGACGATGGCCCCTCCTCCGGCCTTGATCATCTCGGGCACCGTGAAGCGGATGCACATGTAGGAGGAGGTGAGGCAGGAGTTGATGGTGTAGAACCAGTCCTCCTCGGTGTACTCCTGCACGGGCTTGGTGACGCCACCGTCGCCGGCGTTGTTCACCAGGGTGTCGATCTTGCCGAAGGCCTTCACGCCCTCCGCGATGATACGGCGGACATCCATTTCCTTCGCGGCGTCGCCGGCCACCGCGATGGCGCGGCCGCCGTCCTTCGTCACCAGCGCCGCCGTCTCCTCGACCAGCCCGCCCGAGCGGGCGGTGCACACCACCGCCGCGCCCTCGCGCGCGAACAGGCGACTCATGACGCGGCCGATTCCCTTGCTCGCCCCCGTGATGATCGCCACCTTGCCGGTGAGGAGATCCATGGCCGTCCTTTCAATATTGAAACTGCCGGTCGGTGGTGAAACTGCCGGGCCCAAGGGCGAGCGAGCCGCTAGCTCTTCTTCCCCATCGCCGCCGCCCGCTTCGCCAGCTCGTCAGGGGGTACGTCCTCCACGTGGGTGGCGACGTGCCAGCTGTGACCGAACGGGTCCTCGATGGTCCCCAGCCGATCGCCGTAGAACTGATTCTCCACCGGTCGGACCACCTTCGCGCCGTCGGAGATCGCCGCCTTCACCGCGGCATCCACGTCGGGCACGTACACCATCACGCTGACCGCGGAGCCCGTGTAGGCCCGCGGCCCGCGGTGCCCCATGTCGGGATGCTCGTCGGCCAGCATGATCATCGAGTCACCGATGGTCAGCTCGGCGTGCCCCACCTTGCCTCCGGGGCCGGGCATCCGCATCTTTTCCTTGGCGCCGAATATCTTCTTGTAGAACTCGATCGCCTTGGCGGCGCCGTCGACGATCAGGTACGGGGTGACATTGTGGTAGCCCTCTGGAATTGCCTTGACCTTCGCCATGAGTGCCCTCCATTGGTCAGCGGGGTTTTGTGGTTGCGGTGGCCACTGCGTTCGCAGAAAGCGTACGCTCGCCCCGGGACCCGCGCAATCTGAAGCGGCAGCCGCTCAGCTCACGCGGCGGTCGCGGCCCTTCCAGTACGGCTCGCGCAGCTTGAACTTCTGCAGCTTGCCGGTGGCGGTCCGCAGGAGGGAATCGCGGAACTCGATGGAGGTGGGGCACTTGAAGTGCGCCATGCGGCCCCGGCAGAACTCGACCAGCTCGCGCTCGGTGGCGGTGTGGCCGGGGCGGATGACCACGAGGGCCTTGATGGTCTCGCCCCACTTGTCGTCCGGGACCCCGATGACCGCCGTCTCGAGCACGGCCGGATGCTGGAAGAGGGTGTCCTCCACCTCGATGGAGGAGACGTTCTCCCCGCCGGTGATGATGACGTCCTTCTTGCGGTCCGCGATGACGATGAAGGCGCCGTCCTCGTGGCCGCCGTCCCCGGTATGGAACCAGCCGTCCACGATGGCCTTGGCCGTCTCCTCGGGCTGGTTCCAGTAGCCCTCGTAGACGTGATTCGAGCGCGCGAGGATCTCGCCCTCGCCGTCCACCGCCATGCGCACGCCCACCGCCGGCACGCCCGCGCGCGAGAGCCGCCTCGCGCGCTCGGCCGGCTCGAGCCCGTCCCACTCGGCCGGCGACCGGTTGATGGTGAGCAGCGGCGAGGTCTCGGTGAGCCCGTAGATCTGGATGAACTCCCAGCCCAGCTCGGTCTCCACCCGCTCGATGGTCTTGGAGGGCGGGGGCGCGCCCGCCACCACCATCCGCACCCGTCCGGCGCCCGGCACCGCCTCTCCGCGCTCACGCCGCGCCTGCGCCGCGCCGAGAATCGCGGCCACCACCGCAGGGGCGCCGTTGAGCAGGGTCACGCCCTCGGCGTCGATCCGCCTGAGGATGTCCTCGCCGTCGATCTTGCGGATGACGACGTGGCGCGCGCCCATGGCCGTCACCGCATAGGGCATGCCCCAGCCATTGCAGTGGAAGGTGGGCAGGGTGTGCAGATACACGTCGCGATCGGACACCCCCACATGCCAGCCGAAGGTGACCGCATTGAGCCAGCAGCCCCGATGAGTCAGCTGGACGCCCTTGGGCCGCGCGGTGGTGCCCGACGTGTAGTTCACGGACACGGTGGCGTTCTCGTCGTGAACGGAGAAGCGCGGGCGCGCCCCGGCGCGGCCGAACAGCGCGGTGTCGGTCGCCGCGCCGAGGATGAAGCGATGCTTCACGGGGATGGGGGCCACGATCGCTTCCATCTCCGGATCCACCAGGGCCACCGTGGAGCCCGAGTGCTCGATGATGTAGCGAATCTCCTCCGCGTTGAGCCGGAAGTTGACCGGCACGAGCACGCGCCCGAAGGCGCTCACTCCGAAGAGGCTCACCAGGAAGCGGCCGGCATTGGGCGAGATGATGGCGACCCGCTCGCCGTCCCCCACCCCGAGGTCGTCCAGCGCGGCGGCCAGGCTGCGGCTCATCGCGGCGAACCGTGCGTAGGTGACCCGCCCGAGGCCGCCGCCCGGCGGCTCGGGCTCGTCGACGATGCCCACGCGGTCGGCGTAGACCTGCTCCGCGCGCTCCAGGAAGTCGATCAGGGTCAGGGGGACGATCATGCCGGCGCCTAAGATACCACCGAAGGGCGCCCGCGCGGAGAGGCTACGGAGTCGGCCCGGCGCCCGCGGCCAGCGCCGCCCGGACCAGGCTAAGCACCTCGGCGAAGTCGAACGGCTTCGTCAGGGTTGGCTGCTGGGTGCGCTCGAGAAACTCACGGACGGTGACTCCCAGGGTGTCCCCGGTGATGAAGATGAAGCGCCGCGCCAGCTCCGGGTCCATGGCCTTCACCGCGCGGTAGAGGCCGGGGCCGTCGAGCACCGGCATCCGGAGGTCGCTCACGATGAGGTCGTAGCGCTGGCGCCCGATCATCTCCAGCGCGAGGGCGCCGTTCCTCGCCGTGTCCACCTTGTGGTGATCGACCTCGAGCAGCTCGACGAGGATCATGGACACGTCTTCCTCATCGTCCACGACCAGCACGCGCTTGCCGGTGAGGGGCGCGTCTGCCTCGCCACCGGCGGTCGCCGTCTCCTGAACCGGCGCCGGCTGCACGGGAAGCTCGATGCGGAAGACGGTGCCGCCTCCGGGCGCATCCTCCAGCTTGAGAACGCCGCCGTGCGACTCGACGATGCCCTGGCAGAGGGAGAGCCCCAGCCCGGTCCCCTCCCCCACCGGCTTGGTCGTGAAGAACGGCTCGAAGATCCGGGCGCGGATCTCGAGCGGGACGCCGGGGCCATTGTCGGCGACGCTCAGCGTGATCGACGAGCGCAGGGCGTCGGTGCGCGTCGCGATGCGGATCCGTCGCGGCAGCGGCCGCTCGCGAAGAGCCTGGTGGGCATTCGTGAGCAGGTTCACGACGACCTGGTGAAGCTGGTCGGGATCGGCCCAGAGGGTGGCGATCCCCTCGGCCAGATCGAGCTCCACGTCGATACTGTCGACCCGCAGTGGATACGCCAGCAGCTCCATCGCCTCCCGCGCGACCACGTTCACGTCGACCTCCTCGCGCTGGGCGGGCCGCTGGCGGGCCAGCGAGAGAAAGTTCCGCACGATGCGGGCACAGCGGTCGGCGGCGGAGACGATCTTCGCCGCACGCTCTTCGTTCGGCCCGTCCTTCATCTGCTTTCGAAGCAGCGCAGCCTGGCCGAGCACGACGGAGAGCGGATTGTTCAGCTCGTGCGCAACGCCGGCCAGCAGCTGCCCCATGGCCGCGAGCCGTTCCGTCTGCGTGAGGGCTTCACGCTGGCGCTCGACCTCGGCCTGGGCGTGCCATCGCTCCATGCTCTGTCCGATCTGGGCCCCCACGCTGGCCATCATTCGCAGCAGCGCCTCGTCCGGCTCGCGGATCTCGTCGCTGAAGAAGGCCAGGGCGCCGAGGACCTCGGCGCCGAGCCGGATGGGGAAGGCGAAGCCTCCATGCAGACCCGCCCGCACCGCCATCGACGCCCGGGGCACGATGGCCTCGCGGCTCACGTCGGCGATCCCGACCGGCTCGCCCGTCCTCCATACACGGCCCACCATGCCTACCCCGGGCGCATAGGTGATGTTCCGGGTCGAATCGGAGACCTCCTGGAGGGTGTCGGAGGGCACGTGCCAGGCATCGAGGCGGCGCAGCAGGCCCGCCGCGGCATCCACGCGCCAGACCTCGCCCACCTGCCAGCCGAGGCTGGTGCAAACGGCCTCGAGGATGCGCGGCGTGGCCTCGGCCAGGCTCGCGGACTCGGCGAGCGCCCGGGTGACGGCATGCTCCGCGGTCAGGCGCTGCTCGGTCATGCGGCGGGCGGTGACGTCTTCGACGCTGCCCTCGTGCACGATCTGACCGTCCAGCCTCAGCGCGCGCAGGTTCATTCGCCCCCAGATGACGCTGCCGTCGCGCCGGCGAAGTCGCAGCTCGAAGCCCAGCGCCTTCCCCTCACGCGCGGTGATGGCGAGGAGGCGCCACCGGTCCGCGGGGTCGACGAAGAACTCGGCCGCGAGGGATCCCAGCAATGAGCTCAGGTCGGAAAAGCCCAGCAGCGACACCAGCTCCGGATTGGCCTCGAGGAACTCGCCCTTGGGGGACGTCCGGAACAGCCCGATCGGAGTGGTCTCGAAGAGATCGCGGTGGCGGTGCTCCGAGGTGGTGAGGCGCGTGAACGTCCGGCGGAGCGCGATGGCCTGCCCGAGCTGGGCGCCCAGGGCCCGCGCGAACGCGAGCCAATCGGGATGGGTGAGGTCCCGGTGTCCGGAGCCGAGCAGGAGCACCCCGAGCCGGTCCCCATGAGGCGTCAGGGCGACGAGCACCGCGGAGCCGACGCCCAGCCGGGCGAGAAAACCGCTCGCGGCCTCGGCGGACACCGGGGGCGACGGAATGGCCAGCACGTGCTCGGACCCGAGCGCGAGCTCGAACAGCGCGGGATGACCGAAGAACTCGGCGGCGCCGGCGGCGCGCTCCGCCTCGACGCCGAGCTGCACCCGGAGGGCAAGCCGGCCATCGACGTCGACCAGATACAGCGCTCCGACCGACACCCCGGCCACGTCGAGGACCCCGGCGAGCGCCGCGCCCGGATCGGCCTCGATGTCCACGCCGCCGGCCACGCTGTCG
>Ga0070695_100001301_pt1 | contig 13779 bp, 10 predicted proteins | sample KBSK1252metaG_FD_65471 | JGI IMG/M metagenome (GOLD analysis project Ga0070695, IMG submission 65471) | Corn, switchgrass and miscanthus rhizosphere microbial communities from Kellogg Biological Station, Michigan, USA - KBS K1-25-2 metaG | ecosystem: Host-associated > Plants > Roots >...
TGCCGCGCGTGATGCCGACGATCGTGCCGCGCGCGTACGGGTCCCAGTGGGGCGCGCCGAGGCCGGCGAAGGCCGGCACCAGGTACACGCCGCCGTTGTCGGCGACGCTCGCGGCCAGCGCTTCGATCTCCGGCGCCGACCGCACGAAGCCGAGGCCATCGCGGATCCACTGCACGACCGCGCCGCCGATGAAGACGCTCCCCTCGAGCGCATATTCCGTGCGCCCGCCGATCTGCCACGCGACCGTCGTCACCAGCTGGTGCCGCGAGCGCGTCGGCGTCGCGCCGATGTTCTGCAGCAGAAAACAGCCGGTGCCGTACGTGTTCTTCGACATCCCCGGCTTCAGGCACATCTGACCGAAGAGCGCGGCCTGCTGATCGCCGGCGATGCCGGCGATGGGGACGCCCTCGACGCCGAGCGCGTTCGACACGCGCCCGTAGACCTCGCTCGATGCGCGTACGGCCGGCAGCAGGCTCGCCGGCACGCCGAACACCCGCAGCAGCTCGTCGTCCCACGCCAGCGTGTGGATGTTGAACAGCATCGTGCGCGAGGCGTTGCTCACGTCGGTCACGTGCTGCTCGCCGTTGGTCAGCTTCCACGCGAGCCACGAATCGACGGTGCCGAACGCGAGCTTGCCCGCGTCCGCGCGGGCGCGCGCGGCGGGCACGTGGTCCAGCAGCCAGCGGATTTTGCTCGCGGAGAAGTACGCGTCGATGAGGAGACCGGTCTTTTCCTGAATCGCGCCGCCGGCGCCCTCGGCTTTCAGCCGCTCGCAGTAATCCGCGGTGCGCCGGTCCTGCCAGACGATGGCGTGGTGAATCGGCTCGCCGGTCTCGCGGTCCCAGATGATCGTCGTCTCGCGCTGATTGGTGATGCCGACGGCGGCGACGTCCTTCGGCTTGATCTGCGCGCGGCCGAGCGCCTCGGCGGCGACGCCGATCTGCGAGGCCCAGATTTCACCGGGGTCGTGCTCGACCCAGCCGGCCTGCGGAAAGATCTGACGGAATTCTTTCTGCGCGACCGCGCGGATGCCGCCGTCGCGATCGAACACGATGGCGCGCGAGCTGGTCGTGCCCTGATCCAGCGCGAGGATGTACGACATGGCGCGTCACTATACAATGTGCGCCATGTCGCGAGAACTGATGCGTGAAGCGCTGGCCGAATTCCTCGGCACGTTCGTCCTGATTGTCTTCGGCGTCGGCGTGGTCGCGCAGGTCGTGCTCAGCAAAGGGACGGCGGGCAGCTTTCTCTCGATCAACATCGCGTGGGGGCTGGCGGTGACGATGGGATGTTATGTGTGCGCGGGCGTGACGGGCGCGCATCTGAACCCCGCGGTGACGATTGCGCTCGCCGTGCATCGGCGATTTCCGTGGAACAAGGTGCTGCCGTACTCGATTGCGCAAATCGCCGGCGCGTTCGTCGCATCGGCGGTCGTGTTCGTCACCTATCACGAAGCGCTCACCGCGTTCGACGGCGGCGTCCGGCAGGTGCTCGGCCCGCAGGGAACGGCCGGCATCTGGGCCACGTATCCGCAGCCGTTCCTCAGCACGTTTCCCGGCGGCTTCATCGATCAGATCGTCGGTACGGCGCTGCTCGTCGGCGTCATCCTCGGGATCACCGACGACCGCAATGCGCCGGCGCCAAGCGGGCTCGTGCCGGTGGTCGTCGGTCTCCTCGTCCTGCTGATCGGCGCGACCTACGGATTCAACTCCGGCTACGCGATCAACCCCGCGCGCGATTTTGGTCCGCGGTTGTTCACAGCCGTTGCGGGCTGGGGCGGGGAAGTCTTCCGCGCCGGCAACGGCTGGTGGTGGGTGCCGATCGTCGCTCCATGCGTCGGCGGCGTGATCGGCGGCTGGATCTACGACCTGTTCGTCGGCTATCGGCTCAACGAGCGCGCGCGCGTCACTGTTGATGTGGCGAAGCGGTGACGTGCGGTGAGACCGTCCCCGCAATCAGCTTCGCCGCGTAGTCCATCGACGCATCCGACTGCAGCGCGCGCGCTTTCAACACGAACTGATATCCGTTGATTCCTTCGATTGCCGCGATCGGATGCTTGAAGATCGGCGTCGCCTGGCGGTACGTCTCCACGAGATATCCGAAGTCGAACACCGCCAATCCGACGTTCGGGACCGGCACCTTCGCGCGATCCCGGAGCGCTGCCAGCAGCGCCGTCGCGATCTCGGGGCGTTCGGCGGCGTAGACGGTCGCGCGCCTCAACGTTTCCATCCGCACGATGACCGGCGTGTCCGCCGCGAGCAGCGCGAGCGTATCGCCGACGAGATGCGTGACGTCATAGCGGGGGTCGATCGCGCGCCAGCTTCCCTGAAGCATGGGCAGCGATTGCGCGTTGCCGATGTCGAACGGGAAACAGAGCAGAGGCGGTCCCGCCAGCGCCGCCCGCGGAGCCATGAGCACGGCGGCAACTGCCGCGGCGAAGAACATCGGTCGAACGCGTTCAATCATGTCAACCTCCTGCTTGACGAGACGCGGCTCAGCCCGGCGTTGTTAACGAGCATGAGGTTTGCACGTGTGGCCCTGGTGAGACATCTGGACCGTTGTGCCACACGAGTCGAAGTCTCGAGCCTGATATTCAGCCTCATCCTCGCGGCCGCCGGCTGCAACCGCGCCCCGGGTCCCGAAGCGCGCGCCGCGCATCAGCAGGCGCTTCGCGCCGTGCTGGAATCGAAAGCGCCGCCGCCCGGCTATGCCGTGGCCGACAACCGGGGACGCCGCGTCTGGCGGGACACCCAGCGTTTCTACGAGCAGCACGGGAACGTCCTCGCGTGGAGCGACGGGAAGACGCCGCGGACGCCAATGGACGGCCTCGTGCGCGCCGTTCGAGCTGCGGATCAAGAGGGCCTCGAGCCGGCCGAGTACGGCGCCGACGAGCTCGACCGAATCCGGCAGGCATTCGACCCGTCTCATGCGGCGGACACGGATGTCCGCTTCACGTACACATATCTGCGCTACGCGTCCGACCTGACGCACGGCACGTTCGATCCCGAGACGATCGATCCCCAATGGCACGCGGCAAAGCGTGACAACGATCTGAACGCGGCGCTCGATCGCGGGCTCGCGGACAACGGCATCGAGGACTCGCTGCAGAAGCTCACGCCTCCGGCGCCGCAGTACCGAGGCTTGAAGCATCAGCTGACGCTCGCGCGGTCCAAGGGCGCGCCGCCCGAGACGATCCTGCAGATTGCGATGAACATGGATCGCTGGCGCTGGCTGCCGGACGATCTCGGATCCCGCTACCTGATGGTCAACATTCCGGCATTTCGTCTCGACGCGATCGAGAACGGGAAAAGCGTCCTCGGGATGAAGGTCGTCACCGGCAAGAAGGACAGTCCGACGCCGGTGCTCGCCGACGAAATGACGACGGTCGTGTTCAGTCCGTACTGGAACATCCCGTCGGAGATCGTGTCGAAGGAAATTCTGCCGAAGCTCGCAGCCGATCCCGGCTATCTCGAGCGCAACAACATCGAGCTCGACGAATCGGGTCAGCGCTACCGGCAGCGGCCGGGCAAGGGGAACTCGCTCGGCCTGGTGAAGTTCCTCTTTCCGAATCATTTCAACGTGTATCTGCACGACACGCCCGCCGGCAGTCTGTTCGCCCGCATCGAGCGCGATTTCAGCCATGGCTGTGTGCGTCTGGAGCGGCCGCTGGATCTCGCCAAGTACGTGCTGCGCGATCAGCCCGAATGGACCGAGGAGCGCATCGTCACGGCCATGAACCGCGGCGTCGAGCAATCCGTGGCGCTGAAGCAGGCGCTGCCGATCTACCTCGCCTACTTCACGGCCTGGGAGGAGAACGGGGTGCTCGAGACGAGGCCGGACGTGTACGGCCTCGATCGCCGTCATGCCAAGGCGACCGATCAATGAACGTCGTAGTAGCGGCCGACCCATGTGTCGGCCCTCAGTCAACGTCCGATAGAGTCCCATGAAGCTGCCGCTCGTCCCGCTCGTCGCCGCGTTCGCCGTGGCACCGCTCGTCCACGTGCGGGGCGCCGACAAGTTCGACCCGAAGACCGCGCCGTTTTCGATCGCGTTCAACGGCGAGACTTCGGCGTACCGGGACATGTCGACGTTCGTGCTGCCTCAAGCGCCGCTGACCATCGAAGTCGTCGGCGGGGCCGACGGCGCGTACACGTTGAAGAGCGAGCAGGGCGCGTTCGTCGCGCACGGCGCCCGGGGCTGGAGATGGACCGCGCCGGCGGAGTACGGCCAGTACGACCTGACGATCACGCCGCCGCACGGGAAAGACGACATCACGCTGCACGTGTTCGTCATGGCGCCCTTCACCGACGTGCGCAACGGCTATCTGAACGGCTATCGCATCGGTAACTACCCGCCAAAGCCACTGAACGGCAACCCGCTCTACCTGCCGCCGACGGGCTTCGTCGAGGTGACGAAGAAGAACCGCGACACGAAGCTGACGCCGCACTTCAAGCTGAAGCAGTTCCTGTGCAAGGAGGATCTGAGCGACAGCTACCCGAAGTACGTGGTGATCAAGGAGCGGCTGCTGTTGAAGCTCGAAGCGATTCTCGAGCAGGTCAACCGGTGGGGATTCAAGGTCGACACGCTGCACGTGATGAGCGCGTACCGGACGCCGTACTACAACAAAGCCATCGGCGACGTCCTCTACAGCCAGCATCAGTGGGGCAGCGCCGCCGACATCTTCATCGACCCTGACGACAAAGGCCGGATGGAGGACCTGAACGGCGACCGCACGGTCGACATCCGCGATTCGAAGTACTTCTACGACCGCCTCGAAGACCTGCTGGTGCTCAAAGAGTTCCAGCGCTTCCAGGGCGGCATGGGGTATTACCCGGCGACGAGCGCCCATCCACCGTTCGTGCACGTCGATGTTCGCGGCTCCAAGGCGAGATGGAAGGGCTAGCCATTCACGCCGCGGCCCGCGCAAAAACACTCGCGGGTATTCTTGCGCTTGCGGCTGTCCTGGCCGCGGCGCGGCCTGCCGCCGCGTACTCGGTGCTCGCGCACGAAGCGAACATCGATGCGTTGTGGGACTCGGCGATCCGGCCGCTGCTCCAGCGGCGCTTTCCCGCGACGACGCGCCAGCAACTGCTCGATGCGCGCGCGTACGCGTACGGCGGATCGGTCATTCAGGATCTCGGCTACTACCCGTTCGGCAGCCGCTTCTTCAGCAACCTGCTGCACTACGTCCGGACCGGCGATTTCGTCGAGACGATGCTCCGCGACGCCAGGACTGTCGACGAGTACGCCTTCGCCCTCGGCGCCATGGCGCATTACGCCGCCGACAACACCGGCCATCCGGCAGCAGTGAACCGGGCGGTCGCGCTGATGTATCCCAAGCTGCGCGCGAAGTACGGCGACAGCATCACCTACGCGCAGGCGCGCGCGCAGCACGTCATCGTCGAGTTCTCGTTCGACATCGTGCAGGTCGCGGCCGGTGCCTACGTGCCAGACTCGTATCACAGCTTCATCGGGTTTCAGGTCGCGAAGCCGGTTCTCGAGCGCGCGTTTCGCGACACGTACGGCCTCGAGATTTCGGACGTGTTCGTCAACGAAGACCTCGCGATCGCGACCTACCGCCGCGCGGTCAGCGAAATCCTGCCCGAGCTGACGCGCGCGGCGTGGCGCGACAAGCGGGACGAAATCGCCCGGCTCGTTCCGGGCGTCACCGAAGAGCGGTTCGTCTACCGCTATACGCGGCAGCAGTTCGAGAAAGACTTCGGGACGAGGTATCGGAAGCCGGGACTCTTCGCGCGGTTCCTCGGACTCGTCTATCGCGTGCTGCCGAAGATCGGACCGTTGAAGCCCCTGAGCTTCAAGGCGCCGACGCCGGAAGCGGAGAAGCTGTTCAACGAGAGCCTCACACAGACACGCGAGCGCTACGCGGCGTCGCTCAGCGCGGCCGGTGCGGGACGCTTGAATCTCGTGAACACCGACTTCGATACCGGCAGGCCGAGCGCGCACGGCGAATATCCGCTCGCGGACAAGACCTACGCGCAACTGCTGGACAAACTCAAAGATCGAAAGCAGGACAGCGTGCCCACCGCGCTGCGCGCCAACATCAAGACCTTCTATTCGCGCGGCGCGCCGCCGAAGAACGTCCAGAAGCGCCTCGCAGCGCTGGGATCCCGGTAGAACGCAAAGGCCGCAACGACTACTCGCAGCGCAGCGCCACCACCGGGTCCACGCGCGCGGCTCTGCGCGCCGGCAGGTAGCCGGCCATGAGCGCCATCGCGAGGAGCACGGCGGCTGCGGCGGCGAGCGAGCCCGCATCCATCGAGCTGACGCCGTAGAGAAATCGGTTCGCGACGCGGGTGTTGGACGCCGCGAGCGCGAGACCGGCGGCCGCGCCTGCGAGTGTCACCTGCAGCGTGTCGCGCACGACCATCCACACGACGCTCGCCGAGGGCGCGCCCAGCGCGACGCGGATGCCGATTTCATTCGTCCGCCGCGCCACCATCTGCGACGTCAGGCCGTAGAGCGACCCGCAGCAGAGCACGAGCGAAAAGATGGAGAGCAGCGTCGCGACGAACGCGATGAGACGCTCGCGCACGAGCGAATCGCGAATGCGCGATTCCATCGCCTCGACGAGGACCGGCGACGTCGTGCCGAGCGCGCGTGGGATTCCACGCACGGCGCCCATCGTGCCGGCGGATGTCCGCGCGACGCGGACTTCCGCGACGAGGTTGTTCCCCGCGGTGAACTCTGGAAGCTGCAGGTACGGCAAGTACGCAATCCGGCGGGCCGGCTCCTGCAGGCGCTGGTACTTGGCGTCGCGCACCACGCCGACGATCTCGAGGTCCTTCCGCGCCGCGGCGAGGCCGATCGTGATGCGATGTCCGATCGGGCTCCGTCCCGGAAAGTACGCGCGCGCGAGCGATTCGTTGACGATGGCGACGCGCGGCGCCGTCCGCGTGTCGGTCCAGCTCACGTCGCGGCCGGAGACGAGCGCCGTGCCCACGGTGTCGAAGTAGCCGGGCGAGACGGCATTGAAGAACGTCGCGTCGGGGGCATCGTGGCGAACCTCGCGTTCGGGCGGCGCGCCGTCGATGCCGATGCTCTGCGTCCACGAGCCGAGGCGATCGCTGATGGGCGGCACCCACGACAGGCTCGCGGCGGTGACGCCCGGCACTGCCCCGATCCGATCGAGCAGGTCGCGATAGAACGCCTCGCGATCGGCGCCGGCACGCGGCTCCGCGCTGACGACGAACAGGTTCGAGGCGTCGACGCCGCTGTCCTGCGCGACGAGCGTGCCGAGGCTGCGCAGGAAGAGCGCGGCGGCCGCGAGCATCATCAGCGAAAAGGCCATCTGCGCGGCGACCAGCAGCCGTGCGCTGCGCGACTCACGCGGACCGGCACTGCTGCTGCGCGCGCCGTTCTTGATCATGTCGCCGGGATCGAGCCGCAGACTCCGCAGAGCCGGCGCGATCGTGAAGACCACCGCCACGGCGCACGCGACGATCGAGGTGAACGCGAGCACGCGCCAGTCGAGCGCGACCTCGAGTGCGACCGGCAGCGCCGCCGTCGAGACGCTCCGGACGAGCAGGTCCGCCGACCAGACCGAGAGCGCAAGCCCCGCAACGGCGCCGAGCAGCGACAGCACGAGGCCTTCCACGAGCAGTTGCCGGACCAGGCGGCCACGGCTCGCGCCGATCGCCAGTCGCACGGCGAGCTCCCGTTGACGCGCCGAGCTTCGCGCGAGCAGCAGGTTCGCGACCGCCGCGCACGAGACGAGCAGCAGCAGACCGACGAGCGCGAACAGCAGCCACAGCGGCTCGCTGAACTGGTTGCGCACCGCAGAGTGGCCGGTGGCGCCAGGCATCAGTGCCGTCTTACGCGACAGGTAGCGCGCGCGGCGTGCCTGCGTTTCACTTCGGCTCGTCGTCGCGTCCAGCGTCTCGTGCCAGATCACCTGAAACGCCGGCTCCGCTTGCGCCCGGCTCAGTCCCGGTCGAAGCCGTCCCATGATGTGGAGCCACGCGCGACCGGTCATCGCCAGCGCGTCGCGTTCCTCCTCCCGCAGCAGCGGCAGCATCGTCAGTGGGATCGTGACTTCAGGAGCGGTGCCCACGGCGACGCCGAAAAAACCGGGCGGCGCGACGCCGACGATCGTGAAACCCATTCGCTCGATGACGATGGTCCGTCCGACGATGCCTGGATCCCCGGCGAAGCGTCGCATCCACGCGGCATGGCTCAACACCGCCACCGGGCGCGGCGCGCCAGCCACGTCGTCGTCCGGCGCAATCGGGCGGCCGTCAATCGGTGTGACGCCGAGCGCGTCGTAAAAATCGCCGGTGACGAGGAGGGCACGAACGGGTTCCGGATCTTCGCCCCATCGCACGTTCAGATCCCGGAGCTCCCAGGCAAACAGTCCGTCGAACATCCAGCCGCGCTCGCGAATCTGGCGGAATATCGGATACGAGAACGACGGATCCTTCAACCAGACGAGCTCGTCCGGTCTGGACACCGGCAGCGGCTTGAGCTCGATCGCGTTGATGAGGCCGAAGACCGTCGAGACTGCGCCGATGCCGAGCGCCAGCGAGAGGACGATCATCGCCGTGAACGTGCGGCTTCTCGCCATGAGCCGGACGCCGTAGCGGACGTCCTGGACGATCCGCTCGAGCCACCGCCATCCCCACATCTCGCGCGTCACCTCTTTGACGAGCGCGACGTTCCCGAATTCGTTGCGCGCGTGGTACTGCGCCTCGTCTTCCGGTTCGCCGCGCTCGACGCGATCGCGCGCGGCCATGGCGAGATGCGCGCGGATTTCCTCGTCGAGCTCCTCGTCGCGCCGCCGCCGCCACAATGGCCAGTGCATCGCGCCCTCTCTCGAATGCCGCTGTCGGTGTCGTCAGGCTTCGCGCGGTTTCAGAATCGCAGCGATCGCGTCGGACATCTCGGTCCACCGGGATCGCTCGGCCAGCAAGTGCTTGCGGCCGGCCGCGGTGAGCCGGTAGACGCGCGTCCGCTGGTTGTTCGCCGACACCTTCCACTCGGCGGCGACGCGCCCCTGCCGCTCGAGCCGGTGCAGCGCCGGGTACAGCGATCCGGTGTCCACGTGCAGCCGCTCGTGCGACTGCGTGCGGATGGCGAGGCTGATGTCGTACCCGTGACTCGGTCCCCACTGCAGCGTCTGGAGGATGAGGAGGTCGAGCGTGCCCTGCAAGAGCTCGATGCGGTCCTGGTGCCGGCCCTTGTGCCTCATGGTGTAGGAACGCTACACCCTTGGACGTAGGTTGTCTACATCCAATTCCATGTGGGGCGCGGACGAACCGGAGGCGGGGCGCCGCGACGGTAAGATAATGTCCGGCATGAAGCGCGTCCTCGCGGGTGTGGTCAAGAGCCTGATCACGACGATCATCTTCTTCTCGTTCGCGGAGGTCGCGCTGCGGGGCGCCTACTTCGTCCGCAACGGAATGGTGTCGCGCGTGCCGCTGCCGTACGCGCTCGGCGACGAGTACGGACCGATTCCGCCGTGGCTCGATCGCATGATGATCCTCGTGCCCGACGACACGCTCATCTGGCGCAACCTGCCCAACGTCCGGCGCACCTACGTCGACATCTTCAGTCCCGTCCGCCGCGAGCGCGACCGCGTGGCGCTGCTGCGCCGGTTCGTGCCCACGCTGCCCGCCGAGTTTCGTGGCAACCCGACCTGGACGATCGCCATGAACTCGCAGGGATACCGCACCGGCGAATACACCGCCGCCAGGATGCCGGCGACGATTCGCATCGCCTGCATCGGCGATTCGTGGACGTTCGGCATGAACGTCGATCAGGACGACACCTATCCGAGCCGCCTCGCCGCGCTCCTGCACGACGCGCGTCCCGGCTCGCGCTTCGAGGTCTTGAACTTCGGCGTTCTCGGCTACTCGTCGTTCCAGGGACTTCAGCTGCTGAAGACGCGCGTGCTGAATCTGAACCCGGACATCCTCGCCATCGGGTTCGGCATGAACGATTCCGAGGTGGCCGGCTATCGCGATAAAGACATGATCGGCGGCGAACCGCCGCGCCTCGCCGGACGCATGGCGGATGCGGCGAAAGAGCTCGAGCTGTACAAACTCTTGAACTTCCTCGCGCTCGCGCTGAAGTTTCATCCGAAATCGATCGGCGAGTACGTGAAGGAAGATGCGGAGAGCAAATCCGGTCCGGTCGATTACGACGAGATCGAGAAGTGGACGCGCGTCTCGCCGCGTGATTACGACGCGAACATCCGCGAGATGATTCGGCTGCAGACCTCGCGCGGCGGCACGGCAATCCTGCTCGACAACGAACTGTGGGACGAGAGCCCGTACCGGCCGATCCTGAGGCAGATCGCCGCAGACACGGGCGTGCCGCTCGTCGACAGCCTGCAGCTCGTCGCCGACGAACGAACTAAGATCGCGCGAGATCTCGAGGCGCGCCTCGGATTGATCGATCCGCCAGCCCTGCCCGACCCACCAGCCCCACCCGAGACCACCGTCGTGTTCCGGGTCGCTCGCGGTCCGTACACCGTGGCCACAGCACTTTCAATCGTTGGCGCGCACGCGAAGCTCGGGAATCTCGTGCCGAACGAGATCCGCATGCACGACGATGGCGCGAACGGGGATCAGCGACAGGCCGACGGCGTGTGGAGTTATGCTGCGTCGTTTCCGCCGGGGACGCGCTTATCCTACGTCTACACCAACAGCGGCGCGCGAGGGCAGTGGGAAGGCCTCGACGTGCCGACGATTCGCCACGTCACGGTGCCGCCCGCAGCTGATGGGAAGCCGGTCCCGCTGCCCATCGAAACGTTCGGCCGCGTGTATATGCAAGCGGACAACTGGCACACCGATGCCGCCGGGTACGACCTAATCGCTCACGGGGTCGCGGCCACGATCCGGCGCTGAGATCACACCGTCGTTCAGCCGAATGATTCGCGTGGCGAACTCCCGCGCGAAGTCCTCGTCGTGGGTGGAGATGACGAGCGTGCGTTGCTGGCGGAGGAGCTCCTGCAGCAGTCCGCCGAGCTCGGCGCGGCGCGCGGGATCGAGCGAGGCGGTCGGTTCGTCCATGAGCAGCAGCGGGGGATCGACGGCGAGCGCGCGCGCGATCGCGACGCGTTGCGCCTCGCCGCCCGAGAGCTGGCGCGGCAGCGCGTCGGCGCGATGGTCGACGCCGAAGGTCCGCAGCAGCTCGTGCGCGCGCGCGTTCGCCGCCCGCGGGTCGACGCGATGCGCGTGCACCGGCGCGAGGCAGATGTTCTGCAGCGCGGTGAGATGTTCGAACAGGCAATGGAACTGGAACACCATGCCGACCTTGCGCCGCAGTTCGTGAAGCGTCGCCGCCGGCGGCGGCGCGCCGCCTTCGAGCGTCACTCCGTCGACGGCGATTCGCCCCGCCTGAAACGTCTCGAGGCCGGCGATCGCCCGCAGGATGGTCGTCTTGCCCGACCCCGACGGCCCCATGATGGCCGCGAGCTCGCCGCGTCGGACGTCGCAGGTGACGCCCGCGAGCACCAGCCGTTCGCCTCGCCGCAGCTGCACGCCGTCCAGGCGGAGAAGAGCCTCGCTCACGAGGGTGACAGTCCTGACATTGTCACTGGGGCGGCGATTTCCACCGCTGTTCGAGCCGGCGCGCGAGCGCGGCGACCGGCAGCGACATCGCGAGGTACAGCGCGGCGCACAACGAGCCGGGCAGCACCCAGCTTCCGAGGTTCGTCGCGAAGATCTGGGTCTCCTTCGTCAGCTCGAGCACGGTGAGCACCGACACGAGCGAGGAGTCCTTGAGGAGCGCGACGAAGTCGTTCGTCATCGGCGCGAGCGCCAGGCGAAACGCCTGCGGCCCGCGGACGAGCCGCAGCACCTGACGCTCGCTGAGACCGAGCGTCCGCGCCGCTTCGAGCTGTCCCGTCGGAATCGCTTCGAGCGCCGCACGGTAGATCTCGCTCTCGTACGCCGCATAATTCAGCGCGAGGCCGAGCAGCGCCGCCGCGAAGGCCGGCAGTCGAATCGCCGCGGCGAGACCGTAATAGAGGACGAAGAGCTGCAGGAGGATCGGCGTCCCGCGCATCAGCTCGACGTAGCCGAGGAGCGCCGCTCGCACCGGTCGCGCGCCGTAGACGCGTCCCGTCGCGATGACGACGCCAATCGCGACGGCCAGCGCCATCGACAGGCACGACAGGACGATCGTCACGCCCGACGCGCGCAGCAGCGACGGGAAGTACCGCCTGGCGGCTTCCCAGCTGGTCATCGTTGCCACGCTCGCCGACGTGTCGAATCCGGTCACCGCTTCCACCGGCTCGCCGGCGAGGAGGCGTGCGTACAGCTTCGGCTGATCGTCGTTCCACACGCGCCACTTCGTGAAGATGCGCTCGAGGCTGCCGTCGCGCATCGCGCCGCGCAGGATCTCGTTGATGCTGTCGCGCAGCGGCCCCTTGTGCGCCGCGAGGACGCCGACGTAGTGGCCGATCGCGACCGTCTGCGGCAGAATCGTGAAGCCCGGCATCGCGCGCTTGCGGCGCTCTGCCAGCACGTTGTCCAGCAGCACCGCGTCGACGCGGCCGATCACCAAATCCGAATAGGGATGCACGTCGTCTTCGTACGAGACGGCCTGAATGCCGTGATCGCGCTCGGCCTTCAGCAGAATCTCGTACGCGATCGTGCCGGCGAGCGTCGCCACGCGCCTGCCCCGCAGATCGGCAAGCGTGTGGATGCGTGACGCGTCCTCGTCGCGCACGCTCAGCACCTCGCGGAACTCGTAGTAGGGCATCGTCACCGCGAGCGTCGTCCGCCGGGCGGGCGTGTCCTCGATGCCGCTCATGCCGATGTCGGCGTCGCCGCGGGCGATGGACTGATCGATCTGGTAGAACGTGATGTTGAGAAACTCCGGCCGACGGCCGAGACCGCGCGCGAGCAGGCCGGCGATCTCGACGTCGAACCCGACGACCTGGTCCGGGCGCCCGGGATCGGCCTCGACGAACGGCGCGCCGCCTTCAGGATCGCCCGCCCAGCGCAGCACCTGCGGCTGCGCGGCCGCGCGCGCCGTCAACGCGCACGCGATCAGGAGAATCAGCATATGAAGGGGTCGCCGCACGGCTGTAGATTGTAACGGGAGGATGGTCATGGCGAACGCGAGGGTGCTCGCGGCGATCGCGATCGTGTCGCTGACGCCGCAGCCGTTCGGCCCCGCGGCGGCCCAGCAGAATCCGAGTGCTCCACAGAACTTCGTCAAGATCACCGCGCCGATCGTCGCGCTGACGCATGCCCGCGTGATCGACGGCACCGGCGCAGCAGCGCGTGCCGACCAGACGATCGTCATCCGCGACGGCGCGATCGCGGCGCTCGGCGCCGCGGTCACCGTCCCCGACGGCGCGACGGTCGTGGATCTCACCGGCCGCAGCGTGATTCCAGGTCTGGTGATGATGCACGAGCATCTGTACTACCCGACCGGTCCCGGCGTGTACGGACAGCTCGGCGCGAGCTTCTCGCGTCTGTACCTCGCGGGCGGCGTGACGACGATGCGGACGGGCGGCAACGTGAACGGGATCATGGACTTCACCCTTGCTCGGCGGATTGCGGCGAGCGAGCTGCCGGGCCCCGACATCGACGCGACGGCGCCGTACGTCAACGGTCCGAGCACGTTCCTGCAGATGCACGCCCTCACGACCGCCGATGAAGCGCGACAGCACGTCGCGTACTGGAGCGAACAAGGGGCGACGTCGGTGAAGGCGTACATGCAGGTGTCGCTGCACGTGCTGAAGGCCGCGATCGAGGAAGCGCATCGGCGGAAGATGAAGGTGACCGGTCACCTCTGCTCGGTGAC
>Ga0070695_100001302_pt1 | contig 13779 bp, 10 predicted proteins | sample KBSK1252metaG_FD_65471 | JGI IMG/M metagenome (GOLD analysis project Ga0070695, IMG submission 65471) | Corn, switchgrass and miscanthus rhizosphere microbial communities from Kellogg Biological Station, Michigan, USA - KBS K1-25-2 metaG | ecosystem: Host-associated > Plants > Roots >...
GAAGAGAGGATCGGCTGGCGCGATGTTCTGCGCCAGCCGATCGCTGTTTACTGGAGGGCCACCAGAGACTTCTGCCAGAGCACGCCGTGCCTGTCGTTGGTCGCGGTTGTGGCCCAGCCGACGACCGTTCCCGTGTTGTTGACGGCGACGGCGCCGCTGAGCCGACCGTCCAGCAATGGCAGCTGCGTAGACTCGCCCAGCTCCCAAACCACTGCCCGCTGGCTGCCGAAGCCGCCACGCTGCTCTCCCACCACGACGCCTGCCTCGTTCAGGTCACTGGCTTTGTAGTAATTGTAGACCGTGGTGAATCGTGTGACGGTACCCGCCGTCCACAGGAACGACCGAGGCGGATACCAGGAGAACGGATAGCTGTGGGCGACCACCATGCCAGCTTGATTGATGAAGCCTGCGTCGCTCGAGGAATCCTCGGGAAGTGGTCCGATTCGGATCGTTTGGTCCCCGTCCCAGAGCAGCGCATATGCCGGAAGGGGAGTGAGCGGCGGGCGAGGCGCATAGGATGTGCCGACGACCTGGCCTCGATTATTGACTGCCGCCGCCCACGCCAATCCCCCGAGCGATGGGAGCTCGCGCATGACACCATCCTGCCACAGGAAGGGACGGCGATTGGATTCGCCGACGACCTGACCGCGATCATTAAGGCCGCGGACCTCCGCATAGCCCGTGTCGCCCAGGGTACCGAGCTCCTGCGCCACTCCGTCGGTCCACAGAAACGCGCGCCGGGGTTCGCCGGTTGTCCAGGAAGTCCATGCGACCTGGCCACGCGCGTTGATCCGGATCGCCGAGAACGGAGCTGCGGGACCGAGGACCTGCATACCGCCATCGCTCCACAGAAAAGCTTGCCGCACGCCTGCAGCATCGAGACTCCGACCGACGACTTGGCCGCTTTCGTTTATCTCTGTCGCCTCGCTCGTTTCACCGCCGAGGGTACCAAGGTCGGTCATCACTCCGTCCTGCCACAGGAATGCGTGGCTGAGGCCGTCGGCCGTAGAACTTCCCCCGACAATCTGGCCGCGACCGTTCACGTCGGCGGCGGAGCTGGATGTCCCGCCGAGCGTGCCGAGGTCGACCACCTGGTATTGAAGGACGGGTAGAGCGACGCTCGCCTGTGGATCGGGCCCGGAGGGAGCCTGGCAACCAAACAGCATGGCCGCCAGTACGGCTGTCCCCGCGGCGCCGCAACACCGTAGCGTTCGTGCAAACATAGAACCTCCGCCTTTTGAAGTAACTGGCAGCTATGCCAGGGGCGCTGAGGTTCGTGGTGGCAGATTCTGTGCCGACCGTTATGACCTATTGCTCGCGTTGCTCGGAACTGATCGCCCGCGCGGTACGAATCCATGGTCCGCGGCCCACGATCCCGAGTGCGGTCACCGCCGCGCTGATGCGCCAGATGGCGTAGAACGGCAGAAAGGCGAAGGCGCGGAGCGCCGCGGCGGGCTCGGGGTCTCGAACGATCGCCGCGATGGTGTAGAGGGCGGGCCGAATGAGCGTCACCAAGAGTACGGTCACCAGCCAACCCGCGCCGGGCGGACGAGCCAGCATCGCGGCTGCCGTGGCGAGTCCCACGACGCCGAGATGCAGTACGGGTCCTGGCGCGCTCAGCTCGGCGACGGCATCGAGCTTCTGGGCGAGCCCCGCGTCTTGGGACCGCACGATCGGCCAGGCCTGCGTGACAAGGACGCTCAGCTTTCCCGCCGTCCACCGGCGTCGCTGGCTCGTGCTCGCTCGCAGCGTCGCGGCTTCCTGGGCGCGAATCCGCGCCTCGGGCACCTCCTCGATCCGCACACCGCGTGCGGTGAGGATCGCGTAGAACTCCCAGTCTTCGCTCAGCGACGTCACGGTCCAGCCGACCCGCGACAACACCCGTGATCCGATGCACATGCCGACGCTCAGCGGAACGTTGAGCCGGGCGTGTGTCTTGAGCACATACGCCAGACCGTGATTGGCCGCCGACAGCACGGCGGCCATCCGCGTCAGCGCATTCTCGCTCTGGTTGCTGACGCCGTTGTAGGGTTGCAGGACTTTGTTCGCGAGTGGCGCGGCCGCCGCGGCGTGCGCGGCGAAATCCGGATCGAGCTCGGTATCGCCGTCGACGATGACGATTGCGTCGTAGTCGCCGACCTGCACCTGCGACAACGCCCACGCGATGGCGCGCGGCTTACCGGCATCCGCTGGGGCCGTGCGCACCAGACACGTGACCCCGGCCCCGCGGGCAATGTCCGGGGTGCGATCGGTGCAGTTGTCCGCGATGACGACGACGTGCACGCGCTCCCGAGGATAGCGCAGGCGCCGCAGTGATTCGAGACAGGCCGGCAGCAGCAGCTCCTCATTGTGTGCCGGCACGAGAAACAGGAAATGCGGGGGTTCACTCGGTCGCGTCGCGCTGCGTCTGGATCGGCCAAGCGAGATCCGGAACACGCTGACCAGATCTGACAGGGTCGGGAGCAGCAAGACGACCGCGCCGATGCCCAAGACAATCGAGACCGCGATCATCGATTGGTAGCCGGCCGGGCGATCTTCGCGAGTGCCACGGACAGTGCCGCCAGCGTGTACAGGATGTCGGCGTACGCCAGAGACAGGAAGAAGCTGCCGACCGCGAATCCGACAATCGCTGCCATGAGACTCTGCGCGAGCCGCGACAAATCAGCGGCCGCGGGGTCGCCGCGGGCGGACTGCCGCGTCACGCGACGCAGTAGGGCGAAGACGCTGCCGATGAATGCGAGAAAGAACAGGAGGCCGGGAATCCCCAGCTCGGCACCCATCTGCACGAACGTGTTGTGGGCGGCGCCCCAACGCACGCCGCGGCCACGCTCCCCCGCCCGGGCCAGGGTCGATAACGTGCCCTCCGCCGTCGGGAAATTTCCCATCCCGACTCCGAACATGGGACGTTGGAGCATGTACCCGATGCCGCGTTTCCAGATTTTCACGCGACCGGCATCGTCCGTCAGATTGTAGTCCGAGCGCGGGGTAACGATGGTCTGCATCTGGGTCCAGTACTTGTCACTCGCCGTGGCCCCGAGCACGGTCAGGATCACCACGAGCCCGGTGATGCGGGCGCGGGCCGGCACGGTGGTGAAGCCCACGAGAATGAAGGCGACGATCGCCAGGAAGGCGAGGAAACCGCCGCGCGAGCCCGAGCGGATCAGCACGACCACGAGCACTAGGAGTCCGGCGAGCGCGGCGAGCCGCAACACGAGCCGGCGGTGCGCCAGGGCAAAGTACAACCCGAGCGGCAGCGCGGTGGCGATCAGCGTCGCAAAATCGTTCGCGTCGTAATAGTAGAGGCGTCCGAGACGCCAGTTGTCGGGGTCCAGCTGGAAGCGCGACAGAATCACCAGCGCGTACACCACGGTCACGGCGAAATAGATCAAAACGAGCCGCTTCACATCTTGAGCATTGCGCACGCTCCCGGCAATCACCGCGTACATCACAATGGCGCGCGCAAAATCCAACCAGTAGTGAAACGCCATTCCACCGGTCAGGGCGAAGGGGACGGACAGCGCGCCCCAGATCAACAGGCCGGCCAGCCATTTCGTGGGTTTGGCGCGGAGCAGCAGGATCAGCCGCCGCTCGCGGCGTTGCTGGAGCAGTAACAGTCCAATCGCCACGATCGTGGACAAGAGCGCCGGCTTGAGCGGAAGCAGGACCGGAAAGAGATCGTGGATTCTGCCGACGCCGCTGGCGATGTAGACGGCGACACACACCAGCAGCAGGTCCCAGCCCTGCTTTCGCTGTGGTTGCGGCGCGGCTACGGCGACCGGCGGTGAGCGGCGCGGGGCGGTGTCACGCCGAGGAAGTGAAGTGACCGGCTCAGCCATAAGCCGCTTCGAGTTCCGTTCCTGCCTCCTCCTGAGGCTGCGGCGTATACGTGGCGTCCGCGCGTGCCGCGGCAAGCACGCGGCCAGCGACGGTCGCGTCGTACCGGCGCGGTCGGAGAACGGACCAGACGGACAGCGTTGGGGCCGCGCTGCGGCGGACGAGCGCCAGTACGCGACTCAGCGTTTGCACGGCGCCGGCCAGGAGCCGGATCGGTACCCAGAAAAAGCGCCCGCGCCATCCCCGCTCACGGAACAACCGGAGGAGGCCGGCCCGAGTGTCGATCGCCGGGTCCATCAGGTTGACGACCGCGGGCGCCTCTGCGAACTGCTGCGCGATCCACGCGATCGCCCCCGCCGCGATTCCGACGTCGCAAGCAGCGAACGGCAGACCGGGACGACCAAAGCCCAGGTGCCAATGCCCGAAGAGGCGACGTCCGACGAGCCCAGGAACGTCGATGTCCTCGAGGTCGATCAACGCGGCCGGGCGAATGATCCGGGCGTCGATCTCGCCACGCTCGTGCGCCGCCGTCACGAGTACCTCGGCGGCACACTTGCCCCACGTGTACGGACCCAGGCGCTCGGCATTGGTCGCGAGCGGTGTCGCTTCGGTCTGACGCTCCCGGGCCGGTCGCGGCGGCCGCAGCACCGAAATACTGCTCACGTATACCAGCCGGCGCAGTCCGGCCGCGCCCATACCACGCACAACGTTTTGTGTCGCGTCCACGGTATCGCGCTGGTGCGCCTCGAAGCCTCCGGACGTCGCGGCAGCGGCATGGACGACGACGGCGGCGCCGGCGAACACGTCGGACGAGATCCCCGCGCCGAGGTCCACGCGCACCCACTCGTGTACATGGGGATCGTCGGATGGTGGCGAGCGGTGGGTGCCGCGAACGCGAAACCCGCGGCGCGCGAGCTCGCGCGTGAGCGCACGTCCCAGAAATCCTGCCGCTCCCGTCACGACGGCCACCGGCGCTTTCGGCGGGGGGGCAGCGGCGGGGGCAGCGGCGACGCGGGCGGTCGCAGGGCGGGGGCGGCCCTTGCTGCGGACTTGTACCGCGAGCTCCTCGTAGATGTCGGTGACGGCTCGGAGATGCGCGACCGACAGTGGGGAACGGTCGCCGGCGTTCACCGCCGCATAGAATTCGCCTAGCAGCTCCGCGAGACCCGGATAGTTGATGCCGCCGACCAGTCGACGGGCGAGGCCGCCCGCACTGCGCCAGGCCAACTGACCTGCTTCGACGAACGGATTGGCGATCTTCTCGAGCGGACTCGTACCATCGTTTCCCGCGCCCAGCACCGTGCCGCGCACAAAATCGGCCGTGAGCGATCCATGCGCGCCGGTGATGGTGAGCGTTGAGGCGACCGGCCGTGCCCGCAGGCTGATCGCCAGGCGGCCCGTCGCCTCGCCCGCCCGCAGTGTCGCGTGAAGGTCGGTAGGCATCGCCGTCACGTGCACGAGCTTCGGCACGACGTCCACGGCGTCGCCCTCACGTGGGGATGCGAATTGCACGAGCGCGTCCACCAGCGAGTAGAGCGGATGGGGCAGCACATCGAGCAACTGCTCGCCCAGCGCGGCCGGTGCCGATCGGTACGGGTGCAGTCGCGGCGGGCGGAAGGCGAAATAGCTGTCCACGAGCACCGCCGGCTGCAGCAGCGCCGCGCGCTCCAGCACCCGTCGGTACGCCGGATCGCGAAGCAGCTGATGGCCGGCACACAGCAACAGCCCGCGCTCCTGCGCCAGCGCGAAAAGGGCTTCGGCGTCGGCGCGGGTCTCCGCGAACGGCTTCTCGATGTAGACGTGAGCGCCGGCCTGGAGCGCCTGCCGGGCAAGGTCGAAGTGCGTTGCCGGATGGGTGCAGACATGCACGATGTTCGGTCGCGCGTCACTCAGAAAATCCGCGACCGTCGTGTACGGCGGAGCGCCGGCACGCTGTGCGAGCGCGCGGGCGACATCGAGCCGTAGGTCACAGATGCCAACGACTCGGTGCGAAGTCGCCACCCGTCGTAGGGCGTCGAGATGTTGGCCGGCCATCTGGCCAGCGCCGATGAAGCCGATTCGGAGCGGCGGAGTGGTCATCAGGGACGAGGCACTTGCAAGACCAACGCCATGCTTGTCACGGTGGCCCGCAGGGTCACCTGTTGCGTCCACGCAATAGGCCGCCGGCGCCAACGGCCCGCATGTTGCGGGGCCCTACGGCCACTATGGTCCTCGACCTCATGCGCGGTGCTGCCCGGTTCATCCGGAGCGTCCCCGCCCGGCTGCGCGGACGCGAGTCCGTCTTCACGCAGATTTACACGAACAACGGATGGCGAAACCAGGAGTCGGTGTCGGGCGATGGGTCGACGCTGCGCGAAACGCGCGTGGTACGTCAGCTCGTGCCGGCGATCATCGCACGCTATGACGTGCAGGTGCTCCTCGATATTCCGTGTGGGGACTGCAACTGGATTCGCGAGATCGACTTCGGCGGCCGCGCCTATATCGGGGCCGACATCGTCGCGGACCTCATCGACCGCAACCAACGCACATACGGCTCGGCGCAGCGCTGGTTCATGCATCGCGACGTCGTGCGCGATGCATTGCCGCCGGCGGACCTCGTCCTCTGCCGGGACTGTCTGATTCATCTCTCGAACGCCGATGTGCTCGAGGCACTCCGGAATGTGCGGCGCAGCGGTGCGCGGTATCTCCTCGCCACCACCTACAGCGCTCGCGCCCAGAACGCCGACATTGTGACCGGCGATTGGCGCGCCATCAATCTGCAGGCGGCACCGTTCCGGCTACCGCAGCCCCTCGAATTGATCAACGAAGAATGGGACTGGGCCGACGGCTACCACGCCGACAAGTGTTTGGCGCTGTGGGACACCGCCGTACTCCCGCGCTGAGCGGGAGCGTCTTCCACGAAGAGCCGGTGCCACGTCGAGAAGCACAGCAGGGCTAACAGAATCCGCTCCTGATTCTGTCGTCCGGACAGGTGATCCTGCAGGAGCATCTCCACGGCTCGAGCATCGAAGTACCCGAGGCGACGCTGGCGCGCCGGCGAGAGCTCGTCAGTCAGCACAGGGCGGAGCTCGTTGCGCATCCACGCCGCGGTGGGGCCCACGAACCCGCGCTTTGGCGCCCGGAAATGCTCAGCGGGCAGCCGAGGGCGCAGCGCGCGTCTGAGCAGCCGCTTGTTCTGCCAAAACGGGGCGGGACCGATCTTCAGGCGCTGTGGAATCGGGAACGCGGCCTCGACCAGGACGTGATCGACGAACGGGACGCGGATCTCAAGCGAGTGCGCCATCGAGAGCCGATCGCTGAGTGTCAGAATGTCATCGGGCAAGAACGTCGTGTAGTCCATGTACAACCCGGCAGCCAGACCCGACACCTGACCATGGCGGTTGAACACCTCACGGAATCGCGCGCTCGCGGCACGCCCCGAGATCTGCGACCGGAGCTTGGGAGCATACAGGGACAGCCGCTCGCCGTCCGAGAGGCGGCTCATCAAGCCTAGAAAACGATCGGGAATGCTGCCGTTTCCGGTGTGCAGGAATCGCTTGAGTCGATCGACCCCGAGCGCGCCGTTGCTCGGTTCCGGGAGCCAACGGCTGAGCGCGCCCGCAGCGCGCCGCAGCGGGCCGGGCAGCTTGGCGTAGTACGTGGTTGCGAGCAAACCGAGGTGGCGCCGGTATCCCGCGAACAGCTCGTCACCGCCGATGCCCGTCAGCGCGACTTTGTACTGGCTTCCCACGGCTTGCGACAACAGCCACGTCGGGATCGCCGAGTCGTCGGCGTGCGGCTCATCGAGCGCGCGCACGATGGGCTCGAAGATGTCTTGCAGCTCGGGACGGATGTCGACCACCGTCAACTCGGCGCCGTGCCGGGCCGCCAACGCGCGCGCGAGCGCGGTTTCGTCGGCGGCCGCCGCGCCCGAGCCCGAGTAACGGGCCGTGAACGCGTGCGGCACGTCGCCGGCGAGCGCCATGCTCGCCACCACCGCGGACGAATCGAGACCGCCGCTCAGGAAGGCCGCGACCGGGACATCGCTCTCGAGATGCGCGGCGACCGACTCGTCGAGCCAGTCGCGCACGCGCGCTTCGGGCGCGTCCGCGCGGGACGCGGCGCGATGATCCTCGACCGGGAATCGCCAATAGCGGCGCGTGACCGGAAGAGCGTCGTGGTCGCGGCGCCACAAGAGCGTGTGGCCCGGCTCCAGCTTCCGAACGTCGAGAAACGGCGTGTGCGGCGCGGGGAGATACCCGAGCTGGAAATAGCTGTCGAGTGCTTCCCAGTCGAGCTCGCGCGAGGTGAAACCAGTCGCGTTCAGCGCCTTGAGCTCGGATGCGAACGCGATCCCCCAGGGTCCGGAAACCACATACAACGGCTTGATGCCGAATCGATCGCGCGCGAGGAACAACGAACCGGCGCGCTCATCCCAGATGGCCAGAGCGAACATCCCGCGGAGGGATGTCACGCAGTCGACGCCCTGCTCCTCGAACAGGTGCAGGATGGTCTCGGTGTCGCCCGACGAGCGGAATGTGTGGCCCCGGGCGACGAGTCCGCGGCGAAGCTCGCGGTAGTTGTAGATCTCGCCGTTGAAGACGATCACCTTGGATCCGTCTTCGTTGAGGATCGGCTGCTGACCGCCGCTCAAATCGATGATGCTGAGCCGCCGCATCCCCAGCCCAACGGCGCCCCGCACGTACAGTCCCTCGTCATCGGGGCCGCGGTGACGCAGGGCGGTACACATCCCGCGAACGAGATCCTCGGGGACCTGACGCTCCCGATCCTGATAGACGACTCCGGCGATGCCGCACATGGATGTCGCGGGCAAGCGCAAGAGTGGCGCCAGCCGATTCCTCTCTGTCTGCACGCCGTCCTGGCGACAGACGTTGCGTCGACGCCACATCGCGGCGCTACAGGTCGGCTCAGCGCCCACGGCACGGTTCTCTCAAGGGTTTGAGCCTGTCATGGACGCTCTGATTACCGACGGAAATGAGCGCTCGGCGCTCGCGGCTGCCCGATCCCTCGTTGGTGCCGGCTACGAGGTCGGCGTCGCGGCAAGCCGCCGATTCTCGCTTGCGGGTGTCTCGCGCGGGGTGTGTCGCCTGCACCTCGCGACCGAGCCGCTGGGCGATCCGGCCGGTTACGCGGCCGAAGTCGGCGGGTTGGCAGCCCGGCTGGGCGCACGCGTGCTGCTGCCGGTCACGGATGCGTCCGTCGAGGCGATCCTCGACGGCCGCCGGTACCTCCCCACGTCGGTGGTGCTGCCGTTCCCCGAGCTGAAGACCTTTCGCATGGCATCCGACAAAGCCGCGATGCTGGGGGCAGCGCGTGAGGCGGGGCTGGCCGTTCCTGAAACGATTCTGCTCGACGACGCGGAGACGGAATTGCCGGACTCAAGGTTGTTCCCCGCGGTTCTCAAGCCGCATCGTTCCGTTGTTCGGGGACGGCGCTTTGGTGTGCAGTTTGTGAACACGCCCGACCAGTGCAAGAAGGCAGTCCGCGCACTCCCTGACGCCGCCTTTCCGGTGTTGCTGCAACGGCGGGTGCAAGGCGCCGGAGAGGGACTCTTTGTGTTGCGGTGGAATGGTCGGGTCGTCGCGGAGTTCGCGCACCGCCGGCTCCGAGAGAAGCCGCCGGAGGGCGGGGTGAGCGTCTACCGCGAAAGCATCGCGTTGGACGGTGACCTCGCCCGGGCGGGGCGTCGCCTGCTCGATGCGCTCGATTGGCAGGGTGTCGCGATGATCGAGTGCAAGCTGGATCAAGCCACAGGGCGCCATGTGCTCATGGAGATCAACGGACGTTTGTGGGGATCGCTGCAACTCGCGATCGATGCCGGCGTCGATTTCCCGCGACTCATCGTCGCGTGCGCGCTGGGGCAACGCGTCCCAGCAGTCACGCACTACCCGGCCGGCGTGCGGAGCCGGTGGTTCTGGGGCGACGTCGACCACCTGTACCTCAAGCTGCGCAACGGTGGTGGTCCGGCAGGGAAGCTCGCTGCGGTGCGGGACTTCTTCCGCCTGGGAGGGGGCCGCAATCGCGAAGAAGTCTGGCGCTGGCGTGACCCCGCGCCGTTTCTGGTCGAGTCGCTGCAACAGCTGGGGTTCGCCCGATGACCGTCGCGCTGTCCAGCCGAGACGTCAGCGTAACCAGCCAGTCGTTGTCCGATGCTCTGGCGGGCGGTCCCGCAGCCTGGGAATCGCTGGAGGCCAGTGCCGCAACCCCGTCGCCCTTTATGAGCTGGGCGTGGCTTCGTGCATGGGCCGATGCCGCACCCGCCGCAGACCTGGCGGCGAGCCAGGTGCTTGCGCTGAGCGGGGCGGATGGTGCGCTCCAGGCTGTACTTCCGGTGATGCTGCGGCGCGTCGCCTTTCACCGCGTACCCGTCACCGCCTTGACCTGGGCAACCGGCGATATGGGATGTCCCGACCACCTCGATGTGCTCGCGGCGTCCGGAGCTTCAGTCGAGGCCTTCGCTCCATCGCTCGACGCGTTGCCGTGGCAGCTGCTCATTCTCAGCAACCTGGCGCCCGGTACCGACGCGACGCCCCGGTTGTGCGATGCGATGGCCGCTCGGGGTTACGTCGTCCGGCGCCAACGGCTGTGGACGTGTCCGTATCTCGAGTTGCCCGAGGATTGGGACCGGTATCTCGGCACGCTCTCCGGCACGCGCCGCCAGACGGTGCGCCGCAAGGAACGGCAGCTCCAGCGCGAGCACGCGATGACCATCACGGATTACGATCAGGACCGCGTTGACGAAGGACTGCGCTGCCTCTTCTCGCTTCACGAACGGCGCTGGCAGGGAGGCGCCGCGTTCGAACATCCGTCCATCAGGGTCCTGCACCGCCGCTTTGCGGAGGAGCTCGCGGCGCGCCGGCGGCTCTGGCTGTCGACGCTCGACATCGCGGGCAAGCCCGTCGCGGCCTGGTACGGATTTGCCTGGGGCGACACGGTCTACTTCTACCAGAGCGGGCGCGATCCCCAATGGGAGCGTCAGAGCGTTGGTCTCGTCCTGATGGGGACGATGATCCGGCGCGCCATCGAGCGCGGCTACCGGCGGTTCGACTTCCTTCGCGGCGACGATCCCTACAAGCGGCAGTGGACCACGACGGACCGCTGCACGGAGGAGATCACGATCTTCCGCCGGGGCCTGCGGGCCGGCGCGCTGCGCGCGCTCGATGCCGTCGGGGAGCTGCGCGCGCGGCTCAGCCGAAAGACGGAAGGGACGCCGTAGCCATGCGCGCGATTCCGCTCATCGTGTCGCTCGACACCGAAGAGGACAACTGGAACCGGAGCCGCACCGGCGTGACGGTGACGAACATCAACGAGCTGCGAAGGCAGGCGCGCTTCTTCGAGCGGCTGGGCGTGCGGCCCACCTATTTCACGAGCTATCACGTTGCCATCGATCCGTGCGCCGCCGAGGTGGTGCAGGAAGTCGTCGACGGAAATCGCGGCGAGATCGGTGCGCACCTGCATCCCTGGAACACGCCGCCGACCAGCGAAGCGTTTGTGCCGCGGAACTCCATGACGAAGAACCTGCCCGGTGCGCTGCAACTCGCGAAGATCCGCACGCTGACCCGCGCGCTGCAGGACGCATTCGGACAGCCGCCTACCGCGTTTCGGACCGGGCGATATGGCATTGGCCCGGAGACGGTGTCCGCCCTGGTCGCCTGCGGTTATCAGGTGGACTCGAGCGTCAGCCCCTTCGTCAGCCTCGAATCGGTGGACGATGGTCCGACGTTCGTCGGCGCCCCGATCGTGCCGTATCGCCTGACGCCGGGCGACGACGTGCGGCAGCCGGCCTCGGATGGACCCATCCTGGAAATGCCGCTGTCATACGGATTCAACCGCGGACCCTTCCGCGTATTCGATCCGCTCCAGCGTTGCCTCGAGGCCAGGCCGTTCCGGTGGCTCCGCATGCCGGGGATTGCCGCCCGCACGGGCGTGACCCGGCGCATCAGCCTCAGCCCAGAGTTCCAGTCCGTCGCCGACATGGTGACGCTGTCCGCTCGGCTACTGGACCATGGCGCGCGGCATCTCCACGTCAGCTGGCACACACCCAGTCTCACGCCGGGGTTAAGCCCCTTCACCGCCACGGCGGCCGACGTCGAACGGCTCTATGCGACGATCGAGGGCTTCTTCGACGGGCTCGTAAGCCTGACCCCGTTCCGATTCACGACCGTAACCGAGGCTGCGGGTCTGCTTGCCGTGTAGCGGCCACGCAACGTCCACTGCGGCTTTCCCTCAGCGTGGCGGTGGCACAGCACGTGCTTCTCTCGGCCGTACACCAGTTGGACCGCAAGAGGTGATCCGTGTTCAAAAGCGTCGGTAGCAACTGGGTCGTTACGGTCGTCACAATCGTGGCGGTCTACTTCCTCACTCCCTTCACGATCCACAAGCTCGGCGACGACGGGTACGGCACCTGGAATCTCATCAATTCCATCACCGGCTATCTGGGGCTGCTGATGCTGGGCGTGCCGATGGCATCGGTGCGCTATTTCGCCCAGCACGTGGCGACGGGTGACCAGCGCAAGTTGAACGAGGCAATCGGGAGCTGCGCCTCACTGTACCTCTTGTTGGGCCTGGTCGCGGTGGTCGCGGGTCTGGGCATGTACGCTTTCTTCGTTCGCAACTACGACATTCCGGCGACGCTGACTCACGACGCCCGCGTCGCGTTTGCGCTGGTCGTGCTCTTTGTGTCGATCGGCTTTCTCGCTCTGCTCCCCAACGGCGTGCTCGCCGCGCACGACGACTTCATTCCGCGGAACATGGTGCGGCTGTGGGGCGTGTTGCTCCGTCTCGTCCTCACGTTCGGGCTCCTCGCGTTGGACGCGTCGCTCACGATGCTCGCGATCGTGCAGCTGGTCTGCTCGATCTTCGATTTTGCGCTGTGCTGGGGGCTGATTCGCCGCCGCTACCCCGCCGTGCGGCTGCGCCTCGCGGACTTCGACTGGAAGATGACCCGCTCGATCTTCGCGTTCAGCATGTATGTCCTCGTCCTGAACGCCGGTTCTCGCCTGTCGTTCGAGACGGATTCGATTGTGATCGGGAAATTCATGAACGTGGGCGCGATTCCGTACTTCACCGTCGCGAACAGCTTCTTGATTTATTTGATGGAGTTCCTGCTCTCCATTGCGGCGGTGGTGATGCCGGCGGCCACACGCCTGCAAACACAGGGAAAACAGGGCGAGCTGCGCGAGATGTTTCTCAAGTGGTCCAAGATCTCGCTCACGCTGACCATCGCTGCCGGACTCTTCCTCATCGTCCTGGGTCCGAGATTCATTGCCTGGTGGGTTGACCCGAGCTTCGAGCAGCCGGCCGGTCAGGTCCTCCAGATTCTCATGATATCGTATCTCGTCTTCCTGCCGATCCGCGGCGTCGCGTTACCGATGCTGATGGGCCTGGGAAAAGCCGGCCTGCCCACGATCGGATTTCTCGTGACGGGTATTATCAACCTCGTCTTGAGCATCGCGCTCGTCGGTCGCCTCGGCCTGGCCGGCGTAGCGCTTGGCACCGCAATCCCGAACGTGCTGTTCGCCGCCGTCGTGTTTATCCAGGCCTGCCGCGAATTCGACGTCGGGATCGGGACCTTCGTCCGCTACGTCGTCCCGCGCGCCGTGCTCGGCGCCGTGCCGGCGCTCGCTGTGCTCCTGTGGTTCAAGGTCGGCGTCGACGTGCACAGCTTATTCGCGCTCGCAGTCGCCGGCGTCGCCATGGTAGTCGTGTTCGCGGCGATGCTCGTCTTCTTCGTGTATCGCAATGATCCGTACACCGACCTGCGTGGCGCGCTGCCCGCGGTGCTCGGAGGAACGCGCGGGACGAGGACAACCGCGGGGGCAGGAGCTACCGGCTCATGAACACGCTACTACTGATCGCCGCGCTCGGCATCGCACTGCTGGTGACCGCCGAGCTCGTCACGCGGTGGTGGATGCGCCGCCGAACGCCCTACTGCGTGTGGCCGCC
>Ga0070695_100001306_pt1 | contig 13767 bp, 9 predicted proteins | sample KBSK1252metaG_FD_65471 | JGI IMG/M metagenome (GOLD analysis project Ga0070695, IMG submission 65471) | Corn, switchgrass and miscanthus rhizosphere microbial communities from Kellogg Biological Station, Michigan, USA - KBS K1-25-2 metaG | ecosystem: Host-associated > Plants > Roots >...
TGTACGACATCAACCCGAACAGCCCGATCGACGCGAGCAGCAGCGCGAGGCCGCCGAACAGCGCGTACGCTTGCGCGAACAGCTTCTCCTGCAGCAGCCTCCGCTCGATTTGTTCCGTCTGCGTCGCCACGTCCATCATCGGCAGATTCGGATCGACCTGGCGGACCGCTTCTCGAATCGCGGAGACGAAGCCGAGCGGATCGCCGGCCGTCCGCACCTCGACCGCCGCATTCGGCATCCGGTACTGCACGTACGGCACGTACATCGTCGGCGGCGCCGGATCGCGAACGCTGTTGTACTTCGCGTCGCGCAGCACGCCGACGATCTCCAGCTGGCCGCTGTTCTCGACGTTGAAGCCGAAGCGCTGACCGATCGGATTCTGATTCGGGAAGTACTTGCGAACCGCCGTCTCGTTGATCACGACGACTTTCGGCGCGGCGTCGCTGTCGCGATCGGTGAATCCACGTCCCGACAGCAGCGGCATGCCCATCATCTCGAAGAAGTTCGGCGAGACCGCCAGCCGGTTGATGTCGTCGCGCTGCCCCGGCGGGTACGTGCGGCCCTGCACGAAGATGCTCGATCCGTTGACGCTGCCCGAGAGGAGCGGCACGTTCGACAACGCGACGGCGCGCACGCCGGCGACCGCGCGCAGTCGATCCAGCAGCTGCTGATAGATCATCGCGGTCCGTTTGTCGTCGTACCGGTTCAACTGCGGATTCACGCGAAAGAGCACGAGGTTGTCGGTGTTGAACCCGACGTCGACGTTGCGGAGGTTCTGGAGCGTGCGCAGAAACAGGCCGGCGCCGACGAGGAGCATCAGCGAGATGGCGACCTGGACCACGAGCAGCGACTTGCTGAGGATGCTGCGCGAGCCCACGACGCTGCGGCTGTTCTCTTTCAGCGCCGTGCTCACGTCGAGGCGTGTCGCCCGCAGCGCCGGCGCGATGCCGAAGACGATGCCCGTCACGGCGGTGACGGCGAACACGAACGCGAGCACGCGCCAATCGAGCGCCACCGGCTGCCCGGGCGCACCGGGCAGCAGCCGCTTGCCCCAATGACCCACAAGAATCCCCAGCGCGCCGCCGATCGACGCGAGGAGGACGCTCTCCGTGAGCAGCTGCCGGATCAAGCGGGCGCGCGTCGCGCCCATCGAGAGCCGGACCGAGATTTCCTTGTGGCGCGTGAGCGCGCGCGAGAGCAGCAGGTTCGCGACGTTCGCGCACACGATCAAGAGCACGAGCGCCACGACGACGCTGAGAATCGTCACCGCACGCAGGTCCGTGTTGCTGACGTCGTAGATGCCGCGGCTGCCCGAGTCGACGCGCAAGCGCGGCACTTCTGATCGATTCCGGTTGTACGACGCCGTTCGCTCACGTTCCGTCAACGACGCGAGATATGAATCGAGTCCGGCCCTCGCGGTGCGCTGGAAGACCGTTTCCAGATTGGCCTGCACCTGCGCCGCCGTGACGCCCGGCTTCGCGCGTCCCATGATCTGCAGCCACCAGTACGTCGGCTGGGTCAGGCGCGGCTGGCCGCTCGTGATCTGTGAATCCAGCGCGAGCGGCACCGCGATGTCGGGCCCGGGGCTGAGCGCCGTCTGCACATCGGGAAAATCCGGCGAGATGACGCCGACGATCGTGACCGGGACGTTATTGAGGTGCACCACCTTGCCGACGGCGTCGGCCTTGCCGCCAAAGCGCGAGCGCCAGTAGCGCGTGCTGATGACCGCGACCGGCGGCGCCGCCGGCTGATCGTCCTCCGGCGTGATCGTGCGCCCGGGATTCGCCGTCAGTCCCAGCACGCGGTAATAGTTGCCCGTGGTGACGAAGGCGCTCGCAAGATCGGCCGCGCCATCGACGACGACGTTCACGCGGTTGAGCGGCGCGCACGCGAACAGATCGGTCATCGTGCGGTTGTCCATCGTCAACTGCTGAAACATCGGATAGGAGAACGTCGTGCGGACGTTCAGCCCGTCGGCGGTCTTGCTCGTGAAGCCGTAGTCGCTGCTGCTCGTCACCATGTCGTTGCCTTTGACCGTGGCCGATCGCAGGCGCACGAGCGTGTCCGGATCCTTCACCGGCAGCTGACGCAGCAGGAGACCGTTGATCGCGCTGAACAGCGCCGTGTTGGCGCCGATGCCGAGCGCCAGCGAGATGACGACGACGGTGGTCCAGCCCTTGGCGCGCAGCAGCACCCGTACGCCGTGTCGCAGGTCCTTGAGCATAGAACACCCGTCGCGTGGGTCGCGTAGGTCAGGTGAGTCGAGTAGGTGAGGCCCGACCTACCAGACCTACCAGACCTACCAGACCGAAGGGAATCTTGGCACATTGGACCGCCGCCGGATGTATAAGGTTGGCGTCAAGAAGCTATCCGCAGGTCGTTTCCCAAGGAGGCTCTTATGCGCCGTCTGTTCATAATCCTGGCGTTCGTGGCCTTGGGCTCGCTCCTCGCCGCCGCGGCGGTGGAGGCACAACAAGGGGGATCCGCCATTCGCGGTCGCGTGACCGACGAACAGCGCGGCGTGCTCCCTGGCGTCGCGATTGTCGTCACGCACGAAGAACGAGGCACGATTCGCGAGACCGTGACGGGTCCCGACGGCACGTACTTGATTCCGGATCTCGTGCCCGGCCCGTACCGCATCACCGCGCAGCTCGAGGGATTCAGCCGCCTGACACAGCCCGACGTCGTGCTGCGGATTGGCGCCACGCTTCAGGTGGATCTCACCCTGCGCGTCGGCCGGATGGAAGAGAGCGTGACGGTGACGGCCGAATCGCCGCAGGTGGATCTGACCTCCGCGCAGGTAGGCGGCAACGTGTCGACGGGAGAAATCGAGAACCTGCCGTCCGGCTCGCGGAATTTCACCGGGCTCGTCGCGCTGCTGCCGGGCGTCGTGTACAACGCGGCCAGCGACTCGTCGTCCGACAGCGTCACCATCAACGGCCAGCACGGCAGCGGCGTGGTGTATCTGATGGACGGCGGCAGCAACAACGACGATTTGCGCGGCGGCAGCTCCGGCGCGCAGGCGCGTCCGCCGCTCGAGTCGATTCAGGAGTTCCAGGTCGTCACGAATCAGTTCGATGCCGAGTACGGCGCCGCAACGGCCGGCGTCGTCAACGCCGTCACCAAACAAGGCACGAACGTGTGGCATGGCAGCGCGATCGGATACTTCACGGACGGATCGATGACCGCGAAGGACTTCTTCGTCGCGCGCGACAACCTGCCGAAGCCCGATGCGCGCAAGAGTCAATGGGGCGGCACGATCGGCGGACGCATCATCCGCGACAAGATGCACTTCTTCTCCAGCTTCGAGCGTCAGGACAAGAACGAAGGGCGCAGCCGCGCCTACTCGACGCGGCCCGATCGCAGCTTCACCGTCGCCCAGGAGACGAACTCCTGGAATTATCTGTGGCGCGTCGATCATCAGTTGAGCGCCAATCACAACTACTCGGTCCGGTACTTGTGGGATCACCAGCCGAACTACAACCAGGTGCTCGGCAACGGCACCATCGACACGTTGAGCATCGAGAAGGACAACGATTGGACGTTGGTGGCGACCTACAACACGGTCGCCGGTGGCACGAAGCTGAACGTCGTGCGCGCGTCCGCCGTCCACGAAAAGCCGAAGCGGGGCCAGCCGCTGTATCAGGAGACGGGTGACTGGACGCAGGCGCCGCCGACGCTGCAGTTCCTCAGCTTCATCGATCAGGCGGACGACAACTACGCCGACTACCGGAACATGAACATCTACGGGCTCGACGACACCTTCAGCTGGTTCATCTCGGGCGCCGGCGGCAGTCACGATTTGAAGTTCGGATCGCAGTATCAGTTGGGCGAGCACTACCGCGAGGATCAACGCGTCACGAACGGCCGGTTCGTCTTCGCCTCGGACCGGCCGTTCAACGCCGCCGATCCGTCGACGTATCCCGAACGGCTTCAGATTCGCGTGCCGCAGATGGTCCAGCTGCTCTCGCGGACGCATTCGCTCGGGCTCTACGTGCAGGACAAGTGGCAGATGAACCCGCATCTGACCGTCAGCCTGGGTCTCCGGTACGACGTCCACAACTCGCCGCTCGTCGAGCGCTGGAATCCCTTCTTCGCCGATGAAACTCAGCACCCGATCGACAAGAACAACTTCCAGCCCCGCGTCGGATTCGCGTTCAGCCCCAGTCCTTCGTCCGTCGTCCGCGGCGGCTATGGGATGTTCTACGAGAAGCAGTGGATCGACCGCTTCGAGACCTTCCCGCTGAACCCGGTCTTCACGAGCTCGTTCATCGCCAACTTCCCGGTCAGCCAGCCCGATCCCGGTCCGGGCAGCGGACGGCTGCCGACCGACCCGTTCCTCGTCAACGGACCAACGCTGAGCCGCGATCTCGTGAACCAGCGGATTCCTCCGGGAACGCTCGCGAGGAACACGAGCACGGTGTGGCTCGACACGCCCGATCGCGTGCTTCCGTGGCAGCATCAGGCGTCGATTGGCTACGAGCGTCAGCTCCGGCGTCAGTTGTCGTTGGCCGCCGACTACGTGCACATGGAGAACGGCGATTTGCCGCTGCGCTACAACCTGAATCCGGCGTCGAAGCAGACGACCGGACGCACCGCGCCGATCACGCGCACCGACTTCATGGCGATCGCGAGCCGGCTCGGCATCTCGCCGTTCGCGGGTGATGTCTACACGTACGAGTACGTCGGCAGCACGCGCTATGACGGTCTGAACCTGCAGGTCGAGAAGCGGTTCTCGAGCAACTGGGGCGCGCGATTTTCGTACGGCCTCGGATACGGCCGCGGCAACACGAGCGGCATCCCGACCGCCGTCAACGATTTTCAGGTGCTCGACGCGCGCAATCTCGAGTTGAATGAAGGCCCGACCAATCTGGATCGGCGCCACACGGCGACGCTGAGCGGCCGTTTCGAAGTGCCGTGGGTCCGCGGGCTGACCGGCGGCGCCGTGGCGCGCTTCGCGACCGGACAGCCGTTCACCATTCACAACAGCAACGTCGACGTGAACCGCAACAACGTCGCGGTCGATCCGCTGCCGGCCGGAGCGTACAGCGGCCAGGGCCCGGACGCGTTCACGGTGGACAACAAAGGCGGCCGAAACGGCGCGTACGGTCCCGGCCTGATGCAGATCGATCTGCGGGCCGGCTATCGCGTGCGTCCGCGTCAGGGACAATCGGTCGACTTCTTCTTCGAGGTCTTCAACCTGACGAACGAACCGAACTTCGCCAACCCAACGGGCGATCAGCGGCTGGGCACGTTCCTCGTGCCGACATCGCTGGCCGGCGGCGGGTTCCCGAGGCAGTTCCAGATCGGAGCGCGGCTCGGATTCTGAAAGCGTCGTCGCATCCGACGCCGGTTCGTAGCGCAGCCCTTTAGGGCTGCCACGGCATGGCAGGCCCGAAGGCCTGCGCTACGAGAGCCGACGGGGTGATGCCGCAGCAGGGCGTACGAGTTGACTCTCACGACACGATCCACGGAGGATTCGCGATCATGGCCATGGCATCTTTCATTCTGATTGTTTTCGGATGGCTCGCTGAGGCGGCGGCATCGCCGCAGCCGGCAACAGCGGCGCTCGACTACGAAGTCTTCAAGACGCGCGTGCAGCCGATCCTGACGAGCGCGCGCAAGGGCAACGCGCGCTGCACCGCGTGTCATTCGCGCGGTGGCGGCAACAGTTATCTCGAGCCGCTGGCGCCGGGCAGCACGACGTACACGGACGAACAGTCGCGCCGGAATTTCGAGCGTGTGCAGCGGCTCGTCGTGCCCGGCGCGCCGCTCAAGAGTCCGCTGCTCATGAATCCGCTCGCGGAGGAAGCGGGCGGCAGCCATTGGCACGGCGGCGGCAAACACTGGCAGACGCAGGACCATCCCGAGTGGCAGACGCTGGCCTCGTGGGTGCGCACGACATCGAGCGCGCCGTCCGCGCCGGCGCCAGCCTCCGCGGCAGCGGGTTCGTCGTCGGTGCCTTCCCCGGCGGCCACGTCGACGCTGAACTACGAAGTCTTCAGGGCGCGCGTGCAGCCGATTCTGACGAGCCCGCGCAAGGGCAACGCGCGCTGCACCGCGTGTCATTCGCGCGGCGGCGGCAACAGCTATCTGGAGCCGCTCGCGCCTGGCAGCACGACGTACACGGACGAACAATCGCGGCGGAATTTCGAGCGCGTGCAGCGGCTGGTCGTGCCGGGCGTGCCGCTGAAGAGCCCGCTCTTGACGAATCCGCTCGCGGAGGACGCGGGCGGCAGTCACTGGCACGGCGGCGGCAAGCACTGGCAGTCGCAGAACGATCCCGAGTGGCAGACGCTCGCCGCATGGGTCCGCGGATCGTGAATCGCCGGAACTTTCTCGGGCAGGGACTGATGCTCACGCTCGTGAGCGTCAGCCGTCACTCGTGGGCCGCCTCCGCCAAAGGCTTCGGCGAGCCCCGACGAAGCTCGAACGAGCGTAGTCGGGCGCAGACGTCAGCGCCGTTACGATTTCGGCCGATCGCGCGGCCGGTGCTGGTGCCGCTCGCGGATCTGGCGACGCCGGGACGCGCGCGGCAGTTCGTCGCCGATGCCGTCACGCTCGCGAGCGCCGCGACGCCGAATCAGCCAATCCGCGTCAGCGGAATGGTCGTCCGGACGGCCGCCGGCGACAATCAGCCGGATCGATTCAAGGCGATCTGCGTGCGATGCCCGCACGAACTGTGCGACGTCGACTTCCTCGCCGATCCGAACAAGCTGCCGCCCGAAGTCGCCGCCGAGATCGGCCACCCGGTGAAGGATCCGGTGTACGTGTGTCCGTGCCACAACAGCACGTTCAAGATGGACGACGGCGAGCGGTTGGCGGGCCCCGCGCCGCGGGGCCTCTACCGCTTCCGCGTCACTGCCGTCAGCGAGACGGCGGTGGAGATCGGTGAAGTCGAGGAGGACGTGCTGATCTTCGTCTGAGGCAACGGTCGCCAACACTCTGTGTTCGACGCTACTGCGAGGTCGGTCCCCCGGCCAGCGTCGCCGTGATGTTGCGCTTCGGAACCTGTCCCACCCTGATCTTCGTGAGCTCTTTTCTCGCGGCGACGTCGATGACCGACACGACGTTGTCGTGCGCGTTCGCGACGTAGAGCTTCTTGCTGTCCGGGGTGAAGGTGAGCCAGTCGGGCACCTTGCCGACGCGCACGGCGCCCAGGTAGTTCAGGTCGGGCATCGAGTACGCGTAGACGTGGCTGTTGATCTTGCTCGTCGACCACAGGGTTTTTCCATCCGGCGAAATCTGGATGCCGTGCGCCGGCGCGCCCTGAATGCCCTCGCTGTTGCGTTCGGCGGGCGGGACGTCGGGCAGCTTGATTCGCCTCACCTCTTTGCGCGTCGCCCAGTCGACGACCGCGAACCCGTGCAGGTTGGTAATCTGCACGAACATCCGCTTCGTCGAGCCGTCGGGGTTCGTCTCGAAGCACAACGGACGCACACCGCCCTCGAAATGGATCGACCAGGCAGGCAGCTCGGTTTCCGTGTCGATGACGGTCGCGACGGAGCCGCCGGTCGAGCCGGCGACCACATACTTGCTGTCCGGCGTGATGAACGTGTTGTGCACGCCGCGGAGCACGCGGATGAACTTGGTCTTCTCCTGCGCGACCGTGTCGATGATGTCGACCCCGCCGTCCGCCGTCTGGATCGCGACGTAGACCCGCTTGCCGTCCTTGCGAATCGCCACGTTGTTCGGCGGTCCCGTCAGCGGAATCTTCTTCGTGATTCTCAGCGTCTTCGCGTCGACGATGTCGAGCGTCATGGTCGATTCGTTGCTGAGATACAGATGGTTTCCGTCGGGCGCGGCCGCGACGCCGTGAATGACTTCGGCATCGGGAATTTCGCCCACGATCTTGTCGGTGGCCGGGTCGATCAGATGGACGCTGTCGCCGGCCGAGTTGGTCTGGACGATGACGACGCGGCTCTGAGCAATCAAAGATGGCGCGAATGAAACCGTCAATACGAGGAGAGCGATTCCGGTGAGGATCCTGAAGAAAGTCATTGCGCTCGAGCCTCCGCGCGCAATGTAGTGAGCTGGGCTCGCGAAGTCAAGAAACCGTAAGGGCGGGAAAGTCGCGTGGGTCGGATAGGTCGGGTGGGTGGGATAGGTCGGGTGGGTCAGATGGGTTGCGCAGGTTTCACCGAACTTACCCGACTCACTCGACCTACCCGACCCACCCGACCCACCAGGGGCCACGCAACATTATTAGTAAGCGTGGCCTGCCCCCATTGTTTGACAACCGGCAGAGCTGGGATGTAGCGTCACCGCGGATGATGATTTACGGAGCAATCGCCGCCTTCGGCTTCCTGTTCCTGCTCATCATGCTCTTCGTCGGAGAAATCTTCGGCGGCGACCACGACGTCGGCGGCCACGATCTCGGCCACGACACGGACCACGGCGGGCCGGGCATCTTCAGCGCGCGCATCATGGCGTCGTTTCTCACGGCCTTCGGCGTCGGCGGCGTCGTCGCGCGCTACAACCACCTGGGGCATCCGGCGGCCTCGGGCGTCGGCATCGTCTCGGGCCTGGTGATGTCGAGCGTCGTCTATCAGTTCGCCAAGTTCCTCTATTCGCAGCAGGCCTCCAGCGAGGTCAGGATGTCCGGCCTCGTCGGCCGATCCGCCGAGGTGTCGGTGTCGATTCCCGAGGGAGGCGTGGGGCAAGTGGTGCTCAGCTTCGGCGGGCAGCGCAGCGAGCACGTCGCCCGCGCCGCTGACGGCCGTGCGCTCGTCAGAGGCGCTGAAGTCGTCGTCACCGGCCTGCGCGGCGATGCCGTCGTCGTCGCGCCGCCGGGTTCGGTTCCTCAGAGGGGTTGAGATGTTGGAACTGCTCTCGTCCCAATTCGCCGCGGTCGGCGTCGCGCTCGCGATCCTCCTGGGACTGCTCGGGATTTTCGCCGCCATGGCGCTGTTCGCGAAGAACTACGTCAAGGTGCCGCCGTCGACGGTGGCGATCTTCTTCGGCCGCAAGCACACGTTCCTCGACGAGCACGGCAACAAGACGACCGTCGGGTTCCGCGTCGTGCGGGGCGGCGCCGCCCTGCGCGTGCCGATTCTCGAACAGGTCGCGTACCTGTCGCTCAACATCATTTCGATCCCGCTGAAGATTCAGCGCGCGTACACGAAGGAAGGCGTGGCGGTGACGGTGGAGGCCGTCGCGAACGTCAAGATCGCCGGCGACGACGTGTCGCTGCGCGGCGCGGCGGAGCGCTTCCTCGGCATGAGCACCGAGCAGATCAAGGGCGTCATCTTCCAGACGCTCGAAGGCCACCTGCGCGCGATCCTGGGGACGCTCACGGTGGAAGAGATCAACGCGGACCGTCAGGCCTTCGCCCAGAAGATGACTGACGAAGCCACCGTCGATCTCAAGAAGATGGGCGTCAACATCGACATCCTGACGATTCAACAGATCAGCGACGAGCAGGGCTACCTCGACGCGCTCGGCAAGAAGCGCACGGCGGAGGTCAAGCGCGACGCCATCATCGGCGAAGCGCTCGCGCAGCGCGACGCGATGATCAAGTCGGCGATGGCGGATCAGGAAGGCAAGACCAAGCGCTACGAAGCCGACGTCGCCATCGCGCAGTCGCTCCGCGACAAAGAGTCGAGGCAGGCCGAGTTCGATGCGGCGGTGAAGAGCAAGCAGGCGGAAGCCGGCCAGGCCGGACCGCTCGCCACCGCGATTGCACGGCAGCAGGTCATCGAGCAGGAAACGCGGATCGATCAGGTGCGGAAGCAGCAGGAAGTGAAGGTTCAGGAGCAGGAAGCGGCGCGCCGGGAGCAGGAGCTGCAGGCGACCGTCGTGAAACCGGCCGAGGCCGAGCGGCAGGCGGCGATTCTGCGCGCGGAAGGCTTGAGGCAGGCCACCGTGATCAAGGCCGAGGCGACGCAGAAAGAGCTGGAGTACGAGGGCGCCGGCGAAGCGTCAAAGATCGAAAAAATCGGCAGGGCCGAAGCGGCGAAAGTGCTCGCGGTCGGCGAAGCCGAGGCCGAAGTGATCAAGAAGAAGCTGCTCGCCGAGGCCGAAGGGCTTCAGAAGAAGGCCGAGGCCTGGAAGAACTTCAACGAAGCGGCCGTGATCAATCTCGTCGTCGACAAGATGCCGGAGCTGGCGCAGGCGTTCGCGACGCAGCTCGCCGGCATCGACAAGATCAACATCATCGAGATGGGCAACGGCTCGTCGGGATCCGGCGGCGTCAACAAGGTGATGAGTACGGTCGGCGGCGGCATGACCGCGATGCTCGCGATGCTGAAGGATCAATTCGGCATCGACGTCGCGCAGTTGATGCAGGCGAAGACCGAAGCGGCCACCGCGGAGGCGGAGAAGAAAGCCGGGAAGCAGTGACGTGGCAGACCCTGCGCCGGCCATCTACGAGAGCAGCCTCGCCTGGGATCCGCAGCGGCCCGACACGCTCGTCATCAGTTGCGTGGATGGCCGCTGGTATCAACACGTCCAGGAATTCGCGCGCGTGCATCTGAAGGCGGGACAGCACACCGACTTCATGGCGGTTCCCGGCGGTATCGAACCGATGACGCTCGCCGATGTCAGCCCCAAGGACTTCAACTTCTTCCGACGGCGGCTCGAAAGCCTCGTCGAAGCGCACGGCACGCGGCGCATCGTGGCGATCGCGCACCAGGATTGCGCCTGGTACCGCGCGCGCAGGATCGGACCGGTGACCGGCGACGTGCGGAGCAAACAGATCGCCGACCTCCGCGTGGCCGCCGCGCGGCTGCGCGAGATGTTCCGCGGCGTGGCCGTCGAGATCTACTTTGCGCGTTTCGGCGGAGCGAACCCGGAGAAGGTCGTGTTCGACGCGGTCTAGACCGAATTGCCAATACACGCGCACCGATCGGCACGCGGACACCTAACGCGGCAGCGTGAAGGAGACGGTCGTGCCGGCGCCGACCTCGCTTTCCGCCCAGATGCGGCCGCCGTGCGCTTCGACGATCCACAGCGCGATGTACAGCCCGAGACCGAGGCCGCGCCGATCGGTCGCATCGAGTTGATGAAAACGCTCGAAGATTGATTTCAGCGCGTGCTTCGGGATGCCGATGCCGGTGTCGGCGACCGAGACCACACACTCACGCTCCTCGAGCGACACCCGGACGCGGACCGAGCCGCCGGCCGGCGTGAACTTGATGGCGTTGTGTATCAGGTTCGACAGCACCTGAAAGATCCGGTGGTGATCGTACGAACAAACGATCGGCGCGTCTGCCACGTCCGCCGCCAGGGAGACCTGTTTGGCCGCGGCGACTGACTCGAATGCCTCGACCACGCCGGCCACGAGGCCGCGGATGTCGTGCTCGGCGGCAACGACGCGAAGCTGACCGTCCTCGAAGCTGCCGACGTCCAGGAGATCATGGATGAGCCGATCCATGACGCTCACCGAGCGCTTGATCAGGGCGGCCCAGCTTCTGAGACGCGCGCCCTCGCCGGCGCTCGACGCGTGCTGCTCCATCAGCCCGGCGACGCCGATGATGGTCATCAGCGGCCCCCGGAGATCGTGGCTCACGATGCGCAGCAATTCGTTGCGCGTCGCGACGGTCCGCTCCGCGGCGATCCGCGCCTCCGCGCCGTCTTCGAGCAGGTCGAGCACGCGCTCGACCGCTTCGTCGGTGTGCTGGCGCTCGATCGTCAGCGTCTGGTCCGTCGCCGTGCGTTCGTCGCGCAGCCGCTCTCGTTCGTGACGGAGTTGATCGAGCAGTCCGGCGCCGATGCGCTCCATCTCGAGGGCGACGACCCGGTCGGTGACCTGACGTTCGCGCGCGAGCCTGTCGTCCTCGTCGCGGCGCTCGTACGCGAGAGTCGCGGTGACCTCGGCCATTCCTTCGGCGACCTCGCCGAGCTGATCCGCGAGCTTGCCGGAAACATCCGCGTCGGCGGCGCCCGGACCCTGCGCCTCTGCCTCACCGATCCGCTCGGCGGTATCGGCGATCTCTTCCGCGACCTGTGAAATGTTTTCGACGATGGCAGCCGGCCGCCGCTCCTCTGGCGATTCGGTCGGCGCGACGGCGGCGCCGCTCAGGCTGTCAGCCGCCTTCGTCAGATGGTCGGCAACTTCCTCGAGCCCATTCGAGACCTGCTTCGATTCGCTGTCCGTCTGCTCCCGGACGGACTTCAACCGCCGTTCAGCGTCAATCCGGCCGTCGCGCACGATCTCGTCGACGCGCTTCTCCCCGCGCTCGCCGAGGAGATCGTCGGCCGTCCGCCGTTCGGCCTGAAGGCTCGCGTCGGTGGCGCCCCGGTCGGCGTCCAGGCGATCCGGCACGATCGGTGGCGGCGGTTTCTCCACGGTCCATTCCGAGTGCAAGCACAGCGCCGGACCCGGGGCTCGGCCTTATCGGAGAGTGGACCACCGATCGCCGGGAGCGTAGACTCTGCCGTGGCGGTGACATCGATGGTTCGCAAATCGTCGTTACTGGCCGCGGCAATCGTCCGTGGCCCACGAGGAACGCGCCCGTGTTTCTTTGCGGCCTTTGCGGCCTTTGCGTTCTTCTTGTTCTCCGCGTCGGCGGCGCGCGGCGAGGAAATCCGTGTCCTGACCTCCGGCGCGTTTCAGGCGGCGCTCGTGGAGCTCGCGCAGGAATTCGAGCGTTCGACCGAACACAAGGTCGTCATCACATACGGCGCGTCGATGGGTAGCTCGCCGGACTCGATTCCGAACCGGCTTCGGCGTGGCGAGCCCGTGGACGTCGTCATCCAGGCCGCGTCCGGGCTCGATGATCTGATCAAGCAACGCAAAATCGTCGGAGGCCGTATCGATCTCGTGCGATCGAGCATCGGGATGGCCGTGCGGGCCGGCGCGCCGAAACCGGACATCAGCACGGTCGAGGCGCTCAAACAGACCCTGCTGCGCGCGAAATCGGTCGCTTACTCCTCGAGCGCGAGCGGCGTCTATCTGTCCTCCGAGTTGTTCCCACGGCTGGGCGTCGCGGATCAGGTGACGGCAAAGAGCACGCGTGTCGAGAGCGGCCCGGTCGCGGTGGTGGTCGCGCGCGGCGAGGCGGAGATTGGCTTTCAGCAGATCAGCGAGCTCCTTCCGGTGCAGGGCGTCGATTACGTCGGTCCGCTGCCGCCGGACGTTCAGCGCGTCACGATCTTCTCCGCCGGCATCGCGGCCGCCGCCAAAGCGCCCGATGCCGCACGGGCGCTCATCACCTTTCTCGCGTCGCCGGCCGCGTTCGCCGTCATCAGGAAGAGCGGTCTGGAGCCGATGGCGTCGGTTGAACGATTCGAAGCCCGGAGGTCACGATGCGTCGCTGTCGCAGCCATCGCCTGCTCGAATTAATCGCGATCCTGGCGCTCTCGCCCGTTCCCGCGCTCGCGCAGGGGACGCCAGCCGACTACGCTCGCGCCGTGGGCCTTCGCGCCAGATACGAGGGCGCGGTGGTCGACATCGCCGGCGCGCCGGCGGCGATCGGGCGGACGCATCGCTTCTGGTATCGCAAGTCGGTCAGGGGCGGCGACCAGTTCGTGATCGTCGACGCGGACACCGGGCAGAAGCGGCCCGCGTTCGATCACGCGCAGATCGCGCAGTCGCTGTCGCAGGCGAGCGGCAACGCCTACACGGCGCTGCGCCTGCCGTTCAACACCCTCGCTTTCACCGATGATGGGTCGGCGTTCACGGTCAACGTGGACGGATCGGCGTATCGCTGCACGGTCGCCGATTCGACGTGCCGGAAAGTCGACGGCGGGCCGCGGGTTGGCGCCGGATTCGGCGTCGGCCGGCGGAATCGAGACGAAGGACCGCGCGTCTCGCCCGACGGCAAA
>Ga0070695_100001315_pt1 | contig 13739 bp, 15 predicted proteins | sample KBSK1252metaG_FD_65471 | JGI IMG/M metagenome (GOLD analysis project Ga0070695, IMG submission 65471) | Corn, switchgrass and miscanthus rhizosphere microbial communities from Kellogg Biological Station, Michigan, USA - KBS K1-25-2 metaG | ecosystem: Host-associated > Plants > Roots >...
CCAACCGCTCCCCGAGCAGGGGCCGCGCGAGGTGCGCACCGTCGCCGCCGCCTTCAACCGCATGGCGAGCAACCTCGAGGCGATGGAGCGCGAGCGCGCCATGGTGCTCGCCGGCATCTCCCATGATCTGCGCACGCCGCTCTCGCGCCTGCGCCTCGCGCTCGAGATGAGCGGCGCCCCGGGGGATGAGATGCAGCACGCGCGCGACGCGATGGTCGCCGACATCGAAGAGATGGACGCCATCATCGGCCAGTTTCTCGATTTCGCGCGTGGCGAGAACGAGGAGAAGAAGGAGCACGACATCGGCGACCTGGTGGGCGAGCTGGCCGAGCACTATGCGCGCATCGGCAAGGACGTGCGCTTCATTCACCATCGCGTGAAGCCGTTCCGCTTTGCGCGCATGGCGGTACGCCGCGCGGTGGCGAACCTGGTCGACAACGCGCTGCGCTATGCCGGCGAGCCGGTGGAGATCGAGCTGCTGGCGCGCAATCCCGAGGTCGCGATCGAAGTGCGGGACTCGGGGCCCGGCATTCCGGTGCAGGAGGTCGAGCGGCTGAAGCGGCCCTTCACGCGGCTCGATGACTCGCGCTCGGGCCACGGCGGCTCGGGCCTCGGCCTCGCCATCGTCGAGCGCACCGCGCAGGCGCACGGCGGCAGGCTCGAGCTCGTGCCGCGCTCACCGCGCGGCCTGATCGCGCGCCTGGTGCTGCCGCTTACCTGATTCGGGTCGACTGGTGCGCGAGCTTCTTACTGCATGAAAGCCGAGATACACCGTCGCCCCTGCCACGCCGAGAATGAGATCGCTCATGGTGTCGAAATTTCCCTGCTGCAGCGTGGTGCCGGCAATCTGGTCCACCGTGAACTCGCCGATCTCCCAGCCGAGCGCGGTGCTGCAGGAGAGCGCGAATGCCAAGAGGTATGCGCCGGCGGGCTGCAGCGCGCCCAGTCGTGGCGCCGCGATGCGAATGGCGCGCAGATAGCAGAACGCCACGGCCGCGCCACCGACGATATGCAGGAGCCACCACCAGTCCGGCGCGCGCGGCAAATGCGCGAGCACCAGCGCGCCGAGCACGATCAGCGCCGGCGCCCACAGCGCTTCGCGTAGCAACCGTCCGACCATGTCGAGCGCTGCAAGCGAGTTATATGCCATCGCGCCGCCGGTCGAGCCGATGCTCGCCAAGCTGGCCGACGCATTGCCCCCGGCCGGCGATTATCTTTTCGAGCCGAAATGGGACGGTTTCCGCGCGCTGGTGTTCAAGGGCGAGCGCGAGGTCTTCATCCAGAGCCGCGACTCGCGGCCGCTCGATCGCTATTTCCCGGAATTGCACGACGCGCTCCGCGAGCGCCTGCCCGCCGGCTGCGTGCTCGACGGCGAGATCGTCATTGCGACGGTGCTCGGCCTCGATTTCGACGCCCTGCAGCTGCGGTTGCATCCGGCGGCCTCGCGCGTTGCCAAGCTGGCGAAGGAGACGCCCGCGTCGTTCGTCGCCTTCGATGTCCTTGCGCTCGACGGGCGCAATCTCATGAGCGAGCCGCAGCAGGCGCGGCGCGCCGCTCTCGAACGGCTCCTGCGTCGCGCCAAGCCGCCGCTCTATCTCACGCCGATGACGCGCGAACGCAAGCAGGCAGAGCACTGGCTCGAGCACTTCGAAGGCGCGGGACTCGACGGCGTCATCGCCAAGCCCGCCACTCTCGCCTACCAGCCGGGCAAGCGCGCGATGATCAAGGTGAAGCACGCGCGCACCGCGGACTGCGTGGTCGCGGGCTTTCGCTGGCACAAGAGCGGAAAGGACGCCGTCGGCTCACTGCTCCTTGGCCTGTACGACGATGCCGGCGTGCTGCAGCATGTGGGCGTTACTTCGTCCTTCACCATGAGCATGCGCAAGCAGCTGGTGCAGGTGCTCGGGCCGCTGCGCAAGGACGCGATGCGCGAGCATCCCTGGCGCGAGTGGGCCGGCGCCGCCGCTGAATCGAACCGCATGCCCGGCGGCCAGAGCCGCTGGAGCGCGGGCAAGGATCTCTCGTGGGAGCCGCTGCGCCCGGAGCGCGTCTGCGAAGTGAAGTACGACCACCTGCAGGGCGATCGCTTCCGCCACGCGGCGACATTTCTGCGCTGGCGGCCCGACAAGCCGCCCCACGATTGTCGCTACGACCAGCTGGAGGTGACCAAGCCCTACGAGCTCGAGAGCGTCTTCTCGTCCGGGTCCAAAGGCTCCTGAGCGGGCCGCAGCTTCTGCGGCACGTGCTGCAGATTCACCCGGATGCGCGTCCACGTGGTGTATCGGCCGCGCATCGAATCGACCAGCACGTCCGCCGGCTCGAGGTGCTTGGCCACTTCCGGGTGGCGCTTGCGCCAGCGTTCTAGTCCCGCAAGCGCGTCCTCCCTGTGCTTGGCGCGGCCGATCTCGATCACCGGCAGCTTGCGCTTCGACGGCTGCACGCGTGCCGGCTCGCCGGCCTGTTTCTTATAGTGCGGCGGCCACGGCGCGTCGCCCTGCCCCTGCTTTTCGAACAGCTCGAGCAGCCGCTCGAGCGATCCGGCGCGCTCGTCGATCCCCGCATGCCGATCGCCGACAAGCTGATAGCGGCGCGGCATGTTGATGAGCGTGAAGTCCGCCGGCTCGCAGTCGGGCACTTCGCTCCAGTCGAGGGGCGCCGACACTGTCGCCTGCGGCGTCGGGCGCACCGAGTACGCGGAGGCGATGGTGCGGTCCTTCGCGTTCTGGTTGTAGTCGACGAACACGCCCTGGCGCTCTTCCTTCCACCACTTGCTCGTCGCGAGCCGCGGCGCGCGGCTCTCGACATCGCGCGCGAGCGCGAGCGCCGCGCGCCGGACTTCGTCGAACGTCCAGCGCTGTTCGATGCGTACGTAGATATGCATGCCCCGCTTGCCCGAGGTTTTCGGCCAGCCCGCCAGCCCGACGTCGGCGAGCGCCGCCTTCGCCACCATCGCCACTTCGCGCACCTGCGCCCACTTCACGCCGGGCACCGGATCGAGATCGACGCGCAGCTCGTCCGGATGCTCCAGATCGGCGGCGCGCACCGGGTGCGGATGCAGCTCCAGGCAGCCGAGGTTTGCCATCCAGGCGAGCGCCGCCGCGTCGCGCGGCACCAGCTCGAGCGCGCTCCGACCGGAGGGAAACTTGAGCTCGACCACCTCGACCCAGTCCGGCCGGCTCGCCGGTGCGCGCTTCTGGTAGAAGAATTCGCCGTCGATGCCGTTCGGATATCGGACCAGCATGTTCGGCCGGCCGCCTGCGCCGCGCAGCGCACCTTCGGCGAGCGCGACGTAATAGCGCGCGACGTCGAGCTTGGTGATCTTGGCCGCGGGAAAGAGCAGCTTCGCCGCGTTGCTGATGACGACTTCGCGGCCGGCAAGCTCGAGGCGCTCGCTTGCCGCCTTTTTCACGGCTGGACGAGCGCGGCCGCCGCCTCCGCCGATGTGCGCACCGGCACGATCTCAAAATCCACCAGATCATCCCAGTTCGCCCGCCACTCATTGAAAAGCGCCGGATCGTCAGTCTCCATCACCTGGAAGCAGCGCTCGTACTTGAGATCGACCCAGCTCGCGACATAGCGCAGCCCTTGGGGGGCCATGCGGCCGTGCTCGCGGAAGCGGCGGTAAATCTCCGCGGCGCGCCCGGGACGGAAATGCTCGATGACCATGAAGAGCATGGCTAATTGCGCCGCAGCGTATCGACCGCGAAGAGCTCGCGCTTGCCGTCCTTGCCGGTCGTTTCCATCGTAAAGGTCCAGCTCTCGGTGCGCGGGTCCCATTTGAAGGTGTTGTAGAAGGGGCCGTCGTCGTACTGGAACACGAACGCAATGCTGTCGCCGGCGCGCTTGCCGTAGCCGATGGCGGAGAACTTGCCGCCGTAGACATCGAGCCAGTGCACGACATAACGCTGATCGGCGTCCTGATAGCCGATGTACGCGAGCGCCTCGTAGGCCGGCGGCTCGGCGACGTCCTTCATGTGGATGCGCAGGAACTGGTGATTGAGAACCCAATCGGCGCTGACCGTGTTCTCCACGTCACGCCCGCGGATGTGCCGCATCAGGCGCCATTCGCCGACCAGCTTGTCGATGAAAGGGTCGTGGAAGATGCTCTTCGGGCCGCCGGTCGGCTCGTCGGCCGCGGCGTGCATCGCGCCGCAGGCCAGCACCATGATCGCCAAGGTGCGCACGCGCCAACGATAACGCTTCATCCTTGCAACGGAAAGCGCTCTAGCGGCTCGTAGGTTGAGCCTTTCGGCGACGTGCGCGAGCGCACCAGCAGCATCTCGTTCACCGGCCAGTCGACGCGCGGTAGCGCCGGAAGCGACGGCGGCGCCTTTGCCTTGCGCAGCAGGGTGATGTGCGCTGCGAAGGGCCTCTCCTCCAGCATGAACCCGTGTTCCTTAAGCGAGCCGTGCAGCCGGTTGACCAGCGCAGCGAGCGGCGCGGGCATCGCTTGCGGTCCGACCCAGACGATCTTGTTGTGCTTCCAGTATTGAGCATGGTCGATCGGCAGCGCGTGGCGGGCGCCTTGCACGCGCTGGGCGGCGTTGTAGGCCTTGCCCGGATCCGCCTCCCCGAGAAAGGCGAGCGTCAGATGAATCTTGTCGCTCGCAGTCGGCGTGCCGCCGGCGCCGTGCGCCACCTCGTGGGTCCACTGCGCCAGCGCGTGCGCGGTCTTTGCCGGCGGCCAGAGCGCGAAGAAAAGGCGCACTACGTGAGCAAGGTCCAGAGGCGGTGGCCGGCGACTTCGACCACCAGCGGCTTGCCGCTGCGGCTGTCAATGAACACCTTCGCCGCCTGCGGCGTGCGCAGCGCATCGAGGCTGCCGTGCGGGCGCTGCACCGCGAGCCGATGCAGCACCGGCGCTTGCGGCGCGGCACGCAGGCAGACGTAGTAGCCGGTGGCATCCGAGCCATGCTCGACCTCCACTTGCGCATACATCGTGACCGGACTCTCATCGGTGAGCGTCCATCCCGACTGCAATTGGTGGCGAAACGCGAGCAACCACAGGATGGGCAGGGCGAGCAGCATCACCAGGCAGAGCTTTACCCAGCCCGGCGTGGCCGCGGTCCAGCCGAGCCGCGCCGGCTCGAGCAGACCGATCGCGGCAAAAATGGCGGCGCCAAGCGAGATGAGGCCGGCAGCGATCACGTAGCGAGTCATGGACTACTCCACGTAGTGCTTGCACATGAGCGCGGCGAGCGCCGTCTCGCCCTGCGCCTGCAGCGCCGCGACGATGAGCTCCATCTCGCGGCGGCCGCGATTCTGCGAGAGCTTCCAGCGCGCCTCGAGCCGCGTGACCGGGATCTGGAAATTGACGATGCCGTTCAGCATGCCGGTCACGTATTTCGGATCCAGGGCATCGAACTTCGGCAGCCACTGCGGGTCCATGGCCGCCACCAGCCGGCGCTGCGATGCATGCTTCGCCGCCGGGTCGTCGATGATCTTCGGCACGCCGTAGGCATGGACCGCCGCATAGTTCCACGTCGGCACGCGCTCGGCTTCCTCGTACCAGCGGGGCGAGATATAAGCGTGCGCACCGGTGAAGATGACCATCGCTTCCTCGTCGAAGAAATCGTGCCACTGCGGATTGGCCTGCGCCATGTGCATGTCGATCACGATCTCGCCGCCCGCCTCGTCGATCATCGCCGGCAGGTGCGATGCCTGCAGCGCGCCGCCGAGCCCCGTGACCAGCACCGGAAAGTTGTTGGCGCGCATGAAGGCAATCAGCTCGGCGCGATCTTCGACCCGGTTGTAGGGCGGCGAATACATTATTCGAGGAGCGCAACCGCTTGCGCGGCGATGCCTTCCGCGCGCCCGAGGAAGCCCAGATGCTCCGTCGTGGTGGCCTTGATGTTGATCTGCGCGGGTGCCACGCCGAGATCGGCGCTGATGTTGCCGATCATGCGTGCCACGTGCGGCGCCATGCGCGGCTCTTGGGCAAGGATGGTGGCGTCGATGTTCACCACCCGCAGATTAAGCCGAGCCAGCTTTTTGGCAACGTCGCGCAAGAGCTTGCGGCTGTCCACGCCGCGAAACTCGGCATTCGTATCCGGGTAATGCTGGCCGATGTCGCCAAGCCCGGCCGCGCCGAGCAGCGCATCGCAGATGGCATGCAGCAGCACATCGGCATCGGAATGGCCCTCGAGCCCCCGCTCATAGGGAATCTCGACGCCGCCAATGATCAGCTTGCGGCCGCGCGCCAGCGGGTGCACATCGAAGCCCTGGCCGATTCTCACCGGCGCCTCGCGAGGATCGCTTCGGCGATCGCCAGATCCTCGGGAAAGGTGACCTTGAGGTTGTCGCGGCTGCCGAGCACCAGCCGCGGCCGCAGGCCGAGGTGCTCGACCGCGGCCGCCTCATCGGTTGCGTGGGGCGCGCCGGCGAGCGCCTGCATCAGGAGCCCGGTGCGAAAGAGCTGCGGCGTCTGCGCGAGCCAGAGCTGCGCGCGGTCTTCGGTCGCCGCGATGCGCTGCACGCCGCCTTCGTCCTTGCCCGCGCGCTTCACCGTTTCCGCCACCGGCAAGGCGAGGATCGCGCCGATGGCGTCGCCGGACCCTTCCTCCAGGAGCTTATCCAGATCCGTGGCCGGAACGCAGGGCCGTGCCGCGTCGTGCACCAGCATCCAGTCATCGGCTTCGACCGCGCCGCGCAGGGCGGCGAGGCCGTGCAAAACCGACTCGCGCCGGGTATCGCCGCCGCAATAGAGCGGATTCACCTTGTCGCCGAACGCGCGCCAGTCATGGCGCGCAAAGTGCTCGTCATTCGCCGCGAGCACGACGAACACCGCGCTCACCTGCGGCACGCACACGGCACGCACTGCGTGCCAGAGCAGCGGCCGGCCCGCGAGCGGCAGGTACTGCTTCGGTGTCGCGGCTCGCATGCGCGCGCCGCTACCCGCAGCTGGAATGAGAGCGAAGATCGCCAAAGTTGTTCTAATTCAGACCGATATAATTGCACGGCTATTGAATAATCGGGGTCAGGCACCGATTTCACTGGGAATCGGTGCCTGACCCCGATTTTCTCTAGCTTTTTATTCTGATGCAGCGCGATTCGCTCCCCGCTCGCAGGCGCTACACGAAGCTCGCCGGCTCCGCCGACGCGCTGGCCCTGGCGCGCCTCGCGCAGGAAGAGCACCCGATTGCGCTCGTCACGGCGACCGCGCTTGATGCCCAGCGCCTGGTCGACGAAATCTGCTGGTTTGCGCCGCAGCTGCGTGTCTGCCTGCTGCCGGACTGGGAGACGCTGCCCTACGACCAGTTCTCGCCGCACCACGACCTCGTTTCCGAGCGGCTCGCCACGCTCTACCGCATCCAGCGGGGCGAATTCGACGTCGCCGTGGCGCCGGCCGCCACCGCGCTGCTACGTCTTTGCCCGCCTTCGTATATCGCCGCGCACACGTTCTTTCTGCGCACGGGCGCCACGCTCGACACCGAGCAATTGCGCTCGCAAGTCGCGACCGCGGGCTATACGCACGTGACCCAGGTGGTCGCGCCGGGCGAAGTCTGCGTCCGCGGCGGCATCATCGACCTCTTCCCGATGGGCAGCGCGCTGCCCTACCGGCTCGACCTCGACGACGATCTCATCGACAGCATCAAGACGTTCGACGTCGACACGCAGCGCACGCTCTACAGCGTGACCGAGATCCGCATGCTGCCGGCGCGCGAATTCCCGCTCGACGACGCCGGGCGCGCGCGCTTTCGCAGCCGCTGGCGCGAGCTCTTCGAGGGCGATCCATCGAAGAAGCGCCTCTATCGCGATGTCTCGAATGGCGTCCCGGCCGCGGGCGTCGAGTATTACCTACCGCTTTTCTTCGAGTCCACGGCGACCCTGTTCGACTATCTGCCCAAGGGCTGCACGCTGGCGCTGCACCGCGATGTGTCCTCGGCGGTCAACGATTTCTGGCGCGATATCCAGTCGCGTTACCGCATGCAGGGCGGCGATCCGGACCGGCCGCTGCTTGCGCCCGCGCACATGTTCGTCCCGGCGGAGGAGTTTTATCTCCGGGCGAAGGAGCACCCGCGCCTCGATTTCCAGGAGACCGATGAGGCAGGCGACGGACCGCTCGGCACTGAGGCGCTGCCGCCGCTCGCGGTGGACCGGCGAGCGCACGACCCGCTCGCCGGCCTGAAGGCATTCCTCGAGAGCTCGAAGCTCCGTGTCATGGTGGCGGCGGAATCGCCGGGACGGCGCGAAACCATGGCGACCTACTTCGCCGAGTACGGTCTGAAACCGGCGCCGGCCGCGAGCTACGAGCAGTTTCAAGCCAGCACCGCGGCCTTCATGCTCGGCGTGGCGCCGCTTGCGCACGGCTTCGCCGTGCCCGGCGAAGGCTGGGCCATCGTCACCGAGGCCGAGCTCTACGCCGGCGTGGTGCGGCGGCGCGGCCGCACTGCCGAGAAGCGCAGCTCGGTCGAGAGCATGCTGCGCGATCTCTCGGAGCTCAAGGTCGGTGATCCGGTGGTGCACGAGGAGCATGGCATCGGCCGCTATCAGGGGCTGATCGCGCTGGACCTGGAGGACGGCAAGGCCGAGTTCCTGCTGCTCGAATACGAAGGCGGCGACAAGCTCTACGTGCCGGTGTCGCAGCTCGGCGTGATCGGCCGCTACAGCGGCGCGCAGCCCGAGGAGGCGCCGCTTCACAAGCTCGGCAGCGGCCAATGGGACAAGGCGAAGGCGCGCGCGGCGAAGCAGGTGCGCGACACCGCCGCCGAGCTGCTCGCGCTCTATGCCAAGCGCGCCTCGCGGCATGGCCATGCCTTCGGCATCCGGCAGCACGATCTCGAAGCGTTCGCCGCCGGCTTCGACTTCGAGGAGACACCGGACCAGGCGGCGGCGATCGAGGCGGTGCTCGCCGACATGGCGGCCGGCAAGCCGATGGATCGCCTGGTCTGCGGCGACGTCGGCTTCGGCAAGACCGAAGTGGCGCTGCGCGCGGCGTTCGTGGCGGTGGCGGACAACAAGCAGGTGGTGGTGCTCTGCCCCACCACGCTCCTCGCCGAGCAGCATTTCCACACTTTCAACGACCGCTTTGCCGACTGGCCGGTGCGCATCGCCGAGCTCTCGCGCTTCAAGACCGCCAAGCAGTCGAACGAAATCCTGGAGAAGCTCGGCAAGGGCGAGCTCGAGATCGTCATCGGCACGCACAAGCTGCTCGGCCGTGATGTCAAGCTGCCGCGGGTCGGGCTGGTGATCATCGATGAAGAGCACCGTTTCGGCGTGCGGCAGAAGGAAGCGCTGAAGAAGCTGCGCGCCGAGGTCGATGTGCTGACGCTCACGGCGACGCCGATTCCGCGCACGCTCGCCATGTCGCTGGAAGGCATCCGCGATTTCTCGGTGATCGCCACCGCGCCCGAGAAGCGACTGGCGATCAAGACGTTCGTCGCGCCCTTCTCCGAAGGCCTGATCCGCGAAGCGGTGATGCGCGAGCTCAAGCGCGGCGGGCAGGTGTACTTCCTGCACAACGAAGTCGAGTCGATCGAGCGCATGCGCGAGCGCCTGGCGCGCCTGCTGCCCGAAGCGCGCATCGCCGTCGCGCACGGGCAGATGCCCGAGCGCGAGCTCGAGCGCGTCATGCGCGACTTCACCGCGCAGCGAGCGAACGTGCTGCTCTGCTCGACCATCATCGAGACCGGCATCGACAATCCGCACGCCAACACCATCGTCATCAACCGCGCCGACAAGTTCGGCCTCGCGCAGCTCCACCAGCTGCGCGGCCGCGTCGGCCGCTCGCACCACCAGGCCTATGCGTACCTCCTCACGCCGCCGGAAGAGTCGCTCAACAAGAATGCGCTGAAGCGCCTGGAAGCGATCCAGATGATGGAGGAGCTCGGCTCCGGCTTTTACCTGGCGATGCACGACCTCGAGATCCGCGGCGCGGGCGAAATCCTGGGCGAAGAGCAGTCGGGCGAGATCCAGGAGGTGGGCTTCTCGCTCTACACGCGCATGCTCGAGCGCGCCGTACGTCGCCTGAAAGCCGGCAAGGCGGCGGATCTGGACGACGCCCTGGACATCTCCACCGAGGTGAACCTGCACGTGCCGGCGCTCCTCCCGGAGACCTACTGCAGCGATGTGCATGAGCGCCTCTCGATCTACAAGCGGCTCGCCGATGCCGACAGCCGCGAAGCGCTCGACGCGCTGCGCGAGGAGCTGATCGACCGCTTCGGCGAGATGCCCGAGCCGGCGAAAGCGCTGCTCCAGTGCCACGAAGTGCGCCTCGCCGCGCGGCCGCTCGGCGTCTCCCGCGTCGATGTCACGCACGAGGCGGTGCAGCTGCAATTCGTCAAGAACCCGCCGATCGACAGCGGCCGGGTCATCGCCTTCGTGCAGAAAAAGGGCAAGGCCGCGCGCCTTGCCGGCCCGGATCGGCTGCGCGTGGAGGCCAAGCTGCCGGCGTGGCCCGAGCGCGCCCAGGCGGTGAAAGACATCCTCCTGCAATTGGCTGCCTGAATGGGGACAGACCCCATTTAAATAGGGACTGTCCCTATTAACCTCGTCGTCCAAGGTGCCGCGATGAGCAGCGCTCAGGCGCAGGCCCTCGCGCGGCTGGCGGGCTCAGCGACGATCGAGAAGATCGCCGAGCACGCCTGGCGCATCCGCAAGGCGGCGCCAGCCGATGGCATCGCGCCGTATTGCGAGAAGGAGCACATCGACTACGCCTTCGTCCCCGAAGGAAGGCGCTTCGCCGACCTGAAGCTCCTCGCGATGGACATGGACTCGACGCTGATTACCATCGAATGCATCGACGAGCTGGGCGAGCTCGCCGGCTGCAAGAGCGAGATCGCCGCGATCACCGCGCAGGCGATGCGCGGCGAGCTCGACTATCCGCAGAGCCTGCGCAAGCGCGTCGGGCTGCTCGCCGGCTTGCCGGAGAGCGCGCTTGCCACCGTGTACGAAGAGCGGCTGCGGCTCACGCCCGGCGCAGACGAATTGCTCGCCGCTTGCCGGCGGCACGATATCCGTGTGCTGCTCGTATCAGGAGGCTTTAGCTTCTTTACCGAGCGGCTGAAAGCGCGCCTCGGCATCCACTTCACCCTCTCGAACCGCCTGGAGATCAATGCCGGCCGGCTGACGGGCAAGCTGCTGGGCGACATTGTGGATGCGGAGGCGAAGGCGGCGAAGTTCACCGCGGTGATGCAGGAGCTAGGGGCGCGCCGCGAAGAGAGCGTGGCCATCGGCGATGGCGCGAACGACCTGAAGATGATGGCGCTCGCGGGACTCTCCGTGGCGTTTCATGCGAAACCGGTGGTGCGGGCGCAGGCCGGCTGCGCGATCAGCTGGAGCGGGCTCGACGCGGTCGTGCGGCTTTACGAGTAGGGGTCCATTCGGCAAGCACACGCTCGACCAGGCGCGAATACGCTTTCCACTGCCGCGGCCGCGCATAGGCCGCATCGACGCCAGCCACCAGCGCGCGGCGCTTTTCGCGCGCCGGGACGATGGCGACGAGCGGCACCTTGATGTGCTTCGGCAGCGCCTTGGCGTCCACCAGCAGCGCGAGGTCGGGCTTCGTCGTGACGATGCGCGCGCCGGCGCAGTAGAGTGCAGCGGAGGCGAGGGTTGCTTCGTGTCGGTTCTTGCCGATGAGCATCACCGCCGGCGGCTTCATGCCCGCGAGAATAGAAGGCGGCGCCGCCGCGCGCTGTCAGGACACCTTGAAAGATTGAAAGTCTATTTGCGCGGCCGGCGGCGCTTCGGTGCGTTTCTTTTAAGCTTTGCAAGTGCCTCGTTTGCGCGGCGCATCGCTTCTTCGCCGATCGAGTCGAGCAGATCGCGGTAGGTGGTCTCGCGGCCGCAGCCTGCGCAGCGCATCACCGTGTCGAGGCGCAGCGGGCCGCTGTCCTGCTGCCTGAAATCGGTCTCGCCGCACCGCGCGCAACGCGCGCTCACATCCCGGATGCTGACGATCATGGCCCCCTCGCGCGTCCATCTTAGGTGAGCGCGCAGTGCGAGGGGGTTCAAAAGTGCGGCCGAATGCCAACTATTTGGCGGCGATCACCATGATCTCGACGAGTGCGCGCGGGTCGGCGAGCTTCGCCTCGACGCAGGCTCGCGCCGGCAGGTTCCTGCTGTCCGCCCAGCCGGTCCAGACCTCATTCATCGCCGGCCGGTTACGGATGTCACTCACCCAGATCTGCGCCTGCAGCACCTTGGACCTGTGCGAACCGCATTTGGCGAGCAGCCGGTCGATTTCGTCGAGCACCTCCTTGGTCTGTCCCTTCACGTCCTTCGCCAGGTCCTTCGCCACGATACCGGCGAGATAGACGGTATCGCCGTGCTCCACGGCGTTGGAAAGGATGCTGCTCGGGTCGTGCCGCACGATCGTCATCGCGTCTCCTCGGGTTACGTTTGTCATGGCTCGGTTTTATCACTTCGTCTGCCTAGCTGAGCGCAAGATAGGCCTTCTCCAGCGCGCCGGTGCGCGCGATTTCGCTTGCTGCCCCGGCGGCGACGATACGCCCGCCCTCGATGACGTATGCGCGGTCGGCGAGGCCGAGCGCAAGGCCGGCCATCTGGTCGACGAGGAGGATGGTTGCCGATTCGAGGCGCAGCCGATCGAGCGCGGCGAAAAGATCGTTGATCACCGCCGGTGCGAGCCCGAGCGAGGGCTCATCCAGCAGCAGCAGTTTCGGGCGCGCCATCAGTCCCCGCGCGAGCGCGAGCATCTGTTGCTCGCCGCCCGAGAGCAGGCCCGCGCGCTGCTGAAGCCGCTCGCGCAGCCGCGGGAAGCGCTCGAGCAAGGCCGCCATGTCCGCGCTGATCTGCTTGTCCGTGCGCGCGCCACGCGTATACGCGCCTAGCTCCAGGTTGTGCTGCACCGACAGTTCCGGGAAGACCTGCCGGCCCTCGGGCACAAGCGCGACACCCAGCGCTGCGATCCTGTGCGCCGGAAGCCGCGCGACCTCTTCGCCGCCAAAGGCGATGGCGCCGCTCACCGGGCGCAACAGCCCCGCGATCGCGCGCATCAGCGTCGACTTGCCGGCGCCGTTCGCCCCGAGCACGGCCACGACCTCGCGCTCGCGCACCTGCAGGTCCACGCCTTTCAGCACCGGCTCGGCACCGTAGCCCGCATGCAACTTGCCGACCTCGAGATACGGCTCGCCGGCCGGCCGCGCGGTACGCGCGCCCACCGGACGCGCCGCCTCCTCGCCGAGATAAGCCTTGCGGACCGCGGGATCGCGCTGCACCTGCGCCGGCGCGCCGGCGGCGATGACGACACCGGCGTCGAGCACGATTACGGTATCCGAAATGCCCATCACCACCGGCATGTCGTGCTCGACGAGTACCACGGCGACGCCGGTGTCCGCGATCCGGCGTAGCAGCTTGGCGAGGTCGGCCTTCGCCTCGCGCGCGAGGCCTGCCGCCGGCTCATCGAGCAAGAGCACCGCCGGGCGCGTCGCGAGTGCCCGCGCGATTTCGACCAGCCGCTTGTCGACGTGCGGCAGATCTGCCGCACGCGCATCGAGCTCGCCGCGATAGCCGACGAACGCGAGCAGCGCTTCGCGGCCACCCGCGATGCCGAGGTTCTCGGCCACCGTCATCGAGCTGAAGAGCTGCGTGGTCTGATAAGTGCGCGCAATGCCGGCGCGGGCGACGCGCCACGCCGCCTGCCCGGCGATCTCCTGGCCGCCGATGGCGATGCTGCCGGCAGCGGGCCGGTAAAAACCGCTCAGCATGTTGAGCACCGTGGTCTTGCCGGCGCCGTTCGGGCCGATGAGGCTGGTGACCATCCCAGGCTCGGCGCG
>Ga0070695_100001316_pt1 | contig 13736 bp, 8 predicted proteins | sample KBSK1252metaG_FD_65471 | JGI IMG/M metagenome (GOLD analysis project Ga0070695, IMG submission 65471) | Corn, switchgrass and miscanthus rhizosphere microbial communities from Kellogg Biological Station, Michigan, USA - KBS K1-25-2 metaG | ecosystem: Host-associated > Plants > Roots >...
AAAGGGCTTCTCGTGCAGCAGCGCCGCCAGGCCGTACTTGGGGGCCACCCGCTTCAACGTCTCCATCGTCATCATCTGGTGATCGGTGGCGACGTTGGCGTTCTCGAACACGGGAGCGATCTCGTACTGGCTGGGGGCGACCTCGTTGTGCCTGGTCTTCACGGGCACGCCGGTGGCGTAGAGCTCCTTCTCCACGTCCATCATGCAGGCCAGGATCCTCTCCGGGATGTGCCCGAAGTACTGGTCCTCCATCTCCTGACCCTTGGGCGGCTTGGCTCCGAAGAGCGTGCGGCCCGTGAGGGTGAGGTCCGGCCGCGCGTAGTAGAAGTTGCGATCGATGAGGAAGTACTCCTGCTCGGGCCCGCAGGTGGTGACCACGCGCGTGGCCGGGGAGCCGAAGAGCTTCAGCACGCGCAGCGCCTGCTTGGAGAGGGCCTCCATCGAGCGCAGGAGCGGCGTCTTCTGATCGAGGGCCTCCCCCGTCCAAGACACGAACGCCGTGGGGATGACGAGCGTCGTCCCGTTGGGGTTGACCAGCAGCCAGGGCGGGCTGGTGGGATCCCACGCCGTGTAGCCGCGGGCCTCGAAGGTGGAGCGCATGCCGCCGGAGGGGAACGACGAGGCGTCGGGCTCTCCCTGGCGCAGCTCCTTCCCGCCGAACTCGGCCACCGCCCGGCCACCCACCACCGGTGTCAGGAAAGAGTCGTGCTTCTCGGCCGTGATCCCGGTCATGGGCTGGAACCAGTGCGTGTAGTGGGTGGCCCCGTGCTCCACCGCCCACTCCTTCATGGAGGAGGCCACGGCATCCGCGATCGAGGAGTCGAGGGGCTGCCCCCGCGTGATCGTCTCGCGCAGGGACTGGTAGACGGCCTTGGGGAGGCGGGCCCGCTGTTCCTCGTCGTTGAAGACGAGCATCCCGAACGCCTCCGCCGCCCGGGAGGGCTGCGGGTGAGACTGCGCCGTGCTCATGGCCCAGTCGCGAACGGCTTTGACCGCGTCCTTCGAGGCTGCCGAACCCATCGCGTCACCCCTGTTCCTTGCACTTCCAGCTCCATCACCCGTCGGCAACCCTTCCGATGGTGGGGAGCAGGTCTGAAGGCCGGCATGATGACACGGCCGCGTCCGGCCTGAAAGATGCGCGGGCGACAACGGACCGAAGTGTCAGATCCCAATGGACTTGCGATGTCCTCGATGGTGCTTGTGCCCCCCGCCGTGAGGGCTACGCTGCCCTCTTGCATACGAAGGGGGCAGCCATGCGTCGTCTCGTCGCCGTCGCGCTCGCCACTCTCCTTGCCGGCGGTCTGGCCTGGGCCGACTCCGTGAGCTTGCAGCCGATCAAGGACAACACGCTCTACGAACCCATCCAGCAGGACGCCTTCGCCGACATGAGCGATGGGGTCGGTCCCACCATGTTCACGGGAAAGGTGGATAGCGCCCTCAACCAGTCGGGACAGGTGGCGGTGCGCCGCGCCGTCCTGGAGTTCAACATCGCCGGCGCCATCCCCGCCGGCGCCACCATCAACTCCGTGGAGCTGACCCTCTACTGCGACAAGGTCAAGTCGAACATGAACCGGGACACCACCCTGCACCGGCTCCTCGCCGAGTGGGGGGAGGGGACCTCCAACACCGGGAACTCCCAGCAGGGACGGGGCGAGCCGGCCACGACCAACGATGCCACCTGGCGGCACACCTTCTACTCCAGCCAGTTCTGGACCACTCAGGGAGGGGACTACGTGGCCACCGCCAGCGCGACCAAGGCGGTGGGCGCGGTGGGGTCCTACACCTGGACCAGCACGGCGGGCCTGGTGGCCGACGTGCAGCGCTGGCTGGACGTCCCCGCCGACAACCACGGCTGGCTGATCAAGGGGGTGGAGACCACGACCGCGACCTCCAAGCGATTTGCCACCCGGGAGAACACCGGAAGCGGTGGCACCTTGAAGCCCCGGCTCGTCGTCAACTACACGCCGGCCGTCGTGGTGGGCGCCTGCTGCCAGAGCAGCAGCTGCTCGCTCCAGACCTCCTCCGCCTGCACGGGCGCGGGGGGGACCTACCAGGGGAACGGCACGAGCTGCTCGCCCAACCCCTGCGCCCCCGTGACCGGAGCCTGCTGCGCCACGAACGGGACCTGCACCGAGGGGAGTGCCTCCGCCTGCGCGAGCGGCGGCGGCACCTACCAGGGGGACGGTTCCACCTGCGCCACCGTGAGCTGCTCGGTCCAGCTCACCCCCTTCGTGGACGCGCTCCCCATCCCCGTGCCGGCCGTGCCCACCTCCGGGCAGCAAGGTGGCGCCGCCACCTACGGGATCGCCATCCGGGAGACGCAGCAGCGCCTGCACCGCGATCTTCCCCTCACCACGGTGTGGGGCTACGACGACGGCGTCCACGGCACGCTCTATCCCGGACCCACGATCGAGGCCGCCACCGGCGCGCCCGTCACCGTGAACTGGCAGAACGACCTCCGCGTCGGGGGCACGGGCGCGCTGCGCACCAGCCACGTGCTGGCGGTGGACACCAACTGCGTGAACATGGCGGAGAACAACGCCAAGGTGATCGTGCACCTGCACGGCGGCCACGTTCCCCCGGCGTCGGACGGCTACCCCGAGGACGCCTTCACACCCGGGGAGGGCCTGAGCGTCGTCTACCCGAACCAGCAGCAGGCGGGGACGCTCTGGTACCACGACCACGCCATGGGCGTGACCCGGCTCAACGTGATGATGGGCCTGGCCGGCTTCTACCTCATGCGCGACCCCGTGGAGAGCGCGCTCAACCTCCCGGCGGGTGAATACGAGATCCCCCTCGCCATCCAGGACCGCACGTTCCTCCCCAGCGGGGCCCTCGACTATCCGGCCACCTGGCAGGATCACTGGATGGGCGACAAGCTCCTGGTGAACGGCAAGGTGTGGCCGTACCTCGACGTCAAGCGCGGCAAGTACCGCTTCCGCCTGTTGAACGGCTCCACCTCGCGCTTCTACCGCCTGAGCCTCATCCCCTCCTCCGGCTCCATGACCTTCACCGTGATCGGCACCGAGGGCGGCCTGCTCCAGGCCCCGGTGCCGGGCTTGAACCAGGTCCTGGTGGGACCCGGCGAGCGGATGGACGTGGTGCTCGACTTCGCCAACCTGGCCGCGGGGACCGAGGTCCTCCTGCAGAACGACGCGCCCTCCCCCTTCCCGGGCTCCCCGGGAGCAGGCGTCGTGCCCAACGTGATGAAGTTCCGCGTGCTGAGCACGACGGGCTTCACCTCGCCCCTTCCCGCCACGCTGCGCACGATCCCGCCCATCGACCCCGCCACCGCCGTGCGCACCCGCGACCTCACGCTCAAGATCGGACCCCAGGACGCCTGCGGCTACGCCCCCTGGCTCATCAACGGGGAGCACTGGGGCGACATCGACGAGTACCCCGAGCTGGGCTCGGTGGAGATCTGGCGGTTCATCAACGACTCCGGCGTCACCCACCCCATGCACCTGCACCTGGTGATGTTCCAGATCCTGGACCGCGACGGCTTCACCAAGGGGCCGGGCGGCGAGATCGTCCCCAACGGCAACCCGCAGGGGCCGCTCCCCCAGGAGGCGGGATGGAAGGACACGGCGCTGGTGGGCCCGAACCAGATCCTGCGTGTGATCGCCCGCTTCGAAGGCTACAAGGGGAAATACCCGTACCACTGCCACATCCTCGAGCACGAGGAGCACGAGATGATGCGGCAGTTCCAGACCATCCAGTGCGCGGACGGCGTGCTCGATCCCACGGAGCAGTGCGACGACGGCGCCAAGGCGACGCTGGACGGCTGCAACGCCTCCTGCCGGGCCGAGGAGTTCGTGCAGCTGCGCGGCACCGCGACCGGCGGGTCGGTCTCCATCACCGTGGCGGGCACCCTGGTCACCGTGACCACGACCGCCGGACAGAGCGCGGCCCAGGTGGCGCTCGCCCTGGCCAATGCCATCCACGCCAATGCCACCCTCCAGTCCCTGGGGGTGACGGCCACCGCCCAGGGCGCCCGCGTGATCACGAACGGCGACCTCACCGTGGTCAACCCCGCCGACGCCGGCCTGGCCGACGAGCTGGCGCTGCGCGTGGAGCGCACGCGCCTCTGGTGGGGTACGGTGGGGACGTCGGCCGCCTACGACGCGGTGCGCGGCAGCCTCTCCTCGCTCCGGGCCACGGGCGGGAACTTCGCCGACCCCGCCACCACCCAGACCTGCCTGGCCAACGATCGGAATGCGACGTATTGGGAACACGTCGAGGCGCCGGCCGTGGGGGACGGCGTCTGGTACCTGGTCCGCAAGGCGGTGGCCGGCACGTACGACGAGGGGGTGCCGGGACAGTCGGGCTCGCGCGACGCCGAGATCGCCTCGTCGGGGAACGGGTGTCCATGAGATTTGCGGGATGGGGCGTGCTCGCGGCGCTGCTGGCCGGGTTCCCCGTCTCGGCGCAGACGATCTCGGTCCCGGCCGACCGGGACGCCACGCTGGTCGAGAGTCCCGACGGAGTGCTGGCGAACGGCGCGGGGCCCACGCTCTTCGCGGGCAGGACCAACCAGAACCCGGGGAGCGTGCGGCGGGCGCTCCTGCACTTCGCCCTGCCCCCGCTCCCCTCCGACGGGCAGGGACGGGGGATCGTCGAGCGGGCGGCGCTCGTCCTGCACGTGGTGCCGGGGAACGCCGGCCCGCGCGAGATCGGGGCCTACGCCGTGGTCGCCGACTGGACGGAGGGGCCCTCCGTGGCGAGCGGCGGCGTCGGGGCCCCCGCACAGCCGGGCGACGTCACCTGGCTCCACGCCAGCTACCCGTCGCAGTACTGGCCCGTGAACGGCGGCCTCTTCGATGGCCACCTGCTGGCGAGCACGACCGTGGATGGGGAGGGCGTCTACCGGCTGGAGGGACCCGGGCTGACCGCCCTGGTGGCCGCGTGGCTGCAGGATCCCAGCCGCAACCTCGGGATCCTCCTCGCCGGCGACGAGACCGTGCGCCAGACCTCGAAGGCCCTGGCCAGCCGCGAGAACCCCGAGGCTGCCCTCCAGCCCGTGCTCGAGATCACGGTGCGGCCGCGCACGACGGGCCTTTTCCCCCGTCCGGGATTCCGGTCAGTCCTGAGCCGCAGGTAGCACCTGCTCGATGAGCATGCGCAATTCCTCTGCCTGGACCGGCTTGGAGAGATAGCCGTCCATGCCCGCCGCCAGGCAGCGCTCGCGGTCTCCCTTCATGGCGTGCGCGGTGAGGGCGATCACCGGCGCGCGGCGGCCCGTCCCTTGCTCGCGGCGGCGGAGCTCCGCGGTCGCCTCCAGGCCGTCCATCCCCGGCATGGACACGTCCATCAGCACCAGGTCGAAGCGCTCGCACTCCAGGGCCGAGAGGGCGGCCTGTCCGTCGCCCACGACGTGCACGGTGTGTCCCAGGTGCTCCAGGAGCCGGACGGCGACCAGCTGGTTGACCGTGTTGTCCTCCGCCAACAGGACACGCCTGGCGCGTGGAGGGCGCGGGGGAGCCTCCTGGGGGAGGTGGGCGTCGGACGTCCCCGACCCGGCCGGCCCGCGGCGGAGACGGGCGGTGCAATGGAAGGTCGCGCCGCGTCCGGGGGTGCTCTCTCCCCACAGCCTCCCATCCATGAGCGCGATCAGGCGGCGGGAGATGGTGAGCCCCAGTCCGGTGCCTCCGAACCTGCGCGTGACCGAGCCGTCGGCCTGCGTGAACGGCTCGAAGACCGACTGCAGGCGATCGGCGGGGATGCCCGGGCCGGTGTCGGCCACGGACAGGTGCAGCACGACCTCCTCTCCGGGGAGCGATGCGGCGTCGGCGCACACCACCACTTCTCCCCGATCGGTGAACTTGAGGGCGTTCCCCACGATGTTGACCAGCACCTGACGCAGCCGGCCGGCATCCCCGACCAGCGCCTCCGGCACCTCGGGGGCGATGCGACAAACCAGATCCAGACCCTTGGCGCGCGCCCGCACCGCCAGCGGCTTGAGGGCGTCGTGCATCAGGTCCCGGAGGCGGAACGGGTGCGGATCGAGGTCGAGCTTCGCCGCCTCGATCTTGCTGAGATCGAGGATGTCGTTGAGGAGGGAGAGCAGCGTCTCCCCCGACGACCGCGCCGTCTGCAGATAGTCGCGCTGCTCGGGATCGAGGTCCGTGGAAAGCGCGAGGTCGAGCATCCCCAGGACGCCGTTCATCGGCGTGCGGATCTCGTGCGACATGTTGGCGAGGAACTCGCTTTTGGCCTGGTTCGCCGCCTCCGCCGCCTTCTTCGCCTGGTGCAGGGCGTCCTCCGCTCGGCGACGCTCCGCCTCCTCCTCGGCCAGCGCCACCAGGTTGGCCACCGCCATGGCGAAGAACTGCTCGTCGGAGGACCACCACCGCGGCGGACCGCGGTGCTCGTGGCAGAGGACGCCGCCCAGGCGGCCCGCCGCCCGCAGCGGCACGTCCAGCATGGAGGTGATTCCGAGGGGGACCAGGTAGCTGTCGGGAACTCCGCCGTCCGGGCGTCGCGGCAGGCGTCCTCGGCGGCGATCACCTCCTCGGTGGCCAGGGCCCGGAAGTACGCCGGATAGTCCGCCGCCGCCAGCTCCACCCCGGAGCTGTGCACGCCGACCCGCCGGTCGAAGAGCGCCTTGCAGGTCAGGACCTGGCGATCGGCCGAGTAGACCCAGACGCCGACGCGCTCGACCTCCAGCGCGTTCGCCGCCACCTCCAGGATGTGCTGCATGGCGTCCGGGCCGTCGCCCGGCCGCGTGTCGCGGCGGGTGAGGTCCACCAGGGCGGTCTGCTGGTGGAGGAACCGCGCCTTGGCGACGTCGGGTGCGGAGTCGCTCATCTGGTTTCGGCGGAGGTTCCGCCAATCGGCGGCGGGTGTCAACCGGTCAGCGCTCGCGCCGGGCGGCCGCGATCTCCTGCAGGCGCGGGACGGAGATGCCGAGCTCCCGCGCCTGCTCGAGCGTCCGCTCCAGGCGCCGTGTTGCCGTGCGGCCGACGGTGGCGTGCTCGGGATCGGCGTCGATCGCCTCATCGAGGCCGCGGAGCAGCGTCACCCGGTCCAGGACGCCGCCGCTGGCCGCCGCTTGCAGGGTGAGGACCTCGCTCGCGATCTGGATCGTCTGCGCGCGGTGCTCGCGCCAGAGCGCCCCCGCCGTGGGAGCTCCGGTGGCCAGCCCACCCAGGTTCGTGGTCAGGATGTAGAGGTTCTTTCGCACCAGCTCCCGCAGGAAAGCGTCCCCATCGTCGAGATGCTTCCAGGGGAGATCGAGCGCGTCGAGAGCCGACGCCAGCGCCGGCCACGCGGGACCGTGCAGGAAGGTGGGGAGGAGCGGGCGGGGGCGACCGCCGCCTTTCCGCTCGAACCAGACCACGGCCACCGTGGGCTGCGGGATCGCATGCCGCTCCCAGACCGCGGGAAGCAGCTCGTTCTGCACGAGCCCCACCCGGGAGCGCCACGCGCCGGGAAGCTTCAGCAGGGCGCCGTCGAGGTCGTCCTCCGCCACCGCCACCAGCGCCAGGGCCGGCTCGGGGAGGGCGCGGGCCGCCTCTCCCGCGTCGTCGCCGCGCCGCACGGGGAAGACGGCATGCCCCGCCCGCGCCAGCCCCTCCGCCAGGCAGCCCCCGATCTGTCCCACGCCGATGATCGCCACCCCCGGGCGCATCGGCTCAAGCCTACAGGAGGTGCCCCCGGCTGGAATCCCCCATCTCCACCTTGCCGGAGGGGAAGTAGGTGGACCAGCGGCGTTCCACCAGGGCTGCCGTTTCGGGGTCGGCGAACAGCTCCGCCGGGTAGCCGGGCTTCATGCGGGCGTCGAAGACGATGGGCGGCGTGTAGGCGAGGTGGTTCCGTACCACACGCACCTGGGCGGCATGGAGATCGGATCCCGGAGCGAAGCGGGTGAAGGTGGTCCAGAGGAAGTTCATGGGGCTCGCCGCCGCGCGGACCGGATCGTCCGAGAGCACGACGAGCGGCCAGTCCGCGAGGCCCGGGTGGGCGGCGAAGCGCGCCGCGGCCTCGGGATCCCCAGCGTAGGGAGGGGCGCCCACCACCAGGCAGCCCGGGCAGAACACGTGCGGGTCGCGGAGGTCGGGCGGGAGCGCGGCCCCGGAGCGCAGGGCGCGCGGGAGCTCCCGCACGGGGTCCCCCAGCCCCAGCCACACCGCCTTGCTCCCCTCGTTCACCTGCGGGCCCGTGTAGTCCAGGGTGTCCATGGACACGTTCGAGAAGACGAAGAGGTCCGTCTCGGGGTGGGTCCGGGAGAGGAGCGCCTGCAGGACGGCGGGAAAGTCGTGCAGGTCCACGGGCCGGTCGAGCACCAGGAGGAACTTGGTGAGGGAGAGCTGCCCCTCTCCCAGGATGCGGAAGGCCGCGCCCATCGCTTCCCGGGCGTAGCGCTGCCGGACGACCGCCGCCGCCAGCGCGTGGTAGCCGGTCTCGCCGTAGGACCACAGCGCCTCCACCGCGGGCATGACCACGGGGAACAGCGGCGACAGCAACTCCTGCAGCAGGTCCCCGATGTAGAAGTCCTCCTGCCGCGGCTTCCCCACCACCGTGGCGGGGAAGATCGCGTCCCTGCGGTGCGCCACCACCTCCACCTCGAGGACCGGGTACGGGTGCTGGAGCGAGTAGTAGCCGTAGTGATCGCCGAAGGGCCCTTCCGGCCGACGGACCGCCGGGGGCACGCGGCCCATCAGCGCGAACTCCGCCTCCGCCACGAGGGACCGCCCTCCCGGACCGGGCACCATCCCGAGGCGCCTGCCCGCCAGGAGGGACGCCAGCAGCAGCTCGGGGACGTTTTCCGGGAGAGGGGCGATGGCGGAGAGGACGAGGGCGGGGGGCCCACCCAGGAAGACGGTCACCGGCAGCGCTTCCCCCCGGGCCTCCGCGGCCGCGTAGTGAAAGCCGCCTCCCTTCCCGATCTGCCAGTGCATCCCAAGGGTGCGCGCGTCGTGCACCTGCATCCGGTAGATGCCCAGGTTGGGCCCGCCGGTCGCGGGATGACGGGTGAAGACCAGGGGAAGGGTGAGAAACGGGCCGCCGTCCTCCGGCCAGCTCGTGGTCGCCGGCAGGCGCGTGAGGTCGAAGCTTCCGGTCACGACCTCGGTCACCGGTCCCCGGGGCCGGCGGCGCACGCCGGCCCGAAGCAGCTCGGGCACGAGATCACGCGCACCCCAGAGCTTCCCCGGCGTGGGAGGGAGCAGGTCCGGCAGGAGCGCCACCAGCCGCTCCAGGAGGCGGCGGGGGCGGGTGCCGAAGGCCAGCTCGGCGCGACGCGCGGTCCCGAAGAGATTCGTGACCAGCGGGTAGCCGGCGCCGCGGACGTTCCGGAAGAGGAGAGCCGGTCCACCCGCCGCGATCACCCTGCGGTGGATCTCGGCGACCTCGAGGCGCGCCTCCACCGGAGCCTCCACCACGGCGAGATCGCCGTCCCGGCGCAGGCGGTCGAGAAAGGCGCGCAGGTCTGGGAACGTGGCGTCGGCCAAGGGACGGGCATGCTACACGGCGCGCGCCTGCACCCGCTCGACCTCCGCAGGGGATGGCCTGCGGTACCGGAAGTAGCGCTTCAGGGCCAGGAAGCGGCTCTCCAGCTGGTGGTACGAGAGCGCGGAGAGCGCCAGGCACCCCGCCCCCGCCACGGCGCCGAACAGCAGCTGGGCAGGGAGGTGCGACCCGAACACCGAGGGGAGCCTCTTCACGTTCCAGGCGTGCCGGCTCAACCCGATGAGGACGATGTGGTGGATCACGTAGAGGCTGTAGCTGTAGAGCCCGACCCGCGTCAGCCAGGGAGCGCAGAGCGCCCGCCGCAGCCTGGAGGCCGGGGTCGCGCTCGCCGCCAGGACGAGGAAGGCACCGAAGCCGACCGCCAGCACGAAGGTCTTGAATACACGCTCCGCCAGCAGGGGCGTGACGTCGTGCTCGTGGGAGAAGAGCCAGATCGTGGCGGCGGTGCACACGGCCAGCAGGGCCACCGCGGGCCGCCGCAGGGGGGCGAGCCCCCGGGGGCGCCGCGCCACCCAGGCGAGCAGCCCCCCGATGGCCAGCGCGTCCAGGCGCACGTGCGTGGCCAGGTTTGCGTAGTCGGGTGCGTGCGCGTCGAACAGGCTCCACCGCCCGTAGAGCGCGTAGGTCACCGCCGCCGCGCACACCCAGGGAAGCACGCGCCGCGGCAGGAAGAACACCAGGGTGGGCCAGACCAGATAGAACTGCTCCTCCACGGCCAGGGTCCAGAAGTGCCCCAGGTAGGGGACGCGCGGCCAGCCCACGTCGGCGAAGCGGTAGTTGATCAGGTACGTCCAGTACCAGACCGCGTCGCGCCGCATCGCCGGGATCAGCAAGAAGGTCGCGGCCAGGGTCGCGTAGTAGAGCGGGAAGATGCGCAGGACGCGCCGGGCATAGAAGTTTCTGAAGTAGTCGGGCCCGTCGCGCGTGTCCAGCAGGATCCCCGTGATCAGGAAGCCGGAGAGGACGAAGAACAGGTCCACGCCGAGCCCCAGCGGCAGGGTCCAGGCGCGGTAGATGCGGTCCGGCCACGGCCCCTGGGGGCCCATCCCGCCGTACTGCGTCAGGTGACAGACGAGAACGAGGAGGATCGCGATCCCACGCACCCCGTCCAGGCGGGGGTCGCGCTCGCGATCGTCAGGCGTCGGCTCCCGACGGCGTGGAGTCACGGGGGAACCATACGCGGAAGCTGGCCCCGAGTCCCGTCTCGGAGCGAACGTCCAGGGCCCCCCCGTGGGCGCGCACGATCCCCCGGACCGCGGCCAGGCCGAGCCCCCTTCCGTTCTCCTTCGTGGAGAAGAAGGGCTCGAAGATGCGGGCCTGGGTCTCGGCGTCCATCCCCCGCCCGCTGTCCGTGACCTCCAGCCAGACCGAGGGGGTGAGCGTGACCGGGTGGAGCGCGGCCCCGGTCCCCACCTCGATCGTGCCCGCCTCCCCGTGCAGGGCGTCCGCCGCGTTGGACAGGAGGTTCATGACCACCTGGCCGAGCTGGGAGGGATCCCCGTCGATCGTGGGGAGGTCCCCTTCCAGCCGCAGGACGACGCGCGCCGTGGCGGGGAGCAACGGCTCGATCAGAGGGAGCGTGTCCTCGACCAGGAGGGACAGGTCCACCGGCTGGCGGTCGCGCCGGCCGCGCCCTGCGACCTCCAGGATCTGACGGGTGAGCGCCGCGGCGCGGCGCGCGGTGACCTCGATGCGATGGACGGCGACCCGGGCGGGCGCGTCCTCGACCAGCGAGGCCATCGCGAGGTCGGCGTTGCACAGGATCGAGGTGAGGAGGCTGCTGAAGTCGTGGGCGATCCCTCCGGCCATCACGCCCAGGCTCTCCAGACGCTCCGCCTGGCGGACACGCGCTTCCAACGCCTCCCGGGCCTCTCGCTCGGCCTCGTCGCCGCGCTCGTCCCGCGGCACCATGAACCCCACGGACATCCCGCTTCCGTCGTCGAGGGCGGCGCTCCCCACGAGCACGGAGATGCGCGTGCCGTCTTCGCGCAGCACCTCGGCCGCCGACTCGTCCCAGCGAAGGCACCCTTCCGCCAGGGCGTCCCGCGACGCGCCGAGGAGGTCGAGAAAATAGTCGTTGGCCTCGGTGATCCGGCCGGCGCCGTCCCGGCAGAAGACCCCCACGATGTTGGCATCCAGCAGGTGGCGGAGCCGTGCCCGACCCGGCAGGTGCCGCCGCGCTCGGTCGCGAACCAGCTCGTCGTGCATGAGTCGAGGGAACTCCGTCGGAGGCTTTCGCGAAGTTACGCCGGTCCGCGCGCGAGCGCAATCTCCGCGTTCCCCCCACCGCAAGGGATGCGGAGCACCCCCCGCAACGCAGCATCGCTGCGGCAGGAACCTCAGTCGCGCACGAGCTTGCGGTAGCGGATGCGGTGCGGCTGGTCGGCGGCAGTCCCCAGGCGCCGCTTGCGATCGGCCTCGTAGTCCTGGTAATTCCCCTCGAACCAGACCACCTGGCTGTCCCCCTCGAAGGCCAGCATGTGCGAGGCGATGCGATCCAGGAACCAGCGGTCGTGGCTGATCACCACGGCGCAGCCGGCGAACTCCAGGAGGGCTTCCTCGAGGGCGCGCAGGGTGTCCACGTCGAGGTCGTTCGTGGGCTCGTCCAGGAGCAGCACGTTGGCGCCGCTCTTCAGCATGCGCGCCAGGTGCACGCGGTTCCGCTCCCCGCCCGAGAGCTGCCCCAGCTTCTTCTGCTGGTCGGCGCCGCGGAAGTTGAAGGAGGAGACGTAGCCTCGGGCGTTCACCGTCTTCGTCCCCAGGGCCAGCGTCTCGTTCCCTTCGGAGATGGCGTCGTACACGCTGGCCTCCGGGTTCAGGGCGTCGCGGCTCTGGTCCACGTAGGCGAGCTTCACCGTCTCGCCCAGGCGCAGCTTTCCCGCGTCCGGGGTCTCCTGCCCGGTGATCATGCGGAAGAGCGTGGTCTTGCCGGCCCCGTTGGGGCCGATCACCCCCACGATCCCTCCCGGCGGCAGGCTGAAGGCGAGGTCGTCGAAGAGGAGCGTGTCCCCGTAGGCCTTGCGGAGGCCCTCCGCCTCCACCACCACCCCTCCCAGGCGCGGACCGGGCGGGATGTAGATCTCCTGGGACTCGACGCGCTTGGCGGTGTCCTCGGCCAGCAGCTTCTCGTAAGCGCTGACGCGGGCCTTGCTCTTGGCGTGGCGGGCGCGCGGGGCCATGCGCACCCATTCCAGCTCGCGCTCCAGCGTGCGCTGCCGCGCGCTCTGCTGCTTCTCCTCCTGGGCGAGGCGGTTTCTCTTCTGGTCGAGCCAGGAGGAGTAGTTCCCTTCCCAGGGGATGCCGGCGCCGCGGTCGAGCTCGAGGATCCAGCCCGCCACGTTGTCGAGGAAGTAGCGGTCGTGGGTGACCGCCACCACCGTCCCCTTGTAGTCGTGCAGGAAGTGCTCGAGCCAGGCCACGGACTCGGCATCGAGGTGGTTCGTGGGCTCGTCCAGCAGCAGCAGGTCCGGCTGCTGGAGCAGCAGCCGGCAGAGGGCGACGCGCCGGCGCTCGCCGCCGGACAGGTTCTTCACGGAGGCGTCGGGGGGCGGGCAGCGCAGGGCGTCCATCGCCGTCTCCAGCGTGCGCTCCAGCTCCCAGCCGTTGACCGCCTCGATCTTCTCCTGGACCTTGGCCTGCTGCTCGAGGAGCTTCTCCATCTCGTCGGGCTCGAGGGGCTCGGCGAAGCGGTCGCTGATCCGGTTGAACGTATCGAGGAGGGCCTTGACCTCCCCCACCCCTTCCTCGATCACCTGGAGCACGGACTTGTCGGGATCGAGCTGGGGCTCCTGGTGGAGGTGGCCCACCTTGATCCCCTTGGCGGGGAACGCCTCTCCGGTGAAGCCCTGGTCCTCGCCGGCCATGATCCGCAGCAGCGACGACTTGCCGGCGCCGTTCAGGCCGAGGACACCGATCTTCGCCCCGAAGTAGAAGGACAGCCAGATCCCCTTGAGGATCTCGCGGTTGGGGGGCACGGTCTTGCGCAGGTCCTTCATCGTGAAGATGAACTCGGGCATGGGGGCTCTCCTGGGGACAGGCACCAAATTGAAATTGGAAGGTCTCAGACTAGCAGACGCGACGAACGAGTTGCCGCAGGCGCCTTATCCGCGTATGGAACGGAGGATCGGGGGACGTCGTGATCCTTCGGGCGCTCGTCATCGCCTGCCTTCTGGGAAGCGCCCTCCCCGCCGCCGCGCTGCCCCCCAGCTTCGTCGAGGAGCCGGTGGCCTCGGGATGGGATGCCGTCCTCGGCATCACGTTCGACG
>Ga0070695_100001318_pt1 | contig 13730 bp, 8 predicted proteins | sample KBSK1252metaG_FD_65471 | JGI IMG/M metagenome (GOLD analysis project Ga0070695, IMG submission 65471) | Corn, switchgrass and miscanthus rhizosphere microbial communities from Kellogg Biological Station, Michigan, USA - KBS K1-25-2 metaG | ecosystem: Host-associated > Plants > Roots >...
GGCGATCCGGTTGCACCACGGCACCATCGGGTACGAGCCCCAGAACCACGGATCGTCGAGGTGGCGCGCGATGTCGGGCGGCGTCCGAAGGACGTCGTGGCCGTCGACACGCAGCCGATGCAGGCGGGCCCCGACACCGGGCAGGATCTCGACCTCGATCGGGCCGTTCGCGATCCGGACGACCTCGATCGCCCCGGTCACGCCGGGGCCAGCGTCATCGCCAGGTCCGGCCGGAGGAGGAACGGCGGCAGGTAGGCCGGCAGGTTCGAGAAGGGCAGCACGTCGGGATGGAGGGCGATGCCGAGGGAGTCCGCCATGAACGCCCGGCGGGCCTCGATCCGGGCCCACGCGTCGGGGTACGAGCCGGCGAACGCCTCGCGCAGCGGCGCGTCGGCGAGCGCGATCCCGTCCTCGATGTTCGTCGTGAAGTAGTCCGTGCCGGTCGCCGGGATGATGTCGACCTGGAACGCCATCCCCGAGGCGAGCGGGATCGTGGACCCCGGCCTGATCGGCGAGTTGACCCACTCGTCCAGGTGGATCTGGTGACCCGGGTTCAGGAAGATCCCGAAGAACGGGTCACCGAGGCGGCGCCGGACGATCTCGTGGAGCACGCCCGCCGGGACGCCGACGCGAAGCGCGCCGTACCACTCCGCGACCGCGCCGAAATACGGCCCGACGAGCCGCTCGACGTAGTCCTGGATCGGCGCCGCCAGCTCCGCGGCGTCCTCGACAACGAAGCCCGCGCGGCAGTTCAGCGCGCCCCAGATCCCGAACGCGACCGTGAACCGGTCGCCCCGCTCGATCGGTCGGTCGCCGGGGCTGAGCAGGCCGAGCGACGCGCGCGGCCCCGCGGTGAGCATCAGGTGGCACGAAAGCGGCGTGCCGTTCCAGTCGAGCAGCCGGACCGCCTCCCGCTCGGTCATCCCGGGTCGGAGTCCCTCCAGGACCCGCCGGACGCCGCCGGACGTCTGCGTGGAGGCCCACTCGAAGACCGCGAGCTGGTCGACGTCGTTGATCACCCGGAGGCCATCGGCCGGGTCGATCAGCAGGTCGTTCGCGTTCTCGACGAGGCCGTCTGGACCCGTGAGCTCGCGAAGCGCATCGACGAGGAACGACGGGATCTCGATCGTCGAGCGATCCGCGTACGTCTTCCAGCCGACGACGCCGACACGAGTCCCGCGGCGGATGCCCTCGTCGGCAAGGATCTCGGCGAGTGCTCTCGAGCGATCGCGCGGCTGGCTCGGCAGGCTCAGGTCCTGGAGGAGGTGGCGGCGCATCGGCAGGGGCGCCGCGCCCGCCATCCCGAAGCACTCGTTGCCGACGAGGATCGCGGGGTCGCGGTCGGGACCGAGGACGAGGACCGCCTCCTCGAAGCGGGGATCGAACCCGGTCAGGAACGACAGCGACGCACTGTGCTCGCGGTCGGCGTAGACGACCAGGCGGTCGTAGCCGCGAGCGGCCATCCGGGCCCGCAGCGCCTCGACCCGCTCGGGGTAGCGCGACGCGGGCAACTCCGGTCGGACCGCGGGCTCGCCGAAGTCCGGCAGGCGGAGACGTGCGAGGCGGGGTTTGGCGGTCGTCATCGCGATGGGCCCTCTCATGCCGGCGGTGTCCAGGGTTGGGCGGTTCCCGCGGCGTGGTCCAGGACCAGGAACGCGTCGGCGGCGACGTGGAGCCACGGTCCGGCCTGGCCGTCCGGCCAGAGGACCCGGACGTCGGCCTCGCGCGCCGGCCCGAGACCGACGTGGACCCAGCCGAGCTGCCCCCCGGCATGACCGCCCCCGACCGTCAGCTCCCGCCGCATCGTCGTGTCGCCGACCTTGACCTCGAGCCAGCCGCCGATCGCGTCGCGGTTCGGGCTGGGCTGGGTGACGCGGAGCGCCAGCCAGTGCCCCATCGGCGAGGGTTTGGCGGCATCCCCGCTGCCGACGCTCCGCCAGATCTTCGTCGGCGAGCCGAGGTTGACCTCGACGAGGTCGAGCAGACCGTCGAGATTGAAGTCGGCCAGCGCCGCCCCGCGGCCGCGGTCGAAGCTGAGGATGCCGGCCGCCTCCGCGCTCTCCTGGAACGTCCCGTCCGGCTGGCCGAGGAGCAGGTTGCTGGGATCGCGCAGGGCAAAGCCCTCCTCGTCGCGGACATTGCCCTTCGAGACGAACAGGTCGATGTAGCCGTCGTTGTTCACGTCCTGGAACTCGGGATGCCAGGCGGTCGATGGGAGCGGATCGCCGCCGGTGAACGGCCGATCCGCGAGGACGCCCCGCTTCAGCCCGATGTCCCGGTACGTCGGCTTGTCCGGGCCACTCGTGAGCGTCTGGAGGCGGTTCTCACCCTGGCTCGTCAGGTAGACCTCCGGGTAGCCGTCGCCGGTCAGGTCGTAGCTGCCGATCCCCATCCCCTCCACGTTGACCCGGACCCAGCCCTCGTCCGCGGTGTACAGCCGCGGCGGAACGCCCGGGTCCATCCGCCAGAGCTGCTCCTCGCCGTCGACGTAGTAGTGCTGGTCGTTGCTGATCCGGAGGTCGCGCCGGCCGGAGCGGTCCCAGTCGCTGAAGAGCATCGACAGCGCACACCAGCTCGGGGTCAGCGGAAGCGGCGTGCCGTAGCCCGGACCCGTCGCCGCCGGCCGGACGAGCACGTTGTCGACGCAGAGGTCAGCGGTCCCGGTATTGCGCGGATTCACGTAGTTGCCGAAGGCCAGGGTGGGCAGGGTCGCGCTCCCTTCCCAGGTGGCCGCGAACGCCGTGGTCGGCGCCTTGCCGCCGTCGAACGACCACGCGTCGTTCGACTGCTCGAACCGGCAGTCCCCGGTCCCGCGCAACAGGACGTTCCCACCTTCCCGGAGCACCGCCAGGTCGACGATGCCGTCGCCGTCGATGTCGAGCGGATAGGCGCCGTGGACGGAGGTCAGGTCCGTCACCGCGCCCGGGATCGGCGTGAAGTGGAGCGCGCCACCAACGGGCCCGTCGTTCCGCTCGAGCAACGCCGGATTCGTGCCGCCGGCGACGTAGAGATCCGGCTTGCCGTCGGCATCGCAGTCGAAGACCGCGACGCCGCCGCCGACGAAGAACGCCAGGGGCCCGTCGTAGGTCTGGGCGACGCCCGCCGTCGAGGTCTCGTCGACGAAGTGCGGCGGGCCGAGCGCGGGACCGCCGTGCGCCGCCCGGCCGAAGCCGAGGAGCCAGGCTCCGATCCCGATCGCGAGAACGAAGACGAGCAGCCCCGCGACGACGACCGGTCGCCGGCCACGGATCACCCGCGCTCGTGCCGGGCGACCCACCAGGACCGGGTCGGCGCGCGACGCCTCACGGCGTCACCTGGCCCGCGAAGTAGCGCTGGGCCATGGCCCAGGCATCCTTGCCGCACTGCGAGCCGATGATCCGGCCGTTGAAGTCATCGGCCTGGATGTGGATTCCACCGAACAGCCGCGACTGCCCCGCCTGGTCGGCCGCGTCGAAGTACGTCGCCCACTCGAGCGGGATGTCCGTCGTCGGGCCTTTCTCGTTCTTCAGCGAGCCGGCCTTGATCGTGTAGCCGCTGATCCCGCCGGGGAAGTACTCGCTGCCCGTGAAGGCGGTCATGACCTCGGCCGCCGCCCGCGAGAACGTGCTGTGGCCGGAGGCATAGCCCTGGAACGAGGGGGTCACGAACGTCGGGAGCTGGTAGGGGACCCAGTTCCCGGCGAGCATCCAGACCGCGCCCGTCGTCTGGGTCTTCGGGTCGGCGGGGACGCCGCCCCAGGCCTTGATGGCGATCTTGCCGACGGACGTGGCGAGGGCCGCGTGGCGCTGGCCCGGCGCGCTCGACTCCTTCGTGATGACCTCGATCAGGCCGGGAACGAGCGGCAGGCCGTCCTTGTTGTAGGACGGTCCCGACGGATCGCTCGACTGGCCGAGCCCACCCATGTACCGGATCATCGAGATGGGCCGGACCGAGTCGTAGTAGCCCTTCAGGCCCCACGCGGCGATCGCGGCGTCGTGGACCGCGCCGTTGACCGAGAGGTACAGCTTGACGTCCCATTCCAGCCGCGGGACAACGGGCCCGCTGCCGCCGATCTTGAGGTTCGGCGAGAGCTCGTCCGAGACGAGGTTGGCGAGGACGTTCCAGTGGCCGGGCGGGGTCTCGGACTTCGGGCCGTCGGCCCAGAACTCGGTCATGACCCGGTAGAAGTCGCCCTGGTTGACGACGTCGCTGTCGTACGGCTTGCCCGTCGCGGGGTTGACCGCGTGGCCCGCTCCGTCGTTGGACCCGAGCGAGTTGTCGCCGCGGGCACCCGGCGAGACGTCGATCGTCGGCGCTCCGGTGGGATCGAGCAGGCTGGAGTCGCGGATGACCTCGACGGCCTGGTCCTTGTACGCCTTGTCCGTCGCCGGGTCGCCGAGACGCGGCGGCGGCCCCGGATCGATCGGCGTCCCGTTCGCGCCGCCCGACGGCAGCGCGAAGCCCTTGACGTGGCCCCACTGGGGCCCGATCGCCTGCTGGACCCCGTTGGTGATCGGGATCCCGTTCTGGCTGATCATGTGCTCGAGCTGGAGCGGCTGCCAGCGGTTGGGGTCGGTCAGCGTCGTCCCGGTCTTGTTTACGACGAGCGGCGGATTGACCGGCTTGTAGTCCGGATCCGCGTAGCCGTTCGCCTCGTTCGAGCCGTCGGTCTTGCCGGCCGCCAGGACGGCAGCGGCGATCCGGTTGCCGATCGCCGCCGGGGTGTTGCCGTCGGTGGTCGTCGTCCCGAGCGGATAGCACAGGCTGTCCATGAGGTCGTCGAACTCGTTCAGCGACTCGCTGCCGCCGACCGCCTTGATGTAGCGGGCCGAGAGGACCCGGTAGGCGGCGTAGCTGATCGCCTCGTTGCGGGCCGCGCCCACGTCCGATGCGGTGTGCTTCTCCGTGAAGAGGTCGCCTGATGCTGTCGGGTCGTAGGTCGCCCAGGCGTCCCACATCGCCACGGACGTGTGGAACAGGTTCCGGGCGTGGACAGGCGGGTTCGGGAGGGCGCGCCGGATCGCGTCGAGCAGTGCCTCGTCCCAGCGCCGGGCGACGGTCCAGTCGGAGTGCGACGCGATCGCCGGGCAGGACGGCGACGGCGCGATGAGGCGGCTGGCCACGAGACCGCCGGCCGCCACGACCGCAACGAGCCCGACCACGACCGCGATCCGAACGGATCGGCCCCTCGGCATGTCTTCTCCTCCTCGCCGCCGCCGGCCCCTCAGCCGAGCGTGCCCGATGCTCGCCTAATCCGCAGTCCCGGTGGGTGATCGTGCGGCGCGATCCAGCGCGACGAGCGTGGCGATGCCACCGCGACTGAACGCAAGATCGACGCGCGGCCGCGATCCGTCAAGGATGGCCGCCTGGAGGTCGTCGACCTCCGCCCGGTACTGATCGACCGACGCGACCTCGACCCGCTCCTCCTCGGCGTCCTCACGGAGGATCCTCAACGACGGGGCCGGGCCGTCCGGCTCCGGCAGGAACGGGTGGTCGACGACCAGCGTCGCCTCGCTCCCGACGATCTCGACCCGCTCCCGGTCCGGCGCGGTGAACCCGCTCTCGAAATGGGCGAGCAGCCCGCCCGGGAACCGCATCTGCCCGACGAAGCTCCGGTCCACGCCGTGCTCATCGAACCGGCCGAACGCGCCGATCGCGTCCGGCTCCTGGCCGGCGATCCGGCGCGAGATGCTGACCGGGTAGCATCCGACGTCCCAGAGGGAGCCGCCGCCGAGGCCGGGATCGATCCGCGGGTCGTTCTCCTGGCTCAGGTAGAACGAGAACGCGCTGCTGACGACCTGGATCTCGCCGAGCGCACCGGACGCCACGATCTCGAGGGCACGGATGGTCTGGGGATGGTGGAGGTACATGAACGCCTCCACGGCGATCCGGTCGTTGCGATCCGCCGCCGCCGCAATGTCGTCGACCTCGGCCACCGACAGCGCAAGCGGCTTCTCGCACAGGACGTGCTTGCCGGCGTCGAGGGCGCGAACCGTCCACTCGGCGTGGAGGCCGTTCGGCAGCGCGACGTAGACGACGTCGATCGCCGGGTCGGCGAGGAGCGCCGCGAAGGTCGGGTGGGTCGTCGGGACGCCATGACGCTCCGCGAAGGCCCGGGCGCGATCCGGATCACGGCCGGCGACGGCGCGCAGCGCTCCGCGAGGATTGCCGGCCAGGGCTCGGACGATCCGCGGGGCGATCCGGCCGGGCCCGAGGATGCCCCATCCGAGGCGTCCTGGCGCTGTCGATCGAGCGTCCGTCAACGGGTCCTCCTCGGCAACGATCATCGCGGTCGTGGACCGCGCGACGGCTCCGCAATGTAGCGCCTCGCGGGCGTGTCTGACGAGCGGTCCGGATGGTGCCGGAGCGGTGTTGCGAAGACCGCGCCCGGTGGTACAGTCTGCCGGTCATTTCGAGCCAGAAGGAGGATCGGCGACGCCGCGCGCCGCCCGTCCACCGACGCGTCCCGGACGGCGACGATCGCGGTCTGGAGGGTGGTAGCCTAGCGCCGACCCAAGCGACGCCAACGAGGGCATTCGACGTGGAGGAGAGCAGCACATGATCACTCGACGACTGGCGGTCGTTGTTGCGGGTGCGATGGTCGTCCTGAGCGCCTGTAGCAGCAACCCAAGCGCCCCGGCCGGCGGATCCGGCGGCACCGCGACTGGGTGCACCGTGGGCGTGTCGTGGAACAACTACTCGCAGGAGCGCTGGAAGAAGGCCGACGAGCCGGCGATGCAGAAGGCGATCGCGGCCAAGGGCGGCAAGTACATCCGCGCCGACGCGAACGACAAGGCCGAGCAGCAGACCACCGACATCGCGAACCTGATCAACCAGGGCGCGAAGGTCCTGATCGTCCTTGCCAAGGACTCCGAGGCGATCAAGCCCGCCATCGCGGACGCGACCGCGAAGGGCGTGAAGATCATCGCCTACGACCGGCTCATCGAGGACCCGGCCACCTTCTACATCACGTTCGACAACAAGAAGGTCGGAACGCTGATGGCCGAGACGCTGATCAAGCTGGTGCCGAAGGGCAACTACGCGATCATCCTCGGCGCCGAGACCGACCCGAACTCCGCGTTCCTCCGCTCGGGCATGACCGACGCGGGCATCCCGAAGCTCAATGAGACCAGCCCGGCTGGAATCAAGGTCGTGTTCGAGAAGAACACCGACAACTGGGACACGACGAACGCGAAGAACAACATGGAAGCGGCCCTCAACGCGAACCAGAACAAGATCGACGCGGTCCTGTCGGAGAACGACAGCATGGCCACGGGCGTCGTCCAGGCTCTGACGGCCGTCGGCCTGAAGATCCCGGTCACCGGTCAGGACGGCGACACTGCCGCGCTGAACCGGGTCGCCCTCGGCACGCAGGCCGTCTCGGTCTGGAAGAACGCGTTCGCGCTCGGCGAGACCGCCGGCGACATCGCGATGCAGCTCTGCGGCGGCGCGGCGCTCAACGCCGTCAAGGCCCCGAGCGATCTGCCCGCAGCCGCGGCTCCGGCCTCGGTCAACGCGGCGGCGTTCGCGACCCCGAAGGGCAACTCCGTCCAGTCGATCATCCTCACCCCGACGGCGATCACCAAGGACAACCTGAAGGACACGATCGACGCCGGCTGGGTCACGAAGGACGCAGTCTGCGCCGGCGTGGCTGCCGGCTCGACGCCGGCCTGCGGCTGATCCGATCCGCCTAGCGAGCACATGCGACCTGTCCCGCGGTCCCCGCGGGGCAGGTCGCTTTCTTTATCCGGTTTCGCCCGCTGACGTCCAGGAGGAGAGCGATGACAACGGTTGCCGGGACCGCTCCTGAAGAGTCCGCGCCGAACGCTGCTGGACGCATCGGAGCCCTGATCCGGTCGACGGAGGTCGACCTCCGTCAGTTCGGGATGGTCCTCGCCCTGATCGTCATCTGGATCGGGCTCGGAATCGCGAACCCGACGATCCTCCAGCCCGTCAACTTCATCACGTTCTCCGTCCAGGCGTCCGGGATCGCGGTCCTCGCGACCGGCATGGTCCTCGTGATCGTCTCCCGGAACATCGACCTGTCGGTCGGCGCGGTCGTCGGGTTCATCGGGATGTTCTATGCGGAGTTCATGGCCCATTTCCTCCCCGAGAACCTCGGCGTGCCGATCGGCCATCCGCTCGTGTGGATCGTCGCGCTGGGCTGCGGGGTATTGCTCGGGATCGTGATCGGGGCCTACCAGGGCTTCCTGATCGCCTACGTCGGGATCCCGTCCTTCGTCGTCACGCTGAGCGGTCTCTTCCTGTTCCGCGGCCTGATCTGGCAGCTGAGCGGCGGCACCACCGTCGCACCGAACGACGCGACGTTCAACCTGATCGGCGGTGGCCCGCAGGGCTCGCTGGGCGGGATCCTCGCCTGGGGCCTCGGCATCGTCCTCGCCGCCGCCGTGCTCGGGATCCTCTGGAATGCCCGGAGGACGCGCCGGAAGTACGGGTTCCCGCTGCGCCCGATGTGGGCCGAGGTCGCGATCGCGGTCGTATCCGTCGGCGCCATCTTCGCCGGCGTCGGCGTCGCCAACTCGTATCACTGGCCGCCCGGCCTCGCGACGCAGTACGCCCAGGCACACGGGATCAGCGAGGCGAATGGCCCGCTCCAGATCGAGTCGGGCATCCCGATCCCGCTCCTGATCGTCATGGGTGTCACGATCTTCATGACGTTCCTCGCGACCCGCCGGCGGTACGGGCGCGACGTCTACGCGTACGGCGGCAATCCCGACGCCGCGGCCCTCGCGGGTATCAACACGCGCTGGACGATCATGAAGACGTTCATGCTCATGGGGATCCTCTGCGCGATCAGCGCGGCGATCGCGTCGGCCCGGCTGAACGGTGGAACGCTCGACCTCGGGACCGGCTACGAGCTGTACGTCATCGCCGCGGCGGTGATCGGCGGCACGACCTTCGAGGGCGGCGTCGGCTCGATCACGGGCGCGATCCTCGGGGCGCTCGTCATGCAGTCCATTCAGTACGGGTTGAGCTTCCTCGGCTTCAACTCGCCCCAGATCAACATGATCCTTGCCGTCGTCCTGATCCTGGTCGTCGGCCTGGATGCCTGGAACCGCCGGCGGGCACGGTAGGAGCGGAGGGAGACCGATGACCGAGATGGCAACTGCCCCCACCGCCCCTGCGACGACCGGCACGCCGCTCGTCGAGATGCGCAAGATCAACGTGGCGTTCGGCGGCGTCCATGCCGTGCGCAATGTCACGATCGACCTGTTCCCCGGCGAGGTCGTGGGGCTCGTCGGCGGCAACGGCGCCGGCAAGTCGACCCTCACGAAGGTCCTGTCCGGGGCTCGGCCCGCGGATTCCGGTGAGGTCCTCATCGAGGGCCAGAAGGCCGAGATCTCGAATCCGCGCGACGCGAAGGCCTACGGGATCGAGTGCATCTACCAGACGCTCGCCCTCGCCGACAACCTCGACGCGCCCGCGAACCTGTTCCTCGGCCGCGAGCTCACGACGCGGATCGGCAACCTCGACGACGACCGGATGGAGGATGCGACCCGCAAGGTCATGGGCCGCTTGAACCCGAACTTCAAGCGGTTCACGACGGCCGTCCGATCGCTGTCCGGTGGCCAGCGTCAGGCGGTGGCGATCGCCCGGGCGGTCTACTTCAATGCAAAGATCCTGATCATGGACGAGCCGACCGCGGCCCTCGGGCCGGCCGAGACCGCCCAGGTCCGGAACCTCGTGCGCCAGCTGAAGGCGGACGGGATCGGGATCCTCCTGATCAGCCACGACATCCACGACGTCTACGACCTGGCTGACCGGGTGAGCGTCATGTACCACGGCGAGATCGTCGACACGGTGAACAAGCACGACGTCTCGACCGACGACATCCTCGGGATGATCATCCTCGGCAAGAAGCCCGGCGAGGTCACCCAGAAGGAGATGGAGGCGCTCGAGCTCCGCGGCTGATCGTCGGTCGTGGCCCCGCCCGGCGTCAGCCCGCCCGGAACGTGGCGGTGAGGGCCGGATAGAGCGCCTGGTAGCCCGCGTGCCGCTCGCGGTAGATCGCGGCGTCGGGACCGGGTGACGCGACGACCGTCGTCGCGACCCACGCGTCCGTTGCGGCCTGGACCGTGGCGTGCCAGCCGGCCCCGACGGCGGCCAGGACGCCTGCTCCGTACGCCGCGCCCTCGGTCGTGGCCACGGTCGCGATCTCCGCCCCGAGGACGTCGGCGAGGATCTGGCGCCAGACCGGGCTCGCCGTCCCGCCGCCCGAGGCCCGGATCTGGCTCGCCGCGGGCATCCCCGCCGCGACCATCAGGTCGAGGCCGTCCCGGAGACCGTAGGCGACACCCTCCAGGACGGCGCGCGTCAGGTGTCGTCGGTCGTGGCCAACGGTCAGCCCGACGAACGCGCCCCGGGCCAGCGGGTCCGGGTGGGGGCTGCGCTCGCCCGAGAGATACGGCAGGAACCATAACCCGTCGCTGCCGGCCCGGATCTCGCCCGCCGCCTCGGTCAGATCGCCGAACCCGACGCCCGGCGCGGCCGTGTCGCGGAACCAGCGGAGGCTGCCGGCGGCCGACAGCATCACCGACATCAGGTGCCAGCGGTCGGGAACCGCGTGGCAGAAGGCGTGGACGCGGCCGCGCGCCTCCACGATCGGTCGCTCGGTCGGGGCGAAGATCACGCCGGAGGTGCCGAGGGACAGAGCCGGCGTCCCGGGCTCGACGGCGCCGACGCCCACGGCGTTCGCGGCCTGGTCACCCCCGCCCGCCACGACCGGCGTCCCGGGCCGCAACCCGGTGGCCTCGGCCGCCGCCGCGGTCACGGATCCCGTGAACGCGGGTCCCTCGAACGTCGGCGGCAGCCAGCGGCGGTCGATCTCGAGTGCGTCCACGACCTCGTCGGACCAGTCGCGGGCCGCCAGGTCGAACAGGATCGTGCCGGCCCCATCCGCCTTGTCGATCGCGTGGTCGCCGGTCAGGCGAAGCCGGACGTAGTCCTTCGGCAGCAGGACGTGGGCGATGCGAGCCCAGACCTCCGGTTCGTGATCGCGGACCCAGATGAGCTTCGGGGCGGTGAACCCGGTCAGCGCGTCGTTGCCGGTGATCGAGATCAGCCGCTCCGGCCCAACCGCCGCCCGGATCGCGTCGCACTCGGCAGCCGTGCGCTGATCGTTCCAGAGGATCGCCGGCCGGAGGACCTCGTCCGCGTCATCCAGCAGGACCAGACCGTGCATCTGACCCGTCAGCCCGATCGCCGCGACCTCATCGCCCGACGTCCCCGTCGAGGCGAGTACGGACCGGATCGCCGCGATCGTTCCCTCCCACCACAGGCTGGGGCTCTGCTCGCTCCAGAGTGGCTGCGGCACCTCGTACCCGTACTCGGACGAGCCGATCCCGGCGACCGAGCCATCCTCGGCCAGGAGGACGGCCTTCGTCGCGGTGGTCGACGTGTCGATCCCGAGGACGTAACGCATTGGGCCGGTCGGGCGGCTCAGCGGGACGAGGATCCGACTCGCGCTCCCTGGTCGGCGGTCCAGAGCACCTGGTTCACGGCGTTCTCGAGCTCCTCCTGGCGACCCGTCACGGGCTTCGGGTCGATCTCGCCGGACGCGACCCTGCCTTCGAGCGAGGCGAGCGTCTCGCGGCCATCGAGGATCGCCGTCCCGAGCGGGTCGCTCCAGCGTGCATAGCGCTCCGCCATCGGCCGCGACAGCGTCTCGCGCTCGACGAGCTCGGCGGCGACGAGGAGCGCCCGCGCGAGGGCGTCGATCCCGCCGATGTGGGCGTGGAAGAGGTCGGTCCGGCTCGTGCTCTGGCGGCGCAGCTTCGCGTCGAAGTTGAACCCGCCGGTCCCGATGCCGCCGCCCTTCAGGATCTCGTACATCGGCAGCGCCAGGTCTTCGACCGAATTCGGGAACTGGTCGGTGTCCCAGCCGTTCTGCGGGTCGCCGCGGTTCGCGTCGATCGAGCCGAGGATTCCGTTCGCGACCGCGTACGCGACCTCGTGATGGAACGAGTGCCCGGCAAGCGTCGCGTGGTTCGCCTCGATGTTCAGCCGGTACTCGTCCACCAGCCCGTACCGGACGAGGAAGCCGTGGATCGTCGCGGAGTCGTAGTCGTACTGGTGCTTGGTGGGCTCCATCGGCTTCGGCTCGATGAGGAGCGTCCCCTTGAAGCCGATCTTGTGCTTGTGGTCCGCAACGAGTTGGAGGAAGCGGGCGAGCTGGTCGCCTTCGCGACGGAGGTCCGTGTTCAGCAGGGTGTCGTACCCCTCGCGGCCACCCCACAGGACGTAGTTCATCCCGCCGAGGCGCTGGGTGACCTCGAGCATGTGCTTGACCTGGGCGGCCGCGTAGGCGAACACCTCGGGATCCGGGTTCGTGGCCGCGCCGCCTTGATAGCGAGGGTGGGTGAACAGGTTGGCGGTGCCCCACAGGAGCGTCGCGCCGGTCCGCTCCTGGTAGCCGAGCGCGTCGTCCGTCAGGGCGTCCAGGTTGTCGCGGAACTCCGCGAACGAGTTGCCTTCGGGCGCGACGTCTCGATCGTGGAAGCAGTAGTAGGGCGTGCCGAGCTTCTCGATGAACTCGAATGCGACCGCCATCTTCTGGCGAGCCGCGGGCATCGGCTCCGCGCTGGGATCGAGCCACGGTCGGTCGAGCGTCCCCACGCCGAACATGTCACGCCCGTCCCAGGCGAACGAATGCCACAGGCAGACGCCGATGCGGAGGTGCTCCGCCATCGTCGCGTCGAGGACCCGACGATCCGGCTCGTAGACCTTGAACGCCAGCGGATCGGTCGAATCGAGGCCGCCGAACGGGATCCGATCGGGCACCTCGGAGAAGAACGCGTCAGCCACGATCGGATCCTCCGCTCATTCGGCGACGAGCCACTTGCAAGCGAGGCTTCCGCTCGGCGCGACTTCGTATCCTATCGGCATGACCGATGTGCGCGAAGCCGACGCCGAATCGACCGCCCTCGGCCTGGACGGGCTGCCCGTTGACCCGGCCCTGATCGCGGAGGCCGCCGCGTTCGACGAGGAGGCGGCGACGGCCCGCCACGAGGAGCTCGTGACCGCGATCGAACGTGCCAACAAGGCCTACTACGAGGCGGACGCCCCCGAGCTCACGGACGCCGAGTACGACCAACTGTTCCGGCGCCTCGTCGCGCTGGAGGCGGCCTGGCCGGCGCTCGTCACGCCCGATTCGCCGACGCAGCGCGTCGGCGCCCAGCTGGCCGGCACGTTCGACGAGGTCCGCCACCGCCGGCCGATGCTGTCGCTCTCGAACGCGTTCAGCCACGACGAGCTGCGGGCCTTCGACGCGCGCGTCCGGCGCGGCCTCGGCCTGCCGCCCGCTCCGGATCCCGCCGCCGAGCTGACGTACGTGGCCGAGCTGAAGATCGACGGCCTCGCGATCACGCTCCGGTACGAGCGCGGCCGGTTCGTCCAGGGCGCGACGCGGGGCGACGGGTCGACCGGCGAGGACGTCACCGCGAACCTCCGGACGATCAAGAGCGTCCCGGGTCGCCTGCGCGAGCCCGCGACCCTCGACGCCCGCGGCGAGGTGTTCATGCCGAAGGCGGAATTCGCCCGGATCAACGCCGAGCGCGAAGAAGCCGGCCTGCCGCTCTACGCGAACCCGCGCAACTCGGGTGCGGGGTCGCTGCGCCAGAAGGACGCTGCGGTCACGGCCAGCCGCCAGCTCAGCACGTGGACGTACCAGCTGATCGAGGAGGACGACGCGTCTGGCGTCGCGAGCCAGTCCGCGGCGCTCGATCGCCTGG
>Ga0070695_100001321_pt1 | contig 13724 bp, 11 predicted proteins | sample KBSK1252metaG_FD_65471 | JGI IMG/M metagenome (GOLD analysis project Ga0070695, IMG submission 65471) | Corn, switchgrass and miscanthus rhizosphere microbial communities from Kellogg Biological Station, Michigan, USA - KBS K1-25-2 metaG | ecosystem: Host-associated > Plants > Roots >...
GGTCGTGCCGGTCGCTATCGCGGCGTTGTCCGCGGGCCGGACGATTTCATAGGTGAATTGCACGCGCACAGGCGATACCGATTCTCCCGTCGTTCGCACTTCGAGCTCGTCGTCGTACTTCGCCGACTCGCGATAGACGCACTGCGCCTCGATGACCGGCAGCGCGAACCCTTCGACTTCCATCTCCCGATAGGTCCAGCCCGCGGCGCGCAGCAGGTCGGTGCGTCCCACCTCGAACCACACGAAATAGTTCGCGTAGTACGCGACGCCCATCTGGTCGGTCTCGGCGTAGCGGACGCGCACCCGGGAAATCGAAGGCGGGCGGGTCACCGGGAAACGGGCATAATCGCGCCCAGCGCCGCGGCCTTGAGCTCCCGCGTGGCGCGCTCGGGATCGGGCTCCTTGAAGATGGCCGTCCCGGCGACGATGATCCGCGCGCCGGCCGAGACGACCCTGGCGACGTTGTCGAGGTCGATGCCGCCGTCGATTTCCACCGGCGCACGGTTGCCGGCGCGATCGAGCAGCGCGCGGACGTCCCGAACCTTAGACTCGCTGCGCGCGATGAAAGTCTGGCCGCCGAAGCCGGGGTTGACCGACATCACCAGCACATAATCCACGTCCGCCGCGATCTCCTCGAGCGCGGCCACCGGCGTCGCCGGATTCAGCACGACGCCGGCACGAACGTGGAGCGCCTTGATGGCGTGCACGGTACGGTGCAGGTGCGGCAGCACCTCGACGTGCACCGACATCATCGAGGCGCCCGCTTTCGCGAAGGCCTCGATGTAGCGATCCGGATCCTCGATCATCAGGTGCACGTCGAGCGGCACCGTCGCGACGCGCTTGATAGACGTCACGACTGGCGGACCGATGGTGATGTTCGGCACGAAATGTCCGTCCATCACGTCGACGTGAATCAGATCGGCGCCGCCCCGCTCGACCATCGCAATCGCTTCGCCGAGCGCCGCGAAGTCGGCGGACAGAATCGACGGTGCGATCAGCACGCTCATCGGCTGACCTCGAGGGAGATCGGCTCGCCGGGCGCAATCTGAAAGCCGGCTTGTGGACTCTGGCGGATCACGATGCCCGCCGCGACGCCGGGATAGGGATTGGATCCGACGACCGCGACCCGGAATCCACGCGCGCGCAGCACTTCGGCCGCGCGATCGCCGTTCACGCCGATGAGATCGGGCATCACGTACGTGGCGCCGCGCGTGCCGCGATTGACGAGCAGCGACACGCGTCCGCTTGCGCTTTTCGCCGGCGGCGTCTGCGCGATGACGACGTCCGAGGGCAGCTCCTCGGTGCGGATTTCCGACAGGCTTGCGAGCGTGAGGCCGTCCTGCGCAAGACGGAGCTGCGCCGTTCGTTCCGTTTCGCCCACGAGCGGCGGTACGGTCGACGCGCGCAGGCCCGAGCTGATCCAAATCCTGACGGTGCGCTGGCGCCGTGCGATCGATCCGGGCGGCGGCTCCTGCGCGAGCACGCGGCCGGCGGCGATTTTTGGATCGGGCCGGCGGGTGTCGTCGACCTTCAGCGCGAGGCCGTCGCTGGTCGCGATCGCCGTCGCCTCGTTCGCGGTGCGGTTCGTCAGATCCGGCACCGGCACCTCGCGCGCGCGCAGCGCGATGCGCATCGACGCGACGGCGAAGAGCGCGTAGGTCGCGAGCAGCGCGACGCCGAGCAACACGATCTTCCCGGCCGACCACACGCGGGTTTTCAATTCCACGGATTCGCGATCGTACTACAAGTTCTGCCGCTCCCACACCGCCGCGAAGAACGCTTCGAGCTCGTGGAGATCGGGTCGCGTGCGGAGATGACCGCGCGCGTCGACGACGGCCGGAGGGAGCGCCGGCGCGATCGCGCGCGCATCGACGGATGCGAAGTCGGGCGCGGCCGCGAGAAACGCGTCGACGACGGCTTCGTTCTCGTCGGGCTCGCCGGAGCAGGTCGCGTAAATCAGCCGTCCGCCCGGCGCGACCGCCGCCGCGGCGTGCGTTAGCATCGTCAGCTCGGCGGCGGCCAGCGCCGCGAGATCGCTCTCGCGGCGCCGCCACCGGATATCGGGATCGCGACGCAGCGTGCCCAGACCTGAACAGGGCGCGTCGACGATGACCGTGTCGAACGGCTGGGAAAAGGGCAGCGGGTGCAGCAAATCGGCCTGCACGATGCGGACCGTGGAGGCGCCGGCGGCCGCGACCGTCCTGCGGAGAAGGGCGATGCGGCGCGCGCGAAGATCGCAGGCGACGAGCAGGCCGTGGCCCTCCATCGCGGCAGCCATGGCGGTGGTCTTGCCTCCGGGCGACGCGCACGCGTCGAGCACGCGGCGTCCGGGACGCGCCGACGCGACGAGCGCCACGAGCTGCGACGCTTCGTCCTGCACGACGAAGAGTCCCTCTTCGAACGAAGGCGATCGCAGCGGGTGCCCGTCCTCGACGACGAACGCGTCGGGTGCGAATCGAGCGGGCCGCACGTGAACGTCGTCGTCGGCAAGGCGGCCGGCGAGAGCTGCGGTGTCGATCTTGAGACGATTGGCCCGCAGCGTCAGCGGCGCCGCGGTGTTGTTGAAGCGCATCCACGCTTCGGCCGCGTCGAATCCAAGCCGGTCGTACCAGCGGGCCGCCAGCCATCGCGGATGCGACAGCGAGATGCTGAAGTAGGCGAGGGCCGCTTCGCGATCGCCGGAATCGGCCGGGCGCGGCGGCAGCGGAAGCCTGTGGCGTCTGCGCGAGATGGCGCGAAGCACCGCGTTGACGAATCCGCTGGCGCTCTGCTTGCCGGCCCGCCGCGTCAGATCGACGGCGTCGTCGACGACCGCCGATGCGGGCACGCGCGTGTGGTGAAGCAGTTGATAGGCGCTCAGGCGGAGGATCTCCACCACTTCGACGTCGAGCCGATCGAGCGATCGCTTCGAAAAGTGGACGATGAGGTGATCGAGCGTGGCGCGCCATCGCTGGACGCCGGTCGCAATGTCGGCGGCGAGCGCGCGGTCGCGATCGTCACGCAGGTTGTCCCGCGCGAAGGCGATAGCGGTCGGAAGGTCCGCGTTTCCCGCCGAGACCGCCGAGAGCACTTCGTAGGCGGCGACGCGGGCCGGCGCGATCATGGCGCCGCCGTGAAGCGGTCGCCGCGCGTCAGGCGATGGCCGGGGAGGAAGTCGCGCACGGTCATCGGCCGTTTGCCTTCTGCCTGAATCTCGCGAACGTGAAGCGTGCCATTCCCGGTAGCCACGATCAAGCGATCGCCGGCCGCTTCAACGATCGTTCCCGGCTCGCTGGTGTCAGACGCGTCAGACGTGTCAGACACCGGACTTGATGAGGAGGCACGCAGGATCAGGCGGGCGCCCCGAAAGAACGTGAACGCGTGCGGCCAGGGGTGCAGGCCGCGGACGAGATCGTGGATGCGATCCGCCGGCTGCTTCCAATCGATCGCCCCATCGTCTTTCGTCAGCCGCGGCGCGTACGTCGCCGCGGCCTCGTCTTGCGGCGTTTCCGTTGCGCGGCCGAGCGCCAGATCGTCGGTCGATGCCAACAGCAGAGCCGCGCCGATCCGCGCGAGATCGCGCTCGACCTCGTCGCTGGTTTCCTCGGGACCAATCGGGCGCCGCGCCGTGGCCAGCATCGGTCCCGCGTCGAGCGCCTTGACGACGCGCATGATCGTGACGCCCGTCTCACGCTCTCCCGCGATGACGGCACGGTGGACGGGCGCGGCGCCGCGATAGCGCGGCAGCAGCGACGCGTGGACATTGATCAGGCCGAGCCGCGGGGTCGCGAGCACGGCGTCGGTGAGAATCCGCCCGTATGCGGCGACGACACCGAGGTCCGCGTGGAATGCCGCGAGCGCATCGAGAAATCCAGGGTCTTTCAGACGGTCCGGTTGAAGAATCGGGAGACCCGCCGCAAGGGCACGCGACTTCACCGGCGCATCGCTCGTGCGGTGACCGCGGCCTCGCGGGCGATCGGGCTGCGTGACGGCGCCCACGACGCGATGCCGCGAGGCGAGAAGCGCGTCGAGCGTCGGGACGGCGAACTCCGGCGTCCCGAAGAAGACAATCCGGAGCGCGTCGCCGGCTACCATTTGCCGGCGCGCGTCAGCTTGCGGATTTTGCGGACGATGAGATCGCGCTTGATGCCGCGCAGCCGATCGACGAACAGCGTGCCCTCGAGGTGATCCATTTCATGCTGAAACGCGCGGGCGAGCAGATCCGTGCCCTCGTGCTGGCGCTCGGCGCCCGAGCGGTCCAATCCCTTCAAGACGACCCGCGCCGGCCGGACCACCGTCGCGTTGAATCCGGGCACGCTGAGACACCCTTCTTCTTCGAGCTGCATGCCGTCACGTTCGACGAACTCCGGATTGACGAGCACGATGAGCCCGCCCGGATCGCGTCCGACCGAGACGTCGACGACGATCACGCGCAACGGAACGCCCACCTGCGGCGCCGCCAGTCCAACGCCCGGCGCCGCGTACATCGTCTCGATCATGTCGTCGATCAGGCGCTCGATTTCAGGCGTGATGGCCTCGACGGGCTTTGCCTCGATGTGAAGTGTGGAGTCGCCGTACTTGAGGATCGGACGAATCATGAAGTGACTGCGGCGAAGACGACGATAGAACGCAAAGGCCGCCAAGGCCGCAAAGAAATACTTTACTCGGGAAAGCCATTGACCACTCTCTTGATCCCGTCCCGCAGCGACCTGACGTTGAAATTGAGCAGCAGTCCCAGCGTCCGCTTCGAAAGCTTTAAGTGCGAACGCAGCTCGGCGCGATGAACCTTTTCCAGCCGCTCAATCGCCTTCACCTCGACGATCAACTCGTCATTCACGATCATGTCGATTCGATACCCGCATTCCAGTCGCTGACCCCGATAGACGAGCGGTAACGGGACCTGCCGTTCGACGCGAAGACCCTGGTCGAGAAGCTCAAAGCTCAGACAGGCTTCGTACGCCGATTCGAGCAACCCAGGGCCGAACTCGTCGTGCACTCGAATCGCGGCTCCGATGACACGATTCGACAGCAGATTGAGGCGCTCTACCAGATGGTTCTCGTCCATGCGCGACTCTGGTGCAAGAATCGTCGCGTTCGGAGAGACGGCCCAGTCACTCGAGAGCCGAGCGAGGAATCGCGTATTGGAAACAAGAGTAGACAACAAGAACGCGCCCCGATAAGTCTTTGCGGCCTTAGCGGCCTTTGCGTTCTTCTTTCGTGGCGAGTCACCTGACCGTGAATCGGGCGGACGTCCGGGCCCGGAACGCGTCCCAATTGGCGACGAGCTCCTCCATGGAATCGCCGCCGAACTTCTCGACGACGGCGTCGGCGAGGACGAACGCGACCATGGCTTCGCCCACGACGGCGGCGGCGGGGACGGCGCACACGTCGCTGCGCTCGACGGTCGCCGGACTCTCCGTCATCGTGGCGAGATCGACGGAGCGCAGGGGCTTCATCAGCGTGGAGATCGGTTTCATGAACGCGGTCAGGCGCACATCCTCGCCGTTCGTCACGCCGCCCTCGAGGCCGCCGGCATTGTTGGTCGGGCGGCGGACCGCCATCGGCTCGTCGCGCGGGCGATCGATCTTCGGGAGGATCTCGTCATGGACGCGCGAGCCGGGCAGGTCGGCGACCGTCGGTCCGAGACCGATGCCGACCGCCTTGATCGCCGGAATCGACATCAGCGCCTGCGCGAGACGTCCATCGAGCTTGCGATCCCACTGCACATACGTGCCGAGACCGGGCGGGACGCCGTGGGCGATGACCTCGAAGCTGCCGCCCATCGTGTCGCCGGCGTCCCGGGCGCGATCGATCTCGGCGATCATCCGCTCCTCGACGGCGGCATCGGAGCAGCGCAGCGCCGCGTCGGACGGAATCGATCGGATGTCGTCGAACGTCAGGGCGAGCGCATCAGCGATCGACGCGGAGCCAATCGAGACGACGTGGCTGGCGATCTCGGTGCCGACCGCCCGCAGCAACTGGCGCGCGATGGCGCCGACCGCGACGCGCGCGGCGGTTTCGCGCGCGCTGGCGCGCTCGAGCACGTTGCGCATGTCCTCGTGGCCGTACTTGACGAAGCCCGCGAGGTCGGCGTGGCCGGGACGCGGCCGCGTGACGGCCGGGCGATCGGCGCCCGACGCGCCGGGCGGCATGTCGGCCTCGACGTGCATCGTGCGCTGCCAGTTCTCCCAGTCCTTGTTGGGAATCATCAGCGCGATCGGGCCGCCGGTCGTGTCTCCGTGACGGATGCCGCTCAACGGCTCAGCGCGATCGGATTCGATCGCCATGCGGCGTCCGCGGCCGTAGCCGGTCTGCCGGCGCCGCAACTCGTGGGTGATCGCGTCGAGATCGATCGTCAGACCGGCGGGAACTCCTTCGACGATCGCGACGAGCGCCTTGCCGTGCGACTCGCCAGCGGTGAGAAATCGCAACATGCGGGCCTCATTCTATCCGAAGTTTTTGCCGCATCCGGAGCACCTCCACGCGATCTTCCTCGTGATCGGCGCGGGCCGCGATCTTGCACCGTCGTCGTCGCTCACAAGGAGGATGCGATGCGACTCGTGGCGGATCGATTCATTGAGCACGATGACGGCCGCATCGTCGACGCTGCGACGGGCGAGCGCGTGGCGCTGACGATCGACGCCGCAGGCGACCACGCCGCGCAGCGCAGATGGGCAGTGCGCTGCGACGCGTTGCAGAAACTGCAGCATCGGTGGACCGTGCCGATGGTCGATTTTGGATGCGTGGGTACCGCGCAGCGGTTCGAAGCGTGGCGATGCGGCGCGGTCTGGAGCGGTGCGGGCGCGGAAGCAGAGCGTGCCCGTGATCTCGCGCGGCGATTTTTTATCGCATCGGGGTTGTCGACTGGCAGCGATTCGCTCGATTGTGTCCGCGCGGGACTGAATGGCGCAGCGTGGCTGCCCGACGCGTCCGCCGGCTATCCGTGCGAGGCCGACGAAAACGCCCTCGCCGACACGCCGCTCGATGCGCGCGCGGTTCTGGTGATCGGCCGGCGTGCGGCCGCGCCGCTGGCCGAGATGTTTCACACCGCCGCGGGGCCGCGTCCGCACATTGCGGCGCTGTGGGGACCTCCGGGGTCCGGGAAGACCGTCCTCGTTCGCCAGCTCGCGCGGGTTGCGCGCGTCAACGGGTTCGTCCCGGTTGCCGCCCGGCTCGCCGGCGGTCGCCATGCGCCGCTCTGGCACGGGCGCAGCTTGTTCATCATCGATGACGGACCGGCTGGCGCCGCGTGGTCCGCGATGCTCGACCGAGCGACGCGGACGCCGTACCCTCACGTCCTGCTCATCGTCAGGGTGGACGAACAGCGGACCGTCGACGGCGTGTCGATGGATCGCCTTGCCGCAGAGAAACTCGCGGCCGCCGTCCATCCGGCGCCGGCGGACGGGCGCGCGGCCGCTCGTATCCGGCGCGCCGCCGAGGAATCAGGCGGATGGCCAGGACGCTTCGTGCGTCTGCTGTGGCCAAAAACGACCGTCGCCGACCGCGTGCGGCGGTACGTGACGGCGGCATCGTCTGCTGGCGTGCGTCTGTCACGCGTCGCCGAGGAGCCAGCCGCGTACGACGCAGGCGACACCGCTGTCGCCCAGGAAGATAGCGCCCCAATCGCCGCGGCCGCCGCGTCGACCTGGCCGGCTCCCGGCGAGCTCGCGGCGCTGCGGCGGCGCATGGAGGGCGCCGCCCGGCAGCTCGCCCAGGGCCGTCATGAACCGGGCATCCGCCAGCTTCGTCAGGCGATTGGCGGGCTCGCGCGCCGGGACGGCTGGATCGAGGCGGCCGATGGCGCGCTGACATTGTCGTCATCGTTATTGCGGCGCGGACGGGTGCGCGAGGCGCAGGCCGCGCTGGACGAGGCCCGCCAGTTCGCCCAGCGATCGGGACGGACGGCCGCCCTCATCGACATCGCCGTCATGAGCGGGGAAGCGTCGATCGATCTTGCGCGCCTCGACGATGCGGAAACGGTGCTGACGACGGCGCGTGCGGCGGCGCAGGCGGCCGGCGACGCCCGGCGCGTGGCGCTGGCGTCGCTCGGACTGGGACGTTGTCTGTTCTGGCGGGGCCAGTACGCCGACGCGGTCGCCGCGCTCTCCGATTCCACGGGGTTCGACGACGCGGCGCCGGCGCTGCGTCTGCGGCGGCGTCTCCTGATCGCGCGCGCAGCGGTCGGGCAGCGGGATTTCTCCAATGCGATGTCGCTCGTGGCCGATGCGGCGAAAGCGCCGGGCGTCAGCGACCAGCCGTCGCTGCGATCGTCGGTCGCCTGCGGCGCGGCCTTCGTTCATCTGGCGGTCGGCGATCTCGATGCGGTCGAGCGGGACGTGGCCGACGCGATCGCCGCATCGCGGGCTGGGTTCGACCCGCTCTGTGCGATTCGCGCGCGGCTGCTGCTGGCCGAAGCCGAGCGACGCCGCGGCCGGAGGTCATCGACGGCGAATCATCTGCGTCGCCTCGCGAGCGTGGCGGCCGTGCCGCCGACGATTCGCGCGCGCGGTCAGCTCGTGACCGACCTCGCGGGTGCGGCCGGCGACGCGGAGGCGATCGTCGCGCGTCATGTCGGCGCGACCGGACTCGGCGCGCTGGCACTGTATGCGCCCGATGCCCATCGCCGCCCGGAAGGGCTCCGCCACAGTTATCCAGCTGCAGTCCAGGGCCCTCGCCACGCACCTGCGGCGCCGGGTTTCAGCCCGGCGATCGAGATCGATCCCGCGATGGTCCATGACGTGGTGGCGATTCTGCAGATGTGTCAAAGCGCCGACGAAGAGCGTGCCGTGTTGAAGGATGTCTGCCGTCGCATGCGACAACAGCTGCACGCGACCGCGGTCGCCTGTCTCGCGCTCGCCGCCGGACGGCACGATCTCGTGGCGGCGGACGGCGCCCGGATCGACCCGGGGATCGCGGAGCGAGCCGTGACCGCAGGGATCGCGATCGCTCCGTGCCGAACGGACGATCGGATCGAGGCCGCCGCGCCCATTCAGTACGGCAGCGCCATCATCGGCGCGTTGTGCGCTCGCTGGACGCTGGGATCGACCTACGACCTGGCGCGCGCGTCGAGCATCCTCACGATGGCCGCCGCGGCCATCGCACCGCTGCTCTCGGCGGCGGCGGCGCGGCGCGAACGAATGACGACGCCCGCCTTCGCCGAGTTGCGTGGCGTGACTCCGGCCATGCTCGAGGTCCGGCACGCTGCCGAGCGCGCGGCGGCGGCGCCGTTCGCGGTGCTGATCGAAGGAGAGAGCGGCAGCGGAAAGGAACTTGTCGCGCGCGCCATTCATCGTGCCGGTCCACGGCGCGATCGGCCGTTCTGCGCGCTCAACTGTGCGGCGCTGCCCGACGATCTCATCGAGTCCGAGCTCTTCGGTCACGCGCGCGGCGCGTTCACCGGCGCCGCGTCTGAACGCGCCGGCGTGTTCGAGGAGGCGCACGGCGGCACGCTGCTGCTCGACGAAGTGGGCGAGCTGTCGCCGCGCGCGCAGGCCAAGCTGCTGCGCGTCATCCAGGAAGGCGAACTGCGCCGCGTCGGCGAGAACGTGTCGCGCCGCGTGGACGTGCGCCTCGTCGCCGCCACCAATCGGGATCTGCGGCAGGACGTGGCCGCAGGACGATTTCGCCTGGACTTGCTCTACCGCCTCGACGTGATTCGCGTAAGGGTGCCGCCGCTGCGCGATCGCCGCGAGGACATCGCCGTGCTGGCCGAACACTTCTGGCGCGACGTCGCCTCGCGCCTGGGCTGCCGCGCGACGCTCGGCGCGGCGACGATCGCCGCCCTCGCGCGCTATGACTGGCCCGGAAACGTGCGCGAGCTGCAGAATGTGCTGGCCGCGCTCGCGGTGCGGAGTCCGAAGCGCGGCGTCGTGCCGCCGACGGCGCTGCCGCCGCAGTTCGCCGAGGCCGGACCCTCAGAGAGCTGGCGGCTCGAGGAGGCGCGCCGGACGTTCGAGGAGCGATTCGTGCGAGCCGCGCTGGTCCGCAACGGCGGCCATCGGGGCCGCGCCGCCGTCGACCTCGGATTGACGCGGCAGGGACTCACGAAGCTGATGACAAGGCTCGGCATCGCCGAAACGGAGGGTGATGCTGATGCCGACGCCGGCGAACAGTCCACGTAGAACGCAGAGGCCGCAAAGACCGCAAAGAACATTTGGCCAAAATGCGTTTGCGCGCTCTTCGCGTTCGAGCGTGACGCGAGTCAGGGCAGTCGTGCGAGACGACGGGCGAGGGCGAGGAGCGGCGCGTTCTGCGGATCTTTTTCAAGACCGCGCGCGACGGTGGCTCGCGCCGCGACCCGATCGCCTGCGCGAAGCTGCGCGTCGGCGAGCGACGCGAGCAGCCCCAGGTCGTTCGGGCTCGCCGCGGCGGCGCGTTCGAACCACCGCGCGGCGGCGGGCGCGTCGTTGAGCCGGAGCGAGAGCGTCGCGACGCGCGTGGCGCGCGACACGACGTCGGGATCGTTCGGGACGAGCGCGCCGTACGAAATCAGCGCCCGCCGCGCGGCATCGAGATGATTCTGTCGATCGGCCGCATTCGCGTAATGCAGGAACGAAGCCGGATCGACCGGATGGCGCAGCGTCGCCTGTTCCAGCGCGCGTTCGGCCGCCTCCGTATTGCCGTCCTGCAGCAGGGCGCGGCCGTACAGCGTGAGGATGTCGCTCGTCGCCGACGGTTCCGTTGCCACGCGCTCGAGCGCCTCGATGGCTTTGGGCAGTGCGTCGCTCCTCGTCGGCGCAAGATCCAGCCAGACCTGACCGAGCGCGCCGTAGATGAGCGGTTGATCGGGCGCGCGTTCGAGCGCGTTGCGCAGCGTCACAATGGCGAGGTCGCCGTGCCCGGCGCGCGCGTGCGCCAGACCGATGGCGACCTGGCGTTCGACGTGCTCGCGATCGAGTCCCGCGAGCACCTGGAGCTGCTCGAGCTCGTCCTGCCGGCGGCCGAGCATGCGGTAGAGGTCCGCCAGTTCTTCACGCGCCGGAATCAGCGCGGGCGACAGCGACACGGCGGTTTCGAGCGCTCTGACCGCCTCCGGTATCTGGCGCTTCTGCCGCAGACACATTCCCTGGAGGTAATACGCGTCCGGCATCCGGCTGTCGAGACGGACCACGTCGTAGAGCGCCGCGAGCGCGCCGTCAAGCTGGCCGTTGCGAAAACGAGCGAGCGCGAGCTTGTAGCTGACGCGCGCCGACCGGTCGTCGAGCTGCAGGCTCCGTTCGTACGCCTCGACCGCGAGCGCGTACCGCTGGCGCTGATACTCAGCATCCCCGAGCTCTTCGACCGGACGCGTGGCGGCGGGATCGAGCGTGGCCGCGCGGCGGAACTCGCGCGCCGCCTCCTCGACATCGCCCCGGCGCTGGTAGGTTTCGCCGAGGCGCAGGTGCGCCAGCATCGAGTCGGGACGGAGGGCGATCGCGCCGCTGTACGCCTCGATCGCGCCGAAGGTTTGATCCTCACGGAGCGCCGCGTCGCCGCGCGCCAGAAGCGCCCGGTAATCGCGCTGGCGCGCCGCCGTCTGATAGGCCAGCGCCCCGCCCACGGCCGTGGCCGCGAGGACGATCATCGCGATGGCGATTTTCAAATTGGCGCGATTTTACCCAAAGTCGCGGGATCGGCCGCAGGCGATTGAGCCCAAGGAACTTTGGGGTTCGGCCGGGGTCTAATCGAAGGTATAGTGGAAGCCTTGAAGCACGCACGAGTAGTTGGTTGGTCGGACGTCGGCGGACGCGAGGCCACGCTCGTTCAGCGATGTGCGGACGGCGATGAATCGGCGTGCGCCGATCTGGTCGCCGAACACCAGCGCATGGTGTTTCAGCTCGCGATGAACCTGCTCGGCGAGCGCGACGAAGCGCTGGATCTCTCGCAGGAAGTCTTCCTCCGCGTCTTCCGCACCATTCACCGCTTCCGGGGTCAGTCGAGCCTGCGAACCTGGATCTATCGCATCGCCGTCAACCAGGCGCGCAACCGGCATCGCTTCTGGCGCCGCCGCCACCGCGCCGACCAGGTCTCGCTCGATCAGCATATCGAGGCTCACGGCGAGCTGGTGTCGGCCGGCGAATCGACTCCCGATCGCGTCCTGGCGCAGAAGGAACTGGCCGAGCGGCTGCAGCATGCCCTCGATCATCTGCCGTTCGATCAGCGGACGGCGATCGTGCTGCGCGAAATCGACGGACTCAGCTACGAAGAAATCGCGTTCTCGCTCGGCGTCGCCATCGGCACCGTGAAGTCGCGGCTGACGCGCGCCCGGCAGGCGCTGCGCCTCGAGCTGCGCGAAGCGAGGACGGTATGAAGCCGCTGAATTGCGCGGCGACGCGGCGCCGGCTGCAGGCGTTTCACGACCACGAGCTTGCGGTCACCGACCAGATTGCCGTCACCTCGCACCTCGAGTGGTGCGACAGCTGCGCCGAGATGCTCGCCGACCTGCGCGTCATGCGCTCGGCGCTCCAGTCGATCGCGCCCGGCCGCGCGTCGATGTCGAACGAACAGGCCGCCGTCTTCAACACCACCGTGGTCAGCCGCCTGAAGGCGGAAGAGAACGCGTCGCTCTTCGCGCTCGTGCGCGAGATGTTCGACGACATGCATTTCGTCTACGCCGGCCTCGGCGCCGCGGCCGCGGCGCTCGTCTGCGTCGCCATCATGTTCAGCATGATGCGGTCGGCGACCAACGGACGGCCCGATTCGCTCGGCGCGATCATGCACGTGCTGGCGACCCCGCTCGAGTGCGAGTCGGGGAACGATCTGGCGGACGTGTCCGGGTGCCGCGCGCGCTGGGCGGCGCGATTTCAGCGGGCCAACGAGACGGCGGAGCAGGACGCGATCTTCGCGCTCGAGGCGGTCATCACGCATCAGGGCGGCCGGCTCGCCGACCTGGAAGCGCTCCACGCGCGCAACCGCCACGCGGCGGTGAGTCAGGCCAAGCTGATTGAAGGATTGCTGGACGCCGTGTCGCGCGCCCGCTTCGATTCGATGCAGACGCTGCTGATGCCCGATTTGAGCGGCGTCGTGTGGCTCGTCGAGCACGCGACCGTGCGCGCCAACAACAAGCCGGCGCTCGACCTGCCGCTGCCCCCGAAGAAGCGCGCCGCCGCCACGACGCACGGCGCGCGCCTCGTCCGAGCCTGACGTATTTCAGCGGTTCAAACCCGGAGATGTAGGGGCGGACCCGCGTGTCCGCCCGGGCCGACACATGGGTCGGCCCCTACGTGGTGTCAACGTCGGGGTGCTGTGTTTAGTGTTGTTTTCGGGGTGCGTCGACGTGCATCGTCGAAACATTATTCATCGTGTCGCTGGCCCGAAGCGTCACGCCGCGGTCGCCCAGCTCGCCGTCAATCGCCAGCTCATAGTGCTCGTCGCGTGAGTCGGCGATGCCGTCCACCGGGAACACGCCGCGCCATCGCTGGCCATCCTGCGAGAACTCGACGCGCTGAATGGGCGAGTGATCGTCCTTGACGTCGAACGTCACGATCGTCTTGCCGCGGTCGAGCCGCACGCTGGAAACGACGATGTCGGGCGCGGTGTTGTCGACCTCGAAGGCGACGCTGTCCATCTCGCCGCTGAGCGCGGTGCCCGTCGGGTTCGACGGCGCGTCCGACGCGATCACCTTCACGAAGTACGTGCCGTTCGGCACCGTCGTCGTGTCCCAGACGAGAATCGAGTCGCTGACGGCCTTACGCAGCGGCTTCCACGCCGTCTCGCCTTCGCGGCGGTAGAGAACGTCGTACAGGAGATCGTCGTCGTTCTCGTCG
>Ga0070695_100001324_pt1 | contig 13711 bp, 8 predicted proteins | sample KBSK1252metaG_FD_65471 | JGI IMG/M metagenome (GOLD analysis project Ga0070695, IMG submission 65471) | Corn, switchgrass and miscanthus rhizosphere microbial communities from Kellogg Biological Station, Michigan, USA - KBS K1-25-2 metaG | ecosystem: Host-associated > Plants > Roots >...
GCCCGGGGTGGGTCTTGTGCTCGCGGGGCCGCTGGCGGCCGCGCTGGCCGGAGTCGGCGCCGGAGGTGTGACGGGCGGCATGATCGGCGCGCTCATCGGCGCAGGCATTCCCGAGGATCGCGCGCGTGTCTACGAGCAGGCGCTGGAGAACGGCGGCATCGTCATGGGGGTGGGCCCGCGCACGGACGAGGACGCGCGCTATTTCGAGTCCGCGTGGGGTGGCGCCGCGGGGCGGTCTCCCGGCGGGCGATAAGCGACCCGCTTGGGCCGGACGGCTTGCCGTCTCGGCCCGCGCGGGTAGATGCGGTGCGGTTCCCTTACTTCGCGGAGCGGATCGAGCTGCGGGCCGCGGGCCGCATGGCCTCCTGGCCCGCGTGAATGGTCTGGCCGATCGTCTCCGACGCGCTCTCCACCAGCGACTCCGCCTGCTTCAGCGTGTCGGCCGCCCGCTTCCGAATGTCCAGCGTGTTGGCATCCACGAATCGGCGGATCTCGTCCTCCCACAACCAATAGGCAACTCCGCCCGCGATGACTCCGACGACGAATGACTTGAGCATGGTGTCTCCCTCCCTTTCAGTTCAGTGATCGCGCTTCCAGACTCAGCAAGAGCAAGGGCGATGCCAGGGCTCGTCTTACCCGATAGAAATTACCGTGTGAGCGACTCATCTCCGCCACTCGTTCCGGGCTTCGCCCGAAAACCGCTTGAATATCGGGTGCTCGTGGCGCGCCAAGACCTGCGGCACGCGCGTTGCACTCTTCCACCTGCGGAAGGCGGCCGCAAGGCGGCGCCTCGAGGAGGATCACATGGGTACCATCTTGATCGTAGTGCTGGTGCTTCTGCTGGTGGGAGCGATTCCGTCGTGGCCCCACAGCCGCTCCTGGGGCTATTTCCCCAGCGGGTTCCTGGGGCTGGCGCTGCTGGTGCTCCTGATCCTCGTGCTGACCGGTCGAGTGTGATGCCCGCTGCGACCACGTTCCTTAACCGAATCAAGGGAGGAAATCCAATGCATCGTGCCACCAAGCTGAGCGCAACCGTGATGATGGGGTTGGCGTTGGCGGCCGCGCCCGCCTGGGTGAACGCCGCTGACGAGAAGAAGTCGACAACCCAGAGCGTGAAGACGACCGTGAGCGACTCCTGGATCACCTCGAAGACCAAGATCGCGCTCTTCGCGGATAGCCGCGTTCCCGGTACGTCGGTGAACGTGGAGACCACCAAGGGCACCGTCTTCCTCCGGGGCAAGGTCGACAACGACGCGGCCAAGGCGGCCGCCGAAGAGATCACCAAGGGCATCGAGGGCGTCACCGCGGTGAAGAACGAGCTGCAGGTGGTGCCCGCCGCCGACAAGAAGATGGTGGAAGCGAAGGACGACGACCTCACCAAGCAGGTGAAGACCCGCCTCCACAACGACGCCCGCCTGAAGAAGGTGGACGTGCGGGTCGACAACGGCGTGGTGACGCTTCAGGGCAAGGTCGCGAGCATCGCCGACAGCGCCAGGGCTTCGCAGCTCGCGCGCGGGGTTCCTGGCGTGCGCGCGGTGAAGAACGACGTGACCTTCGACAGCGCCATGGACAACCCGAGCACGATGAAGAACCGGCTGACCCGGGCCAAGAACGACGTCATGGACAAGAAGAGCACCATGATGGACGGGTCGGACAAGACGACGGGCTCGCAGACCCATGTGGCGGCTGCTCAGCAGGCGCTCAAGACCAACGGCTACAACGTCGGTCCCATCGACGGATACGTGGGCCCGCGGACCACGGCTGCGGTGCGTGAGTTTCAGCAGCGCGAGCAGCTTCAGGTGACCGGCCAGCTGGATCCGGAGACGCTGGGTCGGCTGGGTGTAGGCATCGGCGGCGCGGCCAGGACGCCCCAGACTCGGTAAGCGCAACCTGGTCGCAGGGGTATGGGCGGGCCGGGGAGAGGAATCTCCCCGGCCCGTTTTCTCTTATGAGCGAGGAGAACGGGCTTGAGCGATGCGGGCTGGCTGGTGCTGGCGGTGGTGGCGGGGGGACTCGCCGCCTTCCTGTGGTTCCAGCGCGAGCGCTGGATTCGCCGACGGCAGCGCCGGGACGAGGAGATCTAGGTCGTGCGGGGGGTGGCGGCGCGTACGGGGGTGGTGACTCGAGGCGCCGGCCGGCTCGACGCGGCCTCCAGGTCGCGGGCGCGTCCACGGCGTATGGCGGAGGCCGCCAGACAGAGCGTCAGGAGGACCACGAAGGCCGCCAGGGTTCCGGTCAGTAGCGGTGCCAGGTACTGCGCGACCGACGAGCCTACCGGAAGAACACCGCCGGCGATGCCGAGCGCCAGCAAGCCAATCGCGGTCCTCATAGCTAGAATCCCCCTCGGCCACAATTACGCAATTGCGGTGCCAGCCGGCGGCGGCCCCGGCCGGGGTGAGGGAAAGTGTTATCCTCCTTACGCGAAGTCCTGCCGGCTGAGCAGGTAAGGAGTCGTCCTGAACCCGCGACCTGGTAACTTTTTCCGGATACATTTTTCCGCGAGGCCTCGATTGTCGTCGTCATGATGCCCTTCGCCACGGGTCCCATCCGAGCCGAGCTCCTCAGCATCGAGCGCCTCGAGCTCAAGGCCGAGGCCATCGCTCGGGACCGGGTGGTGTCGGGCCAGGTGGCCGATCCGGCCCTGCTGGGACGCGTCCGTGACAACGGCCGGGTCTTGCTCCGGTGCTACCGCGCCCTGGCCGCGGTCATCCAGGAAGAGCGCGCCACCACTCCCGCCGCGGAATGGCTGGTCGACAACTTTCACATCGTCGAAGACGTCCTGAACGAGATTCGCACCGATCTCCCCCCCGGCTTCTATCGCCAGCTTCCCCGGCTCGGCGAGGGTCCGTTCAACGGCTCTCCGCGGGTGGTCGGCCTCGCCTCGACCCTGGTGGCCCATACCGACAGCCGCTTCGATCCGCTTTCCCTCCAGCGCTTCGTCCTCGCCTTCCAGCGCGTGCAGCCGCTCCTCATGAGCGAGCTGTGGGCGGTTCCCATCGCGCTGCGCCTGACCCTGGTGGAGAACCTGCGCCGGCTCGCCGAGGAGATCGTGGAAGGCCGCGAGGAGCGTCTCGCCGCGGACCGCCTGGCCAATACCTTGCTCGGACAGGGCGACGGGCCCGCGAATCCCCACGCCTTCCGGGGCCTCGGCGACGAGGTGCTGACCACGCCCTTCGCGGTGCAGCTCGCCCAGCGGCTGCGCGATCAGGATCCCGACGCCACCCCCGCCGCCCGCTGGCTGGAGGAGCGGCTGGCGACCATCGGGATGTCGTCGCAGGACCTGGTGCGCGCCGAGCATCAGCGCCAGGGCGCCGCCAACGTCACCGTCCGCAACGTGATCACGAGCCTCCGGGTCATGGGGACGTTCGACTGGCGCGAGTTCTTCGAGAGCGTCAGTCTCGTGGACCAGGTCTTGCGCGAGGAGAGCAGCTTCGGCGGGATGGACTTCAGCACGCGCGATCGGTACCGGCACGCCATCGAGGACCTCGCCCGGGGCTCCGGTCACACCGAGATGGAGGTCACCCGGGCCGCCCTCTCGCTGGCGGAGGGGAAGGAGGACCCGGGCCTCTACCTCATCTCCAAGGGGCGTCCGCGGCTGGAAGCGGCGCTCGACTATCGCATCTCCATGCGGCAACGGCTCAGTCGCACGTACATGGCCTCCGCCACCTGGAGCTACCTCGGCTCGATCTTCATCGTGACCGCGTTTCTCCTGTGGTCGCCGCTCTTCTTCACCCATCACCTCGGGGTGAGCACGGCGCTGCTGGTGGTGCTCGGCGCGCTGGCGCTGTTTCCCGCCTCCGACGCCGCCACCGCGCTCGTCAACCGCGCCATGATGGAGCTGCTGCCTCCGCGCTCCATGCCTCGGCTCCAGCTCGCCAAGGGAGTGCCGCCGGAGCTCAAGACCCTGGTGGTGGTGCCCACGCTCTTGACGGACGAGGAGCAGATCGCCGAGCAGATCGGCCGGCTCGCGGTCCACTATCTCGCCAATGCGGACGGCGAGCTGCGGTTCGCCATCCTCTCGGACTGGACCGATGCGCCCACCGAGCGCGCTCCCGATGACCAGCGGCTGCTCGTGGCGGCGCAGGCGGCCATCGACGCGCTCAACCGTCAGTACGGCGCGGTATCCGGCGGAGAGTCTCGCTTCTACCTCTTCCATCGCCGGCGCGTCTGGAGCGCAAGCGAGGGCTGCTGGATGGGCTGGGAGCGCAAGCGGGGCAAGCTGAACGAGCTCAACCGGCTCCTGCGCGGCGCCGCCGACACCACCTTTCTCCCCACGCCGTCGCCTCCGCCCGAGGGCGTTCGCTACGTCATCACGCTCGACGCCGACACGCAGCTGCCGCGGGGCGCGGCGGCGCGCCTGGTGGGGACGCTCGCTCATCCGCTCAACCGGGCGAGGCTCGATCCCCGCGAGCGCCGGGTGGTCGAGGGCTACGGGATCCTTCAGCCCCGCATCGCTCCCACCTTGCCCAGCGATCGGGAAAGCTCCATCTACCAGCGGATCTCGTCGGGACCGGCGGGCCTGGACCCGTATGCCTCGGCGGTGTCGGACGTCTATCAGGACCTCTTCGGGGAGGGGTCGTACACCGGCAAGGGCATCTACGACATCGACGCCTTCGAGAGCGCGCTGGCCGGCCGGGTGCCGGAGGCCGCCCTCCTGAGCCACGACCTGTTCGAAGGGCTCTTCGCGCGCGCGGGCCTGGTGAGCGACATCGACCTCTTCGAGGAATTTCCCGCGCGCTACGAGGTGGCGGCGGCGCGCCAGCATCGCTGGGCGCGGGGCGACTGGCAGCTGCTGCCGTGGATCGTGCGGGGGGCGGCGGGCAAGGGCGCCACCCGGGGGCGCATCGATCCCATCGGCCGGTGGAAGATGTTCGACAATCTGCGCCGGACGCTCTCCGCGCCCGCGGCCTACCTCACCTTGCTGGCGGGCTGGACCTTCCCCGACGGCGTCGCCATGGTGTGGACCAAGTTCGTCCTGCTCGCCATCGCCATTCCGGCGTTCATCCCGGTGTCGACGGAGATCTTGCCGCAGCGGGCCGGCGTCTCCAAGCGCGCCTATGTGCGGGGATTGGCCCGAAGCCTCATGCTGGCCATCGCCCAGGTCACCTTGACCCTGGTCCTGCTCGCCCACCAGGCATGGCTGATGGCGGACGCGATGGGCCGGACGCTCGCGCGCCTGCTCTTCACCCGGCGCCGGATGCTCGAGTGGGTCTCGGCGGCCCAGGTCAAGGCGAGCTCGACGCTCGACCTCCCCAGCGTCTACGCCCGCATGGGGGGCGCGCTCATCCTCGCCCTCGTCGCGGGCGCGGTGGCGGTGTCGGCCCCGGGCTCACACTGGATCCTCGCCGTCCCGCTCGTGACCTTCTGGCTTCTCTCGCCCGCCGTCGCCCGGTGGATCAGCCTGCCTCCGCGCGCGCGGCCGGCCGAGCAGCTAGCCCAGGACGAGCGCGAGACCTTGCGCGCCACCGCGCGGCAGAGCTGGCGCTTCTTCGAGACCTTCGTGACGGCCGCGGACAATTCGCTCCCGCCGGACAATTTCCAGGAGGACCCGCGCCCGGTGGTGGCGCGGCGAAGCTCGCCCACCAACTTCGGCCTCTACCTGCTCTCGACGGCGTCGGCCCGCGACCTCGGCTGGCTCGGCACCCTGGACATGGCGGACCGGCTCGAGGCCACCCTGGCCACGCTGGAGCGCCTCGAGCGCTTCCGGGGGCACTTCTACAACTGGTACGACACCGGCGACCTCCGCCCGCTGGAGCCTCGCTACGTCTCCACCGTGGACAGCGGCAACCTCGCGGGCCATCTCTGCGTGCTCGCGATCGCGATCCGCGAGCGGATCTCCCGGCCCCTGGTGGACGTCGAGACGGGACGGGGTATCGTGGACGCGCTGCGGCTCGTCCGCGATGCCGCGCCCCCCGTGGCGGACGAGGCGCCCGGCGGACCCGGCGAGCGCCTCCGCGCGGCGGCCGAGGCGCTCATCGCGGCCCTCGCCGCGCCCCCCGAATCGATGGGCGGCTGGGCCGCCCGCCTCCGCGTCCTCGCCTCGGGCGCCGAGAGCCTGACCGCGCTGGCGCAATCGCTCGCCGGGGAGGCCCGCGTCGCGGCGCTCGCCGGGGTGAAGGTCGCCCACGCCGCGATCGCCGGCCATCGCCGCGATCTCGAGGCGCTGGCGCCCTGGGCCGAGCCGCTCGAGCTGCTCGTCGCCGGCCTGCCGGAGGCGCGGCTCGCCGGCGGCGAGGGAGTGGCGCGCCTGCGGAGCACGATCCCCGCCCTCGGCGACATGCCTGGCTGCGTGGAGGCGGCGGCCCACGAGCTGGCGGCCCTCGTCGCCGCGGGCCGCCCGGGTGATCGCGACGCGCTGGACGTGGGGCGTGTCGGCAAGGTCATCGAGGCCATCGAGCGCTCGGGATTGGCCGCCACCGCCCTCGTCCGCCGCCTCGAGGAGCTGGCCCGCGTGTCGCGCGAGCTCTTCGACGCGATGGACTTCGAGTTCCTCTACGACGAGCCGCGCCAGCTCTTCACCATCGGCTATCGCGTCTCGGACGGCGCGCTGGACGGGGGGCGCTACGACCTCCTCGCCTCGGAGGCGCGCCTCACCAGCTTCGTCGCCATTGCCCGCGGGAACGTCCCCCCCTCGCACTGGTTCCGGCTCGGACGTCCCATGACTCCGGTGGAGCTGGGCACGGCGCTGGTGTCGTGGTCCGGCTCGATGTTCGAGTACCTCATGCCGAGCCTCGTCATGCGCACGCCCGACGGGAGCCTGCTCGACCAGACGTCCCGGCTGGTGGTGCAGCGGCAGCGGGCCTATGCCCTGGCCCACGGGGTGCCGTGGGGCATCTCCGAGTCGGCCTACAACGTGCGGGACCTCGACCTGACCTATCAATACTCGAGCTTCGGCGTGCCCGGCCTGGGCCTCGAGCGCGGGCTCGGTGAGGATCTCGTCATCGCGCCGTACGCCACCGCGCTGGGCGCCATGGTGGACGCTCCCGCCGCCGCGCGGAACTTCGCCGAGCTGGCGCGCGTGGGCGGGCTGGGCGCCTACGGGTACTACGAGGCGCTGGACTACACGCGCTCCCGGCTGCCGGAGGGCAAGCGCGTGGCGGTGATCCGCGCCTACATGGCCCATCACCAGGGCATGACGGTGGTGGCGCTGGCCAATGTCCTGCTGAACGGGCGGATGCGCGAGCGCTTCCATTCCGAGCCCATGGTCCAGGCCACCGAGCTCTTGCTCCAGGAGCGCCCGCCCCGGGACGCGGTGGTCATGCGGCCCCGCGGCGAGGAGGTCAGGGCACCCGGCCATGTCCGCGAGTCCGAGGCGCCCGTGGTGCGCCGCTTCACCACCGTGTCCGACCCGTTGCCCCGCAGCCATCTGCTGTCGAACGGGCGATACGTGCTGATGTTCACCGCCGCCGGCGGCGGCTACAGCCACTGCGGGCCCCTCGCCGTCACGCGCTGGCGAGAAGACGTCACCCGCGACGCGTGGGGCAGCTTCGTCTTTCTTCGCGACGTCTTCACCGGGAAGGTGTGGTCGGCCGGCCATCAGCCCACCGGCGTCGAGGCGGACACCTATACCGCGACCTTCCTGGAGGACCGCGCGGAGATCCAGCGGCGGGACGGCAGCCTCTTCACCATGCTCGAGGTGCTGGTGTCGCCCGAGGACGACGCCGAGATCCGCCGGGTGTCGCTCACCAATGTCGGGAACGAGGCCCGCGAGATCGAGCTGACCTCGTACGCCGAGCTGGTGCTGGCGCCCGCGCGGGCCGATCTGGCGCATCCCGCCTTCTCCAACCTGTTCGTGCACACCGAGGCCGTACCGGAGCTGGATACCCTCCTGGCCACCCGGCGAACGCGCGCGCCCGGGGAAGCGGCGGTCTGGGCCGCCCACGTGGTGACGGTGGAGGGCGAGAGCGCGGGCGGCTCCCAGCACGAGACGGACCGGGCGCGGTTTCTCGGCCGCGGCCGCGGCATCCGGACGCCGATGTCGATGATCGAGGGCCGGCCGCTCTCGAACACCACCGGCCCGGTGCTGGACCCCATCTTCAGCCTTCGCCGGCGCGTCCGCCTCGCGCCGGGCGCCAGCGCGCGCATCGTGTTCACGACGCTCCTGGCGCCCACCCGGGTGTCGGCGCTGGCCCTGGCCGACAAGTATCGCGACCCGGCGACGTTCGAGCGCACCGCCACCCTGGCGTGGACCCAGGCGCAGGTCCAGCTTCATCATCTCGGCATCACGCCCGACGAGGCGCACCTCTTCCAGCACGTCGCCAACCGCATCCTCTATTCGGACGCGCGGCTGCGGGCGCCCGCGCGCACCCTGGCGCGGAACGCGGCCGGACCCTCCGGGCTCTGGGGACACCGGATCTCGGGCGACCTGCCCATCGTCCTGGTGCGGATCGACGAGGTGGAGGACCGCGGCATCGTGCGGCAGATCCTGCGCGCCCACGAGTACTGGCGCATGAAGGGGCTGGCGGTGGATCTGGTCATCCTCAACGAGAAGCCGCCGTCGTACCTTCAGGATCTCCAGGGCACGCTCGAGGGCCTCGTCCGCGCGGGGCGGCCCACGCTCACCGCGACGCCGGAGGGCGGGGTGTTCGTCCTGCGCACCGACCTCCTCTCGCCGGTGGAGCGTGACTGCCTCCAGGCGGCCGCCCGCGTGGTGCTGCTGAGCCGGCACGGCACGCTGGCGGAGCAGGTGGCGCGGGCCGACCGGGCGGCGCCCGCCGACCGCGCGGTCTCCACGCGGCGCCGCGAAGCGACGGGCGCGGCGCGGCGCGAGCCCGCGCCGGAGGCCATCCGCTCGCAGCCCGATCTGGAGTTCGGCAATGGGCTGGGAGGCTTCGTCGAGGACGGGCGCGAGTACATGACCGTGCTCGGCGAGGGGCAGTGGACGCCGGCCCCGTGGATCAACGTGGTGGCCAACGCCCGGCTGGGGTTCCAGGTGTCGGAATCGGGCGCGGGCTATGTGTGGGCCGAGAACAGCCGCGAGAACCAGCTCACCTCCTGGTCGAACGACCCGGTGTCCGATCCGCCGAGCGACATTCTCTACGTGCGCGACGAGGAGTCGGGGCGCCTCTGGAACCCGACGCTGCTGCCCATCCGGGAAGACGCGTTCCCCTATGTCTGTCATCACGGGCAGGGCTACAGCCGCTTCTCGCACACCTCGCACGAGATCGCGCTCGAGCTCCTGCAGTTCGTGCCCACCGATGACCCCGTGAAGATCTCGCGCCTCCGGATCGACAACCGCTCCCGACGCGCGCGGCGTCTCAGCGTCACCGCGTACGTCGAGTGGGTGCTGGGCGCCTCGCGCGCGACCACCGCCCCCCACGTCGTCACCGAGATGGACGAGCGCACCGGAGCGCTGCTGGCGCGCAATGCCTGGACCATGGACTTTCCGGGGCGGGTCGCCTTCCTCGACCTGCGGGGCGCCCAGACGTCCTGGACCGGCGACCGGACCGAAGTGCTCGGGCGCAACGGGACGCTCGATCACCCCGACGCGCTCGAGCGCGGCGCGCGCCTGTCGGGGACGGTGGGGGCCGGCCTCGACCCCTGCGGCGCGCTGCAGGTGTCGCTGCTCATTCCCCCGGAGGGCTCGGTCGAGGTGGTGGTGCTGCTCGGCCAGGGCACCTCGGCGGAGGAGGCGCGCCTGCTGGTGGAGCGATACCGCGCCGCCGACCTCGACTCGGTGCTGGACGCGGTGGTCGTGCGCTGGAACGATCTGGTGGGGGCGGTGCAGGTGAAGACCCCGGACCGATCGCTCGATCTCATGCTCAATCGCTGGCTCCTCTATCAGACGGTGTCCTGCCGCATCCTCGGGCGCACGGGCTTCTACCAGGCGGGCGGCGCCTACGGGTTCCGCGACCAGCTCCAGGACGTGCTGGCGCTGGCGGTGGCCGCTCCGGACATCGCGCGGGCTCAGCTCTGCCGCGCCGCCGCCCGTCAGTTCGTCGAGGGCGACGTGCAGCACTGGTGGCATCCTCCCTCCGGCCGGGGGGTGCGCACGCGCATCTCCGACGACCTGCTCTGGCTGCCCTATGTGGCCGCGCATTACATGGCGGTGACCGGCGACCGGGGGCTCCTGGACGAGGAGATCCCGTTTCTCGAAGGCGCCTTGCTGCATCCGGACGAAGCGGAGGCGTATTTCGAGCCCACCGTCTCGAGTCAGCGCGCCTCGCTGTTCGAGCACAGCGCGCGGGCGCTGGACCGGAGCCTCGCGGTGGGCGAGCACGGGCTGCCCCTGATCGGGACGGGCGACTGGAACGACGGCATGAACCGGGTGGGCCACCTCGGGCGCGGGGAAAGCGTCTGGCTCGGCTGGTTCCTTCACGCCACGCTCGCCGAGTGGGCGCCCATCGCGGCCGCGCGCGGCGAGGTCGCCCGGGCGGAGGCGTGGCGGACGCACGCCGCCGCCCTCCGCGCCGCGCTCGAGTCCGCGGGCTGGGACGGCGACTGGTATCGCCGCGCCTACTTCGACGATGGCACGCCGCTCGGCTCCGCCGAGAATGCCGAGTGCCGGATCGACTCCATCGCCCAGTCCTGGGCCGTGCTCTCGGGCGCCGCCGAGCCCCGCCGCGCCGCGCGGGCCATGGCCGCGGTGGAGGAGTATCTGGTGCGCCGCGAGCAAGCGCTCGTCCTCCTCTTCACGCCCGCGTTCGCGCGCACCGCGCGCGATCCCGGCTACATCAAGGGCTATCCGCCCGGGGTGCGCGAGAACGGGGGGCAGTACACGCATGCCGCCATCTGGGCCATCATGGCGTGGGCGGCGCTGGGAGACGGGGACCGCGCCGGCGAGCTCCTGTCCATCCTCAACCCCATCAACCACACCGCCACGCGAGCCGGTGTCTACCGCTATCGCGTCGAGCCGTACGTGGTGGCGGCGGACGTCTATGCCGAGCCGCCCCATGCCGGGCGCGGAGGCTGGACCTGGTACACGGGCTCGGCGGGCTGGATGTATCGCGCGGGCATCGAGTGGCTGCTGGGCTTCCGGCTCCGCGGGGCGGCGCTGTTCATCGACCCCTGCATTCCGCGCGCGTGGCGCGGCTTCACCCTCACGTTTCGCTACCACTCCGCGAACTACGTGATTCAGGTGGAAAACCCTCGGGGGGCGACTCGCGGCGTGACCAGCCTGGAGCTCGATGGCATCCCCGTGACCCCGGGGCCCGAAGGGCTGAGCCTCGTGAGCGACGGGCGCACTCACCGCATCCGTGTCGTCCTGGGCTGAGGGACCCCCACCTTACCGGGTCGCTCTTGCCCGGTGACCCCCGGACGGGGGAGCCCGGCGTCCCCTTCGACCGTAAAGCCTGGGGATTTCAGGGCCTTGAGCCACGATGGCTCCCGCCCCTATCCGGCACGCTCCTTGCCCCTTTATTTACAGAGCCGAAAGGAGGGCTTCCCCATGTTGAAGAGCATGAAGGAAAGTCTGGGCTACACCATCCTGGCCACGGACGGTGAGATCGGCGAGGTGAGCGACTTCCTCCTGGACGACGAGCTCAAGCTCCGCTATCTGGTCATCGATACCGGGCGCTGGCTTCCCGGCAAGAAGGTGATGCTCTCCACCGCGTGGATCAGCTCCGTCGATCCCCAGAAGCAGACGGTGGTCATGAACATCGACAAGAAGCGGATCGAGGAAGGGCCCAACTACTCGAACGAGCATGTGCTCGACCGCGATTACGAGACGCGGCTCCACGACTATTATCGGTATCCGCCATACTGGCTCTAGTGGAGCCAGGCGAGAAGGAGAAGAGGATGGCCAGCTGCGAGATCTGTGGGAACGAGTACCGCAAGATGCTCGAGATCCGATATCAGGGGCGCGTGGGCAACTTCGATTCGTTCGAATGCGCGATTCACGCGCTGGCGCCCACCTGCGAGCATTGCGGATGCCGGGTGATCGGCCACGGGGTGGAGCTGGGGGAGCGTATCTTCTGCTGCGCCAACTGCGCCCAGATGGTCGGCATCAGCGAGAAGGCCGTCAATGCTTGAGCGCGACGGGGCCGAGCGGACGGACGGCGTCAATATCGGAAAGCTCGAGCGGGTGGTCTCCGTGAGCGTGGGCGCGGCGCTGGTGGTGGTGGGCCTTTCGCTGCGGTCGCGCCGCGGCCTGGGTCTCGCCTTCACCGGGGCCGGCCTGGCCTATCGCGGGCTCAGCGGGCAGTGCCCGATATACCGGGCGCTGGGACTCAACTGCGCCGAGGGGCAGGACACGACCTCCGGCAATCTCGGGATGAGGGTCGAGCGATCGGCTCCCATCGACGCGCCCCCGGACCGTCTCTACGCGTTCTGGCGCGATTTCCGGAACCTGCCCATCGTGATGCCCAACGTGGAGCGGGTGGACGTACTCTCGGACACGCGCTCGCACTGGGTGGTGAAAGGGCCGCTGGGGAGCACGCTGGAGTGGGACGCCGAGATCATCAATGACGTGCCCAACCAGCGAATCGGCTGGCGAACGGTGAGCGGCGCCCGCGTGGAGCATGCCGGCTCGGTGCGCTTCGAGCCCCGCGCCGACGGCGGCACGCTGGTGTGGGTGACGCTCCAGTACAACCCGCCCGGCGGCGAGTTCACCCACATGGTGTCTCAGCTCTTCGGGGAAGACCCCGGGAAGCGCCTGGAGGAGGACCTCGCGCGCTTGCGCGAGGCCTTCGGACGGGCTCATGAGGATCGGGACGGGCTACAGCCCAGTAGCGCGGACGCCCTGGGCTATAGCTCGGAACGGATGCGCCGTACTTATTGACCGCGGGAATCGCGGGAGCGGCCGGGTAAAAATAGCTCTGGACACGCGCGGTACAGTGGACTCAGGTACCGCGATGACCATCCCAGCTATCGGCCGCTCCCGCCGCCCCGTGCTGGCCACCGTGCTCGCCACGGCGCTGGGACTCGGGATCCTCGGTGTGGCGGGCTCGCTGCATGCCGAGCGTGAGCCGCTGCGGGGCGTGGTCGAAGGGCGACCGGTCGATGCGCCCCGCACGCGCACCGTCTACCGGAATCAGGATCCGCACTTCACGCGCGGTCCCTTCTTCACCCGCCTTCAGTCGTTCGCGAGCGGCATGACCTGGCTGATCGCCGAGAGACGGGTGGCGGCGCTTCCCTCCGCGGCTCCGGACCTGGAGCGGCTCCGTGCCGCCCGCGGCGCGTCCGTCACATGGGTGGGGCACGCGACCGTGCTGGTCCAGCTCGATGGCGTGACCTTTCTCACCGATCCCAACTGGAGTCAGGTCTCGGGTCCGTTCGGACTCATCGGCGTGAGCCGCTACACGCCGCCCGGCATCCGCTTCGAGGACCTGCCGCGAATCGACTTCGTCCTCATCTCGCACGACCACTACGATCACCTCGACGAGGACACCGTGAAGCGGCTGGTCCAGGCTTTCGACCCCCGCTTCATCGTGCCTCGCGGCATCGGCGCGTGGCTGCGTGACCGGGGCGTCACCAAGATCGACGAGCTCGAGTGGGGCGAGAGCACCCGCATCAAGGGCCTCACCGTGGTGTGCACGCCCGCGCAGCACGGCTCCGGCCGGACCGTCGTCGATCAGGGCCGGCGGCTCTGGTCCTCCTGGGCGGTCCTCGGCTCGAAGCGGTTCTACTTCGGAGGCGATACCGGATACTACGGTCACTTCCGCGAGACCGGCGACGCGCTGGGGCCCTTCGACCTCGCGGCGCTTCCCATCGGCTCTTACACGCCGCGCTCCACCTCGCGCGCCGTGCACTTGAATCCGGAAGAGGCGCTTCA
>Ga0070695_100001329_pt1 | contig 13685 bp, 11 predicted proteins | sample KBSK1252metaG_FD_65471 | JGI IMG/M metagenome (GOLD analysis project Ga0070695, IMG submission 65471) | Corn, switchgrass and miscanthus rhizosphere microbial communities from Kellogg Biological Station, Michigan, USA - KBS K1-25-2 metaG | ecosystem: Host-associated > Plants > Roots >...
GGGTTACACGCTGGATGCTCGCGGCGGGCGTTTGTGCGCTGGCGGCGGCAATTACGGTCGGCACCGCGTTCGGTAGCGCGAAGGCGCCGACTGCGCAGAAGGCCGGCTACAAGGCGGCGATCGTGAGCGACGTCGCCACGTTCAACGACAACGGCTTCAACAAGAACCAGCTCAAGGGCTTGAAGCGGGCGGCGGCGGCCATCAACGGGACGGCGCTCTCGTACATCTCGCATGCGTCGAGCGACTACCAGCCGAACTTCAACCAGGCTGTGCACGACGGCGCGAAGATCATCATCGCGGCCGGGTTCCTGCTCGAAGACACTGTGAAGCAGTACGCGGCGCAGTATCCGAACATCAAGTTCGCGATCACGGACGACACTTCCGCCAACATCGGCGGGACCGCGAACACGGAAGGCATCACGTACGCGACCCCGGAGGGCGGCTGTCTCGTCGGCGTGCTCGCAGCCAAACAGGCTCAGAAGATGGGCAAGAAGACGATCGGTGCGGTAGGCGGCATCAAGATCTCGGCCGTCACCTCGTGGATCGCCGGCTACAAGTACTGCGCAGCGAAGGCCGTGAAGGGCACGAAGACGATCATCCAGTTCTCGAACAGCTTCACGGATCAGGCCGCGTGCTCGAACCTCGCGCAGAACGAGATCGGGCAGGGCGCTCAGGTGATCTTCCAGGTCGCCGGCCTCTGCGGGGACGGCGCCCTCAAGGAAGCCTCGAAGCTCAAGAAGTGGGGCATCGGCGTCGACGCTGACGAGTACGGCGTCGCGAAGCGGATCCTCACGAGCGCGATCAAGAAGACCGACGTCGGCGTGTACGACACCGTGGTCGCTGCCTCGAAGGGCCAGTTCAAGGGCGGCAAGAACCTCAAGTTCAACCTGAAGAACCACGGCATCGGAGTCGGCAAGATCAGCCCGACCGTCCCGAAGTCGTGGATCACGCTGATGAACACCTACAAGACCAAGATCATCAAGGGGAAGCTGAAGCTCCCGCAAGACCTGAAGTAATCAGACGACAACGGTGCGAGAGGGCGGGTGAGAACCCGCCCTCTCTTTCCATCGACAGAACCGGAGCCGCAGGAACGACGTGAGCGACGATCTCGTCCTCGAGATGCGAGACATCCGCAAGGAGTTCCCCGGCGTCGTCGCGAACGACGAGGTCTCGTTCGAAGTGCGGCGCGGCGAGGTGCACGCACTCCTGGGTGAGAACGGCGCCGGCAAGTCGACCCTCATGAACATCCTCTACGGGCTCTATCGGCCCGACGGGGGAGAGATCAGGTTGAACGGGAAGCCCGTCTCCTTTTCCTCGGCGCGCGACGCGATCCAGGCCGGGATCGGGATGGTGCACCAGCACTTCATGCTCATCCCGGTGATGACGGTCGCAGAGAACATCGTCCTCGGGATCGAGCCACACAGCGGCCTCCTGCTGGACGAGAGCGGCGCGGAGCAACGGGTGCGCGAGCTGTCGGAGCGGTTCGGACTCGCCGTCGACCCGACCGCTCTCATCAGCGACATCACGGTCGGTCAGGAGCAGCGTGTCGAGATCCTCAAGGCGCTGTACCGCGGAGCTGACCTGCTCATCCTCGACGAGCCGACCGCGGTGCTGACGCCGCAGGAGGCCGGCGAGCTGTTCGAGATCGTCCGCAGCCTCCAGGCGGACGGGAAGTCGATCATCTTCATCAGCCACAAGCTGAACGAGGTGCTCGAGATAGCCGACCGCATCACCGTGCTCCGGCGGGGCAGGACGATCGAGACGGTGCCGGCTCAGGGAGCGACGGAAGAGTCCCTCGCCCGCGCGATGGTCGGCCGCGACGTCCTCCTCCGCGTCGAGAAGAAACCGGCAGAGGCCGGCGACGTGCTGCTCGCGGTGCAGGACCTGCACGTGTCCGACGACCGGGGCATCGAGAAGGTGCGCGGTATCTCGTTCGACGTGCGCGCCGGGGAGATCGTGGGCATCGCCGGCGTCGACGGCAACGGCCAGACCGAGCTCATCGACGCGATCTGCGGGCTGCAGAAAATCGAGAGTGGCACGGTGACGATCGGCGGCCGTAAGCTCACGCACGCGAGCGCACGAGCCGCGCTCGACGCCGGGATCGGGCACATTCCGGAGGACCGGCAGCGACGGGGGCTCGTCCTCGAGTTCTCGATCGCCGAGAACATCGCCCTCCACGACTACGCGAAGCCGCCGGACGCGAAATGGGGTTGGCTCTTTCCCGCCCGGATGGTCCAGCGGGCACGGACACTGATCCGCGAGTTCGACGTCCGCGGCGGTGGCCCGTACACGCGTGCGGGCGGTCTCTCGGGCGGCAACCAGCAGAAGGTCGTCGCCGCGCGCGAGATCGATCGGGACCCGAGCGCCCTCATCGCGGCGCAGCCGACCCGCGGGCTCGACGTCGGCGCCATCGAATACCTGCACCGCAGGCTCGTCGCCGAGCGCGACGAGGGACGGGCGATCCTGCTCGTCTCGCTCGAGCTCGAGGAGATCATGTCGCTCTCCGACCGCATCCTCGTGATCTACGAGGGCGAGATCGTCGGCGACCATACGGGCGACGTGTCGGAGGAGCAGATCGGTCTCGAGATGCTCGGCGGGAAGGAGCGCGCCGCCGCATGAGCGACCCCGGCCCGACTCCCTCCCCCGAGCAGTCGGCCGAGACCGGCACGCTCGCGGCGCGGCTCGCGCTGAAGCAGCGCGCCGGCGGGATCATCGTGCCGATCGTGACGGTGCTCTTCGCCTTCGTGATGAGCTTCATCGTCCTCGCGGCCACGCAGCGCAGCTTCCACACGGCTCTCCTGGCCTTCAAGGAGATCTTCGAAGGGACGGGCCTCAACTGGATCTTCCACCCGACGACGAACCTGATCACCAGCATCGCGGCCTACAACCTCTCGCAGACGCTTCTCGAGACCACGACCCTGATCCTCACCGGCCTCGCCGTCGCGTTCGCCTTCCGCTGCGGCATGTTCAACATCGGCGGCCAGGGCCAATACCTCGTCGGTCTGATCATCGCCAACTGGGTCGGCGTCGACTTCGCGGGGCTGAACTCGTTCGTGCACATCCTCCTCGCGATCTCTGCGGGCACGCTCGCTGCGGCGGCCTGGGCGGGAATCGCCGGCGTGCTCAAGGCGACCGTCGGCGCGCACGAGGTGATCACGACGATCATGCTCAACTGGATCGCCTTCTGGTTCGGCGAGTGGCTCTTCGGTGCCGGCGGGCCGCTCCAGAACTCGACGGACGCGTCCAACCCGGTTTCGAACCAGGTCTCGCCCGGTGCGCGGCTTCCCGACTTCTGGGGCCCACAGGGATTCCAGGGCCTCCACATCGGCATCTTCATCGCGCTCGCCGCACTCGTCGTCTTCTGGGCGCTCCTCAACCGGACCACGCTCGGCTACGAGGTGCGCGCGGTCGGTTTCAACCCCGACGCCGCGGCCTACGGCGGGATCAACGTGAAGAAGAACTTCATCCGCGCGATGGCGATCTCGGGCGCCTTCGCCGGGCTCGCCGGTGCTCTCGACATGCTTGGCGGAACCACGAACTACCAGTTCGGTCAGCTCGACATCCCGTTCAGCCAGGTCGGGTTCCTCGGCATCGCCGTCGCACTGCTCGGCCGTAACACCGCAGTCGGCACGCTCTTCGGCGCGCTTCTCTTCGGCGCGCTCCTGTATGGCACGAACCACGGGCTCGGCTCCGGAAGCGTGATCCAGCCCGAGCTGGCGGGCAACCTCACCTACATCATCCAGGGCCTGGTCGTTCTGTTCGTCGGCGCAGACATCCTCATCCTCTACGTCTGGAACTCGCGCAAGAGGTTGCGGCGGAAGCCGCCCGCCAAGTCGACGAAGGCTGCACAGGCGCCCGCATGAGCACGTGGGCGGCACGGCTCGACAACCCGGTCAGCGCGCGCCTGCGCGACCCGGCGGTCAGCGGCTTCCTCGGGATCTTCCTCGGAGCATTCGCAGCGTTCCTCGCGATCCCGCCGATCGAGGCTCGAACGGTCACGTGGCCGATTCTCGTAGGCATCGTCGCGGCCGTTCTCGGCGTCTGGACGGTCACGCGGGGCCGCCGCCGGCTCGGCTGGGGAGCGGTTGCCGCGGGTGTGATCGGAATCGCGCTCGGAATCGCTGCCACGCGCTCGAGCACCGGGAACCTCGATGCCGTATTCGACGCGACCCTGATCGCGCAGACGCTCGGCCTCACGACACCGCTTCTCTTCGGCGCAATTGCCGGAATCTTCTCGGAACGGAGTGGCGTCGTGAACATCGGCCTCGAGGGGATGATGCTGATGGGCGCCTTCTGGGGCGTCTACGGGGCCGACAGGGGCGGAACCTGGGTCGTCGGCCTACTCGTCGCAGCGGGTGTCGGGGGCTTGCTCGCGCTCGTATACGCGTTCTTCGCAATCCACCTGCGGTCCGACCAGATCGTCGGCGGGACGGCGGTGAACTTCCTCGCCGTCGGCATAACCGGCTATTTCTTCGTCCAGCTGTACAACAACGCCCCGGTGCCGAGCGGCGTGTCGCTGCTGCCGAACGTGCACATCCCTGGCATCGGACACTTCCTCGGAGCTGCGATCGGCGACCTCAACATCCTGACCTGGGCCGGCTTCGCGCTCGTGATCGTCTCGTACGTCGTGCTCTTCAAGACGCCGATCGGCCTGCGGATCCGCGCCTGCGGCGAGCACCCTCGGGCTGCGGACACCGTCGGAATCAACGTCTACGCGATCCGGTACGGCTGCGTCGTCCTGTCGGGGATCCTCGTCGCGCTCGGCGGCATGTACCTCTCGGAAGGGCCCGAGGGGAACGGGTCGTTCATCTTCAACATGACGAACGGGCGCGGCTTCATCGCGCTCGCCGCGATGATCTTCGGCAACTGGCGGCCGGCCGGCGCGTTCGGAGCGGCTCTGCTGTTCGGGTTCTCGGACGCGCTCGCGCTGAAGCTCCAGGTCTACTCGCCGCAGGCGGCGACGATGTTCCGGTCGCTCCCGTACGTGCTCACGCTGATCGCGGTCGCCGGCGTAATCGGCCGCACCGTCGCGCCCGCTGCCGACGGCAAGCCGTACGCCAAGCAGTAAGACCGGTAGCAGGCACTGCACGCCTTCGTAACGGCGTGTCGGGGCTTGACTGAGCCAGATCGCCTCGGCGACGTTACGGTCGCGTAACGGTGGGTGCTACCGGCCGTGGGGCAAAGACGTGGTGACTCTCGCGTTTTTGCCTAGCAATCGATAACTTCGATCGCGGGTCCACATGGCGTATGACTCTCAGGCGAAAGCGGCAGGGCATGCCGTCCTCGCGGCCGTTCTCCAGGTGCGGGAGCAGCGGCTGCAGGCGATCCTGTGGCGACGAGCTCGCGAGCCGTTCGCGGGCTGCTGGGCGCTGCCGGGCGGGGCGCTGGCAGACGACGAGACGCTCGAGCAGTCGCTGCGGCGTCACCTGGCGGAAAAGGTGGATGTGCGGGAGCTGTCGCATCTCGAGCAGCTCGAGACGCGGAGTGACCCGCACCGCAATCCAGCGCTCCGCGAGCTCGCGACCGGTTATCTCGGGCTCGTCCCGGGCGGGCTCCACCCCGAGGTGCCGGAGGACACGCGCTGGCATCCGCTCGACGAGCTGCCGGACCTCGCCTACGACCACGAAGAGATCCTCCTCGGCGCGCGTGAGCGCCTTCGCGCCAAGCTCTCCTACACGAACCTCGGTTTCGCACTGGCGCCGCCGAGCTTCACGCTCGCCGAGCTGCGCGACCTCTATGCCGCAGCGCTGGCGCATCCGGTGAGCGCGACGAACCTCCAGCGCGTGCTGCTTCGTCGGGAGCTGCTCGAGGAAACGGGGGAGCGGCGCCGTTACGGCAGCGGCGGCGGCCGGCCCGCCGCGATCTACCGGTTCCGCAGCCGCCGGCTGGAGATAACCGACCAGTTCGCCGTCCTCCGGCCGCCTACAATGGCCCGCTGAGTTGGCTGTCCGTACCCAAACCCTGATGCAGCCGCGGCGACTCAACGTCCGCGCCTGGCTCGCCTTCCTTTTCGGCGTCGTGGCCGCTGCTGCGATTCCCGTGGGGATCGAGCTGACCCGGAAGATTTCCGGCGTGGCGCTGCTCGATGCCGTCTGGGCGATCCCGGTCGCCGCCCTCGCGGCGACGGCCTCGCTCCTCTTCGCCCGCGGAGCCCGCGGCGCGATCGCGCGGACGCTCGAGCGAACGGGCGGGTCGGCAACTATCCGGCTAGCGCGCATTCTCGCCGTGGCAGGCATCTGCCTCACGCTCTCCGCATCGATCGCAGTGGGGCTCTACGAGTTGCTCTTGCGCCTCGAGCACTGAGTCGTAGACTCCTTCCGTGTTCGACATCGGCCACAGCCTCCGGGAGGCGCGCGAACGGCAAGGACTCGGCTATCCCGAGATCGAGCTCGGGACGAAGATCCGCGCGAAGTACATCAGGGCCCTCGAGGAGGAGGACTTCGATGCGATCCCGGGGGACGCTTATACGCGTGGGTTCCTGAGGACGTACGCGGAGTATCTCGGGCTCGACGGCGAGGTCTACGTCGACGAGTACGCGTCGCGTTTCCTCATGAGTTGGCGGGACGAAGTACCCGCGCGGCGGGACAGTCCGCGCCGTATTCGAACACGCCACCGTCCGATCGAGCGACGCGCGGTTCTCCTCGTCCTTGCCGGGATAGCCGTCGTGACCGCGCTCGTCTTCGCGGCCTGGCGGTATGGCGGGTCGACGAGCCACACCCCGGGGCTTGGCACGCAGCAGAAGCAAAAGCATTCAGCGCCTCCGCGTCAGCTCGTCCTGCGCGGCGTCAGCCGCGGGACGTATGTCGAGGTGCGCCGCAACAAGGCGTCCGGCAACGTGGATCTCCAGGGGACGGTGGGAGCGGGGGAGACCGACCGGCTCGCCGGAAGCCGTTTCTACCTCCTCGTCCGCACGCCTGCCGGCCTTCACATCACGCTCAACGGCCGAGCCGTGGCGCTGCCGAACGTGCACAACCTCTGCGTCCGCGTCACGCCACAGCGGACGACACGCCTCCACTGTTGAGCCGTCGGCCGCGGGCCGTCGTCGTCGTCACCGGCAGCGAGCTCGTCCGCGGCGAGCGCACCGACCGGAACGGCCCGTTCCTCGCCGGCGAGGCCCTGACACACGGGCTCGAGCCCGCCCGAATCACGATCGTCGGAGACTCGCCTCCCGAGCTGCAGGCGGTGTTGCGCGAGGGGCTGGATGCGGACGCGTGTCTCGTCTCCGGCGGTCTCGGCCCGACGCACGACGACCGGACCGTGGAGATGCTCGCGCGCGCGGCGGGGATCGAGCTCGTCGTCGACGAAGCGCTCGAGGAGGAGATCGAGTCGATCTCGCGCGCGGTCGCGGAGCGCCTGCGGAGGCCGTACACGGACTTCGCGCCCGGCGTGACGAAGCAGGCGACGCGGCCGGCCACAGCAGTGTCGATCGGGCTCGCAGGCACGGCCCCGGGCCTCGTCTTCCGCGCCCCGACCGGTTGCGTTGTCGTCGTTCTTCCCGGTCCGCCCGGCGAGCTGAGGCGGCTGTGGCCGAACGCGCTCGCGAGTGAGCCGATGCGGGAGTTGCTCTCGCGGGCGCAGCCTCCGGGACGGCGCGTGCTGCGGCTGTTCGGCGTGAGCGAGTCCGCGGTGGCGCGTGCGCTCGAGGAGGCCGGCGGGGACGGCTCGGGCGTCGAGGCGACGATCTGCGCTCGCGAGTTCGAGATCCACGTCGATCTTCTGGCCGAGCCCGAGGCGGAGGAGCGCGCTGAGGCACTCGAGGCGGCGCTCGCCGAGAGGCTCGAACAATGGCTGTTTGCGCGCGACGAGCGACGAGTCGAGGAGCTCGTTCTCCAGCTCGCAGGCGCGCGCGGCCTGCGCCTCGCGACCGCCGAGTCGTGCACCGGAGGGATGGTCGCGGCGCGGCTCACCGGTGTGCCCGGCTCGAGTACGTCGTTTGTCGGCGGTGTCGTTGCGTATGCCGACGAGGTGAAGCGGAGCGAGCTCGCCGTGCCGGCGAAACTCCTGGCCGAGCACGGTGCGGTCTCGGCCGAGGTCGCGGCTGCGATGGCAGAAGGAGCGCGCGGCCGGCTCGACGCCGACGTCGCCGTCGCGGTGACCGGCATCGCGGGGCCCGACGGCGGGACGCCCGAGAAGCCGGTCGGGCGAGTCCACATCCACGCCGTGGGCCCGGACGGCGCGTTGGCGCGCATGCTCGACCTGCCCGGCGAGCGCGAGCAGATACGGGTCCGTGCGACCGTCACGGCGCTGCATCTCCTGCGTGCGCTTCTGCTGGGAAGCCGCGACGAAGACGCGTGAGTGTCCCCGCTAGCGTGAGCAGCGATGAACGGCTCCGCCTCTTTCTTGCCCTGCGCGTGCCCGAGGATGTCCTCGCGGAGATCGAACGCTGGCAGTGCGGCGAGTTGCCCGGCGTGCGGCTCGTCCAGCGCGAGCACCTGCACGTCACGCTCGCGTTCCTCGGTCATCGGCCGGTCGGGGAGCTCGACGCGATCGTCGATGCCCTTCGTCGGGCGTCAGCCGGAGCCGGGGAGATCCGTCTCACGCCGACCCGCTACCGCGAGACGCGGAGCGTCGGCATGCTCGTCCTCGAGGACGAGAGAGGCAGTGCAGCTGCGCTCGCGGACGACCTGCAGGAGCGGCTCGAGCGGCTCGGCGTCTACCGCCGCGAGAGTCGGCGCTGGCTGCCGCACCTCACTGTCGCGCGCTGGCGGGAGCGCCCGCGGCTGCAGCCCGAACTCCCGTCGGTGGGAACGTTTGTTCCGTCCGACGCTGCTGCTTACCTATCCCGACTGCACCCCGACGGGGCGCGGTACGAAGTCTTGGAATCTGTCGCTTTAGGAGGCTGAGGTGGACAAGCACGAAGCACTCGACGTGGCGCTCGGCCAGATCGAGCGGCAGTTCGGCAAGGGCTCGGTCATGAAGATGAACGACCGAGCGGCCGTCTCGGTCGGCGCCGTCTCCACCGGCTCGCTCGCACTCGATCTCGCGCTCGGGATCGGGGGTCTACCGCGCGGCCGTGTCGTCGAGATCTTCGGCCCCGAGTCGTCGGGCAAGACGACCCTCGTCTACCACGTGATCGCCGAAGCTCAGCGTAGGGGTGGCATCTGCGCCTTCATCGACGCCGAGCACGCGATGGACCCGGCGTACGCGAAGAGGATCGGCGTCGACATCGACAACCTTCTCGTTTCGCAGCCCGACACGGGTGAGCAGGCGCTCGAGATCGCGGAGCTCCTGATTCGCTCCGGCGCTCTCGACGTCGTCGCCGTCGACTCGGTCGCGGCATTGACACCGAAGGCCGAGATCGAGGGCGAGATGGGGGACAGCCACGTCGGCCTCCAGGCGCGCCTCATGAGCCAGGCGTTGCGCAAGCTTGCCGGCACCCTCAACCGCACCGACACGATCTGCATCTTCACGAACCAGCTGCGCGAGAAGATCGGCGTCATGTTCGGGAATCCCGAGACGACGCCGGGCGGTCGGGCGCTGAAGTTCTACTCGTCCGTACGGCTCGACATTCGCCGGATCGAGACGCTGAAGGAGGGCGTCGAGGCGTTCGGCAACCGCGTCCGCGTCAAGGTCGTGAAGAACAAGGTCGCACCGCCGTTCAAGCAGGCGGAGTTCGACATCATCTACGGCTCGGGCATCTCGTGGGAAGGCACGGTGCTCGACGCAGCGCTCGAGCGGAAGGTCGTGACGAAGTCGGGCTCGTACTTCAGCTTCGGCGACGAGCGGCTCGGCCAGGGTCGCCAGAACGCGACCGCCTTCCTCCGCGAGCATCCCGACGTTACGCAGCACGTGCTCCAGCAGATCCAGGTGGAGCTCGGCTCGGACCAGATTGCCTCTGCGCGGCTGCTGCCGACCGCCGGAGAGGAGTCCGCGGCCTCCAACGGCAAAGCAGAGGTGGCCGCGGAGGCCCTCGCGTCGGCCGAAGCCGAGGCATGACCCCAACCGTCACGGGGCTGCACGAGCGGAAGCGCGGCCGGGTAGCGGTCGAGCTCGACGGCAAACCGTGGCGTGTGCTGCCAGCAGATGCAGTCGTACGGACTGCGCTCACGGTCGGGCGCAGGCTGGACCGGCCTAAGGCCCGAGAGCTGGCCCGGGAGGTACGCCGGGCCAAAGCGCTGGCGGCGGCGAAGCGATCGCTGGCCGCGAGCGGCCGCTCGGAACGCGCTCTCGAGCAGCGGCTGGCACTGGCGGGCCACTCCGCTGCCGCGCGCAAAGACGCGATCGCGTCCCTCGGCCGTGCTGGGATCGTCGACGATGCCCGCCTGGCCGAGAATCGGGCGGAGCTGCTCGCGCGTCGCGGCTACGGCGACGCCGGCATCCGGGCCGACCTCCGGCGGCGCCTTATCTCAGCCGACATCGCGGCCGACGCCGTCGCCGCACTCGACCCAGAGCTCGAGCGCGCCGAACGGCTGCTCGCAGGTCAGAGCCTCACGCCGGCGCTGCTCCGCCGCCTCTCCGGTCGCGGGTTCTCGCGCGAGACCCTCGAGGAAGTCACGACTGCGTTTGCGCAAGAGGCCTGAGGCGCGGTAGGATTCCTACGCATTCCATTCGACGTTTTGCCTGCAAAAGCAGCTTTTCCGAAACCGCATCCGATGATCGACCGCTCAGACCCGACGACACGGAGGTTACGCGCGAGGTAGCGCGGTGACCTTCGGTGGGCAGCTGCCCACCGAATGAGGCTTCTCGAACAGCTGCCGGCCAGGCCCGGCGCCGGATGAGACGTACCGCCGAACGGCGGTTGAGTCCTCGACCGAGGAGCCGGCAATGCTGATCGGGATCGGAATTGCCATCGGGATCGCCGGAGGCGCGGCCCTGGCCCTGCTCGCCGTCTCCGTCTTCGGCACGACCGGAGTGACAAAGGCTCGCCGGATCCGCGATCAGCTCCTCGAAGACGCACAACGCGAAGGGGATGCCGTGCGGCGCGAGGCGCAGGTCGAAGCGCGCGAGCAGGCCGTCCGGCTGCGAAGCGAGATCGACGCCGAGCTCACCGACCGCCGCGCTCAAGTTCTGAAGATCGAGGAGCGCGTTCTGGCGAAAGAGCTGGAGATCGAGAAGAAGCTCGAAGAGCTCTCGCGCCGCGACCAGGGGCTTGCCGACCGGGAGGAACACATCCGGCAGCTTCAGGAGGAGCTCAAGGAGACGAAGAGCGCCCAGGTCGCCGAACTCGAGCGGGTGGCCGGCCTGACCCAGCCGGATGCGCGGGCGCTGGTGCTCGAGCGCGGCGAGGAGCAGGCGCGGCACGAGCTCGCACGGCGCGTCCGCACGCTCGAGGACGAGGCACGCGCCGACTCGAAGCGCCGCGCGCGCAACCTCGTCGCGGATGCGCTGCAGCGGGTTGCCGCGAGCCACACCGCAGAGACGACAGTGACGGTCGTGGAGCTCCCCTCCGACGACATGAAGGGGCGCATCATCGGCCGGGAGGGCCGGAACATCCGCGCCCTCGAGCATCTCACCGGTGTCGACTTCATCGTCGACGACACCCCTCACGCGGTCGTGCTCTCCTCCTTCGACGGGCTTCGCCGGGAGATCGCGCGGCTCACCGTGACGAAGCTCCTCGAGGACGGCCGGATCCACCCCGCGCGGATCGAGGAGACGTACTACGAGTCGAAGGCGGAGGTCGAGGAAGTCGTGCGCCAGGCGGGCGAGCAGGCGGTCTTCGAGGCGAACTGCGGCCCCTTCCCCGAGGAGCTCGTGCAGATCCTCGGCCGGCTCCGCTTCCGCACGAGCTATGGCCAGAACGTCCTCAAGCACACGCTCGAGGTCGTGCACCTTGCCGGAATCATGGCGACGGAGCTGGAGGCGAGCGTGCAGACGGCGAAGCGTGCGGCAATGCTCCACGACATCGGCAAGGCGATGACACACGAGATCGAGGGCTCGCACGCGTTGATCTCCGCGCAGCTCGCACGGCGCCACGGCGAGTCCCAGGGCGTCGTCCATGCCATCGAGGCGCACCACTACGAGGTGCAGCCGCAGACCGTTGAGGCCGTTCTCCTGATTTCGGCGGACGCCGTCTCCGCGAGCCGGCCGGGCGCACGTGGCGAGAGCCTCGAGCAGTACATCAAGCGCCTCGAGGCGCTCGAAGAGCTCGCAGCGTCCAAGCAGGGCGTCGAAAAGGTGTACGCGCTCCAGGCGGGGCGCGAGATCAGAGTCATCGTCAGCCCCGGCGAGGTCGACGACGATTCAGCCGCACTCCTCGCGCACGAGATCGCCCGCGAGATCGAGGATCGCCTCGAGTATCCCGGCCAGGTGAAGGTGACCGTGATTCGGGAGAGCCGAGCAGTCGACGTGGCCAAGAACCATTCCGCGGCGAACTCGCACCCGATGCAGGAGCAGCCGGATCAGGCCGCGGAATCGCCGATCCAGGCCGCGTAAGAGTCCGGGCTACCCTTCGCGCTGTGAAGCGCTACCACGTCACGACGTTCGGCTGCCAGATGAATGCCCACGATGCGGAGCGGATCAAGGGCATGCTCGAGGAGCTCGGGCTCGGCGAAGCAGCTTCACAGGAGCAGGCGGACGTGATCGTCCTCAACACGTGCACGATCCGCGAGAAGCCGGATACACGCTTCGCAGCGCACATGGGGAATGCGGCGAAGCGCAAGCGCGAACGCCCCGGCACCGTTGTCGCGGTCGGCGGTTGCTATGCCGAGGCCCAGCGCGAGCGGCTGTTCGCTCTCTATCCGGCCGTCGACGTTGCGTTCGGGCCAGGAACGATCTCGCACCTCGGTGACTGGCTCGGCGCCGGCGGCGAGGGCATCGCGCGCGGCTCCTTCGGAACCGGGGAGGAGCGTGCGTTCGCCGCAAGACTTCCGGTCCGGCGCGAGCGGCGCTTCCAGGCGTGGGTCCAGGTCTCGATGGGCTGCAACTCCGTGTGCTCCTACTGCATCGTCCCCGCAGTGCGTGGGCGCGAGATCTCGCGCCGGCCCGGCGAGGTCGTCGCCGAGGTCGAGCGGCTCGCCGCGGAGGGTGTCCGCGAGGTGACGCTGCTCGGCCAGAACGTCAACTCGTACGGCCGCGACCTCGGTTCGAGCTTTGCGGAGCTCTTGCGCGCCGTCGACGCTGTCGAGGGCATCGAGCGGATCCGCTTCACGAGCCCGCACCCGAAGGACTTCCGCCGCGACGTGATCGCCGCGATGGCGGAGTGTGCAGCGGTCTGCGAGCACGCTCACCTGCCACTCCAGTCGGGGTCGAGCCGTGTGCTCAAGGCGATGCGGCGGACGTACTCCCGCGAGCGCTACCAGCGTCTTGCCGAAGAGCTCCGAGCCGCGATCCCGGATCTCGCGCTGACGACCGACGTCATCGTCGGCTTCCCCGGCGAGACCGAGGATGAATTTCACGAGACGCTCGAGGTCGTGGAGGAGATCGGCTTCGACGGCGCCTTCACCTTCGTCTACTCGCCGCGCGCCGGAACCGAAGCCGCCTCCATGCCGGACCAGGTGCCGGAAGAGGTGAAGCGCGAGCGCATCGAACGGCTCGTCGAGGCCGTGCAACGGATTGCGGCTGAGCGGAACGCGGGTCGGGTCGGGCTGGTCGAGGAGGTGCTCGTAGAGGGACCAAGCCGCACTGCGCCGGACCTCCTGCGCGGCCGGACGCGCCGCAACACAACCGTGAACTTCAGCGGCGACGCCGCTCCCGGCGACCTCGTCGAGGTCGCGATCGCAAGCGCAACCTCGACGACACTTTGCGGT
>Ga0070695_100001330_pt1 | contig 13682 bp, 10 predicted proteins | sample KBSK1252metaG_FD_65471 | JGI IMG/M metagenome (GOLD analysis project Ga0070695, IMG submission 65471) | Corn, switchgrass and miscanthus rhizosphere microbial communities from Kellogg Biological Station, Michigan, USA - KBS K1-25-2 metaG | ecosystem: Host-associated > Plants > Roots >...
CTCCGCTGGCCGACGCGCCCGACGAACTTCGGGTCGACGTCGCGTGCGAGCCGCCACAATACGCGATTCGATTGAGGCCGATGCCGGGTCGGGCGGATCGCCTCTTCGCCGAGGTGACGTTCAAGTACGGCGACCTCGAAGTGCCGTCCGACGCTCCGGCCATCGTCATCCGGTCCGCCGATGCCACGCGCGCGGTTCGGCGCGACGCCGAGGCGGAACAGCGCGCGTTCGATACGCTCCAGCGCCTCGGCTGCCGAAAGGAATGGACGCACTACCACGGCGAACCGATCCTCCAGCTCGCCACACATCTCATGCCCCGCGTCGTGCGGGAGCTCCTCGGGCAGGCGTGGCACGTCGAAGCCGACGGCCGGATTTATCGTGAGCCTGAACATCCCCACCTCGATCTTCGATCGGGAATCGACTGGTTCGAGCTGCACGGCCGTGTGGAGTACGGCGACCAGCACGCGTCGCTGCCCAGGCTGCTCGCGGCGCTCGACCGCGGCGATTCGTTCGTCACGCTCGACGACGGCAGCGTCGGCCTGCTGCCGGAAGCCTGGCTCCGAAAGCACGCCACGATCGCGCAGCTCGGCGCACCGCAAGCCGATCACATTCGCTTCAAGGCATCGCAGACGGCGTTGCTCGATGCGCTGCTCGCGGCGCAGCCGGAGGTCACCTGGGATGCGGCCTTCGATCGCGCACGAGCGCGCTTGAATTCGTTCGAGGGCGTACGGGCTCTCGATCCGCCATCCTCGTTCGTCGGCGCGCTCCGCGATTACCAGCGAGAAGGGCTCGGCTGGTTCGCGTTCCTGGAGCAGTTCGGATTTGGCGGCTGCCTCGCCGACGACATGGGACTCGGCAAGACGGTCATGGTGCTCGCGTGGCTCGACCGCCGTCGCGGCGCGCAGCCTGACGGTGAATTCCGTCCATCGCTGGCCGTCGTCCCCCGCTCGCTCGTGTTCAACTGGCGGGCTGAAGCGCTGCGTTTCACTCCGCGCTTGCGTGTCCTCGAGTACACCGGCACAGGACGCGTCGACCTGGAATCGAAGTTCGACGACGTCGATCTGGTCCTCACCACGTACGGCACGCTCCGCCGCGACGCGGCACGGCTCACCGGCCGCCAGTTCGACTATGTCGTCCTGGACGAATCCCAGGCGATCAAGAACGCGAAGACGGCGTCGGCCAAGGCCTGCCGTCTCCTGAACGCGCGCCATCGCCTGGCGCTCAGCGGGACGCCGATCGAGAACCATCTCGGCGAGCTCGGCAGCCTGTTCGAGTTCCTGAATCCGGGTCTGCTCGGCCGAAGCGCATTCGCGCGACTCGCCCGTCACGGCATGGACGAGGACCAGATCGGAATGCTCGCGCGGGGGCTTCGACCGTTCATCCTGCGGCGAACCAAAGAGCAGGTGGCGCGAGAACTACCGCCGAAAACGGAGCAGACGATCTACTGCGAGCTCGAACGGCCGCAGCGCGTGCTGTACGACGAGCTGCGCGATCACTACCGGCGGGCGCTGCTCGGCCGGATTCAGAAGAACGGCGTCGGACGGACGAAGCTGCAGATTCTCGAAGCGCTGCTCCGGCTGCGCCAGGCGGCGTGTCATCCGGCTCTGATCGACCGGGGACGAGCGGCCGACGCCTCGGCAAAGCTCGACGTGCTGCTGCCCCGACTTCGCGAGGCGCTGGACGAGGGACACAAGACGCTCGTCTTCTCGCAGTTCACCAGCCTCCTCGCCATCGTCCGCGCGCAACTCGACGCGAGCAGCACGCCCTACGAGTATCTCGACGGCCACACGCGCGATCGCGAGACGCCGGTCGCGCGATTTCAAACCGATCCGGAGTGCCGCCTGTTCCTGATCAGCCTGAAGGCGGGCGGACTCGGTCTCAATCTCACCGCCGCCGAGTACGTGTTCCTGCTCGACCCGTGGTGGAATCCAGCGGTGGAGGCACAGGCGATCGACCGGGCGCATCGCATCGGGCAAGCCCGACACGTCTTCGCTTACCGGTTGATCGCGCGCGACACGGTCGAAGAGCGCGTCCTCGAGCTGCAGCAGCGCAAGCGCCGCCTCGCCGACGCGATTCTGATGGCGGACAACGCACTGCTTCGAGATCTCACGCGTGAGGATCTCGAACTGCTGTTGTCCTGAACGATCTATTTCTCGATCTCGAACCCGAACGCGTAGAGCGTGCTGTCGGAACCGGGCACGTACACGTTGCCCTGTCCGCCCGACAGCGCGCCACGAACCGATGACGTGATCGTGCGGCCGCTGTTCCAGAGATCCTTGCCGCTGACGGCGTCGATCGCGTACAGCACGCCGGGCGCGGTTCGGGAACCGCTCGATGCCGCGAAGAGCACGCCGTTGATGACGACCGGCGTGAGCGGTGCGGTGATGACGCGTGAGGTCCAGCCGGGCTGCAGCGCAACCGTACCGCCCTGCTCGACGAACTTGAAGGTCGCGATCCCGCGATCGATGGGCACCGCGATCCATCGGGTGTTTTGCGAATCGAGCCAGCTCGCAAGCGCGCCCGCCTCGAAGCCGGCGGTCCCAACCGGCACGCTGGCGATCGGTCCTGCCCGAAGCACCGCCGCGTCGAACACGAACAGCTTTCCACCGCCCGCTGCGGCGACGGCGTCGCCGTTCTTCCACGGGAACACGAGCGGCGACGATCCGAAATCGGCCTTCGGGACCGACACCGACGTTTTCACCTTCAGCGTTCTGGGCTCGAGCGCAATCAGCGAGTTCGACAGCGCCGCGGAGCCCTCAGTCGTCGTGACGTACACCGTACCGTCGCGTCCGAGCGCCGGGCCCGCTGTGCCGGCAATCGTGGCGCCGCCGGCCTTGAAGGCGACGACGGTCTTCTGCGGGCTCGCGAGATCCATCGCCCACACCGCATCAGGCTGACTGCCGCACCCATTCGCCGTCGCGGTGTACGCGAAGGCGCCGCTGTCGCCTGTCCCGGCGGCGATGATGAGGCCGAGCGCGCGCGTGTTCGCGGGCAGGAAGAGCGTCGGGGTCATGTTGTCCCAGCCGTTCGACACGTTGAGCGCGTGCAGGTAGCCGTCGCTGCCCACTACGTACGCCGCGTCGTCGCCGGGTACGAACGTCCCGACGGCGCCGCCCGGCCCGCCCGCGCGCGCACCACCCGGCAATCCGCCCGGCGCCGCGCCGGCCGCTGCCGCCGCCGATCCGGGTACGGTTCCCGCCGGCGGGCTCGCAGGCGGAGGCGCGACCGGTGCGGCGCCGCGGCCGCGTCCCGTGGTCGCCAGTGTGGCGGCGCCTTTTCCTGGTTCGCCGACGCCGCCGCCGGATCGACCGCCGCCTCCGCCGCCGAAATCGACGCCGCCGGTCGACGGCGCGACCGCGGTGGGACGCGACAATGCCGCGGTCAGTCCGCCCGGACACGCGGAGGGTCCGCCGAGAACGGGCGGAGGACTCGCGGTGTAGTTGATGTGGTACTTCCAGAGCGGGATGCCGAAGTCGCTGTCGATCGCGTGCACCGTTTCGGACGCGGTGCCGACGAACGCGATCGACTTGAATCCGCGGTAGCCGATCAGCCGATCGAGGAGGACCGGCTGCGTGAGCGTGGCGGCCGCCTGCGGATCGTGCTCGAGCTTCAGCTTCCACAGAAACTTGAACGGTCCGAACGCGCCGGGCTTCTGCATCGTCGCGACCGAGATCCGCGGATCGTTACGGATCCATCCGCTCCGTTGCGCGTCGAAGCCGCTTGTCGTCCATTCCGAAGCGCCGCGCCCCTGCGCGTGCAGGGCTACGGCTCCGAGCGCGCCTGCCGCGGCGAAGACGAGCACCGGCCTCAATTGATTCGTCATTGCCCGTCTCGCTGCGAGGTCCTGACCGCCGTGGCTTCAGCGGAGGCGGTCGTCGTCGTGCCGACGGGCAGACTCGCCGCGCCGAAGCAGTACAGGATTCCGTCGTACGTGCCGATGTAGACGCGGCCGTTGGCGACCGACAGTCCGCTGAAGTGGTTCCACGACGCGATTTGATCGCCGCTCGACCACAGCTCGTCTCCGGTTCGCGCGTCGAGCGCGTAGATCACGGCGTGCGTCGATTCCTGAATCCGTCCCGCCGCACCGCCGACGTGCCCGGGCTCCGGCCAGCGTTGCGTCGTGCTCTCGCCGCTCCCGTAGGCGAACACGATTCCGTTGGCGACGACAGGCGGGTCGGCCATGTACATGTCGCGCGAGATCCAGGCGTGCGTCAGCACCGGTTTTCCCTGCTTCTCCTGGACTCTGAACGCCGCGACCGCGCCGTACACGACCTGGCCGTGCTCGGCCTCGGCCTTGAATTGCCGATGCTTCGGCCCCCAGAACGGCGTCAGCACCCAGCGCGTACCGTTCGGCTCTTCCCACGTGGCGAGCGCGCCCCAGACGCCCATCGTGAAGTTCACTTCCTCGTTGCAGAGAAGCGGGGTCCGGTAGGCGGGCGTGCGATGGTCTGCGCCTCCGAGCGAGCTCGTGTCCAGCAGCCAGAGCCGGCACTCCTTGCTCGACGACACGAGATACTCTTTGCCCTGGAAGTCGAAGATCGGCGAGGAGGCGTTGAAGTCGAGATCGCGCTTGCGCATCCAGTACGCGTTCGACGGCGCGTACCAGTCCTTCAACTCGAGCGCCTTGGTCTCAGTGTTCTGCTTCACGCCGATCATCGCCTGGCCGTAGAGTCCCCGGTCGGGGTAGTAATCGCCATCGCCGCTGCCCGCGTAGCTGGTGCCGTCCCTGCCAATCGAGGGTCCGGTCCGCGGCCACATACCGCCGCTGCCTGGCGCCCAGTTGCCGACCTTCTTCGTGGCGAGATCGTACGAATAGAAGTTGTTGGGGGTGCCGCCGCATCCCTGGGCCGTCGTCGTGTAGATGACGCCGCTGACGAGATTCAGCGCGTACGGCTTTCCGTTGGGCGGCAGGAACAGCGCCGGCGACTCGATCTCTTCGCCGGTCGCGACGTCGAGCATCCGCAGGCGGCCATCCCATGACACGGCGTACGCGACGTATTTCCCTGGCGAGGTCTTTTCGAGCACGGGCGTCGCGGTCAGCCCTCCGGGACACAGCACGCCGCCGCCGCGGCCGCCCGACAGATCGCGATAGGTGCTGTCGAACGTCTTCTTCCACAGCAGCGTGCCCTTCGCGACGTCGATCCCGTAGATGTTGTCGGACACGCCGGCGACCACCGCGATCTCTTTCTCGCCGGCCGGTGTGCTGACGCTGCCGGCGATGAGCGGCGGAAAGAGGTTGTGCATCTGCCGCGGCTGGTTATCCAGCTTGATCTTCCACAGCAGCTTCATGGTCTTGACGGTGTCCTTCGTGAGGATCGTCTCGTTGCGCTGCCATGCCGTGCGCTGCGGATCGCCGCCGTCGGCCAGCCAGTCTGCTTTCGGCGTCTGCGCACGCGGTGCCTGATGAAAGGCGATCCACGGCGCGAAAAACGCCGCCATTGCCGCGAGCCATCGTCGATTCATGCACGCACTCCTGTCGCAGGCGACCCTACCGTCTACAGCCGGCGCTGTCAAAATCCGTCCCGCGAAGGCGGCCATTTTCGCACAACGGCCGCGAGGAAGCGGGCGCAGCGCTCAACGAGGCAGACGATTCAGCAACTCGACCACCGTGAGCTGCGTGACGGGATCGATCAGGGCGGGCGCGATGGCCGCGAGCGGCTCGAGCACGAACCGCCGCTCGCGGAATCGCGGATGCGGCACGACGAGATCCGCTTCGTCGATGACGGCGTCCCCGAACAACACCAGGTCGAGATCGAGCGTGCGCGGTGCGTTCGGGAATGGACGCTCGCGCCCGCGCTCGCGCTCGATCGCGAGCAGCTCGTCGAGCACAGAGCGGGCCGATCGCGTCGTGTTCCCGACCGCGGCGGCATTCAGGAACGGCGGCTGCACGCCGGTCACACCGACCGGTTCGGTTTCGTAGTACGGCGAGACTTTCAGATCGTCGAGGAAGAGCCGGAGGCTGGAAACCGCGAAGTCCAGATGCCGGGCGCGATCGCCGATGTTGCTGCCGAGCGCGATCGCTACTCGATCCACCGCGTGGGAAGCACTTCGCCGCTGGCCGGCTCCAGCACGTCGGCGCGGCGGCCGAGGAGATCGGTCCGGCCGGCGCGCGCCTGCTCGAAGAAGCGCTTCGCTTCGAGCACTTCGCCGAGAATGACGCGCAGCATCTTCGCGTGGCGGGCGTGCGTCATCGCGTCGACGCGCGGACGCCAGCGATCGACGAAGGACTGGGCGTCGCGGGCATCTTCTTCAAAGGCCGCGCGGCTGGCGCCATCGCCCTTTCCCGACAGGCTGCGGGCGCCGTCCGTGTTGTCGGCGACGGTGCCGCCCAGTTCCTCGACCGCCTTGGCGACCCACGTCAGCTGCGTCTCCTCACGATTGATGACGTATTGGTAGGTGTTGTTGGCGTCGTACTGCGAGATCACCCGCGCCGCGGCCGTGTGCCGCAGCATCATCGTCAGTTTGTCGCGATAGAACTCCTGGAGCAGCGGGACGAGATCGGTCACGACCCCTGTTTTTCCTTGCACGTGATGCAGACGCGCGTCCACGGGATCGCCTTGAGCCGCGCTTCCGCGATCGGCTCGCCGCAATCGCGGCAGATGCCGTAGGTGCCTTTCTCGATCCGCCAGAGCGCTTCTTCGATCGCCTGCAGGATTTTCGCGTCGGTTTGTTTCAGCTTGAGCTGAATGTGGACTTCGTTGTTGCCGCTGGCCTGATCCGCCATGTCGCCCTGGCGGGTGTTGTTTTCCATCGAAGCCTGCAGCGGTTTGATGCCGCCGGCGCCGAGTATCTCGCCGCGCTTCTTGAGAAGTGCATCTTTGTGTATCTGCGCGTCCATGATTACCCTCTGGGACCACCCTCTGTGCCCCGCCCCCGGACCGGGACAATCCCGCATCATAGCACTTACCCCTCACCACCGGAACCTGGAGCGGCGCTCGCCGCTACTCGGCGCGAAGCGTCGCCAGCGGTTTGTGCCGCAGCACGTCGAGACTCGACACCACACCGATCACAGCGACGAGGATCGCGGTCAGCACGACGCCCGCGACGTGCTCGGTGACGAAGATCTTCCACGGGATTTCGAGCGCGTACTTGCTCACGCCCCAGGTGAGCGCCACCGCCCCCGCCGATCCGATGATGCCGGCCAGCGATCCGAGCACGCCGTATTCGAACAACAGCATGCGGCCGATCGTGCGCGTGTTCGCGCCGAGCGTCTTGAAGACGGCCGCTTCGTAGACACGCTGGAACTTCGTCATCGCGACGGCGCCGATGAGAATCAGCGCGCCGCTGAACAGCACCAGGCCGCCGACGACGGTAATGGCGAGCGTCACCTTCGACATCACGTCGCGGATCCGCTCGAGCACGTCCCGAAAATCGATGACGGAGACGTTGGGAAACCGCTGGACGAGCTCGTGCTGGAAGCGCGCGCGTGCCGCCGGATCGGCCGGGCCCTTGAGCGGGGACACGAACATCTGCGGCGCCTGATCGAGCGCGCCGGGGCGGAAGACGAACACGAACCCGCCGTTGCGCGACTCGCGCCACTCGACATTCCGAATGCTCGTGATGCGCGGGCTGACGACGCGGCCGAGAATGTCGAACCGGATCGTGTCGCCGACATGGAGTCGCGCGCGCTCCGCGATTTCGCGCTCGACCGACACCTCGGCCTCCGCTGACGGCGAATTCCAGAACGCGCCCTCGATGACGCGCTCGTTCGGTTCGAGGTGATCCCTGTACGTCAGCGTGAACTCGCGTCCGAGCGAGACGCCCCGCTCGCGGACTTCCTGCGGCCCGGTGAGATTCATCTCCCGCCCCGACACGCCGACCACGCGCGCGCGGAGGACCGGAATCAACTGGAAAGTGCCCGCGCCATGACCCGCGTCGCTGAGAAAAGCGCGCACGCCCTCGGCTTGTCCACGCTGGATATCGAGGAGAAACATGTCCGGGGAGTCGGCCGACGTCTGAAACGAGAATTCGTCGAGCAGGCTCGCCTGCAGCGATCGGATGCCGACGATGAAGAAGGCGCCCAGCCCGACGGCGAGCAGCACGACGCGCGTCTGATTGCCGGGCCGGGACAGATGGAGCACCGCGTGCCGCAGCGGAAAGGATTTCGCGTTCGCCAGAGGCGCGACCAGCGCGACGAGCGCCTTGCCGGCGAGGTGCAGGACGAACGCGAGGCCGGCAAATCCCGCGCACACGACGATGCCGACGCGCAGCGAGGACGCCTGCCACGCCGTGACGCCGACCAGCGCGAGCGACACCACGACGAGTGCCGCCATGCCGAGCCAGTCGCGGCGGCGGCGCGCCGTCTCGTCGCGCAGCAACAGCGAGGGCTTGATGAACCGCACCTGCAGCAGCGGCACGACCGAGAACAGCAACGACACCAGCACGCCGATGGCGACGCCCTGAACCGCGGCGCTCCACGTCACGCCGTAGTGCGCTTCCGTCAGCAGCGATGCCGACGAAGACTTGAGCGCGAGCGGGATCGCCGCCACGGCCGCGCGCGCGATGGCGATGCCCAGCAGGCTGCCGGCGAGCCCGAGCGTCATGACCTGCAGGATGTAGACGGCGATGATCTGCGCGTTCCGTGCGCGGATGCACTTGAGGACGGCGATACTGCGGATTTTCTGCAGGATGAAGACGCGCGTCACGCTCGACACCGCAATCCCGCCGAGGATGACGATGACGAGCCCGACGAGGCTCAGGTAATCTTCGGCGCGATCGAAGTCGCGTCCCACCTGGTCCTCGCGCGATCGATAGGAGCGGGCGTTGATGAATTCCTGGCGCAGATCCTGCCGCAGCGCGGTCATCAGCGCCGGCACCCGATCGTCGGGCACGCGGACGAACATCAGCCGGCCGGCGCGGCTGCCGAATCCGAGCAGACCCGTCGACGCGAGATCGTCGTAGTCGATGTAGATGCGCGGCCCGAGGCTGAAACCGCCGGGACCCGACCCCGGCTCCTTCGCGATGACGCCGCGAATGGTGAACGTCGTCTCGCCGACGCGGATCTGATCGCCCACCTTGACGTTCAGCGCGGTCAGCAGCTCGGGGCGCAGCAGCGCACCGTGCTGCTTCAGCAGCGCGTGCGAGTACACCTGCCCCCCTTGCAGCGTGATCGTGCCGTAGAGCGGATACTCCGACTGGACCGCGCGCAGCTCCGCCATCTTCGCAACCGGCTTCGACGGATCCGCCGGCCTCACCATGGTCGGCGTCTCGGTCGTTTCGGTGCGCGCGAACGCGCCCGCTGCCGCGAGGTGTGCCTCGATCTTCTGCCGCGCCTCGGGCGTCCATTCGCGGTTGGTGCTCATGACGACGTCGGCGCCGACCAGCGCGCGCGCCTCGCCGTTGACGGCAACGCGCACGTTCTGAATCACCGATCGCAACGCGACGATCGCGGCGACGCCGACCGCGATGCAGACGAAGAAGAACAGCAGGCGGCGCCACGACGCCCGCGTTTCCCGGGCCGCCATTCGAAGGACGAACATCATGCGACCTTCTCCACCACGCGGCCGTCCCTGAGAACGAGACGCGCGTCCGCAATCGCCGCCAGCTCCGCATCGTGCGTCACGAGCATGATCGTCGTCCCTCGCGAATGATGAATGGTGCGGAGCAGCTCCAGGATGTGACGGCCGTTGCTGCTGTCGAGATTGCCGGTCGGTTCGTCTGCGAGCACGATCGGCGGATCGTTGGCCAGCGCGCGCGCCAGGGCAACGCGCTGCTGTTCGCCGCCCGAGAGCTGCGACGGATAGTGATGCGCGCGCCCCGCGAGTCCCACTTCGTCGAGCAGCGCGCGCGCGCGCGCCCTCGCATCGGCGGCGCCGGCAATTTCCATCGGCACCGACACGTTCTCGTGCGCCGTCAGCGATGGAATCAGGTGAAAGAACTGAAACACGAACCCGATCTTCTCGCCGCGCAGCCGCGCCAGCGAGTCCTCGTCGAGGCGCGTGATGTTCACGCCGTCGATGATCACCTCTCCCGACGTCGGCGCATCGAGCCCCGCCACCAGTCCGAGCAGCGTCGACTTGCCGCTGCCCGACGGACCGACGACGGCGACGAACTGCCCTCGGGGAATCTGAAGCGTCAGCGGGTGAAGAATGGTGAGCGGCTCGCTCCCGCTCGTGACGGTCTTGGAGACCTCGCGCAGCTCGATCATGGGGACGCTTTGACCACGGGCTTGAGTACCTTCCACACGTTGTCGGCGACGATGCGCGCGCCGGCGGCGGATGGATGGATCCCGTCGCGCTGATTCAGCGCCTCGTGGCCGGCCACGCCGTCGAGCAGGAATGGCACGAGCGCGACGCGATACTCTTTCGCGAGCGCGGGATACACCTTGTGAAACGCGACGAGGTAGTCGCGGCCGTAGTTGGGCGGCGCTTCCATGCCGGCCAGGATGACCGTGATGCCGCGCGCCTGCGCGCGCGTGATGATCGCCGCGAGGTTCTCTTTCAACTGCTCGGGCGGTAGTCCGCGAAGACCGTCGTTGCCGCCCAGCGCGACGACCAACACGCGGACGTCGCCTTCGAGCGCCCAATCGAGCCGCGAGAGGCCGCCGGCCGAGGTATCGCCGGAGACGCCGGCGTTCACGATCTGATAGCGTGCGCCCTCTTCGTTCAGACGCTGCTGCAGGAGCATCGGGTACGACTGCTCCTGCGGCAGGCCGAGACCCGCCGTCAGACTATCGCCGAGGATCACGATACGTGGTCCGGTGACAGCCGCAGGCGGTGCCGCGGCACTCGATGGGTTGGCGGCGGGCCGTTGTGGAAACGGCGGAATCGTTCGCGATTCCCGGGCGCCGCGTGAACCGTCGGACGATCCACATGCGCTCGCGATCACCGCCGCTGCCGCAACCAGCGTTCTGAGACGCATCGCTTCATTATGTTACGATGCCCGCCCATGCGCCGGTTCCTCTCCATCGCCGTCGCGCTCATCAGCCTCGACCTCGTCGTCTCCGCGCAGGCGCCCTCGAGCGACCGCGTCCTCACCCACCGCGAACAGGCGGCCGCGCAGTATCGGTGGATCTCGACGCGATTCGAGACGCTGCTCCCGTCGTTGATGCGCCGCGAGGGCATCGACATGTGGATCGTCGTGTCGCGCGAGTACAACGACGACCCGGTGTTCCGATCGATGGCGCCCGTCACGACCTACTCGTCCCGCAGACGGACAATCCTCGTGTTCTTCGATCGCGGTTCCGGCAGCTCGTCCAACGGCGCCAGGGGCGTCGAGCGGATGTCCATCGGACGTTTCGACTACGACGGGATGTTTCCGGTCGAGAAAACGGACAACGACGGTCAGTGGGCGGGCTTACGGCGCGTGGTCGACGCGCGCGATCCGAAGGTCATCGGCGTCAACACGTCCGAGCAGTACAGTCACGCGGACGGCCTCACCGCGAACGAGCGCGACAACCTGCTGAGGGCGCTTGGACCGAAGTACGCGCCGCGGGTGAAATCGGCCGAGATGCTCGCGGTCGGCTGGCTCGAATCGAAGCTGCCCGAGGAAACCGACGCGTACCGCCACGTCATGCGCCTCGCGCATCAGATCATCGCCGAGGCGTTCTCAAATCGCGTCATCGTGCCCGGCGTGACGACCAACGAGGACGTCGCCTGGTGGATGCGGCAGCGCGTCGCGGAGCTCGGCTTCGGCGGATGGTTCCATCCGACGATCACGATCTACCGCAAGGGCGGCGTTCCCACGCCGGCGCCGCGCGGCGGACACGTCATCGAGCGCGGCGACATGTTGCACTGCGATTTCGGGCTCGTCTATCTCGGCTTCTCGACCGACACGCAGCACAACGCGTACGTGCTTCGTCCCGGGGAACCCGACGCGCCGCAGGGGCTCAAGGATGGGTTGAAAGCGGCGAACCGGCTGCAGGACCTGACGCTGCAGTTCGCGATCGCGGGGGCGACCGGGAATCAGGCGCTCGCGAGCGCGCTGGCGCACGCGAAGAAGGAAGGCATCACACCGGCGATCTACTGTCACCCGATCGGCTACCACGGTCACGGCGCGGGACCGCCGATCGGCATGACCGATTATCAGCAGGGCGTGCCCGGGCGCGGCGAGTACGTCTTCCGTCCCAACACGTGGCACTCCATCGAGCTGAACGTGAAACACACGGTGCCCGAGTGGGGGAATCAGTCGGTGCAGTTCGCGCTCGAAGAAGACGCGGCCCTGCTCGACGCGGGCTGGAGCTGGATCGCGCCGCGACAGACTCAGTTCTATTTCATCCGCTGAAGCTGCTCTTCAAGCGACTCGATCGCCTGTGTCAGCATCGCTCGATGAGCCACCGAACGGGCGGAACTGAGATCGGCCTTTACGCGCGCCAGCGAGAGCTCGATGGTGTGACGCTTCGTTTTCGCGGCGCGCTCCTCGGACGTGAGCTCGTGCCTCCCCTGCCCTTTCTCGCGTTCAGCTTCGGCCTGCTGGAATTCCACGTCTTTACTCTCGAATCCTCGCGCCATGTCTGCTGCGCAGCTCTTTAGGGCTGCTTTATGTGTCCGGCCGTCACGTTCGGCGGGCGCCAGGCCTGAAGGCCTGCGCCACGAGTTGTCCGCCGCAGTATTCTACGGAGATGCTCGCGTCTACTGACAAGCGCACGTCCCTGCAAGATTCGTTGCGCGTCGCCGCCGGCCCGCTCGCGAATCTCATCCACTCACACGCCGCCTCCGCCGAACGCGCAGCGAAAGGTCTGTGGCGTCGCGATCCCTCGGTGTGGAGCGCAGATCCGGCGACCCAGAAAACAATCGCGGACCGTCTCGGCTGGATGAGCTCTCCGCAGCTGATGGCTGAGTCGATCCCGCGGCTCCGTACGTTTGCCGAGGCTGTGAAGCGTGATGGCTTCACGGATGTCGTGTTATTGGGCATGGGCGGTTCGAGTCTCGCGCCCGAGGTTATCCGCGCGTGCATCGGCGCGGCGGCGGGATGGCCGCGCTTTCACATGCTGGACTCGACCGATCCCGCGGCGGTTCTCGCGGCGGCGACACCGCCGGATCGCACGCTCTACATCCTCGCGAGCAAATCGGGTACGACGATCGAGCCCAATTCGCTCGCCGCGCACTTCAAGCAGACCTTGCTCGATGCCGGCGTCGCGCGATGGGCGCAGCACGTCATCGCGATCACCGACGACGGCACCGCGCTCGCCGCGCGCGCGCGCACGGAAGGCTTCCGCGAGGTGTTCATCAATCCGTCGGACATCGGCGGCCGCTACTCCGCGTTGTCGTTCTTCGGTCTCGTGCCGGCGGCTCTCATGGGCATCGACCTCGATGCACTCGTCGGGTGGGGCCTCGCGATGCTGGAGGCGTCGGATCCGAATCGTGATGCGGGCGCGGGCCGCACGGCTGCGCAGAATCCCGCCGTCGCGCTCGGTCTCGCGATTGGCGCCGGCGCCAAAGCCGGCCGCGACAAGCTGACGCTCGTGCTGCCGCCGTCGCTCGAGGCGTTCGGGCTCTGGGTCGAACAGCTCATTGCAGAGAGCACGGGCAAGCAGGGTAAAGGCGTCGTGCCGATTGCCGGCGAGCCGCTTGCCGATTCGTCGGCGTACGGATCCGATCGGCTGTTCGCGTGTCTGCGAACCGATCCGCATGAGGCGGGCGTCGCGTTCGAACCGCGAGTCGACATCGACATCGCGGAGCCGGCAGCCCTCGGCGCCGAGTTCGTCCGCTGGGAAATCGCGACGGCCATCGCCGGCGCGCTGC
>Ga0070695_100001331_pt1 | contig 13677 bp, 20 predicted proteins | sample KBSK1252metaG_FD_65471 | JGI IMG/M metagenome (GOLD analysis project Ga0070695, IMG submission 65471) | Corn, switchgrass and miscanthus rhizosphere microbial communities from Kellogg Biological Station, Michigan, USA - KBS K1-25-2 metaG | ecosystem: Host-associated > Plants > Roots >...
AAACGCTTCTTACTGTCCTCCGGGTCGATCTCCTCGATCTGGACCCCCGAGCAGAACGCGACGGCGCGGTCCACGGACTCGGGAGTGACCTTGATCGCAGTGACGTGAATCGGAATCAGCTGATACTCGTGTGGCACGTGCGTCCTCTCCATGAGCAGAATCATCGGACGAACTCCTCGAAGCTGCCGAACTTCTCGATGGTTGTGCGAGCCTCGTTCGCCAGCGCCTCGAAATACTCCATGTCGACGGCTTCGCGACCGAGCTCTTCAGCCATCTCCGTCTCGATCCAGAGGTATCCCTTAGTGCCGGAAACCGCGTATCGCTTGTCGTCCTGGACGCGGTACAAATTCCCGCCGGAATAACCCGGAAGCACAGGAATGAACCGGCCAGTTCTTCCAACGAACCGCATGGTCGACTGCCCATCAACCATTGCCATCGGCGTGACCCCGTCGAAGTCGAGGTACATAGCGCCCTTCGTAACCTGCTTCGTCTCCTGCAGATCTTCGAAGGCCGGCTGCTCTCCCGTGAACAGCGTCTTGTACACGTACGGGTGCTGGAACTGCGCTCCGACCGCAGTCCATTTGGTTTTCCAAGCATCTCGGTTGTCGCTCCCGAGAACCGCTGGAATGGTCTGGCGAGCGATATATACCGCATCATTCACCAGGCAGAACTTGTCATAGAAGTCGGTACGGGGGTCATACTCGAACTCGTACCCCCACTTCTTCCCGAACTCCTTGACGAAATCGATGATCTCCGGCGTTGCATTCGGGATCTTGATCGAATCCGTCTTGATGTGCGCGACCGTGAATCCACGCTCCTGCACGGCGTGCTTCAGATCGATCATGAACAAAGCTCCACGCTTGGCCACGATGTTGTCGACGTTCCGGACATCCCGGAAGGCATTGTCGAACTTCGCCGAGGTCAGGCCGTAGACGATGTTGATCACAATCTTCAGCGCATCGGACAGGGGCTTGGTGTTGCTCGTGTCCTCGAGGAATGGCGCCAGCCGGCCATTCAGGAGTTTCCGTGCCTCGTCGAACTGCTCGCGTTTGATCGCGAGTCGAGCCTCGACCAGCGCCCAGAAGTTCGGCGTGTACTCACCGAACGCGTTCAATTCTCGAATCGATGTGGGGTGCATGGATGCGACATCCAACAAAGCCACGTTGTCGTACATACCCGGCTCTGCATACACATATCCGCCTTCACCAACCTCCTCCCCGCGGTACGTGCTCTTGCCCCTCTCGAAGACGTATCCCGGGAATTCCTTCGAGAGATCCGTGTACACGAAACTCTTCTGAGGATTTCGATCCGACCCGAAGATGATCCGGGCGGTGTGTTTGGCCGTCGTGTCGTTGATCGAAAGACCACTCAACTCAGCCAGAATCTGGCGAGCCACGAAGTCACCCCGACGGTCATTGAATGTAGCCTCCGTCGCAAGCACGTCGTTCACACAGTAATCGACGACCTTCTGCCAGAGATGCTCCGGAACCGGCTCATCCCATGGAAAATCGAGCTCCATGTGATGCAGCCCAAGGCGGATCTCCCACTTCTTCAAGCCCATCTTGACTGAGCTGAAGTCGTAGATGTCCGCGTACGAAACGCTGTAGGCCTCGCCGAACATGGAACCGACGGAGCCGTCGATGATTTTCTTCGACAGCTTGTAGATGGCCTCGTTGTCGTACCCCATGAATCGAGCCCACAGAATGTGGTTGTCGTACCGCCGGTTATTGAAGCCGATCAGTTTCATCCGGAACAAACCCTCGATGTCCGCGGGCTTGGGGTTGATCATCCGGACGACGTTCGGGTCTCCCTCGTATTTCCAGCACACCACGAGGAGATTCGGATAGACCTCAATGTCAAAGAAGGTCACGCGGTCGTCGACCTTCGAACCCTCTCCGGGATGCGTGTACGGCGGATCGAATGGAACCTCGTTGATCGGATCGTCCGACTTCCAACGCATCTGTTGGACGATCTTGAGACACTGCAGCGGTTGATTGGAACTGTTGTTGGCGAATGCGATGACGGCCGACCGCATATCTTCGACGTTGTATTCCATGCCGGAGAGATATGCGTCCTCGAGGATCTTCTTGATGAAGTCGATCGAGGGCTTCGTGCCCGGATGAATCTCCTTACGAAGATTCCGAACAATCAGCTGCCGAAGGCCCTTCTCGCTCTGAATCGTGGTGGCTTGAAGCACCTTCTTCTCCCTCAGCGGTAGTCCGCTGTCAATGGTGGCGATTGGCACGCTGTTGCATCGAGACAACCGCCGGCGCAGGGAGCTATTCCCTGTGAACACCTTGATCTCAATACCGTCAGCGTAGACTCGAGCGAGCTCGGAGGGGTCACCAGCATACCGGTAATGGAGATGGACTGCAGCGCCAGACTTAGAAAGCTCGGCGTACGTGGCCGGCCAAGCGGAGGCAGCTTCGAGGTTCTTCTCCAGAGACTTCGCACCTGACTCGTCCTCCAAGTCGAAGTCGATAACGATATGAGTCTCAGGGAGCTTTACGTAATGTAGCTCCGTGGTGACAATCTCAGCCAGAGTTGTCGTGACGTCCGCCCATCGACGATACGGCGTCCCATCCTCCTTCGCAGGTTGGGCAGGCTGATCCGCACATTCGAGGTCGAACAGCGACGTGGTCTCATCCAAAACCAGAGAGAACGTGGATGGTGAATCCCCGATCGGTGATTTAAACGGATGAGCAATGAAACCACGGTAGTAGGACCGGACGAGGATCCCATCCACCGTGCCTCGGTCCAGAAACTCCGTGAAGTAATTCCTGAGCTCCTCACGAACCTTGTACTGAGGAAGAGGTCGTTCGATACCGGTTTCACTACAAAACTCCTTATACAAGGCGTAGGCCTGTTTCAGAGTGATGCCGTCTTGCCGCTTGAAGATGTCGTAGTTGTACTCGATGAAGTTGAAGAAGATGTCCGTCTGGAACATCATCTCGAGTGGCTGGTAGTTGTTGTAGTAGTTCTTCCCGAGACGTCGGTAGACATCGAGGCAATGATGTGCAATAGCACCCAGCTCGAAGTCGATCCGCTGCATGAGCGTGTGGTAGTGATTCGGCTGAAGCTTGATCCCCGTCGGATTGACATCGATCAGGCGTCGAATGATACCCGACTTCGCATCCGAGATCCGTACCGGCTGATTCGTCCCCATCCAGAGCATGGCGTTGGAGCGCGCTGTATAGCTCGGGTGGTACTTTTTATTGAACGTCATGTCTTCATGAGACACGATGGAATTCAACTTGGTGTTATCGGCAATCTGGGACAAATCGCCATCGTGCTGAATGGCTACCAGCGGGTTACTGGCGAAGACTTCCGTCGCGAACGTCCCGTTGTTCGACCCGAGCGCCTTGGCTTCGAAGGAGGTCGTATATCCGTGGAACAATTTCTGGATGATGTTCAGCACGGTACTCTTGCCGGTACCGGCAGGTCCGTAGAGGACAAGAAACTTCTGGATTTTCTTGGATTCGCCTGAAACGACGGCACCAATGGCCCATTCGATCTTCTCCCGTTCCTCGGGGGCATACAGCGTACCCACAAGTTCATCCCAGGCAGAGATATCACCCGGAGCCAGCGCATACGGGAGTCGCCGACTGACGTAATCCTTTTTGGTCACCGTGGTATTGGCGAACGTGAGATTGTTGTCGAGCTGATATGCGTTGTCGCTGACTTGGCTGAGGAACTTCCGGAAGCTCGTCCAGCCATTGCTCCCGAAAGAGCGCATGTACTTCACATTGTCGATGCCGTGTTTCTCAGCATATGCGCGAAGCTCGAGATCGACAAGACGCTGCACGTCATACTCGTCCGTCGACCACAAGCCGGCGCCATCATCATAGACCGCATAAAACGCGCGTCCGCGAATCATGAGATCTTCTGACCGCCCAACAATAAAATCAGGATAAGCCTCGAGGGCACCACCCTTGACCTCTCTCGTGTGGATCTGAAAGAAGTCCATGTACACCCCCTTACGCTAGGCGGCCTGCTGAAGAATGTATTCGCACATCTGGTACCAGATCTCAACTTTCGTCTGATCTTCGGCGGCTCTCCGCAATGGGAACAGACCGCCTCGACCGTTCCGGCGATACACCCGCCAAATGAAACGGTCCAGAATGGTGTCGATTCGCCCGGCGGGCAGTAGAACACTGTCGCTGTACTGGTCAAGCCCGAGATTCTCGAGCATCTCCCAGAACCATTCGGCAGCAGGAATATCCGTCTCAAAACACAGACGCCTCGAGAGAGCAATCAGCATCTCCAGGACCGAACATCCCAGATACAGCCAATTGTCATCTACCGAGACGCCTGTGTTCATGATGAACTCTCGACGCAGTTCTCGGCCGTCTTCGGCACGATTGTCGTCATTCGGCACGAACCAGATGAACTCTTTGTTGTAGAGCTTTCTGAGCAACTCCCAATACGTCCTGGAGGGGTCTGCGATGTCAGCCGAAGCGACCTGCTCGTAGAGCCAGGGAAAGTACAGCTCATCCGGAGGTTCGCTCATGACGGATCACTTCTCGGGCACGAAGCCCAAGACGAGCTCGGAGTACTTCCGCTGATCCCGGACGATCTCGATGTCCAGGCCGAACTGGTGATTGCGAACGTAGAGCACGTTGTTGTCGTTGGAACGGTGCCCGAATCTCGGGATGTTGTCGTTGCCGACCATCTCGTCGATGTCGTCGATCTTGTCATCCCGCTCGTCCGCGAGAACCCCATCGCCCTCGTAGTACGTCAGCGTGACCTGGTTGAAGTGTTCGTCGTTCTCGTCATACTCGTGCTTGGCAATGATGTAGGGCGCCTCTTCCGTCCGATTCCGTTCCTCCTCCGAATAGTCGAAGTCCACGGTGTCCGGCTGCGCGTCGTCGAAAATGTTGTTCTTGCGTTCCTGGGGAATCTCGCCGGGAGCGATCCCCGGGGTCCATGTCCGCGCGCGTTCGTAAACGGCCGGCGGCTGGCGTTCCATCGTGCCGACGACCTCGGGCTTCGGTTCCACGCCCTGGTATTCCCGAACCGCCTCCTGAGCCTTCTTATCGGCGTAGTACATAGCCGCTTCTTCAGGAGTAGCGAACTCCTGTCCCCTCACGATCTTGTACACCTTGTGCGCCGCGGCAACCTCTTCCGCCACCCGCTCGTCGAACTTCTCACCGAGCCGGTTCTGGGCGTACAGGTAGCCGGACACGAAACCGGCCGCCGCGGCGATGGTGGCGACGCCGACCACCATTCCTCGAGATGTGGCCATCTTGGTCATTTCCTCCACAGTGGTCACGGCGTGCTCAGATCAAATCGTAGATGGGACCATCGACGTTGAAGTCCAGCCAGATCGACTTCTCGTCGCCGCAGACGAACCGGAACCCCTCGTACATGTTGTCGGGCCGGAACACACCGAAGTCGATGAAGTTGTCGCTGTTGCCGCCGTCCAGCACCCAGCCGACGATCTGACCCTCCTTCGTCCTCGAGAGCCCCAGCATGTCGTACACCTCGTTGAGGAAGACGTGCCCGCGCGCCTTCAGCAGGTCGTTGGCGTAGTTCTGGACGTTCCGCAGGAAGTTCTGGTTGTAGCCCGGATCCCGAGACCAGCTGGTCGACAGCTCGTCGAAGAAGCGCCCGTAGATGGACGTCCCGTGCTTGGCGATCTGCTTGGCCTCCTCGACGACCGGCCCTTCGTCGGTCTCGCGAACGAGCTCCTTGGTCGTCATGTCGTACCGGTACTCGAGCTCCTTCTCCGGACCGACGTCGTCGATGACCCGCTGCCGGTACGCCCGGAAGGCCTTGTCGAGACCCGCATAGGCGGCCGTCACCGCGGCGTAGCGCCGGTTGAGCGTCACGTGAGCGCCGGTCAGGGCGGCGATTGAGGCCACACCCACGAGGAAGGCCGGTCCGTAGAGCTTGGCGAACTTGATGGTCGTCTTGGTGTAGACCACGATCTGGTCACGCCGCTGGTCCTGCTCGCTGTACTGCTCGCTGTGGTACTCCCGCATCCACTCGGTCTTCGCGATGAGATCCTCGTGCTCGTTCAGGATCCGGTCGAGCTGCAGCGTGGCGCGCGAGGCCAGCACGACGGTTCCAACGATACCCACGGCGCCGGCCACGAACATGACAGTCGGCGAGTGCTTACGAACGTGGAGGAGCTGACGCCCCACCTTGCTCGTGACGAAATTGGAAATGGACTTCAGTTTCACCTTGTCTCCTTGATGATTCCTTGCGCTTTCAGGCGCATGTAGATGGCGACCACTTGCTCTTCGCCCATCTTGTCGACTTTCGCGGCCCATGCTTTGGAACGATAGGCTGCTTTGACTGCGTCTCGAGCGACGGTCATGTTAGTTGAGGGGCTCGGGCTGCGGGAGATCCAGCACGTATCCGTCCCGAACTCGTCGGATCCCAGAGTTCGTTTCGTCGAGGAGCGTCCACCCGAACTTGTCGTCGGTGTAGTTTCCACTCAACCCGACCATGTCGTACACGTCGTTGATCGACACGGTGCCGTACCTCTGGATGGTGTCGATCATCCGATTGAGGACCATACTGGCCTCGGGCCGCGTCCGCAGCACCAGCTCTTCGAAATCGTGCTGAACCCTCGGAGCTCGAGGCGTCGCCGGCCGGCTAGGCTCCTCCGATCGGCTGTAACGCGACGGCCCGCCCGTCTGCGACATCCGGTTGTAGTTCGTCCATGAGCTTCCCGAGCCCGTCCGGTTCCGCAACCTGCTGTTCGAGCCTCGAGCGTCGCCGAATAGCGCGCGCTCCACACCCTGGCTCATCATGTCGGCGATCATGTCTTTCGTGGCGGGGATCACCACCTCCATGAAGACGTATTGCAGGACGCCCTTCGCCGTCGCACCGTTGAAGAACGTCTCCATGAATCGCCGCCCGACGGGCTTTTTGCGCTGTACGACGGGATTGACTGAGATCTTCTCGATCTTCTTGTCCGTCGCGGGGGCTTCTTTGGGTATTGCTGACTCCCGGGCCTTATTGCTGTTGGGCGGAAGATTGATGGATTCCACGAAACCTCGATCCGAGAAAAACTAAAAGACCCTGTGGGGTCTCCTAGTTCGATGTCCAGTTACTTGGCGAAACGCGGGGTGATGTTCTCGGTCCACCAAGCGGCGGCGTCGTCGATCGTCTTGCTCGTGTATTCCTTGGTGTGATGGGCCACCATACTGCCCAACATGGCACCACCCACGATGATGGCGACCTTATCGGTCATCTTCTCGGGGTCGGTGTTGTTGACGATGATGCCCGTCACGATCTTGGTCACACCAGCACCGACGACGAAGTTGACGGCGAGCTTGGCGAGGTCCAGCTTGGTCACAGCGGGTTCCTTTCGTAAGAGGGGTCTCATTATAAGCCTGGTGTTTTTTGCGAGGATGGGGCGCCTTTACTCCTACCACGATGGAGCGTGGACTCACGTCGGCGGTCGTTTAAAGTCAGCGTCCGGGAGAGAGGCCTCGACCCCTCAGAAGGACCTCTCGCTGACTCCCCAAGACTCACGGTGTTACGCGTGGTGCGTCCAGATGTAGACGACAGCCAGCAGAGTCAGAACGCCGAGGCCAATGTAGATGAAGCGGTGCATGGCGCGCTCCTTCTAGTAGCGTCGAGCCGGCTTACGGGTGACGTGGTTGATGAACAGGACCACCCACCAGATGCCGCCGGTGAGGATTCCCAGGATCAGATGACCGAGGACCTTCATGTCGTACTCACCTCCTTCATGCCTTCCGTCAGGGTGTAGCGGCGCATCGCGGCCGCGAGCGTCGCCTTCGTCCACTTCTTGGGGTTGGTGCCGTAGGTCCTGTCGAAGACCTCCTCCGACATCTCGACGCGCTCCTGGAGGCTGTAGTCCTCCGGCTTCTTGGCGACCTCGAGCCCGGACGGCTGCTCCGTCACCGGCATACCCTGCGCCTTCTGGATCTCGTTGACCCGCTGCATGAGCTCCTTCGGCATGAGTCCGTTCATGAACTGCGCCGCCGCGTTGGGTTGCCCGATCAGCTCCATGAGCAGCGCACCATACGCCGGCGAGTTGTAGAAGTCGTCCCGGAACGTCTCGGACTTGTCGAACCGCTTGCCGTCGTCGGTCTTCTTGCCGATCGCTCGCAGAATGACGTCCTTGAACACGCCGAGCATGGCCCGGACGTCCTCCGCCTTGACCATCTCCTTCAGCTTGGCGTTCAAACCGCCCTCCACCTCGAGCTCCATGTCGATGAGCTCCTGGATGGAAAAGTTGAAGTAGAAGTCCTCCGACCGCTTCTCGTCGTTGAGGTCGGTGTAGACGATGGTCTTCTTCAGCACGATTTACTTACCTCCGTTGGTGGCCACGAACCAGAAGACGTAGCCGATGATGAACAGCACAATCACGAAACGTAGGATTTGTCGCACGAAATCCGCTTTCGGCGAAAAGGAAAGGACCCCAGAATATGGGGTCCAGTCCGGACGTCTACGTGCGGGTATATCAGGCGCTCTCGGTCTCGGCGTCCTCCGCCGACCGCTCCTTGACCTTGTCGACGATCTTCTTGACGAGCACGGCGCCGGCCACGATGGTGACACCGGCGGCCGCACCGATCAGGAAGTTCTTGTCGAGCTTGATCTTGGTGGCGGTGGTGGAAACGACGTCGGCGACGGGGTTCTCCATGATAAATCCTTTGCTAGTAGGGGTCTCACTATAGTCCGTGTAGATCTTGCGAGGACTAGTCGTACGAGATCGGCACATCTCCGCCGCTGGGCGGCGTGTCCTCGAGGTTGATACCGAGCTTGGTCTCGATGCACGGCGGGTCGATCCACCACTCAGCACCGAGAGGCTGCCAGTCCTCACTGCTCAGCGCGGCATTCACTCGCCGCATCTGCTCGACATCGGACAGATCCGTACCGAAGCCGGGAACCGTGAGGACCCGCTCCGTTCCGCAGCTGTCGCACTTCTGGACGATGGTGATCAAGAGCTCTCCTTAGCTCACGCGGCAGTAACCCCGAATGGGCGCCACCACGAAATTCATGACAAGCACCGGCTTGCTCGCCTCGGAGAGCGTCGCGGAGAATTCGAGCTCGAGGAGTCGGTCTGAGTTCCAACCCACATCATCCGACATGCTCGTCCGAGGGAGACCGACCTCCTGATAGAAGTCGGACAGTGAGGCGTAGAAATTGTTGTTCACCTGGTAGTTGATCGCGTTCTGAGCCGCCTTCAACTCTTCCATCGAGCTGAGGAAATAGCGGCCAGTGTATGCGTCCATGCAGAGCACGGATCCCTCACCGATGATGATCTGGCTGGAGGGCGGGTTCTCGGTCACGCGCCGTTGCGCGATCTCGTCACGATATCCCTGCTCCTTCCGCTCCCCGATCTTCTCGACGACCTTCTCCTTGTACTCGGTGAATGCACGCTCGGAGATGGCGTACATCGTGGCCATGGCGGCGGCACGACGGTCGCCGATCCGATTGGCCATCACCACGCAAACGATGCTGCAGAGTCCAACGCTCGCTGCCGGCAGATATAGCTTCCAGACCGACTTGACCTTGTCAACGGGAAGCATGGCGTCGTTGCCCCATCGCTGCTCGAGGTCGTCGATCAAGCGAACGGCCTTGACGGTGGCCTTTCCCGTCAGATACGCCGTCGCCAGCACACCCGCCGCTCCGATGCCCGTCAGGATCGCGGGCGAGTGATCGGAGGTGTACTTGATGGCCTTGTGGATCAGTCCACTAACGTTCATTGAATATGTCCTCGAGCTCCTTGAAGAATTGCTCGTCCTGAGCCAGCCGTTCGGCTCGACGGCGGATCCGAGCCTGGCGTTGTAGCATTTCCTGACGAGCTCGCTTAGCCCGACGCTGGCGGATAAAATGTCGGACCTCCATGTGAATCACGTGCGCCACGACGATGACCGTGCCGATGCTCGCGATGATCAGAGTCGCAATGAACACCCACACCAGCGTCGCCAGACCGACGAAAGTGATCTCAGCCACTAGCCTTCACGCCCATCTTCATTTCCCACCGGATCTCGGCGTCGCGCACCAGTTTGTCCATACGCTGGCGGTTCTCACGGTGGTCCTCCCGCATCTCGCGGAAGTTCGTCATCGTGATGGAGATCTCCTCCCGGATGAGGAGGTACACGGAGGGAACCACCCAGAAGATGAAGGTGGAGACGGCGGCGACCTGCAGAGCCTGGACCAAGTAGGAGATGATAGCGACGTACAGCATGGCGGATTCCTTTCACGAGGTTGGAAAACCTAAAACCCTTGTAAGGGTTCGAGGTTTGTGTTCTCTCGTAGGGGTGTCAGTTCTCCTGGTTGCTCTTCTCGATGGCGTACTCCACGGTCTTCACGGCGGCGACCATCACAACAGTGATGACAGCGGTCTTGATGATCATGGGGGCAGCGATCTTGGCGATGGCCTTGATGTTCATGACGGGTCCTTTTCAGTAGAGGGGTCTCATTATAGGCCCCGTAAATCTTGCGAGATCTACCGAATCAAACCACGAGCAGAGAGGTTCACCGCGATCTTGCAGAGTGTGTCCACGACCTTGTAGCCGGCGGCGATGACGGCGACCGTAGCCGCAGTCTCGATGACCATGTCGCGGACGTGCTCGACGTCGTGCAACATGGAGCTCAGGTCCAACGGCTCCTTCTCGGCCTCCTTGTCCTGGGGGGACTTGACGAGCTTGACGAGTAGTGAACGGTTCTTGAGCAACATCAGGACCTCCGAAAAATGATAGCCTTTGTTGGCTGATGAGAAGGCTGTGAAATTTCAGAATTAGTTCACTTTTACTGCTAGCATTACCGGGCCTATTTTGAACATTACTCCGGTTGGTTCCTAATTTGGCTAGCTCCTTTCTCATTATAGGCCTTGTAATTTTCGCGAGGTCCAAAAATATAAGGGACGCAGCGTGTGCGCCCCTTATACTTCGATGTCTGTGGGGGTCGATGTTATCGGAGTTTGGAGATCATTCCGAACGCCTTCGACGTGATGACACCAAGCTTCTCGTAGTGCAGGACGAGAAGGATCCCGAGGAGGTTTGCGCCGAGTGTCGCCCAGGTCTCCTTGCTGATGGAGTCTCCGGCACGAAGTTCGTGACGAAGCTTTTCCAGCTTGACGATCTGAGACGACGTCTTGTCGTATTCCTCATCGAAACCTTCGAATCCCGCAATCTCCGAGTAGAGCTCGGCGATCACCTTATCGAGGGCAGTCGTATCGATTTCCTGCTTCTTGAACATGGTTCTCCTTCCAGGGGTCTCACTATAAGGCTTGTAAAGCCCGCGAGACTTGGAAGGTTACCCTGCAGGAGACCCCTTGATCTTGAAGATGATCTCGTCACGCTTGTCCAGCGTCTCCGGGTCGCCGTCGAACTCGAGCGAGTAGGTCTTCTTCCCGACCGCGTTCTCTGTGACGACGATCGCCCCATCGTACTTCGCATCGCTGTTGTTGTAGCGGTTCGCCAGGAACTGAACGATCAACCCGAGGAAGGTATCGATCGCGGTGACCGTTGCGACCACCTCATTGGCATTCGGAAGACCCCACGTGCCGGCGAGAGCGAAGTAGAGCGTTCCCAGACCAGGAAGGAGGATCAGTGCGACGAATTTCAGGAAGTCGTACAACTTGTTATTGACGACCTTGCCGTTCGACGAATCGTTCATGTAGATCTCCACGATGATTGGTTTCGACGTATCGATTGGGGTCCCGGAACGGCAGATGCGAGATGTCTTCCATGATGCGTTGAGCAACCCCGTTGCCACCGGCGGCTGCATACGGCTCGTAGAGGTATTTGCGAAACTCTTCGTATTCGTCGGTGCTGATCCAGCCCCGTTCGATGTATCGCATACCCACTTCGAGAATCTTGCCGTACGCAATCCCCAGCACAAGTTGCATCAACGCACCCTTGGCACTCCGCCTCCGGTCCATGTAGGCCCAGAAACCGGAAGATGCGGCAACTGAAGTCAGCGCGGTTAGCACGACTTGGAACCAAGTACTCATAATCGTCTCCCCGCGCTGTTCAGCTTGTCTTCTTCCACACACCTGCCGTCCGTACCCAGGGTTCTGCGAGTTTCCAAACGCCACCGACTTTTACGTAAGGAACGGCGTCTTTCCAGACGGCGCCAACTTTGATGCGCGCTCCCGCATACGTTTTGCCAACGGCGACGGTTGACCAATCACTCCATCCTACCACGTTTTGAGCTCGAACCCAAACGTAATATGTTGTTGCCGGAAGAAGAGCTCCTAGAATTTGCGGAGACCCTCCCAAGACCGTATTACTGGGCGGGAGGGAATTGGTCGTTTTATATCCGACCTGAAACTGGGTAATTGGACTTCCGCCGTCGAAATTCGCAACGTAGTCCGACGCCAGCAATCCAGTCTGCGATAGCGTTGTGACCACTGCCGCGGTCGGCGCATCTGGTACACGAAGCGTTGTCGCTTGCGACCGTACACTCCAGGGACCCCATCCCTGGGAATTGTGTCCGTGACCCCAGAAATAATACGTAGTTCCCGGAGTCAGACCCGTGACTGTTGTGTTGAACGTATTGTGCAATTCAACTTGGGGATAATTCGGATCTGTCCCATAGCCCAGAACCCAATCATCGACGAACGCACCACCATCACCATTGCCACTGAATACAGCATGCATCGATGTTGATGTAATCGACGAAAGAACCACTGGATTTGGGGCCGGCGGAACGGTTGCTCGGTTCAGGAAGACTGTGAAATCGGTAGGACCACCGAAACCACTGGTTCCCGTATTACCAAGATGGAACGTTACGAATCCGGATGTGGAAACGTAGGCCGTACTAACGCGTTGCCACGAAGAATTTTGGTGGTAGTAAAATGAACCTGAGTTACTACCATTTGGAGTCGACCAACTCCAAGGAATATGGTCACTCCAAGTTGTGCTGTTGTTCGAGTTGATCCAGAACTCGACATTACCGCCGAGATCTCGAATCAACATGGTTCCGGAACTACCAGTGCTGCGAGTGTAGTCGGTCACAGCACCTCCTACCCAATGATCTTGAAGTAGATGTCACCGTCGCTACCGCCCGTCGGGTCGCCCGTACCCGAAGTGATACCGGCAGCAGTACGATACGCCGCCTTGCCAACCGGGATAAGCGCCTTGACTTGAGCGACGAAGTCACGTGTACGGTTGATCTCTCGAGATCCCCATCGAACACGACCTTCTTCACCCGAATCAGGAACGAGCGGATAGCCGGCGTTACTAGCATCATCTCCAATTGCCACCAAACACCTCCTCTACGGCTGATCGGCCCACGTCTGCGGATCGGAATCGAGATCCAACCACACCTGGTTGTAGTCCCACGCGAGCCACGTGCCCGGGAGGATGAACGTATTCAAGGACAGCGTCGGATATGATCGTTCGCCTTCCGAATCGGAGACAAAGATCTGTTCCGTCACCTGCATCTGATTCGTCGTGCCGGTCTTATTCCGGACCTCAACCAGATCTCCGAGGTTGTAATCACGACCATATTTGTAGTTGCTATGTTGCGTGATCTCACCATCGAATGCCGAGAACTGCCGATTTTGCAACAGGGCTTGCTTGCCCAGCTGCGTAAGCTTGGCATCCAGCAATCCGGGATCCGTCTCGGTGACGTCGTTGGCCTCCACCAACAGTACGTCGCGATCATAGCCCGTGATGAGCGTGTCATCTGCCGCATCGGGATAGACGACCTTCACGCCATTCGGCGAGATCACGTACGCAA
>Ga0070695_100001333_pt1 | contig 13669 bp, 13 predicted proteins | sample KBSK1252metaG_FD_65471 | JGI IMG/M metagenome (GOLD analysis project Ga0070695, IMG submission 65471) | Corn, switchgrass and miscanthus rhizosphere microbial communities from Kellogg Biological Station, Michigan, USA - KBS K1-25-2 metaG | ecosystem: Host-associated > Plants > Roots >...
CATCTGATCGACGGCGAGGAAACCGATTGGATGCCGCGCGCCCGGATCATCCTGGCGCAGGGCCCCAACCGGCGCTTCGAGCCGTACGATCGGTTCCGCCACCGCGCCCGGAATGCCAAACGCACGCTCGACTCGTTACTCGACGAGTTCGCCCGGCTGCGGGCCGAGAACCTCCGGGAGCTCGAGTCGTGGAAGCTGACCGAGGCGCAGCTCGACTTGCCAGGCGAGCATCCCAGCCTCGGCCCGGTCACCTTGCGCCAGCTCCTGTCGGCCTGGGTGGTTCACGACCTCGGCCACATTGCGCAGGTCGCTCGCGTCATGGCTAAGCAGTACCGCACCGAGGTTGGGCCGTGGGTGCCTTATTTGCCTGTGCTAACTGACCACGAGAAGCCGCGATCTTAGTCAAAACCCTAGCTTCTGCAGTGGCAATCGTTTATGTTGAAACGTTCATTCGTCTGGCAGTGCCCTCGGCAGAGGGGTCGAATCATCAGGCGGCGCCTGCGGTCCTCGGCATTGGGTCGAGGTAGCGCGCACGGGCGCGCCGTTGGTAACTCGGCGACCCTCCCCACGCACCAGCCAGCCTTAACTACGGCGCAATACGCCTTTACCAAGAGCCCGACGCAGCAGGCACGCGTCGTACACTCCCCCACTTTGAGGGACGTCGTACGAGCTTGTCCGGCGGCAGGGCAGGAACAGAGTCAGTTATGACACCGCAGCAAGCACACAATCATTTACCACGTCCGGCCCACAAAGAACCCCCTGCCCACGCGCCCAATGCGGCGCTGATGATCGACTTCGACAACGTGACGATGGCGATCCGCTCGGATCTCCAAACCGAGCTGAAACGCCTGCTCCAGTCGGAAATCATCCGGGGTAAGGTTGCGGTACAGCGCGCCTACGCGGACTGGCGCCGCTACCCGCAGTACATCGTCCCGCTCTCCGAATCATCCATCGATCTCATCTTTGCACCGGCGCACGGGGCCAACAAGAAAAACGCCACCGACATCCGGCTCGCCATCGACGCGCTAGAGCTCGTCTTCACGCGACCGGAGATCGGAACCTTCATTCTCCTGTCCGGGGATTCGGATTTCTCGTCGCTCGTGCTGAAGCTCAAGGAGTACGGCAAGTACGTGATCGGCGTGGGTATCCGCGAATCGTCCAGCGACCTCCTCATTCAAAACTGCGACGAGTACTACTCCTACAACGAGCTGGCCGGCTTCACCAAGACGAGCGATGTCGAATACGTGAAGCGTGATCCGTGGGAGCTGGTGGTCGAAGCGGTCAAGCAGATGACGGCGCACAACGACGTCATGCGCTCGGACCGATTGAAACAGGTGATGCAGGAGATCGATCCCAACTTCGACGAGAAGGACGCCGGGTTCTCGCGCTTCAGCAAATTTGTGATCGAAGCGGCCCGCCGCGGCCTCATCACGCTGACCCGCCTCGATAACGGACAGTACGAGATTGCCCTCGGCCCACAGGTCGCGGGAGCGGCGGCGTCGCCGGGGCTCACGGCGCTGAGCGAAGCCACCGAAAAACCTCGCAGCCGCCGTGGCGGCCGCGGACGCGGGCGTGGTGGCTCGAGCCGCGAGGAGCAGGCGGCGCCGACCGCCGCCGAGCCCGAGCAGCCCGAGCAGACCGAGCAGACCGAAGAGCCGGAAGCGCCGGCCGCGAAGGCTGGGGCCGGGTTCTCGTTCGGTGGCGCGTTCGGGTTGATCAAACAGGCCGTCGGTATGGGTACGGACGATGAGCCGGCTCCCCAGGAAGAAGAACGGCAGCCGAGCGAGATGACCGAGGTTCCGCGTCCGGTCCTGTCCGCCTCGACGCCAGACATAGAGGATGAGGACGATATCCCGATGCCGACGTCGTCGGCGCCGCCACCGCCTTACAGCACGCCGTCATCGACACCCGGCGGGATTCCAATGCGCAGCGCCCGCTTCCGCCGCGGCTCCCGCGGTGGCGCCCGGCGTCCCGGCGGCGCCGGAGGGGGGGGTGCTCCCGAGATTCCAAAGATCGGCGTCGTCGAAGTCGATCCCAACTTCCGCCCGCGCGGCGACGCGCCACCAAAGGCCCCGGTAAATCAACCGGGACCGACTGGCCCAGCGTCGGGATCCGGACATGAGCGCAGTGAGCGTGGTGGACGCGGCGGTCGCGGTCCAAGAGATCGCGGCCCGCGCGGTGAGAACGGCGAGCGCGGCGAGCGCGGCGAACGCGGTGGTCGCGGCCGCCGTGGTGGTCGCGGCGGGCGGGGCCGGGGACCGCGTCGGTTTGAATCGGAGCCTTCCGAAACCACGAACCAGATGACGCGGCCTCAGGCACAGGCACCGGAGCGTTCGGAACCTCCGACGCCTCCACCTCCTCCACCCACGGTCAACAAGGTTTCCACCCCCGAAACCGAGCCAGGAGAATCCTTCTGGTCGAGGGTGAAGCGGGGCCTGACGGGTGGTACCGACAAGGCTTAGCGGTGCGAGGCAGCGCCGTACAGGCGAAGTTCTACGCGCGACCGACAGAATCGGTCGCGCGTGGGCTATTGGGCCATATCCTCGTCAGTGATGTCGGTGGCCGGCGCCATCAGACCGTGGGCCGGATCGTGGAGGTCGAGGCGTACATCGGCCCGCACGATCCGGCCTGCCACGCGTATGGCCATCGGCGGACCGCGCGCACCGAGCCGCTCTACGGGCCGCCGGGGACGGCGTATGTGTACTTCACCTACGGCATGCACTGGTGTCTCAACGCGGTGACCGAGCCGCAGGACTATCCGGCTGCGGTGCTCATCCGGGCGCTCGAGCCGCTCGCTGGCTTCGCGACGATGCGGACGCGGCGCGGCAAAGAGCCGCTCTGTACCGGCCCCGCGCGGCTCTGCGAGGCGCTGGGCGTCACGGGTAAACTGAACGGCGTCTCACTCCAACGCGGGTTGCTGCGGATCGTAGAGGGGGCGAAGCCGAGACGCAGTGAAATCGTCTCGGCTCCGCGCATTGGGATCACTCAGGCTGTCGACTGGCCGTTACGGTTCTACCTTAAGGACTCGCCCTTTGTGTCTAGGGCTAGCGGCGCTCGCCAATCCCTTCCTTCGAAGTGCCGAGGCTGAGGCGAATGCCTCCCTGCAGCGTGTGCGTGTTGCTCTGGAGCAAGAAATTCGCGGCGCTGGACGTCAAGATGTAGTGAGCGAACACGTTCAGCTTGCTGGAATAGTTGATCTGCAGCCCGCCCATGATCCAGAAGAATGCCTTGCTCGATTGTTCGTGAACGCGGTCTGCCGCTTCGACTGCTTCACCCAGCGTGGCGCAGCTCGAGCAGTCCACCACCGGATTCAGCACCTGCATCAGGGCAAATCCCCCGCCGGCGAACGGCTCGATGATCTTTTGCGTCGGATAGGCGAGCACGCCGAACATCAGCCGGCGCACATCCTTGAACGTGACGTCGCGGAACCCCGGGCCGACCGAGGAGCTCGACGAGGCAGGGTCGAAGATGATGGCCTGCGCATCGGCCAGGAAGAACGCCTGCTCGTACGCGACGTACAGCGCGGTGCGGCGCGAGGTGATCAGCCAATGCCCGCCGACCATCGGATCATAGGCGTAGGGCTGCGTGTTCGTCTTGGAAAGGAGGAAGCCGCCCTGCGCGCCCCAGTACCACTGGAAGTTCGTGTTGAAACCCCGGCCCTGCTGCGGCGGAATGAAGAAGTAGGAAACACCGAGCGAGGCTTGCACTTCACCCGTAAAGGCGTTGGTATAGAACGGGTTGTCCGGGCGGTACTGTGCGCGGACGTCTCCGCGAAGCGCGACGCGCCGGCCAATGAACTGGCGGAAGCCGAGGCCACCGTTGACGAGGTGCTGGGTGAAGTCGTACGGGGGATCCTTCCCGAAGATCATGCGCGAGTAGCCGCCCGAGGCAAACAGGGTCAGCTTGTCGTTCATCGGAAAGTTCAACACGATTGCGCCGCTGATCGTCGAGACGGTGATGTCTTGCGTGGCGGCCAGGTTTGTCGTCGCGATGTAGTCGCCGGTGACTTCGAGGCTGAGGCGGTCGCTCCAGTTGTAACTGATGCGCGCGCCGCCGCCGAACCCGTTCTTGATCAGGAACGAGCGGTCAAACCGCCACCAAGAACCGAAGCCGCCGAACTCGATGTTCTGCGAGCGCTGCGCTGCGGCGGGACCCGCCACCAAGGTTACGAATCCCACCAGGAGAACCAACCGCTTCATCGGGACTCCTCCCACGACCCCCGCCCAAGTTAGGGAGCCGCCAATAGAACCGCGTTGAACAGCAGCTTGAAGGTGCCGTGGGTCTGGCCCCGGAATTGGGGCCGGAACCCAAACAGGATCACCCGCCCGCTGCCGACCGGTGCCTCCACCAGCGCCGCTTTCCCTGCCAGCCGCTCCTGGAACCGGGCGTAGCCGGATCGCAGGGGCTGCTCGGGATACGTCGCCAAGGCCCTGGCCGGGGCCGATACGGTGAAGGCGGCGCTATTCTCGAAATAGACTTGGAGGGACTCGGGGACTCCGAGGGTAACCGCGCTTCTCGGCCCCTCCCCCGCTACCCCCCCCAAAACCGTACCGAAAATAGAGCCTGGGGCGTAAAATCGCAAAACTTGGGGACCCGATGCCTCCCCGGCTAGAACGTTGACCACCGGGAGGTTAAGGCGTGTAATCGCGAAATTACTTGAACCATCGAGGCAGACGAGCGTCCCTCCACCCCGAACAAACTCCGAAACGGCGTTCGCGCCGGTCTCACCCATGCCACCTGCGTACTGCAATGGAATGCGAGTCGAATCCACGCCGCTCAGTATCGCACTGCCATCAGCGTCGGGCAGGACGATCACATCAAACCGCTGCCGCAGCCCCCCTCGCTTGAGATCGTTGTCGTGAACTGTCGTGTAGCTGATTCCATACTGTTCGAACAACCAGCGCGTCCATCCCTCATCGATGTTGCCCGTCCACGGTTGGTACAGCGCGATGCGCGGCAAACGCTGCCGACTCGCGCCCTGACGGCTCGCGGGTGCCGCGCGGGCCGCGGTAACGCTGAAGCCGTGTCGTGCCGCGTGTTCGGTGAGAATGGCCCGGGCCCTGGGACCACGAACCATCAGGCTGTCGCCCACGATCGTCACTGTCTGACCCGCCGCGAGCAACGCGGCCACAGCCCGCGACTCGGCGTTGGTGCGGTTCTTCAGGAAAAAGACGTCGCCCCCCCCACTCCCCTCGATCCGGCCCGGTGTGGGAACTACGCTGTCCACCCTCACCAGATTCGCGGTAAAGGGCGCATCCACCACGTCAGCACGCACACCCATCGTGAAGGGCAATGTCCAGCCGGCGACGTCGTACGGCGGCCGATCGTTCACCGGCGTGTAGTGCTGCGGCTCGAGCAGGTCTTTGGCGTGCGCGCGATAAGGCTGGCCCATCGGCACGACCAGTGAGCCGGCGGAATAGGTTCGGCCGCCCACCGAAAACGCCTCGGCGGCGCGCCACACTTCGACCCCGCCGGCCGCAAGCACATTGGCCAACGCCGTCCAGCTCTCCGGATCTCGCTGCTCGACGGGCAACACATACGCGAACGGATTGCCGGCCAACCCGGCCTCGACGGCGCGCCGTCCCAGCCCGACAAAGCGGTCGATCACGGCGACGCGGTCGCGCGCCGCGAGATGCACCAACGCCTCGGACGTCGTGAGCTCGTAGCGCACGATATCGCCCAGATGCCACGTGCCTCCGGGCCACGGCGCGGGGTAGTTTACGCCGCGGACCGGTTGCCGCACCGAGTCGCCGGACAGCGTGATCGGCGAGCCGAGTCGCGTGCTGGCGGCCTCGGTGAGAATGCCGATCATGTTGTGCCGCGTGGGCGTGGAACGAAATCCGCCGTGCCACCAGAGATCGTAGGTCTGCTGGTGCGCGACCCCGGTGAGCCCCGCGTCATACAACGCGGATGCCATTTGCGCGCCGACGAGATTGATGCCGGCGACGATCGCGGGATCGAGGTTGGGGTTCACGGGATCCTGGAACGGCGGCACGAAGAGACGCACGCCGTTCGCGCCCATTTGATGCACGTCGTAGACGATCTCCGGAAACCATTCCTTGTACAGCATGCGTGTGACGAGCCGTGTCTCGACCTGCGTCAGCATGAACCAGTCGCGATTGTTGTCGTGGCCGATGTACTTGTGATACAGCCAGGGCAGGGGCCCGCCCTCGTACCGCGTTCCCTTGTAGCGCCGATACCAGCTCACGACCGTGTCGAGGCCGTCGGGGTTCATCGACGGGATCATCAGCACGACCACCGAGTCGAGCAGGCCGCGCAATTCAGGATCGGTCACCAGCCGGTAGGCGAGTGTCATGCCCATCTGGCTCGACGCCACTTCGGTCGAATGGATGTTGTTGCTGATCAGGATGACGGCCGGTTGTCTGGTGCGGATGTTCGCGAGCGCGGTATCGGTGAGCCGCCGCGGATCGGCGAGCAGCGCCTGCGCCCGTTTGATCTCTGCGAGACGCTGCTGATTGGTGGGGGACGTGATCGTCAGCAGCAGGAACGGACGGCCTTCTGTCGTGCGACCGAGCGTGTCCACCCGCACGTAGCGGCTGCGCTGCGCGAGCCCGTTCATGTAGCCGCTGACTTGCTTCCAGTCGGCGAGCATGGAATCGGCGCCGGGTTCGAAGCCAAGAGCGGCGGATGGGCGGATGGGTGGTTCGGCGGTTTGTAACAACGCGAGCAGGAGGAGAGGTGTCATCAGATAAGCCCCAGTTTTGAACCCACCTTCTTGAAGGCGCGGAGCGCAAAATCGAGATCGTCCCGCGTGTGAGCCGCCGACAGCTGGCAGCGCACGCGGGCATGTCCTTGCGGTACAACAGGATAGCCAAAGCCAGTCACGAACACGCCCTCGGCGAGCAGCAGCTCGCTCATGCGAATCGCCTTGGCGGTCTCGCCCAGGATGACGGGGACGATGGGCGTCTCGCCCGCGAGCGGCTTGAAGCCGAGCGAGAGCAGCTGCTCGCGAAAATACCGCGCGTTCTGATGCAGCCGGGTGACGAGCTGGGGATGCGCCTCGACGTGGCGCACCGCGGCCAGCGCGCTGGCTGCAACGGTCGGCGGGAGCGCATTGCTGAACAGCTGGGGCCGGGAGCGCTGCGTGAGGTAGTCGGTGAGCGCGAGCGGGCCGGCCGTGAATCCGCCGGCAGCACCGCCCAGCGCTTTCCCGAGCGTCGAGGTGATCACGTCGATCTGGCCCAGCATGCCGTAATGCTCGGCGGTGCCGCGCCCTGCCTTTCCGAGGACGCCGGTCGCGTGCGAGTCATCGACGGCGAGCACCGCCCCGTACTTCCGGGCCAGCTCCGCCAGATCGGGCAGCTTCGCGATGTCGCCTTCCATCGAGAAGATGCCGTCGGTAAAGATCAGCTTGCGCCGCGCGTTGCCTGCGGCTTGCAGCTTCTCCTCGAGGTCGGCCATGTCGGAATGTTTGTAAACGGCGCTCTGGCATTTTGTGATCGTCTTGGCGAGCCGGATCGAATCGATGATCGAGGCGTGGTTCAGCTGGTCGGAGATGACGATGTCCGGCTCGCTCAGCACCGTCGGGCACAGCCCTTCGTTGGCATTCCAACAGCTCACGTAGCTGAGCGACGATTCGCAGCCGACGAAGCGCGCGAGCGCCTGCTCGAGCTCACGATGCACGGTGAACGTGCCGCAGATAAAGCGCACCGATCCGGTGCCGGCGCCCCAGCGCTCGAGCGCGTCTTTGCCGGCTTGTACCACTTCGGGGACGGCGCACAGGCCGAGATAATTGTTGGATGAGAGTATGACGATGTCGCCGCGTCCTTCCATCTTCACCCGCGGCGCCTGCGGTGAGTCGAGGTAATTGAGCTGTTTGTAGACGCCCTCTTTCTTGAATTCGGCGAGCTCGTTCTGCAACTGCGCGATGAAACTCATGCGATCTCCAGAATGACCTTGCCGGCGTCGCCGGACCGAATCGCGGCGAGGGCGTCGTCGATCTTGGCAAGCGGGAACGTGTGGGTAATGACCGGGCGGGGGTCGAACTGTCCGCCGATGAGGAAGCGGCGCATTTGGTGCCAGGTCTGATACATCTTGCGACCAATCACGCCGTACACGGTAATGCCCTTGAAGATGATCTCGTTGGCAAAGTCTATCGGGACAGCGCCGTCCGGAATTCCGAGCAGTTGCACACGCCCGCCCATCCGAACGGCCGCGAATGCTTGGTGCAGCGCCGATGGCACGCCTGACATCTCGCACACCACATCCGCACCCTCGCCGCCGGTCTCGGCGAGGACCGTCTTCACGACGTCGTCTGTCTTGGCGTTGATGGTGACGTGCGCACCCATTGTGGCGGCGAGCGCGAGGCGCTTGGGATTCACGTCCGACGCAATGACCTTGGTCGCGCCGGCCGCGCGGGCGATGCCCACCGCGAAACAGCCGATCGGCCCGCACCCCACGATGAAAACAGTGCTGCCGGGAATCTCTGCCGTCAGCACCGCGTGGAACGCGTTCCCCATCGGGTCCATGATCGCCCCGACTTCGGTGGGGATGGTTCCCCCATCGAGCGTCAGCACGTTGGTCGCTGGCATCGTAATGTATTCGGCGAACGCGCCGTCGCGATCGACCCCGATGATGCGCGTGTTCTGGCAGATGTGACTGTTGCCGGTGCGGCACTGGAGACAGTGACCGCAGACGATGTGGCCTTCGGCGGTGACGAGGTGACCCGCCCGGAGCCCCGTGACGCCGTCGCCGACCGACTCGATCTCCCCGGCGAATTCGTGGCCCACGACGATCGGGGGTTTGATGCGCCCCTGGGCCCAGGGGTTCCAGTCGGCGATGTGCAGGTCTGTGCCGCAGACGCCCGCGTGGCGCACCGCGATCAATACTTCGCCGGGGCCCGGGGTTGGCTTCGGAACGGTCGTAACCTTCAGCCCAGGGGCGCGGCTCGGCTTAACAATGGCTTGCATGTGGGTCGTCGATTCGGGCGATGAGCGGCAGGGAATCTAAACGGCGCGAGGCGGCAGCGTGAGCCCGTCGCGATATCTTAGAGCGTGGCTCCGACCACGATTCGCGAAGCGACGACGGCGAACACACATGCCACGGTGGCCGCGCTCCTCGCGCAAGAGACCGGCTGCCGCCGCGTGCTCGACATTCCCTGCGGCGAAGGGGCGTTCGTAGACCGCATCCGCGACGCCGGGTATGAGGTGCACGCCGCCGACATCCAGTCCCTGCTCAAGATTCCCGACGTCCCGTTCTCGCGGGCCGACATGAACGCACCACTTCCGTTCGCGAACAACAGCTTCGACGCGGTGGTGTGCATCGACGGGATCGAGCACTTGGAACGTCCCTTCGACTTCGTCCGCGAATCGCGGCGGATCCTGCGGCCGGGGGGCGCGCTCATCGTCTCGACGCCCAACATCACGGCGCTCCGCTCACGCTGGCGCTGGTTGCTCACCGGTTTCCACAACAAGGGCAAAACGCCGCTCGATGAGACGGCGCCGAACCCCTGGCATCATATCGGCCTGATGTCGTTTCCGGAGACTCGCTACTTGCTCCACAGCAACGGTTTCCGGATCACGGCCATCGCGGCCAACCGCGTGAAGCCGGTGAGTTGGCTGTACGCGCCGCTGTTGCCGCTCGCGTGGCTCGTGACGGGGCTGGTGTTTCGCCGGTGGGAGAAGGATCCCGCAGTGCGCCGGCAAAACGCCGAGGTGCGCCGGCAGCTCTACTCGACACCCGTGGCCTTCGGCGAGACGCTGATCGTGAAGGCGGTCAAAAGATCGAGCGCGTGAACCCGCCGTCCACCTGGAGCACCGCGCCGGTGATATAGCTGGCGAGTTCGGACGCCAAGAACACGACGGCAGCGGCGAGCTCCGCCGGTGTGCCGATTCGCCCCAATGGTATTTCGGCCAGGCGCTGCTTGATCATCTCGGGGCGCGCCTTCGACAGCTCTTCGATGCGCTCGGTCGCGATGAAGCCCGGGCAGATGCTGTTCACCGTGATGCCGTCCTTCGCCACCTCGTCCGACAGCGCCTTGGCAAATCCCAGCACGCCGGCGCGCGCCGTCGACGAAAGGATGAGACCGGGCAGCGGCTGTAAGGCCGCGACGGACGCGAGGCAGATGATCCTGCCCCACCTCGCTTTGCTCATGATCGGGACCGCAGCGCGACTCAGGTGGATCGTCGAGAGCAGGTTCAGGGCGATCGCCTTCTGCCAGGCGTCAACCGGCTGATCCTTGAACGGGCCGGCGGGCGGGCCGCCCGCATTGCAGAACAGGATGTCGAGCCGACCAAATTTCTCCGCCACGCGGTGCACCAGCGCGGTGGCCTGCTCAGGATCCGACACATCGGCGGGGAAGGGCGCATCCTTGCGGCCGTTGATCGCGACTTGCGCGCCTTCTTGCTCCAGAATGTCCGCGACAGCGCCGCCGAGGCCGCGGGTGCCGCCACAGACCAGCGCGACTCGGCCTTTGAGTCCGAGGTTCATACCTGATAAATAGGCCTGCTGCGGGACTGCAGTCTAGATCTTGGGGTCTACCGGGAGGTGGCGATGCGTGTGGTCGCCATCTTCACCCTCATCGAGGAACCAGCAGTAGGCCCAGATCTTGGCCGGTCTGAGAATCTGTTGCCCGGCGCGCAGGATGATCCCCATCGGCTCGTCGTCGAGTACCATCGGAAGGCTGGTCATGCCTGCGAGCCAAGCAACAATCTTGCCGCTGGGCTCTCGTGCTACGTGCCGACATGCCAACGTGTTACAGTTTTCGAGTGGAGCCTGAGAGTCACTCCGACACGTTCAACGCCGTGTCGAGCTGACGCGGCGGCTTGATCGCCGTAAATCCGGATCGCTTGGATCGGCGAGCCGTCTGCACTTGCCAACCTCTGTACAGCGTCTGGAGCGCCTCGGGGGCAAGAGGAATGATTCCGCGGTTCTCGGTGGCCGGCGGCAAAATCACGTGCACGCCCCCGGATGGCGTCCGGACCTGAAGGTCGGCAATCAGCGAGGACCGCTGCTTGGTGCGCAGCTGCCCCAGACTGGCCGGTGCGATTGCGACCAATGAGGGGGAGAGGTCGGGGAACCAGCTCCCGAAGTTGATCACCAGCGCCTGAAACGCGCCGGCCAGCTGCTCGGCGACGGCGCGGCCTTCGGCCGCCTCGACCGCGCCCAGGTCCTGGTCCAGCAAGAAGACTTCGGCGTCGTGGGCGGCGAGGAATAGTGCTTCGCCTAGCGCAGCGGCGCCGAGCACGACGACGATGTCACCCGGTTCGAGCCGCGCCGCCCAGGGGACGATCGGATGCGCGCGCTCCAGCCCCCAGTGCGTCGGCTCCCGTTGCGCTTCCCGCAGCGCGCGATGCTTCTGGCGCCAGCGCGGAAATGACGGCAGCCGCAGGCGGCGCGCGATGATGCGGTCCACGTGCTCGAGCAGCAGCACTTCGGTCAGCAGGTACTGGTCCTGCGCGCTGGCCTGCAGCTCGCGCACCGCTTCGTCGCCGATCTTCAGCAGATCCGTCCGCGGCACCGTGTTCTTGTACTCCTCGAGCCGCTGGAGAATGAACTCCTGGTACTCCTGCTTGAGGGACCGCGGCGCGCGGCGGACGGGCGTCATCCCCGTCTTGGTGGCGTGTAAGGGCACGGAGGTCAGCATGGCTCGACGTGCACGGTCACTTCCTCGAGCTCGAGGTCTTTCTTCAGCCGCTCCTCGACCGCATCCGCGATCGCGTGCGCATCGCTGACGTTGGCCGCGGAATCCACGGCGATTGTGACTTCGGCGTAGCGGACACCGGCGTTGCCGCCGCGGGAGCGGATGCCGTAGGCGCTCTTCACTCCCTCGACGGCTTGCGCCGTTTGCCGGATCGTGGGCGCCGGAATCGCGCGCTCGTCCACGAGGACCGGCACCGCGCGCGCGAGAATCTGGTAGGCCACTCGCACGATCAGCAGTGCGATCACGATCGCAATGACGGGGTCAACCCACACGGCGCCGCGCCGGGAGAACAGCACGCCGATTAGTACGCCGATCGTGATGAAGACATCGGTGCGTGTATGGGCGGCGTCGGCGATGAGCAGCTCGCTCGACAGCTGCTGCCCGCGCCGATTCTCGTACCAGGCCACGAATATGTTCGTCAGTAGCGTCGCGCCGAGCAGGGTGACGGCGAGATCGCTCATCTGGATCGCGTGGCCGCCCGACAGCAGATGACCGATGGCGCTGCGCACCAGCTCGAAGCAGGTGATGGACAGAAACACCACGATGCCAAGGGCTCCCAGCGTTTCGAACTTGCCGTGGCCGTACGGGTGGTCTTCGTCGGGCTCGCGGGCCGCCACGCGGACGACCACGAGGCCCAGCACGTTGTAGGCGGCATCGACGGAGGAGTGCGCGGCGTCGCCGATCACGGCGAGTGAGCCGGACAGCATGCCGATCCCGGCCTTGGCCACGAGGACCGCGATGTTCGCTACTAAGAGTCCCGCGAGGACGCGGCGTACGGCGCGGGACCGATCCAGGGCTTTGTCCGCAGCGGACATGGTGATGTAAGCTTGTGATGGGGGCTGATTTAGTCAACTTACTTGACAATATTTAGACACTTGTATAAATATCTCGCCCATGGACGATTCGCTATTCCGAGCCCTAGCCGATCCCACCCGGCGCAAGATCCTCGAGCTGCTGACCGAGAAGGATCGGACCGCGGGGGAGATCGCCGAGCAGTTTCCGATCGCGTTCGCGTCGGTGTCGCACCACCTGGGTGTCCTTAAGGCGGCGGACCTCGTCGCCACCGAGCGCGAAGGCCAGTTCATCCGCTACCGGCTGAATACGACGGTTTTTCAAGAAGTGGTGCGGTACTTCATGACTCGTTTTGGAGGAAACCACGATGCGTAGCCGCTGGTTTGGCCTCGTCATTGCGGCGCTGGCTGTGGCGGTCTCCCTCTGGGCCTACCCCCAGCTGCCACCGACCGTCGCGACGCACTGGAATGTGCGCGGGGAGGCCGACGGGTTTTCCAGCCGCCTCGTGGCCGTCTCGATCATGCCGCTCGTCATCCTGGTGATGACCGGGCTGTTCAACGTGCTGCCCAGGCTCGACCCGCGGCGCGCGAACTACAGCAAGTTCATCGGCACGTATTGGCTGATCGCCAATGCCGTCATTCTGTTCATTTTGATCGGGCACGGGATGATCGTAGCGACCGGCCTCGGCTATCCCGTGAAGATCGGCCGGACCATGCCGATCGGCGTCGGGCTGCTGTTCATCGTCCTCGGCAACTACCTCACGCGCGTCGAGCCCAACTGGTTCATCGGCATTCGCACGCCCTGGACCCTTTCCAGTGATACCGTCTGGCGGAAGACGCATCGCACGGGGGGATGGCTCATGGTCCTCGGCGGAGCCGCCATCGCCGCCTGTGCCTTTTTCCCGCCCGCCGCGTTCCTCCCGCTGTTCATCGCGGCGGTCCTCCTCATGGCGGTGATTCCGATCGTGCAGTCCTACATCCTCTGGAAACGGGAACAGGGAAAATCATGACCATTTTCGCTCTCGCCCTGGTGGCACTGACGCTACAGAATGCCGACACCATCCCGCCCGCTGTCGCTCTGGAATCGCCGTACGCGGTCCATAGCGGCGTGCTCGAGCTGGGCGGGACGCTCACGCTGCCACGCGGCACGACCGGACCTGTGCCCGTCGTCGTCATCATCGCCGGCTCGGGCCCAACGGATCGCAACGGCAATTCG